>Ga0335085_10005172_pt1 | contig 21185 bp, 21 predicted proteins | sample Lox_Sample_45_FD_206712 | JGI IMG/M metagenome (GOLD analysis project Ga0335085, IMG submission 206712) | Soil microbial communities from Loxahatchee National Wildlife Refuge, Florida, United States - Lox_Sample_4.5 | ecosystem: Environmental > Terrestrial > Soil > Wetlands | place: USA...
CACCGGCCGCACCCCAGCCGGCACCCGCAGAGCCGGTCACGTTGGACTGGACCCAGCCGGACGGCGTGGAGGAGCCGTCCCACGATGCCTCCCGGAACGCGCGGGCCGCCCCGGTGGCGGAGCCGGGGCCGGGCGTCATGGAGAGGATGCGCGGGTCCGCGCGCTCGCTGCGCGCCTCGCTGCCAGGCCCGCGGCGCGCTCGCACCCCAGCCGGGGCCGCCCCGGAGCGGGGCGGCGCCGAGGGCGTGCCCGCCCCGGGCGATTCCGGACCCGTGTCCAAGCGTGGCGGAGCCGCGCTGCTCGCGGCGCTCGGGGTGGCCGCGATCGTGGCGATCCTGCTCATCGGCACCTCTGGCAGCGGCACCTCGAAGAGCGCCTCGGCGCCCTCGGGGGCGGCGAGCGGCGACGAGCACCCGGCGAGCGGCTCCACGGGCGCCACAGGCGCCACGGGCAGCGCCCCCAAGCTCGACAAGCAGATCAGGCTGAGTGCCGCCGACAGCTCCTCGCAGGCCACCGGCGTCGTCGACGTGGCCAGCGTCTCCGGGCGCCATGTGCTTGCGATCGAAGCCCAGAGGCTCCCGCCGGCGGACGGCTTCCACTACGTGCTCTGGCTCTACAGCTCGCCCACGCAGTTCGAAGCGCTCGGCAAGGCCACCGTGGGCCCCAACGGCGAACTGGCGGCCGCCGCGGTGGAACTCCCGCCGCACGCGGCGAACTTCCACGAAGTGATCCTCACAAAGGAGACCGGCCACAGCCCCAGCCACCCAGGCGAAGTCGTCCTGCGCGGGGACTTCGCGCTGCACTGAGCGCTTGCCGGAACACCCATCAAAGGGAGCGCGCAAGGCTGGTCGCGGCGGCAAGGGCAAGCGCCGCCGGCGTCGTCAGAGTGCCGGCATCCTCCTGTACCGGGGTGCCGGCGCCGCGCTCGAGGTTCTGCTCGTGCACCCCGGTGGCCCGCTGTGGGCGGGCCGCGACGACGGCGCCTGGTCGATACCCAAGGGCGAATACGAGGCGGGCGAGGAGCCCCTCGACGCGGCGCGGCGCGAGTTCGAGGAGGAGCTTGGCAGCCCGGCACCGGCTTCCTCCGCAGCGCCGGTCGACCTGGGCGAGGTCAGGCAGCGCTCGGGGAAGCTCGTGCGGGGCTTCGCGATCGCCGGCGACTTCGATGCCGAGCACGTCACGAGCAACACCTTCACGCTCGAGTGGCCGCCGCGCTCCGGTCGGACCGTCGAGGTGCCGGAGGTCGACCGCGCCGCCTGGTTCACGCTGCCCGAGGCGCGGGTGAAGCTGAACCCCGCCCAGGTCGCCTTCCTCGACCGCCTCGCCGGGGAGCCGAACGCGTGAGCCCCACCGTCCGCTCCTGACCGCAGGAGGCGGCTCGAGGCGGGCTGTCAGGCCTCCTCGTAGGTGAGCAGCGCGTGCACGCGGCGGCCCCTGAGGCGCCGCCGGCCGCCGAGGTGCGCGAGCTCCACCAGGAAGTTGCAGCCCACCACCCGGGCGCCCGCCGCTTCCACCAGCTCGCAGAGCGCCGCCGCGGTCCCCCCGGTGGCGAGCAGGTCGTCGTGGACCAGGACGCGGGCCCCGGGGGCGAGCGCGTCGGCATGCAGCTCGAGGCCGTCCTCACCGTACTCGAGCGCGTAGTCCACCCGCACGGTGTCGTGTGGCAGCTTGCCCGGCTTGCGTGCCAGCACGAAGCCCGCCCCGAGCGCCAGCGCCAGCGCCGGCCCGAGCAGGAAGCCTCGCGCCTCGGCCCCGATCACATAGTCGACCGCAAGCGGGCGGGCGTCCGCTGCGAGCCCCTCAACGGCGGCGGCCAGTGCGCCGGGGTCCGCCAGGAGCGGCGTGATGTCCTTGAAGGCGATCCCTGCGGAGGGGAAGTCCGGAACCTCGCGGACGAGCCCGCGTAGATCCTCCATCAACGCACGATCTTGCGCAGGTCCGACACCAGCAGGAGGTGCTTGAGGCGGGTTGTCACCGCCGCCAGGTTCTCGAGCGCTTCGAGCGCCTCCTTGCGCCGCTCGGGGTTGCGCGAGCGCAGCGCCGGCGCCAGGATCTGCTGCAGCAGGTTGGCCTCCCGGTCGGCCGAGGAGCGGAACACGCGCAGGTTGCGCCCGCCCACGCCGTAGCGCGCCAGTTCGGCCACGGCGCCGATGATCTCCCGTTCGGTCTCGTCGAAGTAGCGCACGCCACCGCGCACCTCACCCTTCACCACCCCGTACTCCTCGAGCTCGTCTACCAGCTGGCGCTCGGTCTTCGTCTCCTCGAGCACGTCTTCCAGCGAGTACAGCGCGCCGCTGCCGTTGCGCACGCTCACGCTGGCGCGCGCCGCGCGCGGGCCCTCGCGCGCCGAGCGCGGGGGCACCGACGCCTCCTCGGCGCGCCCGGCTGCCAGCTCCTGGCGGATCACGCGCAGGGGCAGGAACTCGTCGCGCTGCATGCGCAGGATCGTGCGCAGCCGCGCCACCTCGGCCTGGCTGTAGAGCCGGTAGCCGCCCTGCGTGCGCCTCGGCGACAGCAGCTTCTGGTCCTCCAGATAGCGGATCTTGGAGATCGAGATGTCCGGGAACTCCTGGACCAGGGCCTTGCAGACGGCGCCGATCGTGATCGCCTTCTCACGCGGCGGACCGCCCTTCTCGCCAGGGGCCTCGGTGGCGGCGGACACGTCGTTGACCGAGCCGGTGGCCGCCATCAGCGCGCCCGGAAGGTGAGCTTGTACTTGCCGATCTGGACTTCGTCGGCGCCTTCCAGCCGGTAGGAGTCGATCCGCGAGCGGTTGACGTAGGTGCCGTTGAGGGACCCGCAGTCGTCCAGGTACCAGTCGTCGCCCCGCCTGATCAGCACGGCGTGGTCGCGCGACACGGTGACGTCATCCAGGAAGAGGTCGGCGTCCGGGCGCCTGCCGATGCTCATCCGCTCGCCGCTCAGGGCGAAGCTCTCCCCCGCCCTACCACCGCCGCTGCGGATCACCAGCGCCGGCCCACGTGCCGTGACCGCCTCGAGGTCGACGGGCACGAGCTCCCCGGTGTCGTCGTCGATCCGATATGTGGCCGTGGCCGGCTCGCCGTTCTCCTTCGGCGGCGCCAGCATGGCGCCGCAGTGCTGACAGTAGTTCGCACCGTCCGCGTTGGCCTGACCGCACTCGGCACAGGTGATCGACACCGGGAGCCTCCGATCGACGCCTACTGGGCGCCCGGCGGAGCCTCGCCCGAGTTGCGCCCGGCCAGGATGTCCGTCAGGCGCTGGACGTCCTCGCCGGAGATGATCTCGGCGCCGCCGTCGTGGCGCTTGCGCAGGCGGTTGACCAGCTCGGCGCGCAGGATGTCGATCTTGCCGTGCAGGATGCGCCGCTGGTAGGAGATCTCGAGCTCCTCCTTCGTGAGCTCGCCGATGAGCTCCTTGAGCTCGACGTCCGTTAGCGAACCAAGATCCGGGAAATTGTCCATTGGGGGGTTTGTCTCCTCTCGGCATGCAGCGCCGGGCTGCGGCGTGACCCGTGGCGGCAGGCTCCATCGATCTGCCAGATGCAGATCGAGTATATAGCGCAGGCCGCCCCAAGGGTCAGGCTAAGCCTGAGACTGGGATGGCAAAGTAACGATGCCGAGCCAGTACTCGTCGATCGAGCACACCACCCGCATGAACTCCTCGAGTCGCACCGGCTTGCGGATATAGGAGTTCACGTGGTGCGAGTAGGCGTGGAGTATGTCGTGGTCGGCGGCCGAGGTCGTCAGCACCACGATCGGGATGGCGCGGAGCACGGAATCGCTCTTCAGCTCCTCGATCACTTCGCGCCCGTCCTTGCGGGGCATGTTCAGGTCCAGCAGCATCAGGTCCGGCCGCGGCACACCCACATAGGGGTCCTCGCCACGCACGAAGGCCAGCGCGGCCTCGCCGTCGGAGACCACGTGGACCTGGTTCGCCACCTTGCCCTCGGACAGCGCCTGGCGGGTCAGCTCGACGTCGGCCGGGCTGTCCTCCACCAGCAGGATCTGCACCATGCGCAGGTCGCCCGGCGTGCAGCGGTCCGGCCAGCTCAGCCCGCCCGCCACGCCCTCACCGCCGCGTCCCGTGGTCGTCCGGGATCGTGAAGCTGAAGATGCTGCCGCCCCCGGGCGCCGGCTCGAACCAGACACGCCCGCCGTGGCGCTCGACGATGCGCCTGACGATCGCGAGGCCGATACCCGTGCCCGGGACATCGCGGCCGTGCAGCCGCTGGAACATCTCGAACACGCGCTCTGAGTGCTTCGGGTCGATCCCGGGGCCGTTGTCGCGCACGTCGAAGCGCCACGCCTGCCCGTCGCGCCGGGCAGACACAGAGACCCGCGGGTCCCGGCCGGAGGCGAACTTGACCGCGTTGCCGATCAGGTTCTGGAAGACCTGGCGCAGCAGCGTCGGCTCGGCCCGCAGCCTCGGCAGCGCGGCGCCCACCTCCACACAGGTGGCGCGCTCGGCGATCGCCGCCACCAGCGCCTGGAGCACCTCCCCCACCAGCGCGCCGCTGTCCACCTCGCTGAGCGCCAGCTCGACGCGCCCGGCCCGCGAGTAGCTCAGCAGGTCATCGATCGTGGCCTGCATGCGCTCGACGCCGGAGAGGATGAACTCGATGAAGCGGTCGGCCTCCTCGTCCAGCTCGCCGGAGTAGCGGTGCGCCAGCAGCTCGACGAAGCCGGCGATCACGCGCAGCGGCTCGGACAGGTCGTGCGAGGCCGCATAGGCAAAGCGCTCGAGGTCTTCGTTGGAGCGCCTCAACTCCGCTTCGTGGCGCTTGCGCTTGGTGATGTCGCGCGCCACGGTTGCCACCTCGAGGAGCTTGCCCTCGGCGTCCGTGACCGGCGACACCGTGACCCATACGTCGAAGCGGCTCCCGTCGCGGCGCACGCCCACGGTCTCGCAGGGCTCGGCGTGCTCGCCGGCGCAGAGGCGCTCCATCGTGCGCCGGTGGGCGCACAGCATCTCCGGAGCCATGAGCAGCGTCACAGGCTGTCCCACGATCTCCTCGGCGCGGTAGCCGAAGATCGCTTCGGCGCCGCGGTTGAAGCTGATGGTGGTGCCGTGGAGGTCGCTGCCGATGATCGCGTACTCGGAGTCCTCCACCAGCGCCGCCAGGCGGGCCATGGCACGCTCGCTCGGCGCCCGGCGCGCCGCGAGCGGACGCCGCGACCGGAGCACGAGCTCCGATTGAACGGCGGCCAGCAGCATCCGCTCAGCCCTCCGCCGCGATGTGCGCCGCGGCCTCGAGCCGCGCCACGAACTGCTCAGCCGGGGCCGGTGGCGCGAAGAGGAAGCCCTGCGCGGCGTCGCAGCCCACGCTGCGCAGCAGCGTCAGCTGCTGCTCGTTCTCCACTCCCTCCGCCACGGCCCTGAGATCGGCGGCCCTCACCACCCCCAAAACAGCCTCGAACATGCGCGCCGCGCTGCCCTCCTCGGCGACCCTCGCCACGAACGAGCGGTCGATCTTGACGATGTCGACCGGGTAGCTCGTGAGCGCGCTCAGCGACGAGTAGCCGGTGCCGAAGTCGTCCAGCGCCAGCAGGACGCCCATCGCCTTCAGCTCGTGCAGGGCGCTCGCCGCCCCCCGCGGGTCCTGTGCGACGGAGCTCTCCGTGACCTCGAGACAGAGGCAGCGGGGCGGCAGGCCCGAGGTTTCGAGCGCCAGGCTCACGGTGTCGATGAACGAAGCGGTCGCGAGCTGGTGCATCGAAAGGTTGACCGACATGGTGAGCGTCTCCGGGACGGCTCCTTCGCGCCGCCACCCGGCGAGCGTGGCGCACGCTGTCTCGAGCGCCCACCGGCCGACGGGCACGATCAGCCCCGTCTCCTCGGCGAGCGACACGAACTCGCCGGGCAGGAGCACCCCGCGGCGCATGCGCCGCCAGCGTAGGAGCGCCTCGACGCCGAGCGGCCGCTCCGGACCGCGGATCGCGAGCACCGGCTGGTAGTAGAGCTCGAGCTCGTCTCGCTCGATCGCACCGCGCAGGTCGTGCTCCGTCTCGAGGGCCCCGATCGCGGCGGCGTGCATCGCCGCCTGGAAGAGCTCCACGCCCTGGCCGCGCCGGCGCGCCCGCTTCATCGCCACGTTCGCATCCCGCAGCAGCTCCTGAGCGCTCGAGCCGGCCTCGCCACAGACGATGCCCACGTTGGCACGCACCGCGAGCTCGGACCCGGCCATCGTATGCGGGGCTTCCAGTGCGCCCCCGGCGCGCTCGGCCACCTCGATCGCCTCGCGCTCGGAATGCAGCTCCTCGCAGAGGACCACGAACTCCTCGTCGCCCACCCGGGCCACGGTGTCGCTCGGGCGCACCGTGCAACGCAGGCGCTGCCCGCACTCGATCAGGAGCTCATCGCCGGCCTCTTCACCGTGCCTGAGATCCACCTCGCCCACGCTCTCGAGGTCGATCGAGATCAGTGCCAGCGAGGTGTTGTTTCGCCGCGCACGCGCCAGCGCCTGGTTGAGTCGGTCGTACAGCAGCGCGCGGTTGGGCAGCCCGGTGAGCCGGTCATAGAGCGCGCTCCAGCTGGCGATGCCCTGGCGCGGGCCCTCGGGCCCGCCGGGCCCCGCCGGCGCGCGCCGTGTGCCCGCTTGACCCTCGCGCTCCCCGGCGGCCCCGGGGTCGCCGCCCCAGCCGGCGGTCCGACCCTCGGGGTCAGACTCCGGCCAGCCGAGATCGTGGCCACTCGTGCTGGTCTTATCCGCCGACATGCGTCTCAAGATCCGGCCGATAGTCATCCGTGATCGCTTGCACCGGTCCCACGACTATTCTGACCCCGCCAGCCTGGCCGGCCTGCCGTGCGGAGCGGGCCAACTTTGTCCTGCCAAAGGTGCCAACGGCCCCGCCCGACGGCCACGCCCCGCGGGGCCCGGTTCGCCCCGGCGGACCCTCTCAGAGCGCCCGGGGGCCGCCTCCGAGCGCGCCCTCGCGCAGTGCCCGCAGCTGCCTGGCGCCCTCGCGCACGTAGCCCGCGGTGGCGAGCAGCGCTAGCGCGATGCCCACGTAGAGCAGGATCTCGGCCAGTGTCCCGAGTCCGGCCATGGCGAAGAAGAGCGACCCCATCACGGGCACGATCGCGGTCCTGCCCATGCGGCTGATCTTGATCTCGAGGTGGTGGCGGATCGCGTAGCGGCCGAGCGCTAGCATCGCCAGCTCACGCGCGATCAGGACGGCGAGCGCCCAGCGGGGCAGGAGATCCCAGCGCCAGCAGACCGCCGCGCCGGAGACCGCCAGCAGGCGGTCGGTGGCCGGGTCCACCAGCGCCCCCAGGCGGCTGTACTGCCCGGTCAGGCGGGCCATCGCGCCGTCCGCGAAGTCTCCCCAGCCGATCGCCCCGAAGAGTACCCACGTGGCCGTGCTCTGGCCGTGATCGGTGCTCAGCCCGAGCACCAGGAACACCGGGATAGCCGCCAGGCGCGCGAAGGTGATCGCGTTCGGGATCGTCCACGGGCGCAGCGGCCGCCGCTCCGCCGTCTGGTGCTCCGGCTCGCGTGAGCGGTCGAAGCCGAGCAGCCGCCTGAGGCTGGCGCCGCGTGCCGGCCGGCCGGCCGGAGGCGGTCCTACGGAAGATCCCGCCACAGGCGCTCGAGCGCCTCGCGCACGGCATCCGGAGGCGCGTCGACCGCGATCCCGGGCGCCTGGGCGCGCCCGCGGCGGATCTGCACCTCGATCTCGCCGGACTTGATCGCGCGCGGGCCGACCGTGAGGCGCAGCGGGCAGCCGAGCAGCTCGGCGTCCGCGAACTTCTCGCCCGGGCCGGACCCGCGGTCGTCGTAGAGGACCTCGAAGCCGGACTCCTGGAGCGTGGCGTAGAGCCGCTCCGCCAGCTCGAGCTCCGGGCTCGCCTCCTTGCCGATGCCCACCAGGTGGACCCCGAAGGGCGCCAGCGAGCGCGGCCAGGAGATGCCGTGCTCGTCGGCGTACTGCTCGACCGCGGCCGCCACGATGCGCGCCGGGCCGATCCCATAGGAGCCCATCCAGATGGGTTGCTCGCGCCCGCCCTCGTCGAGGAAGCTCGCGCCGAGGGGCACCGAGTAGCGCGTCCCCAGCTTGAAGATGTTGGCCACCTCGATCGCCGGCTCGATCGTGATCGACTGACCACCCACCATGTCGCCCGCCTGCACGGAGCGCACGTCGGCGTGGCGGAAGGGGAAGTCGCGGCCCGGAGAGATGCCGCGCAGGTGCGCGTTCGGGCGGTTCGCCCCGCCGACGTAGACGCCGGAGAGGTCCTGCACCCCCTCGTCGAGCAGGATCTCCGCGCGGCCGTCCAGCCCCACCGGCCCGACGAACCCGGGCGGGCCGAGGCGCTCGGCGATCTCCTCGGGATGGGCCTGGCGGAAGGGCGCGCCGAGCGCGTTGGCGAGCTTGATGTCGTTCACGCGGTGGTCCCCTCGCAGCAGGACGAGCACCATGCGCCCGGTGCCGTCCCGGCCGCCATCCTCCTCGCCGGGAGCGCCGGCAGCGGGCTCCCCGAGCAGGATCACGGGATAGGACTTCAGCATCGCGCTCTCGCCGAGGCCGAGCGAGGCGGCCACCTCCGCCACGGTCGTGAGGCCCGGCGTCGACACCTCCTCGGGGCGCTCGAGCGGCTCCGGCAGTGTCGCCGCGGCCGGCTGCGCGCTCGCCACCTCCACGTTCGCGGCGTAACCCGGCGCCAGCGCCACCTCGTTCTCCCCGGCCGCGCAGGGGGCCATGTACTCGTGGGCGCCGAGGCCGCCCATCATGCCCACGTCGGACTCCACGCGGTAGAAGCGCAGCCCGGTGCGCTCCATGATGCGGTCGTACGCCCGGACGTGCTTCTCATAAGAGCGGTCGAGCCCATCGGCGTCGCGGTCGAAGGAGTAGGCGTCCTTCATCACGAACTCGCGCGTGCGCAGCACCCCGGCGCGGGGCCGCGGCTCGTCGCGCTCCTTGGTCTGAAAGTGGTAGAGGATCAGCGGCAGGTCGCGGTAGGAGCGCACCGCGCCGGCAACGTGGAAGGTGACAGCCTCCTCGTGGGTCATCGCCAGCACGAGATCCGAGCCCTTGCGGTCCTTCAGCTTGAAGAGCTCCTCGATGCCGTAGCGCCCGCTGCGCCGCCAGGGGTCGGCCGGCTGCAGCACCGGCATCAGCATCTCCTGGGCGCCGATCGCGTCCATCTCCTCGCGCACGATCCCCACGGCGCGCTGGTGCACGCGCCAGCCGGCGGGCAGCCAGGTCCAGATGCCCGTCCCGAGCTGGCGCACCAGCCCGGCGCGCACCATCAGCTTGTGCGATATCGCCTCGGCGTCAGCCGGGGCCTCGCGCTCGGTTGGCAGCAGGAATGCGGAGAGGCGGGTCATTGTCGCAGCGGGTCCGCCCCCGGGCGGGGGCTCCGATGGACGAGCGTATACGACCGCGCCGCCGGCGCTCTCGGGGAGCGCCGGCGGCTGGCCTCAGATCTCTCCGGCCGCTGGCTCTACCAGCCGTGGCCGATGCGGTACACCAGCCCCTGCAGGTCCACGAGCGTGACCAGGTTGCCCAGCGCCGCGTTCACGTCCACGAGGTGCGTGCCCCAAGCCGGCCCGAGGGTTTCCTCCAGCCGTTCGCGCGGGTCGCCGGGCCGCCCGACGAAGTTCAGCTGCAGCCAGCTGGCGCCATTCTGGTGCTTGCACTGCGCGGCGTACTCCCCCGGCGTGCTGACCCACGGCGTCGGCGCCTTCGGCACCTGCACGACCGGGCCGAGCAGCCCCGGGAACGGGATCGTCGGGTAGTACGGGAAGAGTGGGCCCTGGCCGCCGTTCTGGATCAGCACGGCGGGATTGACGCAGAGGACCTGCGGGTTGCTCACACCTTCAGCGCCACCGCCCAGCGCACCGAGTGGGCTTTCGGGGCGCCCGAAGTTCGACGGGTTGGGCGGTTCCTGCAGGAAGCTCGAGTAGGCGACCACGCAGCCCGTCTGCCAGGCCGCCTGACAGGCAGGCACGTGCTTGAAGGTGCCGCCCACGGTCTTGCCTTCCGGCACGATCACCTGGCCGCCGAGGATGACCGCCGAGACGAGGTGGCTGCGCAGCGTCGGGTTGGGGTCGATCTGTTCCTTGATCAGCTCCTCCAGCATCGCCGAGCCCTGCGAGTGGCCGATCAGCACGAAGCCCCGGCCGTCGTTGAACTTGGCGAGGTATTCCTTCCAGGCCGAGAGCACGCCGAGGTAGGCCTTCGCCGCGCCTTCCGGCGTGACCCCGCCGGGCGTGTTGATCGCCGGAATCGTCAGCTGCGGGTAGATCGGCGCATAGATCTTGCAGTCCTGCGAGAAGCGCGAGGCCTGCGCCATCGCGATCGCTTCCTCTTCGGGGTCGATTTCGAGGTTCGCGTTCTCGGTGAACTGGCTGCTCACGGTTGGATACACGTAGAAGCAGTCGATCGGCGGGTTCTTGGCGGGCTGCGCGTGCTGTACGAAGGAGGCCCCATTGCCGAACACCACCGTGGCTTCCTGGCTGCTCAGGCAGGGGTTCTTGACGAGGCCGGGCTTGCACAGCCAGACCGTCCCTTCGGCCGCGGAGGCCGCTGAGGCTCCGAGGCCGCAGAGCGCGAGGCCGGCCGTGGCCGCGACCACGGCGAGCGACAGCGCCCTGAACACCGTCCGAGACATCCGTGCACGGGTCCCCGGCACGCTGACACGCCCTGAAGGCTGATGCATCTCTACTCCCTTCCTGCAGAGGCGGCCAGTCCGTCGGCCGCCCACGGTGTCCTCCCATCGTCCCACAGGCCCCAGGGCCCGTCAAGCGGTTGCCAGGAACCACCGCCAGTGGGTCCTCGCAGCGGGTCCACGGGCCGCCTCGCGCGCTCTGATAGAACAAGCGCCCAACCACACCGAACCTGACGAACGAAGCACGACCGACGAGAAGGAGTCGACATGGCCTACACCGTCCCGCCGCTGCCCTACGCCTACGACGCGCTCGAGCCGCACATCGACAAGGCGACGATGGAACTGCACCACGACAAGCATCACCAGGCCTATGTGGACAACGCCAACGCGGCGCTCGAGGGCACCTCGTTCGCCGACGCCTCGGTCGAGGACGTGCTCAGGAGCCTCCCGCAGGTACCCGACGAGGTGCGCGCCAAGGTGCGCAACAACGCCGGTGGGCACTACAACCACTCGCTCTTCTGGGAGGGCATGGGTCCCGGCAAGGGCGGCGAGCCGAGCGGCGCGCTGGGCGACGCGATCGCCGGCACCTTCGGCTCGTTCGGCGACTTTCAGGAGAAGCTGAAGGCGGCCGGCGTCGGCCAGTTCGGCTCAGGTTGGGCCTGGCTCGTGCACGACGGGTCGGGTCTCGCGATCGTGTCCACGCCGAACCAGGACAGCCCGCTGTCGGACGGCAAGACGCCGCTGCTGGGCGTGGACGTCTGGGAGCACGCCTATTACCTGCTCTACCAGAACCGCCGCCCGGCCTACATCGACGCCTGGTGGAACACGGTCGACTGGGACAAGGTGGCCGAGCGCTTCAGCGCCTGCTGAGGGACCGCCGCGGCACGCCACGCGCGCCGGCGTTGGGGCCGACCAGGGAGAGCCTCAGCGCCGGCTGAAGCGCCGCCCGGCGACCTTCTGCGCGCCGGCCCCGGCTGCTGCGGCGACACCGTCGTCACCCGGCCCCTCGAGGATCGAGTCGAGCACCGATGCCGCTTCGGCCTCCTGCGCGGCGGCCTCCGCCTCGAGCGCCGCGAGGCGCTCCGGGGTCAGCGCGGTGTCGTCCTCGTTCTCGGCCAGCCAGGCCCGCGCCTCGGCGGCCTCGGCCTCGTCGCGCTGCACACGCTTGCCGGCGGCGTAGTAGCGGTCGATCTCGGCGAACAGCTCGTCCACGAGCCGCTCGGTAGGCACCTTCTTGAGGGGCTCGCCCTTGGAGTAGATCATGCCCATGTTCTTGGCGCCCGTGATGCCGAAGTCGGCGTGCCGTGCCTCGCCGATCCCGTTCACCGCGCAGCCGAGCACGGAGACCTCCACCGGGTCCTCGTAGGCGCGCAGGCGCTCCTCGACTTCGGCCACCACGGTGTCCATGTCGAACTGCAGGCGCCCGCAGGTGGGGCACGCGATCAGGACGGGTCCGCGCTCGCGCAGCTTGAGCGCCTTGAGGATCTCCCAGGCGACCTTGACCTCTTCCTCGGCGTGGAAGGTGGAGAGCGAGATGCGGATCGTGTCGCCGATGCCGTCCGCCAGCAGCGTGCCGAGGCCGACCGCCGACTTCAGCGAGCCGGACCACTTGGTGCCGGCCTCGGTGATGCCGATGTGCAGGGGGTACGGGATGCGCCCGGAGAGCAGCCTGTTCGAGGCGATCGTGTTCGGCACGGAGGTCGACTTCATGGAGACCTTGAAGTCGGTGAAGTCGAGGCTCTCCATCAGCTCGACCGTCTCCACGGCGGCGCGCACGAGCGCCTCCACCGGGTCGTCGAACTCGAGCTGGCGCAGGTGCTTGGGCAGCGAGCCTGAGTTCACCCCCACGCGCAGCGGCGTGCCGTGCCGCTTCGCCGACTCGACCACCTCGGCCACCTTGTCGGCTCCGCCGATGTTGCCCGGGTTCAGCCGCACGCAGTGGGCTCCGGCCTCGATCGCCTTGAGCGCCAGGGTGTGATTGAAGTGGATGTCCGCGATCACCGGGATGGGCGAGCCGGCGACGATCTCCCGCAGTGCGATCGCGTCCTCTTCGCGCGGCACCGCCACGCGTACGATGTCCGCTCCCGCCTCGGCCACGGTGGCGATCTGGTCCATCGTGGCCGTCACGTCGGCGGTCTCGGTCTTGGTCATCGTCTGCACGGCGACCGGGGCGCCCCCGCCTATGGGGACGGGGCCGACGTGGATCTGCTTGGCGGATGCCATCGCCCTTGATTGTACGTGTCGCACGGCACGGCTGGCGCGGGCGGGGCCGAGCCAGGGAGCGCGGCCCGGGCGTGGTCCCGGATGCGCCTTGGATCGGGTTCCGACTGGTGCATTCCGGGGGTGAGGGTGTGTATGTGCTTTTTTCGGTGCTACGTGCGTACGCCTGCGCGCGCGCACGCGCGCCCGTTGGCAGCCGAAAAACACAACACCCCACCCCCCTTGCCCGAGGGCGGCCGTGCGAGCTATGCGCCGAGGCGCGAGAGGTCGTTGTAGAAGCCGTTGAAGACCAGGAACAGGAGCAGCACGATGCCGACCGAGCTGAAGCGCCACATGGCGTTGATCGAGACCCGCCGCCCCCGCACCTTCTCGGCGAGCGCCCACAGCACGTGCCCACCGTCCAGCGGGAGGAACGGGAACATGTTGATCACCGCCAGCGCGAGCGACACGAGGCCGAGCACCACGAACGCGTATGCCCAGCCGCGCGTCACTGCCTCCTGGGTGACCTCGGTGATGCCCACGATGCTGCTGATTTCGTGGCGCGCCTTGGCGCTCGTGAAGGCGTGGCCGAGGTTGGTCACCAGCGTGCTCGCCGTCTGAGCCATCTCGCGCCCGGCCATGCCGACGGCCGCCAGCGGCCCGTACGCCTTCGGCGTGACGCCGAAGGCGAAGCCGATCCGCATGCGTTTGTCCTCGGCGTTGTAGCGGGGATGGGTGACCACGGTTACGGTCTGCCCGTCGCGGCGCAAGGTGATCCTGAGCGGCGCGGCGCCGCCGCAGCCGTCGGCGAGCTCGCCCGCGCAGCGGTCGCCCTTCACGGCCCGCTCGACGGTGTTGACGGTGGCGGGCGCGCCGTTGACCGCGATGATGCGGTCGCCCAGCCTGAGCGCGCTCGCGGCGGGTGTGCCCTTTTCGATCGCTTCAACCGTGGTCACAGGACGCACGGTCTGGACGGACGGATTGAGGTTCTCGAGCGTCTTGGCGCCGCTGGCGTCGCCGGATACGAGCACGACCCAGAACAGGAAGAGCGCGATCAGGAGGTTCATCCCGGGCCCGGCGAGGATCACCACGATGCGCCTCCAGGGCGCCTGCGCGTAGTAGGCGCGCTTGGCCACCTCCGGCTCGAGATCCTTGATCTCGTCCGGGTTCATCCCGGTGATCTTCACGTAGCCGCCGGCCGGGATGAGGCCCACGCAGTAGTCCGTCTCGCCGCGTTTGACACCGAACAGCCGGGGCGGGAAGAAGAGCGAGAAGCGCTCCACGCGCATGCCGACCCACTTGGCCACGGCGAAGTGGCCGAGCTCGTGGAGCACGATCAGGAGGATTATGCCGACGAAGGTGAGGGCCCAGCTCATCTGGAGCCAGTTTCGCAGGCGTGATTAAGGGGACCTGTAGCCATCTGCAGGGCCTTTATCGTCGCCAAGGCGCCGCAGCTGGAGCGATCCGCCGCCGAGCTAGGCTCGTGCGAGCACCGCCTCCTCGGCAATCTCCCGCGCCGCCCGGTCGGCTTCGTACAGCGACTCGAAGGAATGCACCGGGGCGGCGCCCATCTCCTCGAGCGTCTCCTCGATCACGGAGGCGATGCCCAGGAAGGAGAGGCGCCCGCGCAGGAATGCATGCACGGCGACCTCGTTGGCCGCGTTGAGCACGCATGGAGCCGTCCCTCCGGCGCTCGCCGCGGCGCGGGCCAGGGCAAGGCACGGGAAGGCCGCCTCGTCCGGCGCCTCGAAGGTGAGCGAGCCGATCTCTGCGAGATCGAGCGGGGCGACGGGCACCTCGACGCGCTCCGGGTAGTGGAGCGCGTAGGAGATCGGCACCCGCATATCCGGGTACCCCATGTGCGCGAGTGTGGCGCCGTCGCACAGCGACACCAGCGCATGCACGATCGATTGCGGGTGCACCACCACCCCGATGCGCTCGTAGGGCACGGCGAACAGGTGATGGGCCTCGATCAGCTCGAGGCCCTTGTTCATGAGCGTGGCCGAGTCGATCGAGATCTTGCCGCCCATCGCCCAGGTCGGGTGGGCGAGCGCCTCCTTCACGCTCACCTCCTGCAGCTGCTCCCGCGAGCGCCCGCGGAAGGGGCCGCCGGAGGCGGTCAGCACGAGGCGCTCGATCGTGCCGGCCCGCGCGGGAGACCCGGCGGCTGCGCCGCTGGTGGAGCGGGCGCCGGCCTCGGGCAGAGTCTCGCCGGCGATCAGCTGGTGCAGCGCGGAGTGCTCGGAGTCGACCGGGATGATGCGTGCCCCGGTGGCCTCGGCGAGCGCGGTGACGAGGTCCCCGCCCACCACGAGGGACTCCTTGTTGGCGAGGGCAAGGTCGATGCCCTCGCCAAGCGCCGACACCGTGGGCCCGAGGCCGGCGGAGCCGACGAGCGCGTTCAGCACGAGGTCGGCGCCGGAGTCGACCACGAGGCGCACGAGGCCATCCGGCCCGCTCAGCACCTCACCCTCGATCCAGGCCTCCCCGGCGCGCGCCGCCGCGGTGGTGTCCACCAGCGCGATGCGCCGCACCGCGAACTGGGTCGCCTGCTCCAGCAGCGTCTCCCACGAGCTCTCGGCGGACAGCCCCACGACCTCCAGGTCGCACGAGCGCGACACGATGTCGAGCGCCTGCGTGCCGACGGAGCCGGTGGAGCCGAGGATCAGGAGTCGCCTGGCCATGCCCTGAGGCTAAACGTACACGCTCCAAATAGCCTCGGCCCCGTGATATCGGGCTTTCTCAATGCTGGCGGGGGATCGCACCCCGCCTCAATCCGCCCGAATCCGCTCTAGTCAGGGGCCGACTGGCGCACAAACTGGCGCAAACTGGCGCACGCGCCAGACCGCTCGTCACGACACCTGACGCCCGGACTCGGAGCGGGTCAGGTAGGCGTCTAGGAGCCCGGCGGCCTCATCCTCATTGCCCGGGAACAGGTGGCCGTAGCGGTCCATCGTCATAGTGATCGTGGCGTGTCCAAGGTACGCCTGTAGGTGCTTGGGACCAACCCCAGCCGCGATCATCAGAGACGCGAACGTGTGCCTGCACTCGTGCAGGGTGATGCGATCGAGCTTCGCCGCCTCCCATGCGCTGTCAGCGCGGTTTCTGACGCTCGCCGGCTGGAATGCTTCACTGGGCGTGCGACCGAACACGAGGCCGTCTGACCATTCGAGCGCCAATAGGTGCTCCGCCAGATACCGCCGCAGGGCCGCCGTGATCGGCACCTTGCGCCCCTTGCCCGACTTCGGCGTGATCGGTCCCTCGCACTGGTCCCAGTTGCCGCGCACGTGGATGATGCCAGCGGCCAGGTCGATGTCCTCGACCCGCAGTGCTTGCAGCTCCCCGCGGCGTAGCCCGGCATAGAGCGCCGTCGCCCACAACGCCCGATCATGCTCCAGCGCGGCCAGGAGTGCCGCTGCCTCGACGGGATCGGCGACCCGATCGCGCCCCTTCGCGCGCGCGGGGAACTCTAGGCCGGCGGCTGGGTTGACCGTCACGCCGCTGTGGGGGTCCTGCATCGCGCGGCGGAGAATCGATCGGAGCGGCGAGAAGCTCACGTCTAGGAGCGCCGCGGTCATTCCCTCCGCCACCCAACGATCGATCAGCCGTTGCAATTCGTAGCGCTCCAGGTCACATAGCCGCTTGTGGCCCAGCGCTGGCAACACGCGCAGCCGCATGGACCGCTCGTACGAGCGCAGAGCATTGGGCTTATAGGGCTCGCGCGAGCGCGGGCGAACTACGCCGGCCTTGGCATCGGCAAACCATGCCTCCCACGCCTCGGCGAGCGTGACCGGAGACGGGGCGCGAAGTTCATTCCGTCGCACTGCGGGCTTGGCATCTTCGCGCCATGCTTTCGCCGCGGCGCGCGTCGGGAACGTCTTGCGGATCTTCCGCCCGTCCTTGGGCGACCACGCGAACGCCTCCCATGAGCATGCGCATCCGCTTTTCGGCTTGGTGCAAGTCCTGCTGTGGCGCTGGCGGATACCTGCGGTCCCGCGGGTGCTGCGGTACGGTGCTGCCTGCATAGGAGCTTGATCCTCCTGTGTCGGCCCCGGAGCGTTCGCGCGCTGCCGGGGCGTTTTGCTTGCTCTAGCGCCCATGATCCTATCTCATCGGCAGGCGCGGCGTCCGAGCTGAAGGGTGCAGCGCCTCCGCGTAGCCCAACGGCCGAAAGCCTGAGTTTTCGGGCCTTTTCAGATTCTGTGTGGGGGGAGGCGATTTTGAGCCCCCTTGACAGAAGACGACAAGTGGCTCACAGAATGTGCTGATTTGCAGGGGGTTACGTTGTGTGGGGGAGGGCCAGAGCAGGATGTGGGGTGCGGGCGTAGTACGCCCAAAATCGCCATGGCCGTCAAGGACGACAACCAACCGACGCCCCGCCTAGCGCTTTCAATCGAGCAGGCCTGCGAGGCGCTGAGCGTTTCATGGGACACCTGGCGCCGCCACATCGCCCCCGATATCCGCGTGGTCTACATCGGGCGGAAAAAGCTCGTGCCAGTCACGGAGCTTGAAAGATGGCTTGAAGCAAACGCGGTCTCTACGGCCGCGCACTAGAGACTTCGCCGCCCCTGGCGGCAACCAACTTAGCGCCCTCGGGCGCTGAGACAAGCTGTCCGAGCCAAACGCTCCGCAGCTTAGCGTGCGATTCGTCGTTCACGTTCCTTGCCAGACGTGGGGATGAGTAGGTGTGCCGACGGGAACCGGCCCCTACTCGTCCCGCGTCGCCTTGAACGACGATAGCCGCCGGCAATGTGAACAGACGAGATAACGCGAGCAGGAACCTTGACATCGTACAACTTGAACGCCGTCCCTGCGACGAGCGTGCGTCGGTCCAGCAGCGACCGGCCAAAGCAGTTTCACCGCCTCGACCGTCTCCGGTCAGGTTCATATCAGCCACGTATTCGTGGCCCCGGCTGACGCATGCCCTCATATCCCAGCCGCTCGCGAGCGGAACCAGTGAGACGCTGTGGGCAGGCCGAAAGGCTCGACGGCACAAGCGTCCTAGCAGACCTCCGAATGCCGAAATCCGGGCAGGAGCGGGGAACTCGTCTTGTCGTGTGCGTGCGATGCATGCGTTTGGCGAGCCCGCGAAGCGTCAGCGCCTCGTAATGAGGCCGGCGTCAGGGTGACCTTGTATCGGGGCAACTGGACCGCGAGACTGGAACTCCAAGTAGCGTCAGTGTCTCTACAGGGATTAGCAACTGTGCAAACGGTTGTGGACTATAGGTCACATCCCCTAACGGATAACGCTCCCGGTCAGCTCTGCCCAACCTGACTGCCAGCGTTACTGACTAACAACTTTCATCTTGGCCGTTGCTCCTCAACGGCGGCCGAGGGTCGCCCCCAGCCCGGCGACCTTGGCGGGTGCGCCGTTCGCACCCGCCAGAACTTCAACAGCTTGGCCTCCGTCAAGCCCGGATGGCTGAGAGGTCGCTTGCGACCTGGCGGGCAGAAACAACGACTACCCGCCGAAACTTCCCGGCTTGGCCGTCTACTGCCCGGACGGTCGAGGACCGCTAACGCGGTCTCAGCGGGCCGTCGGTCTTTGCGCCTCCACCGTTCCGACCGACGGTCCGCCTCTACATCGAAAGGACAAAAGCATGCCAAAGGCCAAAACGCACGCGCTGACTGCACCGCAGGAGCGCTATTTCAATCGCACCTACAGGGTCAGTGTTGCCCGCGCTGACGGAAAACCGCTGACAGGCAACAAGCTCGCACGGTTCTGTTTGACCGCTATGACCTGACGGTGCGTCGCAAGGTGAGCAAGTGAGCCGCATGATCAAAGATGATGCTCGGCAACGCCGCTGGCAGGAACGCGAACGAGTCACTGACACCAGCACGCCGCCGGCCACGGTTGAACGACTGGCACGACCCGTCGCGCTGCGCCCTGGCAGCCGACTGCGACTCATCGGAGTTATGAGCGATGCGCCAGCGGCCACAAAGCAGGCAGTTCAAGACATCGCCCTAGCGGCCGAGTAGGAGAGTCGCGTCATGGCCATTCGCTTCGGCGTGAACATGATCAACAACTCCGGACCCGTGGAAGAGCGCCCGGTGATCGGTGGTTATGTCTCGCGTTCGCGTCCGGTGCCTAGCACCTCAGCGGAACCGCTATGGGTCATAATCCCCGAATCGGGACCTGAGGCGCCCCTGAAGTGCGAATGGTCGCAGCTTCACGGCTCCACGCTGCCTCAGCAGGGCGCACGCTGCGCGGTCGCGATCGACAACGAAGATCGGCCGTGTGTCGTCTGGTGGGAAGGTGCGTTTGCTGGCGGCGAAGGGCTAGACGAAGCCGAAGTCAATGCCCTGATTGAAGCCTATGCCCTCAAAAGGGCGAACAATCTGTCGGATGTTGGCAGCGTCTCCACGGCGCGGACGAATCTCCGGACTTGGCTCCATGGCAACGCAGACCGCGTCGAGCTATCTGACCAAGGCCGAAACCGAAGCGGCCTACCTGCGCCTTGCTGGCGTCTCAGGTGGCCAGACGGTCCACGGTGGCACGGCGGAATCCGACAAGCTGATCGTCTACGGCAACTCGCACGCTGGTTCCGAACCCTTTGAATTCGGCAGGGAAACGCTCACCTGTAAGAACGTCAAAGTGAATAACGTCCTCGAAGCGGCGAAGATCCACGGCACGGCGGGCGGCGCGATCGGTGAAATGGTCGTGAAGCTGCTGGAAGTCACAGAAGACCTGATTGCCCCGAACCTGCTTGCCGACGGCGGTCTCGCGCTCTCCCCGGCCAACGTAGCGGAAGTCACCGAAACCAAGAACAATTGGGAACTCCCGAGCAAGCATGTTTGGTACCGGCTCAAGGCAAACGCCAGTCACGAAGTGACGGGGATCTACTTCCCTGGCGGACCTGAACCGGGTCAGATCATCATTCTCACGAATATGGGCACCGTCGCCGGGCGTAACCTCGTCTTCAAGAACCAAAACGCCGGCTCGGAAGCCGAATACCGCTTCAAGAACTCGACCGAAGCGGACATCACGCTGGAAATCAACCACACCGTTGCCTACATGTTTGACCTGAACGTCGAACGCTGGCGCGATGTCTTCCTGAGGTGACCACATGGCAGGAGCATTCACGGCAGTCAAGTTCAAGGAATCGAAGGCAGCCGAAGCGATAAAGCTGCTTGCACTCTCAGCGGGGCTCACCGCAGCCGAAGCGGAAGGCCCTGAAGCCGAAGCGATCGCAAAGCAGCAGGCCAAGCGCGCAGTAATGCGTCAGATGGAACGTGGAGCCCGTGCCCTTCAGGCCGAACCGAAGGTCCCGGAAAGCGAATAGGACAACGGCTAGTTGCCGTCGGCCTGTTGTGAATAGGTCAACCCCCGGGGGCGGCCTTTATAGGGGCGTACGGCGACCCGGCGCCCCACCAGCCAAAATCCCTCCCCGCGGAATCAGGGGGTTTTGGCGTCTCGAACATCCGGACCATTATGAGAGGAGCCCCCAATGTCGCGGCCACGCAAGGACGCAAGCACGGAGAGCGATCGAACGCCCGAGGCTTTCAAGCAGCACCTATGGCGAGCGGTCGAAGCCGGCAGCGTGACAGCGATGAAGCTGTGGGCGGACCTTCACCGCGCAGAGTTTCAGGGAGGCGCAGACGATGCCGGCGGACTGTTCACCCCGTCCCCGTTGGGCGACACCTCGAAGCCCTGACCGCCAAACGCTCGGAGCACATGCCGCCACAATCGCTACAAAGCTCGGTCGGCCCTTCCTGCCCTGGCAACGCGAAGTTGCCGACGTAGCCTTTGAGCTGCTGCCGAATGGGCATCTGGCCTACGGCCGCGTAGTCGTCACCGTTCCGCGCCAGCAAGGGAAAACGGTGCTCGCGCTGGGGGCCGTCCTGCTTCGCTCGCTTGGAGACCGCGACCAATTCTCGGTCTATGCCGCACAAAGTGGCGTGGAGGGCCGGCGCAAGTGGCGCGACGATTGGTTGCCATTGCTTCACCCGTTCGGAGCTGAGGCGAACATGGCGAACGGGTCCGAGGCGATCCGTTTTCCTACGGGCTCCGTGATTCGCTTGCACTCGGGCTCGGAGGCTGGGATACACGGCGCGTCCGTGGACTTCGCGTGCTGCGATGAGGCCTGGGCTTACAGCGACAGCCGACACGAGGCCGCGATCTTGCCGGCGATGATGGCGAGGCCGAATCCTCAACTGTGGATCGTCTCAACCGCAGGTGTCGCTAACCGCGGGTTCTATCTCGCCAATCAGGTCGAGCGTGGGCGTCAAGCGGTGGAGGCCGACATACGTGAGGGCATCGCGTTCTTTGAGTGGAGCGCCGATCCGACCGCCGATCCTGCCGACCCGGAGACGTGGCGATCCTGCATGCCGGCGCTCGGGCGCACCGTGGACGAGGCGTTTGTCCGCGACGCTCAACGGTCGATGCCGGCGCATGA
>Ga0335085_10005173_pt1 | contig 21175 bp, 16 predicted proteins | sample Lox_Sample_45_FD_206712 | JGI IMG/M metagenome (GOLD analysis project Ga0335085, IMG submission 206712) | Soil microbial communities from Loxahatchee National Wildlife Refuge, Florida, United States - Lox_Sample_4.5 | ecosystem: Environmental > Terrestrial > Soil > Wetlands | place: USA...
TCCCGCCCCGAAGGAAGCCGGGGCATTTTTTGTACCGTCCGCGGCCGCGAGCGTGGTCTCCGCGATCGGCGACGCCGAGACGTTCCATCCGCGATGGCACCGTGTCGTGCTGAAGCTGTCCGGCGAGGCGTTCGCCGGTAACGAGGCCCTCGGCATCTCACCCGACGCCGTGGCGCACATCGCGGCCGAGGTGGTGTCGGCGGTCAAGGAGGGCGTCGAGGTGGCCGCCGTCGTCGGCGGCGGCAACATGTTCCGCGGCGTGGCGCTGTCCGAGCGGGGCATCGACCGGGCGCGCGCCGACTACATGGGCATGCTCGGCACGGTGATCAACTGCCTGGCCCTGCAGGACGTGCTTGAGAAGCTGGGCGTCGACACGCGCGTGCAGACCTCCATCACCATGGGCCAGGTCGCCGAGCCCTACATCCCGCGGAAGGCCATCCGGCACCTGGAGAAGGGCCGGGTCGTCATCTTCGGCGCCGGGCTCGGCGCGCCTTTCTTCTCAACAGACACCTGCGCCGCGCAGCGGGCCCTGGAGATCGGCGCCGAGGCGGTGCTCAAGGGAACAGCCGTGGATGGCGTCTACGACGCCGACCCGCGGAAGAACCCGGGGGCCGTGCGCTTCGACCGGGTGGACTACGGTGAAGTGCTCAGCCGGGGCCTGAAGGTCATGGACGCCACCGCGGTGAGCCTCTGCATGGACAATGGCCTGCCGATCGTCGTGTTCGACCTGCTGGGCCAGGGCAACGTGGTGCGGGCGATCCGGGGGGAGAAGGTCGGCACGCTCGTGTGCGCCGCGGGCGGCTGATCCGCGCCGTCTGATCCGGGCCGGCAGCGGCCGCCGCGTGCCATGCGGGGGTACTCTCGCGCTTACCTGGATAACGTGAAACCCGTAGCAGACCCTCGCCTCCACAGGAGCCCGCAATGATCGACGACATACTCCTCGACACGGAGGAGAAGATGCAGAAGGCGGTTGCGGTCGCCAAGGAAGAGTTCGGCGTGATCCGCACGGGCCGCGCGCACCCGGTCATGTTCAACAAGCTCACGGCCGAGTACTACGGGACCCCCACGCCGCTGAACCAGCTCGCCTCGTTCCATCTGCCCGAGGCGCGGATGGTCATCGTCCAGCCCTACGACAAGTCCTCCCTCGCCGCGATCGAGCGCTCTATCCGGGACAGCGACCTGGGCGTCAACCCCACCAACGACGGCGCGGTGATCCGGGTTGTCTTCCCCGAGCTGACCGAGGAACGCCGCAAGGAGTACATCAAGGTCGCCCGGCACAAGGCCGAGGAGAGCCGCGTGTCCATCAGGAACATCCGGCGGCACGGCAAGGACGGGATCGACAGGCTCGTCAAGAACGGCGAGGCGGGCGAGGACGAGGGGCGCCGCGCGGGACACGAGCTCGACGAGCTCACCAAGACCTACGTCGACCAGGTCGACGACCTCCTCAAGACCAAGGAATCCGAGCTTCTCGAGGTGTAGGTGGACCACGGCAGCAAGCCGGGTGCAGCCGCCGCGGATCCGGGCACGCCCGCCGTCCCGGAACCGCCCGCTCACGCCGAGCCGGCCGCCCGGCCCGAACCGGCCGCCAAGCCCCCCCGGTCCGGGCGGAACCTCCCGGCTGCCGCCGGAGTGGGCGCCGTGCTGGGCGGCATTGTCGTGCTCACGCTGTTCACGGTAAAGGCGACCTTCCTTGTCGTCATGGCGGCCGCCGCCGTTGTCGCGCTGTGGGAATTGGCCCGTGCGCTCGGCTCGAAGGACATTCACGCGCCGTTCCTCCCGGTCGCCGCGGGCGGCGCCGCGATGTGGGTGTGCGAATACTGGTGGAGTGACCGCGCCGTGCTCGCGTCGCTTGTCCTCACCGTGGTGGTGATCCTCGCCTGGCGCCTTCCGGGCGACACCGACGGATATCTGCGGGACGTGGCGGCCGGGGTCTTCGTGCTCGCCTATGTCCCGCTGATGGCGGTGTTCATGGTCGCCATGCTGGCCCCGGCGGACGGCGCACGGCGGGTCCTGCTCTTCGTGGTCCTCACCATCTGCAGCGACATCGGCGGCTACTTCGCGGGCAGCCGGCTGGGCCGGCACCCGATGGCCCCCATCATCAGCCCGAACAAGACCTGGGAGGGATCGGCCGGCTCGGTTCTGGCGTGCCTCGTGGCGGGCGCCGTGCTGCTTCCCGCGCTGCTGCACGGCCACGTCTGGCAGGGCATCCTGACCGGCGCGGGGGCCGTGACCGCCGCCATCTTGGGCGACCTGGCCGAGTCGGCGATCAAGCGGGACCTGCAGATCAAGGACATGGGCTCGGCACTACCGGGCCACGGCGGCATCCTGGACCGGATCGACTCGCTGCTGGTGACCGCGCCGGTGATCTGGCTGCTGCTGGCGGTCTTCATTCCCGCCCGCCGATAGCGCCGCCTGGCCGTACCTGCTCGGCTTACTCACCGACGACCCAGCTCCGGCGCTGCGCGGCGAGCTGGGAGATCAGGCTGGCGGATCCCTGCTCCTTGGCGATCAGCCGTTCCTCCTCCGAGATCGGCACCACCCACAGCCAGCGCACCGGATCCCCGCCGAAGGAGAAACCGGACAGGTCCGGGGCGTCCGGCCCGGGCAGGCCGCCGGGCTCATCGAGCAGGAGGACCGCCTCGTAGCCGCTGCCGCCCAGCGGGAACGTGCTGGGCTCGTGATACCACCGGACGCTGTGCCCGGGGCCGAACCAGGTGACCGCGCGCCACGGGTACGGCGCGAGCCACAGGAAGACCCGCGCGGCCTGGGCGGGCGGCATGGTGGTCGCCATCGCGAGCTCGATCCGGGCGTAGGACGCGGGATCGTGGACGAGCCTTTCCACCACGGGCATCCGCTGGCAGCTCATCCCGACCGTGGACAGCACCGTGTAGGGACGGTCACCGGCCGGCGGCCGTTCGGAGATGCCCGCGGTCGGCTGCTTGCCCATCGACGCGTCCCAGTAGTGCCCACCGGGGCCGAGCCGCTCCAGGTGGCCGAGCACTCCCTGCTGGAAAACGCCCCACGATCGCTCGTCGCCCCGCCACTGCCAGTAGGCCCGGGCCCGGTCGACCCGTGGGCCCAGTCCCTCCATGGCGTCGTCCAGAGACCAGCCGAACGGGGTCTGGCCGAGGATGTCCCGGCTGTACCCGGGCATCCCGCGCCGGGCGTCGGACCAGCCCGGGATGACCGCGAGCAGCTTCCCGCTCTCCAGCACGGCCACCCCGTCGCCCTCCTCGAACCACAGCGGCTCGAGCGCGCCGGGCTCGAGCGGCGGGCGGCCCTCGGGCAGTTTCGTGTGGCCGGCCGGCATGATGGGCGCCTGCCCGGCCTCGATCCGGCCGGGATCGGGGCTGGAGGGGGCGGGCACGTGATTGGCGACCCAGGTGGCCGCCACGGTGGACGTTTCGTCGTGCAGGTACGCGGCGGTCGTCACCCCGTCGAACTCGACCGTGAGCCGGCGGCTCTCATACGGGTTCATGCTTTCCAGCAGCATCCTTGGCTGCTGCGACTCCGTGGGCACCCGGCGCAACGTCGGCATACCTTGAATTTAACCTAACAGCATGCGGCCCCTGTGCATCCGAGGTGTCACCGCCGGACTCCGGCCAGCGCCTATTCTGGTCTCCGCCGCCCTATTCAGCCGATCGGAAACAATTGTGTCCCCTCGTCGCCCCAGCTCACCGCCCACCCCGGCGCCGGCCCGCGCCGGCGCGGCGGACCTGCCGCCAGGGATCGCGCCCGGGCGCGACGGCCAGCCGGGCCCGGGCGCGCAGGGCCGGCCGAAGCCCCCGCGTCACCTTGCCGACCTGGCCCTGCCCGAGCGCCGGGCGGCCGTCGCCGAGCTGGGGGAGCGCCCGTTCCGCGCGGATCAGCTGTCACGGCAGTATTTCGCGCGGCTGGCCGACGATCCGGCCGAGATGACGGACCTGCCGCGGTCCGTCCGCCAGGAACTGGCGGACGCCCTGCTGCCGCGCCTGCTGACCGCCGAACGTGAGCTGGCCTGCGATGGCGGCACGACGCGCAAGACGTTGTGGCGGACCTTCGACGGCGCCTACGTCGAGTCGGTGCTGATGCGCTACCCGGGCCGCATCACCATGTGCGTCTCCTCCCAGGTCGGCTGCGGCATGGCCTGCCCGTTCTGTGCCACCGGCCAGGCCGGGCTGACCCGTAACCTGTCGACCGCCGAGATCGTGGAGCAGGTCGTTGCCGGGGCGCGTGCGCTGGCCCGGGGGCAGGTCCCGGGCGGCCCGGGCCGGGTCTCCAACGTGGTCTTCATGGGCATGGGCGAGCCGCTGGCCAACTACCGCAGCGTGGTGCAGGCGGTGCGCCGTCTCACCGAGCCGGCGCCGGCCGGGCTGGGCATCTCGGCGCGCGGCGTCACCGTCTCCACCGTGGGCCTGGTCCCGGCGATCGGCCGGCTCGCGGCCGAAGGCCTGCCGGTGACGCTGGCCGTATCGCTGCACGCCCCCGACGACGAGGCCCGGGACGAGCTGGTGCCGGTCAACCGGCGCTGGCAGGTGGCCGAGGTGCTGGACGCGGCGTGGCGCTACGCCAGCGGCACCGGCCGCCGCGTCTCCATCGAGTACGCGCTCATCCACGACGTCAACGACCAGGCCTGGCGCGCGGACCTGCTCGGCGGCCTGCTGGCGGGCCGTCTCGCGCACGTCAACCTGATCCCGCTCAACCCCACGCCCGGATCGCGGTGGACCGCCTCGCGGGCCGAGGCGCAGGACGAGTTCGTGGTGCGGCTGGAGGCCCACGGCGTGCCGGTCACGGTCCGGGACACCCGGGGCCGGGAGATCGACGGCGCCTGCGGCCAGCTCGCCGCGAGCGGTGTTAGCCCGGGGGGACAACTCCCCGGAACCCCCCGCGGCGCCCCGCTTCCATTGACCGCCGTGACACCGAACGCGCACCCGGGCCAGGGCCCGGGCCCGGGGCCGCGGCCGGTCGGGCCTTCGGCCCGTCCGTCCCGTCCCGGCCAGGCGGGGCGGCCCCCCGAAGGAGCTGCCCGCCCCGCGCCGGTTGACCTGCCAAACCCTGGTGCGGGACCAGGCCGCTGCTGAGGAGAATGTGACACAGGGGCTCGTTCGGCCGGGCTTTGATTGTGATCTTCGGGAGGCGCACTGTTGTCCGGCGTGTCATGGCGGGCCGCCCTGGCCCGCAACCGCCGTGCACTGACCTGGCAGGCACTGAGCCAGCGTGCCGTGCACTGGGCCTGGCACGCCGTCCAGCGGGCGGGGACGGTCACCGCGGCCACCCCGGCCGGGACCCGGTTCGCGGCGTTCGGGCCGGGCTCGGTTCTGGTCTTCCCGCCCGGGGCCATCTTCGGCGAGGCGTGGATCGAGGTGGGCACCGACACGGTCATCGGCCAGCACGTTTCGATAACCGCCGGTACCGTGCCCGGGCAGGACCTGGGGTCGGCGTCGCTGCTGCGGATCGGTGACCGCTGCGTGATCGGCCGCGGCACGCACATCGTCGCGCACGAATCGATCGTGATCGGCGACGACGTCTTCACCGGTCCGTACGTCTACATCACCGACCAGAACCACGGGTACGCCGATCCCGACGCCCCGATCGGGCGGCAGTGGCCGGCCAACGCGCCGGTGTCCGTCGGCTCCGGCAGCTGGCTCGGCGCCGGGGCGATCATCCTGCCCGGCACGGTCATCGGGCGGAACGTCGTGGTGGGGGCCGGGTCGGTGGTCCGGGGGCACATCCCGGACCGCTGCGTGGTGGCCGGCGTCCCGGCCAAGGTCATCCGCGCCTACGTGGCCGGGGACGGCTGGCTGCCGATGCGGGCCGACAGCGGCGACCGGGAGCCGCTCGCCGAACCGGGACAGCCCGCCGAACCGGGACCGCTAGCCGACCCGCAGCGCGTCGAGGGCGTCCCGGAGCCGCCCCACCCGGTGTTCTAGCTGGGCGGCGCAGTCGGCCAGCACGGTGTCCGCACTGACCGCCGGCTGCGCGGCCAGCACGCCTACCAGGTCCTCCACCGCCGCCAGGCGGCCTGACAGCTCCAGCAGCAAAGGCTGGGCGCCGCCCGTGACCGCCGCGTCGCTGTCCGCTGCCACGGGCCCCGCGAGCTCGGCGGCCTCCGCGGTCGGCTCGCCCGATTCCGGCGGGCTGGCGGGGGCCGGGATCGCGCGCCGGGCCGCGCCCTTGTCCAGCTGGCTCCGCAGCAGCTCAGCCTGCTCCCGCAGCTGCCGGTTCTTGGCGTACAGCTCGACGAAGACCGAGACCTTCGCGCGCAGTACCCACGGGTCGAACGGCTTGGAGATGTAGTCCACCGCCCCGGCCGCGTAGCCGCGGAACGCGTGGTCCGGCTCGGAGCTGGCCGCCGTGAGGTAGATGATCGGGACGTCACGGGTCTTCGGCCGCCGCTTGATGTGCGCGGCGGTCTCGAAGCCGTCCATGCCGGGCATGACCACGTCCAGCAGGATGACCGCGAACTCGTCGACCAGCAGCGCCTTCAGCGCTTCCTCGCCGGAACGGACCGGCACGAGGACCTGGTTGAGGGAGGACAGGATGGCCTCCAGCGCGACCAGGTTCTCGGAACGGTCATCGACGAGCAGGATCCGTGCCTTGTTTGTCACCTCAGGGTCTCCTTCGGCCAGCTCATCGTGCGGCCGCCCGTTCCAGGCATGTCCGCATGACGGCCAGCAGGTGTCCCGTGTCCACGGGCTTGGTGATGTAGTCGGTGGCGCCGGACGCGATGGCCTTCTCCCGGTCGCCCTTCATGGCCTTCGCGGTCACCGCGATGATCGGCAGGTCGGCGAACTGGGGCATGTTCCGTATCGCCTCGGTGGTCGCGTATCCATCCAGCTCAGGCATCATGATGTCCATCAGGACGAGCCGGACGTCCTCGTTGCGCTCGAGCGCCTCGATGCCCTCGCGGCCGTTTTCCGCATAGAGCACCTCCGCCCCGCACCGCTCGAAGACGCTGGTCAGCGCGAATACGTTCCGCACGTCATCGTCCACGATCAGTATCTTCGCGCCGTACAGTACGTCATGCGGGTTGGGCGCTGCCGACAGGGCGGGGCCGGCGGCCGCGCTCGTCCGAGGCCCGGCCGGCCGGCCGGCCGGGCGGGACGCCATCGCCCCCTGGCGGCCCTGCGCCTGCCAGACCCGGCCGGACCTGTTCATGCCGCCGAGATGCCCGGCCAGACCCGCGTGCTCGTCGGCCCCGGCGGGCAGTGCCTGGCCCTGAATCCGCCGTGGCCCGGTACCCGAGCCGGCCCGCAGTGATCGCGCGGGCAGGTACAGCGTGAAGGTGCTGCCGTGGCCGAGCCGGCTCGTCGCCTTGATCTGGCCGCCCAGCAGGCGCGCGATGTCCTTGCTGATGGACAGGCCCAGCCCGGTGCCGCCGTAGCGGCGGCTGGTGGTCCCGTCGGCCTGCTGGAACGCCTCAAAGATGAGGTGCTGCTTCTCCTCGGAGATCCCGATGCCGGTATCGGATACCGAGAACGCGATCACCTCGGGCTCATCCCGCAGCGGCCCGGTGAAGGTGACGTCCTCGGCCGGTGCGACCCGCAGCCGGACGCCGCCCTGCGCGGTGAACTTCACCGCGTTGGACAGCAGGTTGCGCAGCACCTGCTGAAGGCGCTGCTCGTCGGAGTAGATCATCTGCGGCAGGCTGGCCGCCGTGTCGACCTCGAAGGTGAGGCCCTTTTCCGCGGCCATCGGCCGGAATGTGGCGTCCAGGTACTCCACCAGGCCGTCCAGCGGGATCTCCGACGGGTGCACGTCCATCTTGCCGGCTTCGACCTTGGACAGGTCCAGGATGTCGTTGATCAGCCGCAGCAGGTCCGAGCCCGCGTCGTGGATGGTCATCGCGAATTCGACCTGCTTGGACGACAGGTTGCCGTCCGGGTTCTCGGCCAGCAGCTTGGCCAGCACGAGCAGGCTGTTCAGCGGGGTGCGCAGCTCGTGCGACATGTTGGCGAGGAATTCCGACTTGTACCGCGACGACGTGGCAAGCTGCTGGGCCCGCTCCTCCAGCGTCCGCCGGGCCTGCTCGATCTGGAAGTTCTGCACCTCGATGGCACGGTTCTGCTTGGCCATCAGGGCCGCCTTGTCCTCCAGTTCCGCGTTGGAGTTACGCAGCTCGGCCTGCTGGCGCTGGAGTTCCTCGGTCCGTTCCTGAAGCTGCGTCGCGAGCCGCTGCGACTCGGTCAGCAGCGACTCGGTCCGGGAGTTCGCCATGATCGTGTTGATCGTGACGCCGATGGTCGGCACGAACTGGTCGAAGAAGGCGAGATGCACATCGCTGAACTGGCGCAGCGAGGCCAGCTCGAGCACGCCGAGCACCTGGTCCTCGAACAGAATCGGCAGCATGACCACGCTGACCGGTGAGGCGACCCCGAGGCCGGAGCCGACGGACAGGTAGCCGGGCGGCACGTTCTCGATCAGGATGCGCTTGCGCTCCAGCGCGGCCTGGCCGGCCAGGCTCTCGCCGAGCATGAAGCGGCTCATTCCGCCGCGCTGGAAGCCGTAGGTGGCGATCCGGCCGAAGTCCATCTCCGCCTCGATCCCCGCCTCGGCGTCGGTGCCGCGGCCGGTGCCGTCCGCCGTCCCGCGGCCGTCGTTCCCGCCCGGCCCGTGATGCGCGTCCTGGGCGTGGCGGCCCGTGCCGTTCGCGGCCTGCCCGGCGGCCCCGGCGCCGCCGGGGGGCGCGGCCGTCCCGCCGCCGTGCGCGTCCTTCGCCGTGCTGCCGCCCGTCCCGCCGCCGCGGCCGGTTCCCTGGCTGGCCGCACCGTTGGCGGCGCTGCCGCTGGGGGGCTCGCCGTGGCGGGCGCTGCCCCGCAGGGCCCGCCCCGGCAGCTCGGAACCGGGTGGTGTCGCCAGGTAGAACGCGCCGTACTGCGCGGAGGCGAGCGGGGTCAGCTCGCTCATGATCAGCCGGGCGACCTCCAGCAGGTCCCGGTGCCCCTGCATCAGGCCGGAGATGCGCGCCAGGTTGGTGTTCAGCCAGTCCTGCTCGCGGTTGGCGTGGGTGGTCTCCCGCAGGTTGGCCACCATCAGGTTGATGTTGTCCTTGAGCTCGGCGACCTCGCCGCGCGCGTCGACGGCGATGGACTGGGTCAGGTCGCCCTCGGCGACCGCGCTCGCCACGCCCGCGATGGCCCGAACCTGGGTGGTCAGGTTACTGGCCAGGCCGTTCACGCTTTCGGTGAGCCGCTTCCAGGTACCGGAGACGCCTTCGACCTCCGCCTGGCCGCCGAGGCGGCCTTCGGTGCCGACCTCGCGGGCGACCCGGGTGACCTCGTCGGCGAAGGCGGACAGCTGGCCCACCATGGTGTTAAAGGTCTGCTTGAGCTGCAGGATCTCCCCGCGCGCCTCCACGTCGATCTTCTTGCTCAGGTCGCCCTGGGCCACTGCGGTCGTGACCTGGGCGATGTTGCGTACCTGAGCGGTCAGGTTGTTCGCCATCGAGTTCACGTTCTCGGTGAGGTCTTTCCAGATCCCCGAGACTCCGCGGACGTGGGCCTGCCCGCCGAGGCGGCCTTCGGTGCCGACCTCGCGGGCGACCCGGGTGACCTCGTCGGCGAAGGCGGACAGCTGGCGCACCATGGTGTTGAACGTCTGCTTGAGCTGGAGCACCTCGCCCTGCGCGTCGACGGTGATCTCCTGGCTCAGGTCACCTTCCGCGACCGCCGTCGCGACCTGCGAGATGTTCCGGACCTGCATGGTGAGGTTGGTCGCCATGCCGTTGACGGAGACGGTCAGGTCTTCCCACACGCCCGAGACCCCACGGACGTGGGCCTGCCCGCCGAGGCGGCCTTCGGTGCCGACCTCGCGGGCGACCCGGGTGACCTCGTCGGCGAAGGCGGACAGCTGGTCGACCATGGTGTTGAAGGTCTGCTTGAGCTGGAGCATCTCGCCCTGGGCGTCCACCGTCACCTTGCGGGTGAGGTCGCCGCGCGCCACCGCCGTGGTGACCATGGCGATGTCACGGACCTGCTCGGCCTTCTGTGCCACCTCGGAGGTGAGGCAGGAGAGCTGCGCGGCTACCTCATCGATCATCGACCCGATGTCGGCGAGCATGGCGCTGTCGCCGCCGTCGCTGAACCGCCGTGGCCGGGTGCGGAAGTCGCCGTTGGCCAGCGCGGCCAGCGCGTCACGGATCGGCTCAAGGTCGGTGTCGGTGTATCTGGCCTCTGCGGGTGAGCTGGGCGCGGTGTGAGGCATCGTGCTCCCTCCAAGGCATTCGCGCAGCGGGTGGCGCCGGCATGCTTTGTGGCCGTACTCTCATCCTCGCCAAACCGGCCTGCCGTTCTCTAGTAAGTTCCTTAGGATGGTCCGATAGAAAGTATTAACCTCACGAGTCTGTCACGATGTAGGGAAGGGCTCAGCACTTACCGCGATTAATCGCACGTCAGCTAGTGAGGACCGAGAGGACACGTGAGGGCACGAAGCGACCTCGTCGCGTCCGCGGCGTACCAGCCCGATCCGGCGGCCGCGGCGGCTGCCCGCCGTTTCGTCCGCCAGATTCTCCGGACCTGGAATATCGCGGCCCGGACCTGGGACCCTGACCGGCTCGTCGACGACGCCGTCCTTCTCACCAGCGAACTGGTCACGAACGCGGTGGTGCACGCGGGGACCGCGTTCGACGTGACCTGCCGGCTGACCTCGGGCGAGCTGGAGGTGGCGGTCCGCGATCGCCACCCGGCCCGGACGCTGCCCGACATTCCCAAGGCGGCCAGCGCCTCGGCGGAACGTGGCCGGGGACTCCTGCTCCCATCCGCGCTGGCTTCCTCGTGGGGGGTCACCTATGCGAAGACCGCCAAGGCCGTGTGGTTCCGTATAAGCCTGGCGCGCGACCGTGACCAGGAGACCCCCGACGGGGTGGCCAGCCCGCCGCCCGTGACGACCGCCGTCGGCGGCGCGGACGGCACCGGGGCCGATGAGGCCGGCCCGGACCGGGCCAGCGCGCAGGGGGCGGGCACGTCCGCCGCGGCGGACGCTCCCGATACCCCGCCGCCTGCCTCCGTGCCGCCGGGGACCGTGCCCGCGGCCGCCGGGAACCCGGCCGCCGGGACCGCGCACGGCGCGGGCATGCTCGCCAGGGCGGCGGGGCGGGACGGCGCCGAGGCCGGCATCGTTGCGGCCCAGCCCGGGCCGGCCGCGCCGGTCACCCTGAGCGGGCCCGGCATACCGGGCGCAACAGGCACACCGGGCACGTCGGCCGCTCCCGGGGGCGGCCGTGGCCCGGACCGTGGAAGCGGCCAGGGCAGCGGCAGCCGCCGGCCAGCGGGCGGCGCGCGGGAGACCGGCAGCGGCCGCCGTCCGCTGGGCGCGGGCGACGACGACCCGGCGGCGGCCCTGCGGCCGGATCTCGGCACGCTCAGCTACGACGAGCTGCTCCGGCACACGGTGGAGACCGCCCGGGATGTCGTCACGGCGGACGCCGCCTACGCTCTGGTCGCCGACGAGGACGGTGAGCTGCGGGTCCGGGCGGCCGCCGGCGTCGGCGTCTCCGAATCCCTGTTCGCGCCGTCGGTCCCCGCAGTGTTCGCCGACGGGGCCGCGGCGAAATCGCTGGTGACCGTGCCGTTCCTGGTCGACGGCCGGGCGACCGGCGTGCTGGGGGCCGCTGCCACCTCACCGGACCGGTTCGACGCCAGCGACGCGGCGAAACTGCAGCGCGTCGCCGACCGGGTAGCCATGTCACTGGAGCGGGCGCGCCTCAGCGAGCTCGAGCGCAGGCGGCGCGGCCGGATCGGTTTTCTGGCCGAGGCGAGCGAGCTGCTGGCCAGCACCCTGGATCAGGAGAAGACGATCTCGCTGATCGCCCAGCTCATCGTGCCGCGCCTGGCGTCCTGGTGCGCGGTGCTGCTGGCTGATGACACCGGTGCCCTGCACCCCGCCTACGTCTGGCATGCCGACGAGTCACTCATCGATCCGCTGGCTGGCCTGCTCGCCATCGTCGAGCCTCCCGAGGCCGACGAGGCCGGCCGGAGCTGGTCGCTGGCCACGGACGCGGGCCCGGTCCTTACCGACGAGGCGGTTGTCCTGGCGTCCGACGCCGCCTGGTGCTTCCCGCTGGCGGCGCGGGGGCGCAGCCTCGGCGTGGTCGCGATCGGCCGTTCCCGCGGCGACCGGCCGCCACGGGAAGCGCTCGAACTGACCGAAGACCTCGCCCGCCGCGCGGCACTGGCACTCGACAACGCGCGGCTGTATCAGCAGCAGCAGCTGACCAGCCAGGCTCTGCAGCGCAGCCTGCTGCCGCCGGAGCTGCCCCGGATTCCCGGCGTCGACCTCGCGGTGGCGCACGAGGTCGCCGGTGAGGGCAACGAGGTCGGTGGCGACTTCTACGACGTATTTCCCGCCGGTGAGAACCGGTGGCGGTTCGCGATCGGTGACGTCTGCGGCACCGGGCCAGAAGCGGCCGCCGTCACCGGCCTGGCCCGGCACGCGCTGCGGATCCTCGCCCGCGAAGGCCACGACGTCGCCGACGTCGTGGGCCGGCTGAACGAGCTCATCCTGGAAGAGGGGCCGCGGGCCCGGTTCATCACCCTGCTGCACGGCGAACTCACCGTGCTCGGCGCCCCCTCCCCGGGCCCGGAGGAAGATGCTGTGCTCTCCCCCGGGCGGCAGGACGAGACGAGGCCCACCGTCCGGCTGCGGCTCGTCTCGGCCGGGCATCCGCTCCCGCTCCTGCTCCGTGCCAAGCGCCCGTTCTCAGCCCCGTACCCGGCGCCGGCGCTTCCGCGCCCCGCCGCCGAGCCGCAGCCGCTGCTCGGAGTCATGGGTGACCTGACCTTCACCGCCCAGGCCGTTTGCCTCTACCCAGGCGACCTGCTGCTGTCGGTGACCGACGGCATCACCGAACGCAAGGGCCTCCATGGCCGGCTGCTGGACGACGATGACGGCCTGGCCGGGATGCTTTCGCGGTGCGGCGGCCTGAACGCGGGAGCCGTCGCCGCCCGGATCCAGCGCGCGGCCGAGGATTTCGGCGTCGGCCCGCGCACCGACGACATGGCGCTGCTCGTCCTCCGCGCCCTCTGAGGGCGCCCAGCCCGGTCCGCGGTGAGCACGCTTATATCTGGCGACGTGCCACCGGGGTGGCGCGCAGCGGCAGTTCCCTGATGAGCACGTCAATGGTTCACGCGCGCGGGCATCTGCGTGAATCAGCCCAGAGCCAGGGTGATGGCGTGCAGGGCCAGGCCCACGCCGGCCCCCACCACCGTGCCGTTGATGCGGATGTACTGCAGATCGCGCCCGAAGAGCAGCTCCAGCTGGCTCGACGTCTCTGCGGCATCCCACCGCTGGATGGTCCCCGTGACAAGGCCAGCGAGCTCGTCGTGGAACTGATCGGCGAGTGCCCTGGCTCCTGACTCGACCACACGCTCGACGCTGTCTTGGAGGAGGCGGTCTGATCCAAGGCGCCGGCCGGCCGCCGCCAGCGCATCGGCCAGCCGGCGGCGCAGCTCAGACTCCGGGTCGGCCGCCTGGGTCCGCAGGACGTCCTTGGCATTCTTCCATAGCGACGATGACCAGTCCCGCAGCCCGGCGCTGCCCAGAACATCGCGCTTGAGGCGCTCCCCGCGCTCGCGCAGCTCCGGGGATGTCTCGAGGCGGCCGGGGAGCTCGGCGATCCATTCCTCGAACTGATGCCGGGCCTTGTCGCCGGGGTCGGCGGCCATCGCCACCAGCCGCTGGCGCAGGCGGGTGTACAGACGGTCGAAGACCCGCCGGTAAACCGCGTCGGGCACCCAGCGGGGTGACTCGGCCTCAAACTGCTCACGAAGCTCTGCGTAATGGTCGGCGAGATAGCGGTCGGCGCCGGACACGATGGCGCTGAACAGCTCGGCGTGGTGACCTCCCGCGATGATGACCCGCAGGACCCGCCCGGCCAGCGGCGCCACCTCGACGGCGTCTGCCGCCCGGGTCAGTTCGGCGGTCAGCACGCGCTGGACATCCTCATCGCGGAGAGCCTCGGCCACCGTGACCACCAGATCCGCGGCGTGGCCGGCGAAGCGGGCGGCGTTGGCCTGGTCGGCCTGCCAGGCGGCCAGGCGGGGAACGAGCCGGGTGGAGCGGATCCGCTCGGCAAGAACATCAGCGTTGAGGAAGTTCTCCTGCACGAACTGACCGAGAGTGGCGGCGAACTGGTCCTTGCGCTCGACGATCAGCGCGGTGTGCGGTATCGGCAGGCCGAGGGGACGGCGGAACAGAGCCGTCACCGCGAACCAGTCTGCAACGCCTCCGACCATGGCCGCCTCGGCGCCGGCCTGCACGTAGTCAAGAAGAGTCCCGTGGACGCCGGCCACAGTCACGGCCACGAACAGCACCGTTACTGCTGCGAGGAGAGCGGTGGCCCGTCGCCGCGCGGCGGCCAGGCGGCGCGCCCGCAACTGCGTCGACTCGTGCTCGAGCGTGGATACTGGCGGAGTGGACACCCTCGCGGCAGGTTCCATCTGGCAGCCCCCGGTCAGCCCGCGGCGCAGGGCGGAAACCCGCGGCCGTGTTGGTCGAGTGGTTCCATCGGCAAGTCAGCCTCAGTCTCGCAGGATCTGCATGATGACTCGCATCAGGAGCATGCCTGGAAAGGACAACGGACGACATCAAGTTCACGGCGGGGGAGTAGCTGGTCTGCAAGCAATGCCGGATCAGATCCAGTCGCACGTCTCAGCGATACTCGGGTGAAGCGGGTCTGGGCGCCTGGTGTGGCGAACCTTCTCCACATCTCGCACACACGGTCTGCATCCGGGCTTCACAAGGCAGGAGTGTCCTAAGTGAGCAGAGGGTGGCCGCCGTCCGCAACATGGAGGCCGCCCATGGGGGTAGCAGGCGGTGCCCGCGGCCGCGATGAGCAGGCACCATTCTTGAGTGAGGAAGCATCGCATGGCCACGCTGCACATCGAGCACCCGATCACGGACTTCGGCACCTGGAAAGCCGCATTCGACCGCTTCGCAGAGGCGCGTGAGAAGTCCGGGGTCCGCGGCCAGCGCATCCTACGGCCGGTCGATGACGCCTACTACGTCGTCATCGACCTGGACTTCCAGACCGTCGGCGAGGCGGAGAAATTCCTGGACTTCCTGCAGACAAGGGTGTGGACCTCGACGCAGAACGCCCCAGCCCTCGCCGGCACCCCGCAGACGCGAATCCTCGAGCCCGTTGACGCGGCATCTGGGAACTGAAACCCCGGCCTCATGGGCCCTCCAGGCCCGCCGTGATCCACCCGGCCCCGGACGCGAACACCGCTACGGCCTCGAACATGTACAGCGACTGCCAGCCGGTGCTCCAGCTTGCCGGCCAGATTCCCGTGTACAGGGCAAGGCCTCCCGAGGCGAACACCAGGAAGCCGCAGGCCAGATAGACACTGTGCCGCCCGCCATGTCTGAGGCTCGTCCCTGCGCAGGCCACCCAGGCCCGGCAGCGGTCCGCCATGGATTGCGGCTGCGCTTCGCCGGGCTGGGTGGAGCCGGCGAAGACGACCCAGCAGAACACCCCGAGCGTGAAGATGAGCGCGCCCGCCGCGCTGTGATGCAGGTAGCTGACCCACGCGGGCTCGGTCTTCGGGGGCGCCGGCGCGGTCGGGGCGAGCACCACCAGCGCTGCGCACACACCCGCGAACCAGGTGCAGCAGGCCTGGCGCCTGGTATGCCGGTAGCCGATCAGGAAGACGGCCAGCGCGCAGAGCGAACCAGCGAACAGGTTACATGTGCTCGTATAGTACGAGCCGCTCATCGAATCCGGGACGATCACCTTGTCGCCCGCGACCCAGTTCCCGGCGATCAGCGCGATCGGGAGAAGGATCCCGGTAACCCCGACACCCAGGCGGAGAAGCCTCGTCATCCTGGCGTCCTGGTTCCCCGGAACCCGCCGCGGACCCGGCAGCTTCACACCAGGACTGTTCAGGCTGTTCCCACCGGGCATGACCGCGGGTCCGGCCGAAGCGTCAGAGATAGCTGGGGGAATGGTCATGGCCGGCTCCGATCCTCCATTGCCGGGCCCGGCCTGCCGCACAAGCAGCCAGGGCCGGCCGAGCTGCCCTCATCTAAACCGGAGCGGCTGGCACCGCCGTTGATACATCCGCGGCCCGGGCCGTCCCGAACCAGGCACCGGCGGTCAGCGCGACAGCTGTCAAGCCGCAGCCGGCCCGGCGCGGGCGGGGCGGTCGCCTCCCGGGCCATGGTCACGGCCGGGACGCAGGGACCCTCAGCCCGCCCGTCAGCTGCTGGGAACGGTGACGGTGACGGTGCTGCGCCCCGATTTGGTCGGCCCCGCCGCGATGAAGACCGGCACGCCGGCGGCCAGGCCCGTGACGCCAACGGTCGCCCGCCCGGCCCGCGCCGTCCCCCGGGGACCCCTCCGGGGGGACGGCGCCGGCCCTGGCACGGTCATAGCGGCCCGTGCCTCAGGCCGCGTCCCGGCCTGCCGGCACGCCGCGCCCACCGGCCGGAGCCGCGGAGTCGGGGCCGTCTGGCACAGCCGTCCGCCCGGCCAGCCCGGCATCGTCGCGGTATGTGCCGTCCACGTAGTCGGGGACGCGAACGCCCGCGAGCGGGCCAGGGGCGTTCCTGCCGTGCCGCCGGGCCCTGCGGGCCTGCCGCGCGAGCCTGACCTGCACCCTGGCCTGCGCTTCCGCCTGCCAGTCTCCGATCTGCTGAAGGGCGATCGCGCGAATCATTTCCGGATGCATGGGTTTCTCCTCCCGCTGGGGCGATCTTCCAATCGCCCGCACATTCAGGTTCGCCGTAAGGCCCCTCCCACCGCATCGGGCGAATTCCTTATCTCTGCGCCGGATACCGCCTTAGGCCCGCGGCGCAGGCCCGGGCTGCCCTCAGGCCTCGCGTACGGCGGGCAGGCCGGCCCGCGGCCCCTGCCCCCACCGGAATGCCACTGGGCGCGCGTGTGTTCTACTGTGGAAGCCCGGGGACCAGCACGTTCCCGCCGAGCGGCGCTAAATTCCACCGCGCCCGCCGGGCCGAATAAACTGACCAGGCCGCCGTGTCGCGCGGCGCCTTCCGCAGAGAACTGAGCGAGATTCCCGCATGCCCACACGTCATGTCCAGGCCGGACCGGCCGCCGGCGCGCCGCAGACTCTTGCGACCCGCGACGAGATCAGGAACGTCGCGATCGTCGCGCACGTCGACCACGGCAAGACCACGCTGGTGGACGCCATGCTGTGGCAATCCGGCGCGTTCCGGGCCGGGTCCAACGTGGCCGACCGGGTTCTCGACTCCGGTGACCTGGAGCGGGAAAAGGGCATCACGATCCTGGCCAAGAACACCGCGGTTCATCACGACGGGCTCGTCATCAACATCGTGGACACGCCCGGGCACGCGGACTTCGGCGGTGAGGTCGAGCGCGGCCTGTCCATGGTGGACGGTGTCCTCCTGCTGGTGGACGCGAGCGAGGGACCGCTGCCGCAGACCAGGTTCGTGCTGCGCAAGACGCTGGAGGCCAGGCTTCCCGTCATCCTCGTGATCAACAAGGTCGACCGGTCCGACGCCCGGATCGCCGAGGTGGTGGACGCCTGCTACGAGCTGTTCATCGACCTTGACGCGAGCGAGGAGCAGATCGAGTTCCCGATCGTCTACGCATCCGCCCGCGCCGGGCGCGCGTCGCTCGACCGGCCGGCCAACGGCGAACTGCCCGGCTCCCCGGACCTGGAGCCGCTGTTCCAGGTGCTCCGCGAGACCGTGCCGGCGCCGTCGTACGATCCCGACGCGCCGCTGCAGGCGCACGTCACGAACCTGGACGCGTCGTCCTACCTGGGCCGGATCGCGCTGTGCCGCATCTACAACGGCACGATGTCGCGTGCCCAGCAGGCCGCGCTGTGCCGCCGGGACGGCTCCCTGGAGCGGGTGAAGATCTCCGAGCTGTTCCTGACCGAGGCGCTGGACCGCGTGCCTGCCGATTCCGCTGGCCCGGGGGACATCGTCGCGATCGCCGGGATCCCGGACATCATGATCGGCGAAACGATCGCCGACGTGGACGACCCGCGCCCGCTGCCGCTCATCACCGTGGACGAGCCGGCGATCTCCATGACGATCGGCGTGAACAACTCGCCGCTGGCCGGCCGCGAGAAGGGCACCAAGGTCACCGCGCGGCTGGTCAAGGACCGCCTCGACCGGGAACTGGTCGGCAACGTGTCGCTGCGGGTGCTGCCCACCGAGCGGCCGGACACCTGGGAGGTGCAGGGCCGCGGCGAGCTGGCCCTGGCCGTGCTGGTGGAGACCATGCGGCGCGAAGGCTACGAGCTGACCGTCGGGCGCCCCCGCGTGGTCACCCGCGAGGTGGACGGGAAGGTCCACGAGCCGGTGGAGCGGCTGGCCGTCGACGTGCCCGAGGACTACCTCGGCGCCGTGACCTCCCTGCTGGCCGTGCGCAAGGGCCGGATGGAGAGCATGACCAACCACGGCACCGGGTGGGTCCGCCTCGACTTCGTCATCCCCTCCCGCGGCCTGATCGGCTTCCGCACCCAGTTCCTGTCCGACACCCGGGGGACCGGCATCGCCCATCACGTGTTCGAGGGCTACGAGCCCTGGTCCGGGGATCTGCGGACCCGGCCGTCCGGGTCGCTGGTCGCCGACCGTTCCGGGAACGCCGCCGCGTACGCGATGTTCAGCCTGCAGGAGCGCGGTTCACTGTTCGTCTCGCCCGGCACCGAGGTCTACGAAGGCATGATCGTCGGCGAGAACTCCCGTTCGGACGAAATGGACGTCAACATCTGCCGTGAGCGCAAGGTGACCAACGTCCGCCAGTCCACCGGCGAGGAACTGGAGCGGCTGGTGCCGCCGCGGCTGCTCAGCCTGGAGCAGGCGCTCGAATTCTGTGCCGACGACGAATGCGTCGAGGTCTCCCCCTCGGCCGTGCGCCTGCGCAAGGTCGTCCTGGACGCCAAGGAGCGGGGCCGCATGCGCGGCCGCAAGGCCCGCGGCAGCCAGGAAGCCTGAGGGGATCGCAGGCCCAGGATGGCAGCGGCCGCCTGAAAGATCGCCCAGGTGCGGAGCGGGTCGCTGGTGCTCTTGCGGCCAGCTGGCATCTGCCCGCGAGGTCGCGGTGATCGGCCTGGCTGCCATGGTCACGATCGTCGACGAGCTGCCCGGCTGACCGGAACCACCCACTGCTGAGCTTCAGCCGCTTCGTCCGCGATGTCACAGTCCCGGCACCGTCGGCGTTCCTGTTGATGTACGCGCTTGGGGCACGTGTCCGGGCGCATCAAGACCATCAAGAGGAGAACAGTGATGAAGCTTGCCGTGTTCGGGGCGAATGGACCTACCGGACGGCTCCTGACCCAGCTGGCGCTGGGCGAGGGCCATGGCGTGGTCGCGTTCACCCGGCATCCGGGCGCCTTCCCGATCGAGCACCGGCAGCTCGAGGTGGCCGCCGGCGATGTCCATGACGCCGCCGCTGTCCTCTCGGCGATCGACGGTGCCGATGCCGTGCTGTCCACCCTGGGCGTGCCGTTCGCCAAGACCCCGGTCACCGTCTACTCCGGCGGCACCAGCAAGATCATTGCAGCCATGCACGCCGCCGGCCTCAAGCGGCTCGTGTGCGTCACCTCCAGCGCGGTGGGTCCGCATCCCGAGCCGCTCGGCGGGTTCGTCTTCGAGAAGATCATGCAGCCCTATGTCGTCAACAAGCTGGGAAAGACGGTCTATGAGGACATGCGCCGAATGGAGGCGATCGTGTCCGACAGCGACCTGGCCTGGACAATCGTCCGTCCGTCAGGATTGTTCGAGGCGCCTGCCGTTTCGGCGTACAGCGTCGCCGCGGACTACATCGGCTACCGGTTCACCGCCCGGATCGACCTGGCCGATTGCCTGCTGCGCCAGGCATTCGACGACACCCATGCACGCTCGACGATCGCCGTCGCGACGCCGAGCGCCAACCCGTCGATGCTGAAGCTGATCTGGCAGGAGGGCATCCGGAAGAAGGCGTGAGCGCCTCTTTGCGTCTGCCCGCCGAACCGACATGAGGGAAGCCGGCGATGGAACACCACCGCAACACGCCCGGTGCGGACGATCCGGCGTTCGCCGCGCTCTGGGACGCGCACCGACGACGGATGCTTGATCTCGCCTTCCGCATCCTGCTGGACGTCGGCGACGCCGAGGACGTCGTGCAGGAAGCCTTCACCCGCCTGGTTCGCACCGGCATCGCCGGCCTCGACGATCCCGAAGGGTGGCTGGTTGTCGTCACGAGCAGGCTGTGCCTTGACCGGCTCCGTACCCGACGGCGGCGCCCGGCCGATGCCTTGGACCTCGCCAGCGATCCCTTCGACCCGCGGGCGCTTGAGCCGTCGGATCATGTGACACTCGTGGACAGCATTTCCGTGGCGATGCATACCCTTCTCGAACGCCTGAGTCCGGCGGAACGGACCTCGTTCGTGCTGCACGACGTGTTCCAGTACCCCTTCGAGGAGGTCGCGACCATCGTGGGCCGCAGCCCGGCGGCGTGCCGTCAACTGGCCAGCCGGGCCCGCCGGACGCTGAAGGCCGAGTCGCCAGCCGGCCGGTTCCCGGTGGACTCCGCGCTGCAGCGACGCGTCAGCGAGCGCTTCATCCGGGCCTGTGCGGGCGGCGATTTGAAGGGCCTGCTCGCGTTGCTCGACCCCGCCGTCGAAGGTGCCAGCGACACCGTTCCCGAGGTCGTGGCGGGGGCCGCCAACGTCGCTCCGGGAATCCTCCGCTACCTGGGACCGCCAGCCTCGCCGACCCTGCTGCACCTTCCGGTCGGCGATAGGGTCGGCATCGTCGCCCTGCGCGACCATCGAGTGCTGGCACTCGTGCTGCTGACGATCGACAACGGCCTTGTCGTCCACATCGACGCGCTGTCCGGAAAGGGCCCGCGTGCCGCCCTGAGCGCAGCGCTCGGCCTGCGCTGAACCGTCACACCGCGGCGTCTTCGACGGACCCCTTCGACGCCGAAACGAGGGAGTACAGCGCATCCCCGTCCAGTGTGCCGTCCGCACGCAGGTAACCCCTGGGGCGGGTTTTCCGCCACCATGCCACGTGCGGCGCGGGCCGGGGGCTTATGCGGCTGGCCCGCTGGGGTCGTCGGGGAAGGGGTGGGCGCAGGGGCCGCAGGTTTTGTCGTGTGCTGCCTGTGATGAGGTGTCGCAGGTGAGGGTGTGGCCGCAGTGGCGGCAGGTGATCTGGATGGGGTGGGGCATGAACCAGGTGGGCGCCGGGGCCCCGTGTGCGGGGCTGGCGGCGGCGGGTGCCG
>Ga0335085_10005174_pt1 | contig 21174 bp, 20 predicted proteins | sample Lox_Sample_45_FD_206712 | JGI IMG/M metagenome (GOLD analysis project Ga0335085, IMG submission 206712) | Soil microbial communities from Loxahatchee National Wildlife Refuge, Florida, United States - Lox_Sample_4.5 | ecosystem: Environmental > Terrestrial > Soil > Wetlands | place: USA...
TGAAACGATTCCGCGGCGCAAATTCCTTTTGGGCGCGGGCGTTGCCGGCACAGCCGTTGCGGCCGGGCTTTCTCAGCCAACACCGGCCGAAGCCGAGGCGCCGAAACCGGCAAGCGCTCCTGCGGCCTTGCCCCAGGCGGAACCGTTGCTCTTTCTCAACGAGACCGAGAACGCATTCATCGTTGCCGCAGTCGATACGCTCATTCCGGCCGACGAGTTATCGCCTTCGGGCAGCGACTGCGGCTGCGCGGTCTATATCGACCGCCAACTCGCCAGCGCCTGGGGCGGCGGTGCCAAGATGTATCGCGCCGGGCCGTTCATCAAAGGTAAGCCCGAGCAGGGCTATCAGCTTGCGCTCGCGCCCGCGGAATTCATGTCGGCCGGCATCGCTGCTGCTAACGCCTGGTCGCGCAAGACCTACGGTCATGACTTCGATCGCCTTGCGCCGGACAAGCGGGCCGAGGCGTTAAAGGCGATGCAAGAGGGCAAGGCTGAGTTCGCCAATTTCAGCTCGCGCGCGTTCTTTGGCCGCCTGCTCGCGATGACGATGGAGGGATTCTTCTCGGACCCGATCTATGGCGGCAACCGCAACAAGGTATCGTGGAAAATGCTCGGCTTCCCCGGCCTGCCGGCGACCTATGCCAATGTCATCGATGAATATCGCGACAAGCGCTACGTCGCCGAGCCGTTGTCGATCGCGGATTTTTCGTAGAGGGGAGGCGGGCATGGTGACGCGATTGAAAGAAGTCGACGCGGTCACGGTTGGCCTCGGCTGGACCGCGGCGATCATGGCGCGCGAGTTGACTAAAGCGGGCCTTAACGTGGTCGCTTTAGAGAAAGGCCAGGACCGTATTCCGGGCGAGGACTTCATCCTGCCGTCGGTGCGCGACGAACTGCGCTATGCCCAGCGCCTGGAATTGATGTGGGACAATTCCATCGACACGCTGACATTTCGCAATTTCGCCAACGAGCAAGCGCTGCCAATCCGCCGCATTGGCGCGTTTCTTCCGGGCGAAGGCGTCGGCGGTTCCGGCATTCACTGGGGCGGCCTGCACTGGCGCTTCCTGCCGTCGGACTTTCGTATCCACAGCGCTCTCACGGAGCGTTACGGCGCCAAGGCGATCCCAGACGATATGACGATCCAGGATTGGCCGGTCAGCTATGACGAGATCGAGCCTTTCTACGACCACTTCGACAAAATCTGCGGCGTATCCGGTCGGGCCGGCAATTTGCGCGGCAAGAAGATCGACGGCGGCAACGTGTTCGAGGGGGCGCGCAGCGATCACTATCCGAACGCGCCGATCAAATCGAGCAATGCCGGCCTGATGTTCGGCGAAGCGGCCAAGAGCCTCGGCTATCATCCATTCCCGGCACCGATTGCGATCTCAAGCGCCGCCTATACCAATCCCGAGTCGGTCGCGCTCGGCGCCTGCGAATATTGCGGCTATTGCAATCGGATCGCCTGCGAGACTAACGCCAAGGCTTCGCCGAACTCCACGATTTTGCCGGCGCTGCGACTCGATCCGAAGTTCGAGATCCGCACCCGCAGCTTCGTCACCAAGCTCAACTACGACAAGGCAGCGAAGAAAGTCGTCAGCGTGTCCTACATCGACATGCGTACCGGCGAGGAATACGAGCAGCCCGCCAATATCGTGCTGCTGACGTCTTACGTGTTCGGCAATGTGCAGCACCTGCTGCTCGCCGGCATCAGTGAGCCTTACGACCACGCCACGGGCAGGGGCGTCGTCGGCAAGAATTACGCCTATCAGTTCGAGGCCGGCGCCAGCGCCTTGTTCGAGAACAAGGAGCTCAATCCCTACTGGGGTTCAGCCGGCACATCGGTTTGCATCGACGACTTCAACGGCGAGAGTTTCGATCACGCCGGGTTGGGTTTCTTTGGCGGCGGGTACATCGCCTGCAACACTTCGGGCGCGCCGCCAATCGCCGGCCGCACCGTGCCGCACGGCACGCCGGAATGGGGCTCGGAATGGAAGCGCGCGACCGTCAAGTGGTACCATCACGCCGCCCGTTTCAACACGCAGGGGTCGGTCTATGCTAACCGAAACAACTACATGGACCTCGATCCGACCTATAAGGATGCGTTCGGACGGCCGCTGATCCGGCTCACCTACAATCCGCCCGACAACGAGTTCAAAATGTCGGCCTATCTGCTCGCCAAGCTCGAGGGCGTCATCAAGGCGATGAATCCCACGCATTACGACATGCACCCGCGGCCGAAGACGTTCACCATCGTGCCCTATCAATCGACCCACAACACCGGCGGCACGATGATGGGAGCTGATCCGAAGACGAGCGTCGTCAACCGCTACCTTCAGGCATGGGACGCGCACAATCTCTTTGTCCAGGGCGCGTCGGTGTTTCCGCAACAGCACGGCTACAATCCGACCGGCACGGTCGGCGCGCTCGCCTACTGGTCGGCGAAGGCGATCACAACAAGCTACCTCAAGAATCCTGGGCCGCTTGTTCACGCTTGAGCGCGGCACCCGCAAAAGACAGCACGGGAGGAATAATGCGACATCTGATAATGAGCGCCGCGATCGTTGTTGCGGCGAGCGTCTGGGCCGGGGCAAATGCGGTGCAGGCCGCCGATACGGCTCACGGCAAAGAGGTATTCCAGACCTGCGCCGCTTGTCACAGCGACAAGCCCGACGCCATCGGCCCAAGCCTGCGCGGGGTCTACGGACGCAAGTCTGGCTCGCTCGACGATTTCCGCTATTCCAACGCCATGATGCGGGCGAACCTCACCTGGGACGACGCCAACCTGCACGCCTATATCAAGGACCCGCAGGCCAAGGTGAAGGGCAACCGCATGCCGTTCGGCGGTTTGTCGAACGACAAGGACATCGACGACGTGATCGCCTATCTCAAGGATTACAAGTAATTCCGCCCCACCGATCGGCTGAGACCGCCATAGAAAATCCTCGGAAGATCATGTAGAGACCGCCCGCAAACCCCTATATCGAGGCACGGGCGGCTGATGGCGGCCGGTTGGCCGCAAGCGGAAATCATCGATGCTGAGTGTCATTATCGTTATCCACCTGATGCTGGTCCTTGCCTTGATCGGCACGGTTTTGCTGCAAAAGTCGGAGGGCGGCGGCCTGATCAGCTCGACCAGTGGCTTTTTGACCGGCCGTGGCACCGCCAACGTGCTCACCCGCACGACGGCGTTTCTCGCCGCCGGTTTCTTCATCACCAGCTTGGCGCTGTCTTGGTTGGCCGGCTTTGAACGCAAACCGACATCGATCATCAATCCCGGTGGTTCCACAACCCAGGCGCCCGGGCCTGGGGCTCCTGTCGCCCCGCTGAGCCAGGGCGGCAACGGTGTTCTCAACCAGCTTGGCGGTGCGCCGCCGGCGGCTCCAGCCGCGCCCGCACCAAGCGGTCCGCAAGTTCCGCAGTCGAAGTAACCGGCCGGCATCGCGCTCAGTTGCGATACGACCTGAGGATTTTAGCCCAAACGATTGTTAATACGCTATTTATTGATACATTTTCTGACTGAGATAGCGAGCGCGGCAGATATTCCGGAAAATCGCTCGTCGAATCGAAAACCGGGCGCTAAACGTTAAGTCCCATGGCGCGGTACATATTCATCACCGGCGGCGTGGTCTCTTCACTCGGCAAAGGCTTGGCTTCGGCGGCGCTCGGGGCGTTGCTGCAAGCGCGTGGCTACAAGGTGCGGCTGCGCAAGCTTGACCCGTACCTCAACGTCGATCCGGGCACCATGTCGCCCTATCAGCACGGCGAGGTCTTCGTCACCGACGACGGGGCCGAGACCGACCTCGACCTCGGCCACTACGAGCGCTTCACCGGCCGACCGGCGACACGGCGAGACAACATCACCACCGGCCGCATCTACCAGGAAATCCTCGCCAAGGAGCGGCGCGGCGACTATCTCGGCGCCACCATCCAGGTCATTCCCCACGTCACCAACGCCATTAAGGACTTCATCCGCGACGGCAACGACGCTTTTGATTTCGTGCTGTGCGAGATCGGCGGCACCGTGGGCGACATCGAGGGCCTGCCATATTTCGAAGCAATCCGTCAGATGGGCAACGACCTGCCGCGCAACCACGCGGTCTATATCCATCTGACGCTGATGCCCTATATCCCGAGCGCGGGCGAGCTCAAGACCAAGCCGACTCAGCACTCGGTGCGCGAACTGCGCGCTATCGGTATCCAGCCCGATATCCTGCTTTGCCGCAGCGACCGGCCGATCCCCGAGAGCGAGCGCAAGAAACTTGCGCTGTTCTGCAATGTGCGCGAAAGCGCTGTGATCGAGGCGCGCGACGTCGACAATATTTATGCCGTGCCCGAGGCCTATCACGCCGGCGGGCTAGACGACGAGGTTTTGGCAGCGTTCGGCATCGAGGCGCCGCCGAAACCCGACCTCGCCACCTGGCATCTCATCAACGAGCGCATACGCAATCCCGAAGGTGACGTGACCATTGCCATCGTCGGCAAGTACACCGGCATGAAGGATGCCTACAAATCGCTGATCGAAGCGCTCTCCCATGGCGGCGTCGCCAACAAGGTCAAGGTCAATCTCGACTGGATCGAAAGCGAAGTGTTCGAGAACGAGGATCCGGCGCCATTCCTCGAGCACGTGGATGGCATTCTGGTGCCGGGCGGCTTCGGTCAGCGCGGCGCCGAGGGCAAAATCCTTGCCGCGCAATTCGCCCGCGAGCGCAAGGTGCCGTATTTCGGCATCTGCTTCGGCATGCAGATGGCGGTGATCGAGGCGGCGCGCAATTTGTGCGGCATCGAGGCGGCGAATTCGAGCGAATTCGTCCCGACCAGCGAGCCAGTGGTCGGCCTGATGACGGAGTGGATGAAGGGCAACGAGCTGCAGAAACGCGGCGTCAGCGGCGACCTCGGCGGCACCATGCGGCTTGGCGCTTATCCGGCGATGCTGGCGCGCGGCAGCCGCGTCGGTGAAATCTATCATGCGACCGAAATTTCCGAGCGCCATCGTCATCGTTACGAGGTCAACACCGCCTACAAGGACCGCCTCGCCCAACACGGCATGCGATTTTCCGGCATGTCGCCCGACGGCCTGTTGCCGGAGATCATCGAATACGATGACCACCCCTGGTTCATCGGTGTGCAATTCCACCCCGAACTGAAGTCGCGGCCGTTCGCGCCGCACCCGCTGTTCTCCTCGTTCATTGAGGCGGCGGTGGAGCAGAGCCGGCTGGTGTAATTCCAACACGGCGCAGCAGTTCTCTACCACCGCTTGAACGGTGATTGCCTTTGGCAATACGTGCGGTAACCTCGCATTCCTTCACCAACACGCCGGGAGGCCGTTCATGATCTATGAGCAACGCATCTACACCTGCATCCCCGGCCGGCTGCCAGCGCTGCTCAAGCGGTTCGAGGAGCAGACGCTGAAAATCTGGGACAAGCACGGCATCAAGCCGGTCGGCTTCTGGACCGTTCTGGTCGGCGACGGCAGCCAGGACTTGCACTATATGCTGGCCTGGGAGTCGCTCGCCGACCGTGAGAAGAAGTGGAACACCTTTCAGGCTGATCCTGCCTGGCACAAGGCGCGCGACGACAGCGAGAAGGACGGGCCCATCATCGCCAACATCAACAGCGCGTTCCTGCGGCCGACGGCGTTTTCAGCCATGAAATAGCGCCGGTTGACCCGGTTAGCCGCCGCCGTCATGGTCGCCCGCGAGGACGCTGATGGCCGCGCCAAAACCCAAATCCGTTGTCGCCGTGGGCAAGATGCGCTTTGGCAACAAATTGCCGCTCGCGCTGATTGCCGGTCCCTGCGCGCTCGAGAGCCGTGCACATGCTTTCGACATGGCGGCAGCGCTCAAGGACATCGCTGCAAAACTCGGCATCGGCTTCGTCTACAAGACCTCGTTCGACAAGGCGAACCGCACTAGCGTCCGGAGCGCGCGCGGGCTCGGCCTCAGCAAGGCACTGACGATCTTCGCCGATCTGCGCGACAAGCTCGGCGTTCCGGTGCTCACCGACGTGCATGAGCCGGAGCAGTGCGCCGCCGTCGCGGAAGTCGTCGACATTTTGCAAATTCCGGCATTTCTGTGCCGTCAGACCGACCTGCTCGTCGCCGCGGCCAAAACCGGCCGCGTGGTCAACATCAAGAAGGGCCAGTTCCTCGCGCCCTGGGATATGACCAACGTGGTGGCGAAAATCACCCGTGCCGGCAACAGTAACGTGCTCCTCACCGAGCGCGGCGTGTCGTTCGGCTACAACACGCTGGTCTCCGACATGCGCGCACTGCCGCAGCTCGCCAAAACCGGCGCACCGGTGATTTTCGATGCCACCCATTCGGTTCAGCAGCCCGGCGGCCGGGGGACCTCTTCAGGCGGTGAGCGCGAATTCGTGCCGGTGCTGGCGCGCGCCGCCGTCGCGGTCGGTGTCGCGGGCGTGTTCATCGAGACTCACCAGAAGCCTGATGCCGCACCATCGGATGGACCAAATATGATCCCACTCAAAGAGATGCGGCCGCTTCTTGAGCGATTGATGGAATTCGACGCATTGGCCAAAAGCTGACCGGGACCGCCGCGGCGCGCCAACGATCACAGCGAGAATCAGTCATTCCGCCCGTCCTCAGAGTCGTCAGCCTAGTGATCTTTGCCTCGACGCTGTTCTCGCGCGCCGTCGATCCGGTGATTCCGAAAATCGCGGCCGATCTGGCCATCGATGTGAAGACCGCGGCGCTGCTCTCGACCGCATTCACATTTCCGTACGCCATCATGCAGCCGGCGCTTGGCACCATCGGCGATTTCTTTGGCAAGACCCGGTTGATGAATGCGAGTCTCATCGCCGTGGTGACGACCACGCTGGTCTGCGCCTTCGCCCACAATTTTTCGCTGCTGGTCGCCATGCGGGTCATCGCCGGCGTCTGCGCCGGCGGTATCTTTCCGGTCGGCGTCGCGCTTGTCGGCGACCTTGTTCCCGTGCAAGCGCGGCAGGTCGCGATCGGGCGCTTGCTGGCAGTAGGGCTGACCGGAAACCTCATCGGTGCAGTGATCTCCGGCGGCATCGGCGATTTTCTCGGCTGGCGCGGCGTATTTTTCTCGATCGGTGGCTTCGGCCTGATCTCCGCGGTGATCGCCTTCTTTGCGTTTCGCAGCCTGCCCACGGCCAAGCCGAAGCCCTTCAATCTTGGCGCCGCAGCCGCCGGGTTTCGCGATGTGCTCTCCGATCCGCGCGCCAAGGTCTGCTTCGGTTCGGTATTCTTCGAGGGCATCGTCATCCACGGCATGTTTCCATTCGTGGCGCTACTGCTGTTGACGGCCGGTGAGACGCATTATTCGTCCTACGCCGGCATCGTCATCGCCGGTTTCGGTCTTGGCGGCATCGTGTTCTCGCTGGCTTTGCCGTTCCTGGTCCCGCGGCTGACCGAGCGGCAACTGATGCTGAGCGGCGCGTTCGGCGCCGCGGTCGCCTTTTGCCTGATCGCTTTCAACATGGTCTGGTACGTCCAGGCCGCCATTTTCGTGCTATTCGGCCTATGCTTCTACATGTTGCACAATTGCATCCAGGTCCACGTCACCGACCTCTCGCAGACCGCCCGCGGCGCGGCGTTGTCGATGCATTCGTCGGCGTTCTTCACCGGGCAGGCGATCGGGCCGGTCTATTATGGTTTCGCCTTCAGCCATTTGGGCGTCCATATCCCGCCGCTCTTCGGCGCCGTCGTGATCCTGATCATCGGCTTCATCTGCGCGCACCTACTGCGGCATCGGCGGCCCAGCCCGGACCTTGCCGAACGGCTCTGAAGGTCCCATCATGCGTTTCTTGGCTTGGGGTGCCGACCCCTCAATTCCGGCCCGATGCGTGGGGACTGGAACGGAGGCGCCGGCTGAGATCAAACCCATCGAACCTGTCTGGGTCATGCCAGCGAAGGGAGCCGCCTCTGACGGACCGCACGACATCTAGAGACAAAGCGCCCAAGGTTGCGATCATCGGCGCCGGCGTGGTCGGCCTCGGCATTGGCTGGCGGCTCGCTGACCGCGGCGCGGCGGTCAAACTGTTCGATCGCGGCAAGGCTGGCGCGGGGGCAAGCCATGCCGCGGCCGGAATGCTGGCGGCCTGCTGCGAAGCCGAGCCGGGTGAAGAAGCGCTGGTTGCGCTCGGTCGCGAGAGTCAGGCGCGCTGGCCCGCCTTTGCCGAAGAGCTTGAGCGTGCCAGCGGTGTCAATGTCGAGTTGCGTGGGGAGGGCACGTTGGTCCTCGCGCTGACAGCGGACGATCAGGCCGAAATCGAACACCGGCTGGAATTCCAGCGCCGGCTCGGTCTGCCGCTGGAATGGCTCGCGGCCGCGGCGACGCGCGCTCGCGAGCCGCATCTGGTCGGCAAGATCGCCGGCGCGCTGTTCTCACCGCAGGATCATCAAGTCGATAATCGCAAGCTTGTTCAGGCGCTTCGCATCGCTGCTGAATGTGCCGGCGCAACGATTCACGAGCATCGTCCGGTCAAGGAAATCATCGTTCAGAACGGGTGCGCCAAAGGCGTTGTATTCGAGGACGGCGCGAACGAGAGCGCCGACATGATCGTGCTGGCCGCCGGTGCCTGGTCGCGCGGCATCGCGGGTCTGCCGCCTGACCGGCGGCCGCCGGTCCGCCCGGTCAAGGGTCAGATGCTGGCTTTGCGGATGAACCCGCAAGCCCCGCTGATCAATCATGTAGTCTGGGCGCCGGGCGCCTATCTGGTGCCGCGCCGCGACGGGCGACTGATCGTCGGCGCTACGGTGGAGGAAAAGGGCTTCGACGAAACCGTCACTGCAGGTGGCGTCATGGCGCTCCTCGACGCTGCTTGGCGCGCGGTGCCGGCCGTTGAGGAATTGGCGATCGAGGAAATCTGGGTCGGGCACCGGCCGGGCAGCCGCGACGATGCGCCGATCCTCGGCCGAGGGCCGCTCGAGCACCTCTTCTACGCCACCGGCCATCATCGCAACGGCATTTTGCTGGCGCCGGTGACGGCTGACGCGATGGCCCGGCTCGTGTTCGACGACGTGCTCGACCCAGCGATCCGCCCATTCGGCCTGGAACGCTTCTTCCCAGCTCGGGCGGCGGAGTGATGGAGAAATCGATGGCGCAGCCTGAAATTCGTGTGAACGGCGAAAATGAGCCTCTTGCCGCCGCAACACTCGAAGCCCTGTTGGCGGAAAAAGCCGTCGATACCGGCCAGCGCGGCATTGCGGTGGCGCTCAACGGTGCCGTCGTCCCGCGGGCCGCGTGGCCGGCGACGCAACTGCGCGCGGGGGACTCTATCGAAATCGTGCGGGCCCGTCAGGGTGGGTGAGAGTGCAAGCCATGTCCGATCCGCTCATTATTGCAGGTTGCGAATTCGGCTCGCGGCTGTTTCTCGGCAGCGCCGGCTACCCCAATCGCAAGATTATGCTCGACGCCGTTGCCGCGAGCGGCACCGAGATGGTCACCGCGTCGATCCGCCGTATCAGCCTGGCCGGCGACGACGAGAGCCTGATCGATCTGCTGGCAGGGCGGGTGCGGTTCTTGCCGAATACCGCCGGTTGCCAGACCGCGAAGGACGCCGTCCTGACCGCCGAACTGGCGCGCGAAGCGCTCGGCACCAACTGGATCAAGCTCGAAGTGATCGGTGACCGCGAACTGCTTTATCCCGACGTCGAGGAATTGGTGCGCGCGACGCAGACGCTGGTCGAGAAGGGTTTTGTCGTGCTGCCCTACTGCACCGAGGACCCGGTCACGTGCCGCAAGCTTGCCGACGCCGGCGCCGCTGCGGTGATGCCCATGGGATCGCCGATCGGGTCCGGCCTTGGCATCTCGAACCCGCATCTCATCGAGATCGTCTGCGCACGCTCACCAGTGCCCGTCGTACTTGATGCCGGCATCGGCACGGCTTCCGACGCGGCGCTTGCCATGGAACTCGGCTGCTCGGCCGTCCTCATCAATACCGCCGTGTCGAAGGCGCGCGACCCGGTGCTGATGGCGGCAAGCATGCGAGCTGCGGTGGAAGCGGGCCGGCTCTCGCGACTCGCCGGCCGAATCGCCAAGCGCAGCCACGCCGAGCCGTCGAGCCCGCAGTTTGGTTTGGTCGGAACGTGACCGCTGCATTGGCAATCGTCATCGGCGACGACGCAACGTTTGACGAGTCGTCGTGCTGGTGATGAACTGCGTTGATGTCGTCGCGCCTGCGACACAGCGCCTCGCAGTTACCAAAAAGCAACAACACGACGTTGCGCGCCTTGAGCGAAATATTCTGTAATTTGTTTCCTTGCGAACATTCCAGAATCAGATCAAAGCTTTTTTCCTAAGAGAACTCGCGCAGCTCAGAGGGCAAATCATGTCGCAGGAAACAGCTCAAGTGCCGCGTGCTCGCGTTGTTGTCGTCGGTAATGAAAAAGGCGGCTCGGGCAAGTCCACCGTTGCCATGCACGTGGCCGTCGCGCTTCTGAAGTCTGGCAGCAGCGTCGCCACACTTGATCTCGATTCCCGCCAAAAGACGTTCACCCACTACATCGAGAACAGGCATGCCTGGGCGCAGCAGAGCGGTGTCGCGCTTGAAGTTCCCGACCACCGTTATTTCATCGAGAATTCCGATCACCCGACGCCCGAAGACGAAGCGGCCGACGGCAAGGCCCTCATCGAACAAATCGACGCGCTCGCCCGCAACCACAGCTTCATCGTCATCGATACGCCCGGCCGCGACAGCTATTTAGGGCGATTGGCGCATTCGTTGGCCGACACGCTCGTGACGCCGCTCAATGACAGCTTTGTCGATCTCGATGTGCTCGGCACCGTTGATCGCGAAACGCTGGGTGTTACCGGCGCCAGCTTTTACGCCGAACTGGTCGAGGAAGCGCGACGGCTGCGGCAGCAACGCGATGGCGTCACTCCCGATTGGATCGTGTTGCGCAATCGGCTTTCGATGCTCGGCTCGCGCAACACCCGCTGTGTGGGACAGGGGTTGCAAGACCTATCGACCCAACTCAATTTCCGCTTGGTTGAAGGACTCTCCGAACGAGTCATCTTCCGCGAATTCTATGCGCGGGGGCTGACCGCGCTCGACACGCTCGACGCAAAGACCTTCGGGACGCGGCCGACTTTGTCGCATCTCACCGCGCGCCGTGAAATCGAAGCCCTTGTCGACGCCATGAATTTGGGTTGTGCGCCGTCGGCCGATGCGTTCGCCGGGGCCAGTCGCAACGCGGCTTAGGCCGGACGTGATCTCCTCAGACAGACGCGGACCGGATCCGCGTCCGTTGTTCTGTGGCTACTCTGAGCAACGAACTATTGCGTGCCTGCCTGTTTTCTTCGCAGGCCGCGGATGATTTTCGTCATCAGCGGCACGGCCACCGCGAGCAGGGCCATGTCGATTGAATCATGTCCGTCGCCGAACAAGCGTTGAAACCGGTCTCCGCTACCTGAAAGCTCGTCGATCGCAGCCTGGCGAAGTTCGATCGCGGCGCTCAATTCACTGCTCTGCTTCGCGGCGAGGGCGGCCAGTCCCATGATGATGGCAAGCAAAAAATCGACGGCCGCCACGGCAGTCGCCGCCCAAACCGATCCCCAAAGCGGCTCAAGCGCCAAATACGCCGCGATGTTCAGCATGCAGAGGCCGAGCGCGGCGATAAGCGCCGCCGACGCAAGCAGCACCGAGCGCCGCATGACGGTGTGAAGGCGCGCCGCGGCAACTGCCGTCTCGGCACGCCAGAGCAAATGAAACCTGCGAAACATTGCTACGGGTCCCCTTATCGATTGAGTATGCGTCCAACGAGCATACCGACCACGAAGGCGCCGAGGACGCTCGCCAACGGATGATCGGCGATGCCTTGCTCCGGATCGTCGATGAATGTCGATATTTCATCGGCGAGAGCGTGAAATTGTTCGGTAAGATCGGCGGCGCCTGACCCAAAGGAGAACTGGGCCGTCCTCGCGCCGGCCTGCGGATTATCGGGAGGAGCGCGCTCGGCGCGCAATTCCGCGATTTCGCGGCGTAGCGCTTGAATTTCGGCCCGTAGATCCTTGTCGGCCATGGGCTCAACTTTCATACCAAAATTATCGCCGATCGTATTGAAGTTGCTTTGACTTACATCAAATCATCCGACAGAGGTTGATGAGACGTCGGGCTCAGGACGAGTTCACGACAGCATGTCGCGAACCATCGGCATCACCATGCGGCCATAGAGTTCGATGCTCCGCATCAGCTTGTCGTGAGTCAGCGTTCCGGAACTGTATTTCATGTCGAAGCGCGATATGCCTAGGGTCTTTGCGGTGCTGGCGATCCTGCGCGCGACGGTTTCGGGTGAGCCAACATAGAGCGACCCACCGTCGGCCTCCTGGTCAAAATGCGCGCGCGTGACCGGTGGCCAGCCTCGCTCGGCGCCGATCCTATCGCGCATGCCCTTGTGGTGCGGCCATAATTCTTCGCGCGCCTGCGCGTCGGTGTCGGCCACGTAGCCGTGCGAATGAAGGCCGATGGGTTTCGCAGGCTTGCCAAGCTGCGCATAGGCGCGGTGATAAAGCTCGACATAGGGAATGAACCGTTTCGGATCGCCGCCGATGATCGCCAGCATCAGCGGCAGATCGTATTGCGCGGCGCGAACGACGGATTCCGGGCTGCCGCCGACGCCGATCCAGGTTTTCAGCCGGTCGCCGTCCGACGGCGCGCCTTCGAGCGGCGGATAGACGCGCTGGTTGGTGAGAGGGGGGCGCGTGCTGCCCTTCCAGGTCACCGCTTCGCTGCGAATCAATGCAATGAATAGATCGAGTTTCTCCTCGAAAAGTTCTTCGTATTGGGACAGATCGTAGCCGAACAGAGGGAACGACTCGGTGAACGAGCCGCGGCCGACGGTGATCTCGGCCCGGCCGTTTGCGGCGGCGTTGAGCGTCGAGAAGCGCTCAAAGACCCGGATCGGATCGTCGGAACTGAGCACGGTTACCGCCGAGCCGAGCACGATCCGCTGGGTCCGGCCGGCAATGGCCGCGAGTACGACTTCGGGTGAGGAAATGGCGAAATCCGGCCGATGATGCTCGCCGACGCCGAAAGCGTCGATGCCGAGTTGGTCGGCGAGCATAGCCTCGTCAATCACGTCGCGGATGACCTGGGCATGCGATTGGGGACGCCCATCGGGCCCAGCGGTGATGTCTCCGAATGTATCGAGGCCGAGTTCGAGGGGCTGGGCCATGTGTCCTGGAAGCCTGTGTCCTGGAAGCCTGTGTCCTGAAAGATCGTGTCAGTGACCGCCGGTGCCGTGGCGCTCAACCGTTCTCGCGCCAAAATGGGCCAGGCCACCTTAGGCTTGCATCCGCGAGAGCCGGCCCGAGCTGCGCTCGATTGCGCTTGCCAGATATTCGGGCGACTGCGCGCCCGTAACGATGAGGCTGCCGCCGAAGATGAAGCAGGGCACGCCGTCGATGCCGGCTTCCTTGGCACTATTGGCTTCCGTCTCGATACGATCGACATCGGCGTCGCTGGCGAGCAACCGGCGCACCAGGTCGCCGTCCATGTCGCACTCAACGGCGGCCTTGATCAGCACCCGCGGGTCGGTCAGATCCGCGCCCTCGGCGAAGTAGAGCTCCATCAGGCGCTGCTTCATCCGTCCTGGATCAGTGGCGCTGCGCGACCATAGGATGAGGCGATGGCTGTCCAGCGTGTGGGGCTGCCGGCCGATTCTGGCGGGCGCATAGACAAGTCCCTCCATAGCCGCGGCAGCGGCGACGCGGTCGGCAATCACGGCGTAGCGTTCGGCTGAGCCGAACTTGGTCTCTAGATAAGTCTGCCGGTCGATGCCTTCGCGCGGGATCCAAGGATTGAGGAAATAGGGTCGCCAGTGGATATCGACCGCGATGTCGGGCGTGAGCGCGGTTGCCATTTCGAGGCGGTGTTTGCCGATATAGCACCACGGGCACACGACATCTGAAATCACTTCGACGCGCACGCTTGCCGACCCAGGGGAAACTTCGGCCATGGACAATTCCTTTGACTTGTAATGCGGGGCCTAATCCAGGTCGTCCAGCGGCTAGATGAGGGTCCGGCTAAATCTTGCCTGATAGATGGGAGGTTTGGCGAGGCGCGGCAACCTCGCCGACCACCCTGGCTATCAGTGAATCGATGCTGTCGGTCGGTTTGAGCGTCGCTAGCGTCACGGCGGCGTCTACGTTCGCGCGCTTGCGGTCGGGCGCCAGGATCGTGTTTTTGAGAATGCTGGCAAGCCGACGCGCGACAACGTGCGCGGCGCGCAGATCAGTCTCGGTGAACACCGCGAAGATCGAATTGTCGGCCTCGCGGCAGGCGAAATCGACCTGCCGCATCAGCCGGGCGAGCAACCGCGCCGCGTCAAGACCGGTGCGGCGGTCGCCGCCCTCGAATGAGAAGCGGGCAATGGACAGCCCGACCCCGCGCCTTTCCGCGTCGTCAACAGCGCGATTGAGATCACGCCAGAACGCGTCGTGGGCCAAAAGGCCGGTGTCGGGATCGATCATCCCCTCAGCGTCGAGCGATTTGAGCATGCGCCGCAGTCGTTGTCCGAAAGCGTGGACGCGCACGAAGGGCAGTAGTCGCTCGACCAGGCGCACCGGTCCCTCGGCCATGCGCTCGAGGTTGGGAAGCAGAGCGCAAAACGGCTCGATGCTGCCGGGGTGACTCCCGAGCACGGCGATCGGGAGATCGCGGAAGCGCGCATCTTCGGCGAGCACGGTGAGCAGCGCTTCGACAATACGCGGCCCGTAGCCATCGCCGATCACGACGCCGTCGATATCGCGCGCATTCAGCGCGCGCGCTGCGCTCTCGACGCTGAAGGCGCCAATCAAGCCGACGCGCTCGCCGAGCGCGACCGAAAGCGCCGGATAGGTGCGGCCGCGGCCGGTAACCAGGACGGTCGTGTCGTCGAGCGGATCGCCCGACGACAGTTCGGGCAGCGACGCCCCGCGCGCCGCGAGCGTCGCGAGGCGGCGCAGCACCGTGCTGTGGAGCGTCCGCACGCGTAATGCCGATGTGAGCCTGCGCACGATCCGTTCGCCAAGCGCGTTGCCCGCTATGACCAGCGCATCGGCGATCCCGGTCTCGCCGTCCTCGCCCGCGCAGGCAATGACCGGCATGAACGCCGCGCTGGTATTTTCGCGATGATCGGCGAGGGCCGCATCGAGCGCCGCAGCGCATGCACGGTCGGCGCAGGGCTCCGCCAGCACCGCCGCCTCGGGCTTGACCGAAGTCAGCGCCGAAGGGGCGTCCGCCCAACTGGACTCGATGATCGGAAAAGCGCCGGCCGCGCGCAGCGCCGCAACAACATCCGCTGCCTGACCATCGGCAACGACGACAAACGGCCCCTGCAACGTCATGGTGGTTCGATCGCCGGAACATTCGAAATCAGCGTCGAAACATAGCAACAGCGCTGTTAATGGCCCGTCAACGTTGAGCCACAATCACGCGGCAACTGGCGTGCCGGTTTGGCTTTGGTCCCCAAACGCGGCAATGACCAATGGATTGATGCCGGCGGCTTCGAGCGCCGCCTTGAGCGCACCCCGATCGATAGCGGTGCCGATCAGGCGGCGGCCGACCAACGGATCGGGGTATGCGGCAAGCGTGGCGCCTTCGTCGATCCGACCGATGGCATCCTGAAGGCCACGAAGCGGAAAGCGGTAGCCGCCAATGTTGACGACGCCCCGCGGCGGACCGGTAACCACAATCGTCTTGGTCCCCGATTCGAGGTGGCACGTGTAGCCGCTGTCGATGAGGCCGCTATGCCCGATCTCGAGGTGCGGTTGACCCGAGCGCTCGTCCCCCGGCGGGAAGGGACCGCGCGGTGCCATCGCACCGCGCAGCGCCACCGTGCCAGAATCGGTCCGTACCAGTTCGGCGACGATGATCGAGTCGGCGCTGCCGCGAGGTGCCGCGATCGGACCCAGCGAAAGGGCCGTGGGCTTTCCCGACGCGTCGCGCCGTGCCGCGAGTAACCCCATTTCGCCCAAAACCGTAACATCGACCATGCCAATGTCCCGCTCGTGCCAATGCGGGCTGCCAGGCAACAGTTCAGGCGAATGCCAGGGCGCTATCAGGCACGCAACGCTTGTGCCCGCAAATACGCCGGTCGCCGCAAGGCGGAGTGCGACCGGACCGGGCAGCGCCAGCACATGGCAGTGCTCATCGTTCAATTGCCGCTCCAAGATTGGCGCGTCAAAGGCATGGTGAAGGACAAGCGTGCCGCCGCTCATCAGCCACGGCAGGAGCGTCAAGCAGATGCCGGCGAACGATGAAGGAGCGAGGGTCGACAGGATCGTCGCGCCCGGTGCGACACGGCTTTCGAGCAGCACGCCGAGACCGCCGGCGAGCAATTCCAGGTGGCTGCGTGCCACCGGAACAATTCCGTCAGTGTTGGCGTCGAAAGTCACGGCGGCGACGTGAGCCGCCGGGTTGCCTTCGGCTTCGCGGTTGAGCGATGGCAGTGAATCGCGTGATTCGGCCGCGAACAGGTCATCGAATGACACGAAGCCGTCGGGCATATTGTCGCCGAAGCCGCACAGATAACGAATCGAGAACACGTCGAGAGCCACGTGCAGCGCATGTTGGCCGTGATCGAAATTGCCAACGCGGCGGCAGGTGATCAGCGCCTTGCCGCCGATACGCGCCAGCGCCGCGACCGAATCCGCACGGCGCCACAGCAGCGGCAGCGGCGCCGCGATCAATCCGGCCCGCATGATGCCGAGGATGGTGAGGATGTACTCGGTAATGTTGGGCAACTGGATGCCGACCACCGAGCCGGTCGGCAGGCCCATACGGCGCAGGCGGCCCGCGATCGCGGACACGATGCGATCGGCTTCGGCGTAGCTGAGACGGCGCGGGGCACCGTCGGTAAAGGTGCCGCGATTAGGCCCGTCGACGAGCGCCGTCGCAACGGGCCGCAGCCGCGCTACGTGCGAAAAAATTTCGTCGATAGTGACCCGGCTGCCTTGCGAGCGCTGAACCGCGGCGTCTGCCGGATCGCCGAGGATCATTGCACTGCTCGCGCCGGCTGACGCCACCACGTCTCCGGGAGATAGCCGGACAGCGACGTGCGCGCCGGATGCGCGATGGTGGCCCAGCGCGCCACCCATTGCTGCGGCACATAAAACAGCGGTACGACGTAACAGCCCGAAATCAACACACGATCGAGCGCCCGCACGGCGGCGACGAATTCTGTGCGCTCGCGGGCGCGCAGCATCGCCGCGATCATGGCGTCGATGGCTGCGCTGCGCACGCCCATGTAATTGCGCGAGCCCTGTTGACCCGCCGCGGCGCTCCCCCAATAGAAACTCTGCTCGTTGCCGGGCGACAGCGACTGCTCCCAACGATATTCGATCATGTCGAAATCGAACGACGAGCGGCGCTCCTCATATTGCACGGCGTCCACCATGCGCACTTGCACGGAGATTCCGGCGCGCGCGAGCTGGCTAGAGAACGCCAGTGCGAGACGCTCCTCGTCCCGGCTCGTTACCATGATTTCGAACGCGAACGGCCGTCCGCTGGAGCGCTCGCGCAATGTTGTGCCCTTGAGCGCGTAGCCTGCGGCGTTGAACAGCGCAAGCGCCCGGCGCAACGTTTCGCGATCCCTCCCCGAACCGTCGCTGACAGGCGGCGACCAAGTACCGTCGAGCACGTCAGGGCGCACGGCCTCGGGGTAGGGTGCAAGCAGCGACCGCTCCCGCTCGTCCGCGGGACGGTGATAGGCCGACAGCTCCGAATCATCGAAGAAGCTCGCACTGCGCTCATAGAGATTGTAGAAAAAAGTCCGGTTGAACCATTGGAAATCGAACAGCAGGGCGATCGCTTGGCGCACGCGAATGTCGGCGAAGATCGGCCGGCGCGTGTTGAAGACATAGTCGGAGCTGAATTTGGGGAGTCCGCTCGGAAAGGTCTCCTTGACGACGCGACCATCGCGGACCGCGGGAAAGTCGTAGCCGGTCTGCCAGCGCGCCGGATCGGCTTCGCCGCGCACGTCGTAAAGTCCGGCTTTGAAGGCTTCGAAATAGGCGTTGTCATCGCGGTAGAAATCGAACCGTACTTCGTCGAAATTCCATTGGCCGCGATTGATCGGGAGCGAGCGGCCCCAATAATTGGGGTCGCGCCTGAAGACGACGCTTTTTCCCGCATCGACCGCTTCGACAACATAAGGTCCGCTGCCGATCGGCTTAGCCAATGTCGAATTCTCGAAAGTCGAGACATCGATGGCGTGCTTCGGCAGCACCGGCATCAGGCCGAGGATCAGCGGCAATTCGCGGTTGCCGGCGCCGCCGAAATCGAAACGCACGGTGTGAGAATCGATGATCTCGGCCTTGGCGACTTTCGAATAATAGGTCCGATGACTTGGCCGTCCGTGGTCGCGCAGCAATTGCCACGAAAACACGACGTCCTCGGCGGTCACCGGGACGCCGTCGGAGAAATGTGCTGCCGGATCGAGCGAGAACGTCACGTAGCTGCGGGCATCGTCGGTTTCGATCGTCCGCGCCAACAAGCCGTAGAGCGTGAACGGCTCGTCGTAATCACGCGCCATCAAGCTTTCGACGACGTAGCCGCGGATCGGCTGCAAGGCGAGGCCTTGCACGATGAGCGGATTGAGACTGTCAAACGTGCCGAGGACGCCCTCGACGATTCGCCCGCCCTTCGGCGCATCGGGATTGACGTAAGGCAAAGCCGTAAAGTCGGCGCGGAGCGCTGGAGCGCCATGCATGGCGATGACGCGAGAAGGCTCCGCCGCGGCAGACCGCGCCAAGCCGGCAAGCGCCAGCGCTCCGCACAACGCCGGGCATAGTCCAATACGGGCTGCGGCTTTCAGCACATTCTGCATCGGCGCCAATGGGCGTGAGGACGAATCTGACAGGTGGAACCTCAATGTAACACAGCAGCCGGCCGCAGCCTTGGAGCCGCGGAATGCCGTCGCTGGCGTTCATAGCCTGCGACGTTGCTGCGGCCTTTATTTGCCGGCGCGTTTGGGCTATCTGGCCGGGGCGTGAAGTCACGCTGTTGCCGTATTCTGCGTCGATTGACCGTTGAACAGGGGGCGCCCGCTCGACGCAGCGCGGCAGCGGATATCGGGGCTACCCGATGTCGGACCATTGAACATGCGAGTCTGTCCAGGCGAATCGATGAAATCGATTTGCGGGCGGCAGCACGAAAGAGGACAGCATCTCATGACCTATTCGAACGCGGCGGCCCCGGTTCGGCCGGTGGGCCGTACGCTCGCTGCCATCGCCCAGACGGCCGTGCTGACCGTTGCATTGTCGACAGCGTTTGTTCCGTTCGCGTCTGCCCAAGCACCAGCGGCGCAACCCAAAGCTACCGCCAGAAAGCCGGCGCCCGCAAAGCCTGCAGCGCCGCCGCCGGCCGCGGCGCAGCCGGCACCTGCGCCGGCGGAAGGCCAGCCGCAGGCTCAAGGGCAGGGCGGCGAGCAACAGCAGGCGCAGTTGATCTACTCGCCCTGGACCAAGTTCTGCCTCAAAGGGCAGGACCCCAACCCAAAGCAAGTGTGCTTCACCGGCAAGGATGCTCGCATCGAATCAGGCATGCCGGTGGTCGCGGCCGTGCTGATAGAGCCCGAGGGTGAGCCGAAAAAAATCCTTCGCGTGACCTTGCCGCTCGGCATGCAACTGGTGCACGGCACGCGCGTGATCATCGACCAGAACCAGCCGCTGACCGCGCCCTACGTCATTTGCTTCACCAACGGCTGCATGGCCGATTACGAAGCCAACGCCGACATGATCGGGAAGATGAAAAAGGGGCAGGGCCTCGTGGTCCAAGCGATCAATTCGACCGGCCAACCTATCAGCCTCGTGCTGCCGCTCGCGGACTTCGCCAAGGCCTATGACGGGCCACCGACCGATCCGAAAGTCTTTGAAGAGCAGCAGAAAAAATTGCAGGAGGAACTGCAACGGCGCGCCGACGAAGCCCGAAAGAAACTCGAAAGCCAGGGTGGCGCTTCGGGAACGCCGGCGCCTGCGCCCGCAGCACCGCAAGCGGGAAAGACGCCGTAGGCAGGGGGCGCGCTTGTGCGGGCCGTGCTCTGCGGGCCCGCGACGGACTTGGGTTGGCGGGATCAGTGCCGCATCGCGGAACTGCGCGGACGGTAACCGCCTTTGCCGTCTTTGATGAAGACTTCCTTGACCTGAGGGTGCCGTACCGGCTCGCCGCTGGTGTCGGGCAGCAAATTTTGCTCCGACACATAGGCGACGTATTCAGTCTCGTCGTTCTCGGCGAACAGATGGTAGAATGGCTGATCTTTGCGCGGCCGGATTTCGGCGGGGATCGATTCGTACCATTCGTCGGTATTGTCGAAGACCGGATCGATGTCGAAAACGACTCCCCGGAACGGGTAGAGGCGGTGCCGCACGACTTGGCCGATCTGGTACTTGGCGCTGCGAATCTTTTCCATCGTCGCGAATCTAATCGCCGTTGCGTCGGTTTTACAGTCTCCGCGCGGCAATCATGCAACACCAATTGTGGCGCGCCCCAGACCGGGTCATGAACGCCCGTTCATAGCCCATACTGAGCCGCCATTTCGGGGTCTTTAGTCGCGACCAGACGAGCGAGGTCGACCAGGACCTTGGCCTGTTTCCAGGTTGCGTCGTCCTGCATTTTGCCGTCGATCATCACCGCGCCGCTGCCGTCGGGCATCGCCGCAATGATTTTTTGGGCAAAGGTGACTTCGGCAGCATCGGGCGAAAACACCTTCTTGGCGATCGGCACCTGGTTCGGGTGCAACGTCCAAGCACCCGCGCAGCCCATCAGAAAGGCGTTGCGGAATTGCGCCTCGCAAGCGGCGCCGTCGGCGAAATCGCCAAACGGACCGTAGAACGCCTTGATGCCGGCGGCAGCGCAGGCATCGACCATTTTGGCGATGGTGTAGTGCCACAGGTCCTGCTGATAGGCGGTGCGCGGTGCGCCCGGCGCGCCGGCATCTGCCAGGACCTTGTATTCGGGGTGTCCGCCGCCGACCCGCGTCGTCTTCATGGCGCGGGACGCGGCGAGATCGGCCGGGCCGAGACTGATGCCGTGCATGCGCGGTGAGGCGGTCGCGATGTCGGCGACGTTATTGACGCCTTCGGCGGTTTCCAGGATGGCATGTATGAGGATCGGCTTGCCGACCGCGTGTCTGGCCTCGAGTTGAGCAAGAAGCTGATCGAGATAGTGGATGTCCCACGCACCTTCGACCTTCGGCAACATGATGAC
>Ga0335085_10005175_pt1 | contig 21174 bp, 13 predicted proteins | sample Lox_Sample_45_FD_206712 | JGI IMG/M metagenome (GOLD analysis project Ga0335085, IMG submission 206712) | Soil microbial communities from Loxahatchee National Wildlife Refuge, Florida, United States - Lox_Sample_4.5 | ecosystem: Environmental > Terrestrial > Soil > Wetlands | place: USA...
GGGTCCGGACGTGTGTGAGCACGCCGATTCTGGACACTCTTCACATCTCAGTCACCGACCCCGCACGGCGTGTCGCCCCGCATCTCCCTCACCAGGCACGAAACCCCGGTCAACGATCTAGCTTCCGAATAGGCCGGCAGGGCGATCACGCCCTGCGGATGGTGGCCAGCCACGACCGCGCGCTGGCGATCGGGAGCCCCGGATTCAGCTCGAAGGTGTCCGCCGTTATGTCGTCGATGGTCCAGCCGTCGCGGAAGGCGGTGCGCAGTTCGTCCTGGCTGACCCGGCGGGGGCCGAAGCCGCCCGGCTGGCGATCGCTGAAGCACATCAGGTAGCAGGTGCCGCCCGCCCGCACGACGGAGGCGAGGCTTGCGACGTACCGGGGGCGCGCGTCGTCGTCGAAGACATGAAACAGCCCGCAGTCGATAACCGTGTCAACGATCAGCCCGAACGCACCCAGGTTGGACGCGTCCGCCACCTCGAAGCGCGCCACCAGGGCTCGTTCGGCCGCCTTGTCCCGCGCCCGCCCGATGGCGCGCGGTGAGATGTCGACGCCGAGGGCGTCCGCGCCTGCGGCTGCGGCCAGCAGCGTCTGCTCACCGGTCCCGCAGCCCGCCTCCAGCACCCGGCCGCCCAGCAGCCCGCGGTCGGCCAGGCGGGCGAAGGCGGGCTGCGGCCGGCCGATGTCCCATGGCGAACGCGTGCCATCCGCGTAGGCCTCGTCCCAGCCCGGCGGTGTCGTCATGGTGCCCGCTGCCCCGCGGCGCGTGCTAATCGTCGTAGCGGGACGGCGGGAACTGCTCGCGCTCGCCCTGGATCAGGATCTCGTCCTTGTCTTCCTCGCGCCGGATCTCGGCCCGTTCCTCCTGGTACTGCTCGGTGTCACGGACATCGGTGTCCAGCGGCGGGGTGTCGGTGGCCGGCGGGACCTCGTCGGGGTCATAAGCGTCGAGACCCGCGTCCACGCGCTCTTCCTCCGCCTCATGGGCAAGCCCGTCATCGTCGAGGTGCTCCGGCGCGCCACCATGCTGACGGCGGTCCCGGCGGAATTCCGCGGCGGTCCCGTCTGAACTCTGTGAACCCATGACGCCTCCCGTACCCCGGTCGGTGCGGCCATATTCGTCCGCGTGACGCCCGCTCCCGCGTAACCTCCCGCGTAACGATGTCACACCCGGGAACCGCTGGCCGGCCGCACCCGCCCGTCGCCGGCGCGCGGGCCGGAACCGGTCATTTCCGACAGAGGACGAACGGCCCGTCCGCCCGGGCCGTCGGCCACATTCCCCCGATGGGCGGCGGGCGTGAGGCTGGACACATACGGAGCGAGCCGGGAAACGGGCGAGGTGACGCCATGCTGAAGCCGTTCGGCGATGCGCGCAGCATTTATCACGTCGTCGAGCCGGCTCTGCGGGCGCCGTCGGTCTACAACACCCAGCCCTGGTCGTTCCGGATCATCGCGGACGACCGCATCGAGCTGCGCGCCAGCGACGGCGACGGCGACGACGGCAGCGGCTGCGGGCGATGGGACCTGCTGCTGCATGCTCCCGCTCCCGGGCCGTGGCCCCGCGAATATGCGATCAGCTGCGGGGCTGCCCTGATGAATCTGCGGCTGGCCGTCCGCATGCTCGGCCACGACCCGGTCATCAGCCTGCTGCCCGACCCGGCGGGCGACCCGGGCCTGCTCGCATCGGTGCAGATCGCGGCCGGGCGGGTACACAAGCCCGGCTCGCTGGAGCGGGAACTCTATGACGCGATCTGGCAGCGGCACACCGACCGCTGGCCCTTCAGCGATACTCCCGTCCGCCCCGGGATCCTGGCGGAGATGGAGCAAGCGGCGGCCCGGGAGCACGGCTGGCTGCGCCCGCTGCACGGGACGTTCGCCCGGCGGTGGCTCAAGGTGGCCGCCGACGCGGACGCCGCCATCGCCGCCGCCCGGGACGGCTGGGAGTCCGGCCGGCAAGACGCTCTTGGCCGGGCCGGGACGGTCGCCGCCACCGGGGATGACGCGGCCGGCGCGGATCGCCCGGGCTACGACGCGCTGCTGAGCCAGTTCCGCGCCGAGCTGGCTCAGCGGACGGGAGACAGCGACTCCGGCTCCGGTATCCCCCTCGCGACCCTGGGCCCGCGCCCGGCGACGGCCAAGCCTCCGGTCCGGGACTTCACGCTCGGCGGCACCGTGGGGGGAGGCACCGAGCGGGGCGAGGTCGGCCCGGGCGAGCGTTTCGAGCGGCATCCCCAGCTGATGATGCTGTTCACCGACCGCGACGACCCGGCTGACTGGCTCCGCGCCGGGCAGGCGCTGCAGCGGGCCCTGCTGACCGCGGCCAGCCTGGGCGTGTCCACCTCGTTCCTGACGCAGCCGCTGGAACTCGCCGACCTGGCCTTCCGCGACGACCCGCAGCACGGCCGCGTGCGTCACCCGCCCGGGCTGGCCGGTCATCTCGGCCTGCCGCTGCACCCGCACACCGTCGACGCATCCCAGCGGAACTCCAGCAGTCCCGTGGACCGGCGGGGCTACGTCCGCCGGCGGCTGCTGGGGGCCACGCCGTGGCTGGAGGTTCCGCAGATGGTGATCCGCGTCGGCTACCCGAGGGACCCGGCGGGCAAGCCGGACATCCGCACTCCGCGGCGCGAGCCCGACATCACCGACGCCCGCTCCGACCCGCCCGTGCGCGTCGCGCGGCCCCCCGCCGGGCCGTGCCCGCCCGCCGGGCCGCGCCCGCCGGGCGGTAGCCCCCGGACCGGGCAGGCCGGGGCGGGAGACCGCCTGGAGACCGCCTGGAGACCGCCTGGAGGCCGGCATCACTCCAGCTGAACACCGTTTCACCCGGCCGTGCCGACGCGCCCGACCGCGGGCTGCCCCGGCGCGGAACGGCTTGCGATTCTCGGCATAATGGCGAGGTGCAGCAGCCGGAGTTCCGGGTCAGGCCCGTCGGCGATGGCGACCGCCCGACGATCGCCTGGCTCATGGTGGAACTTTGGGGATCGGAGCTGCAGATCGTCCACCAGACCGTCTTCCGGCCCGCTGACCTGCCCGGGCTGATCGCCGAGCGGGCCGGCCGGCTGGTCGGGCTGCTCACCTACCACATCGCCGACGGGGTGCTGGAGGTCGTGACGCTCAACGCGCTCGAGCGCCGCACCGGGGTGGGCACCATCCTGATGGAGGCGGTCGCGGCCGACGCCAGGCAGTTGCGCTGCCATGAGATCCGGCTGACGACCACCAACGACAATCTGGACGCGATCCGCTTCTATCAGCGGCGTGGCCTGCGGCTGGTCGCCCTGCGCCCGGGCGCCGTCGACCGGGCCCGGCTCGAAAAGCCGGAAATTCCGCGGGTCGGCGACTACGGAATTCCGCTGCGCGACGAAATAGACCTCGCGCGCCGCGTCTGACGGAGCGTTTGAACCTGCACGCGCCGCAGGCCGTTTAGAGGTCGAAAACGAGCCGAAATTCCGGAAATACTTTGCCCGCCCACCACTCGGCGCGCATGATTTCACGGACGGCGGCGGAAGAAATACTTGACGTGCCCGCGGCGGCGGGGTCCATCATGGGGAAGCAGCGACGGCCCCGCCCCTCCGGATCCTGGAAGTACCCGACATGAATCTCACCCCCCGTATCCGGCCGTGTGCTGACGTGAACGGCTGGTAATGCGCTATACAGGGGACTAGGTGCGAGGAAGCGAGATGCTGCCAAACGACAGAGTTCAGCCCGCGGCGCCAGCCGTCCCCGGTCGGCTCGCCCGCGTTCGTAGTGCTTTCCGGCGGGCGCCGTTTCCGCTGAAGATCGGCCTGATCGTCCTCGGCGTCATTCTCTGCGGGCCGGAGATCGGCGTCGTCCTCCTCGCCGCCATGGCCTACGCCGTGTACGCGGTGATCAAGGGACGCCCCAGCCTGCTCGCGTCGCTGTCGGTCGCCGTCTGGGGGCTGGTGGCGGCCGGTGTCGCCGGGGCCAGCACCTCCTGGCTCTACCTGCTGCTCATCTTGCCGTTCGCCGTCGCCGTGGCCGCCCACGCCGGCCCGCTGGAGCGCTGGCACGTGCCCTGCCGCACCGTGGCCTGGGCGCTGTTGTGGTCGATCCCGGTTGGTGTCGCGGCCCTGCGCGGCTGGCCCGCGGAGCCGTTCATCGGCATCGCCGCCGCGTGGCTGATCGCCTGCATCGTGCTCGTCTGGCGGCTGGCCAAGGGGTCGCAGGAGGCGCACCTCTACGGCGCTGCGGCGGGCCGCGGGACGGGAGCGAACGGGCCGCCGGGTTCCTCGATGGGCGGGATGGGCGGCCCGAGCGCCGGGTACGGCGTCCGCGCGCAGGCGTCGGCCGCCCCGCACGACCCCACCGCCCGCGAGCAGGCGAACGTCGAGCCGCTGCCGGATATCTCGGTGGCCGAGGCGATGGCCGAACTCGACAAGATGATCGGGCTTGCCCCGGTCAAGGAGCAGGTCCGGTCGATCGCCGCCTCCATCGAGGCCGCGCGCCGCCGCGCCATCGCCGGCGTCGTCACCGAAAAGCCCATGCGCCATTTTGTCTTCCTGGGGCCGCCCGGCACGGGTAAGACGACGGTTGCCCGGGTGGTCGCGAAGATCTTCTATGCGTTCGGCCTGCTGGATAAGCCGACCGTGGTGGAGGCGCATCGCGCGGACCTGGTCGGGGAGTATCTCGGTGCCACCGCGATAAAGACCAATGAGCTGATCGACTCCGCCCTCGGCGGGGTGCTTTTTATCGATGAGGCGTACAGCCTGGTCAATGAGGGCGACGGCCAGAGCGACCGGTTCGGTATCGAGGCCGTCCAGGCGCTGCTCAAGCGGGCCGAAGATGACCGGGAAAACCTGATCATCATCCTGGCGGGCTATGAGAAGCAGATGGAGACGTTCCTGGGCTCGAACCCGGGGCTGGCGTCCCGCTTCGCCACCAGGATCAAGTTCTCCAGCTATGCGCCGGCCGAGATGCTGGCCCTCGCCGAGTCGCTGCTGGAGCGGCGCAGCGAGAACCTCGACACCGACGCCCGGCCCGCCCTGTGGCGCATGCTGGAGGATGTGGGCCGCCGCCGGCTCACCGACGAACTCGGCAACGGCCGGTTCATCCGGAGCCTGCTGGAGAAGGCGGGACAGGCCCGTGACGTGCGGGTGATGACCACCGGCGCCGAACCGGGGCCGGAGGAGCTGGTCACGATCCAGGCCGGTGACCTGCAGCGGGCCTTCGCCGAGCTGACCTCCCGGCTGCGCGGCTACACCGACACGCCGACCCTGGAGAGCGCGTTCGCCGAGCTGGATGAGCTGATCGGCCTGGAGCCGGTGAAGCAGCAGGTCCGGGCGATCGCGGCCCAGTTGCAGGTGGCGAAGCTGCGGGGGCGGCAGGGCCTGACCAGCCAGCCGCCGACCCGGCATTTCGTCTTCATGGGCCCGCCGGGTACCGGCAAGACTACGGTGGCGCGTGTCCTCGGGCGCATCTTCGCGGCCCTCGGCCTGCTGGTGCGGCCCGAAGTGGTCGAGGCCCAGCGGGCCGATCTCGTCGGCGAGCATCTCGGTGCGACCGCGATCAAGACCAGCAAGCTCGTTGATTCCGCCCTCGGCGGGGTGCTGTTCATCGACGAGGCGTATTCACTGCACAACGAGGGTTACTCCGGTGGCGACGCGTTCGGCGCGGAGGCCGTGCAGACGCTGCTCAAGCGGGCCGAGGACGACCGGGACCGGCTCGTCATCGTGCTGGCCGGCTACCCGGCCGACATGGACCGCTTCCTGCGCAGCAATCCGGGGCTGGCGTCGCGGTTCAGCACCCGGATCGAGTTCCCCAGCTACTCGCCGCAGGATCTGGCCGACATCACCACCCTGCTGGCGGAGCAGGCCGGCGACGCGTTCGACGCCGGCGCGACCCGCGTGCTCGGCCAGATCTTCAGCCACGCGGGCCGCCTGGAGCGGCGGATCAATGAGCTCGGCAACGGCCGGTTCGCGCGGTCCCTGTTCGAGCGCGCGTGTGCGCACCGAGACGTCCGCGTGGTGCGCCTCGGCGAGTCCGCGACGGCCGAGGACCTCACCACCGTGACCGCCGACGACCTGCGCGCCGCCTACCGCGAGCTGGCCGGCGACCAGGCGGTCGGCTTCACCGGCCCGCCCGGGGCCGCCGTGGCGGACGTCGGCCCTGCCCCTGGCGCTGACGTCGGCTAAGACCGGGATGGCCAGCGGCTGGGAGTTCTGGATCGACCGTGGCGGCACGTTCACCGACGTGGTCGCGCGCCGCCCGGATGGCACGCTCGCCGTGCACAAGCTGCTGTCGCAGGACCCGGGCCGGTACGCCGATCCCGCCGTCGCGGGTATCCGGCATCTGCTCGGCGTGCCGGACGGCACTCCCATCCCGGCGGAGCGGATCTCCGTGGCCCGCCTCGGCACGACGGTCGCGACCAATGCTCTGCTGGAACGCCGGGGCGAGCCGACCGTCCTGGTGATCACCCGCGGATTCCGCGACGCGCTGCGAATCGCCTACCAGGACCGGCCCCGGATCTTCGACCAGCAGATCGTCCGACCGGAGCTGGTGTACTCGCGGGTCATCGAGGCCATCGAGCGGATCGGGGCCGATGGCGACGTCGTCACCGCCCTGGACGAGGACGCCGTGCGGCGCGACCTGCGGGCCGCCCGCGACGAGGGCTTCCGGTCGGTGGCGGTGGTGTGCATGCATGGCTACCGGTACCCGGCGCACGAGGCCCGGATCGGCGAGATCGCCCGCGACGCGGGTTTCACCCAGGTGTCGATGTCGCACACGACCAGCCCGCTGATGAAGCTGGTGTCCCGGGGCGACACCACCGTGGTGGACGCCTACCTATCCCCGATCCTCGACCGTTACGTGGATCAGGTCGCGGCCGAACTGGACGGTGTCCGGCTGCAGTTCATGCAGTCCAGCGGCGGCCTCACCGACGCCCGCCTGTTCCGGGGCAAGGACTCCATCCTGTCCGGGCCGGCCGGCGGCATCGTGGGCATGGCCCGCACCGCGGAAGCGGCGGGCTTCGGCAAGGTCATCGGGTTCGACATGGGCGGCACCTCGACCGACGTGTCTCACTACATCGGCGAGTTCGAGCGGCAGTATGAGACGCAGGTCGCCGGGGTGCGGATGCGGGCGCCGATGCTGAGCATCCACACGGTCGCGGCCGGCGGCGGGTCGATCCTGCACTTCGACGGCAGCCGGTACCGGGTCGGCCCCGACTCGGCCGGGGCCGACCCGGGCCCGGCCGCCTACCGGCGCGGGGGCCCGCTCACCGTCACCGACGCCAACATCATGCTCGGCCGGATCCAGCCGCCGCACTTCCCCAGCGTCTTCGGCGAGCGCGGTGACGAGCCCCTGGACGCCGGCATCGTCCGGCAGCAGTTCGCCGCGCTGGCTGCCCGGGTCGGGGAGGCGGCCGCCGGCCCGGCGCCCGGGCCGGCGCCCGGCCCGGCATCCAGGGAAGCAGCCGCCCGGCCCCCCGCGTCTCCCGCGTCTCCCGCGTCCGCTGAACCCGAGCAGGTCGCCGCCGGTTTCTTGGAGATCGCGGTGGCGAACATGGCGAACGCGATCAAGAAGATCTCAGTACAGCGCGGCTATGACGTGACCCAGTACGTGCTGGTGACGTTCGGCGGCGCGGGCGGCCAGCATGCGTGCGCGGTGGCCGATGCGCTCGGCATCACCCGGGTCCTCATCCACCCGCTGGCCGGGGTGCTGTCCGCGTACGGGCTGGGACTGGCGGACGTCACCGCGATGCGGGAGACAGCGGTGGAGGCCCCGCTCACGGCCCAGCTTCTGCCGGAACTGGACCGGGTGGCGATGAGCCTGGAAGCGGACGCACTCGCCGAACTGGCGCAGCAGGGGATCGGGCCCGGCCGCACCCGGGCGGCGCGCCGGGCTCACCTCCGCTACGACGGGACCGACACCGCGCTGCCGGTCCCGCTCGGCACAGCGGCCGGGATGGTCGCCAGTTTCGAGCAGGCCTACCGGCAGCACTTCTCGTTCCTGATGCGCGACAAGACGATCCTGGTGGAGGCGGTGTCGGTCGAGCTGGCCGCCGCACCGGCCGCCGCACCGGCCGCGCGGGCCGACCAGCAGCCGGACGAAACGCCGAAGGACCAGCCCGCACGCCCGGAGCGGCCCGCCGCGGGGGCGACCGCGGCGATGTACGCGGCGGGCGCGTGGGCGGACGTGCCGCTCGTCCGCCGGCGGGACATGCGGCCGGGCCAGTGGCTGCCGGGCCCGGCCCTGATCGTGGAGGACTTCGCGACGACGGTGACCGAACCCGGCTGGAAGGCGGAGCTGACCGGGCTCGGCGACCTGCTGCTCAGCCGCGTCTGGGCTCCGGAGCGGCGGCTGGCCGGCACCGCAGTGGATCCGGTGATGCTGGAGATCTTCAACAACCTCTTCATGTCGGTCGCCGAGCAGATGGGGGTGCGGCTGCGCAGCACCGCGCACTCGGTCAACATCAAGGAGCGGCTGGACTTCTCCTGCGCGATCTTCGACTCCGGCGGGGGCCTCATCGCCAACGCCCCGCACATTCCGGTGCATCTGGGCTCGATGGGCGAAAGCATCAAGATCGTCGTGAGGCGCAACGCGGGCCGGATGCGCGCCGGTGACGTCTACGTGCTCAACGACCCCTACCACGGCGGGACGCATCTGCCGGACGTCACCGTGGTCACCCCCGTGTTCGACGGTGCCGGGCGCGAGATTCTGTTCTACGTGGCATCCCGCGGTCACCACGCGGAGATCGGGGGCATCACACCAGGCTCGATGCCGGCGTTCAGCACCCGGGTGGAGGAGGAGGGGGTGCTCATCGACAACTGGCTGCTGGTGCGCGGCGGAATGCTGCGGGAGGCCGAGACACGGGACCTGCTCCGCTCCGCGCCCTACCCGTCCCGCAACCCCGAGGTGAACCTGGCCGACTTGCGGGCGCAGATCGCCGCCAACGAGAAGGGCGTGCAGGAACTCGGCCGGATGGTCGCGCACTTCGGGCTGGACGTGGTGCGGGCCTATATGGGGCATGTTCAGGACAATGCCGAGGAATCCGTGCGCCGCGTCATCGCCTCGCTGCACGACGGCACCTGCGCCTACCCGCTCGACAACGGAGCGGTCATCCGGGTCGCGGTCCGGGTGGACCGGGCGGCCCGGACCGCGGAGGTTGACTTCACCGGCACCTCGGCGCAGCTGCCCGGCAATTTCAACGCGCCGTCGTCGGTGGCCATGGCGGCCGTGCTGTACGTGTTCCGCACCCTGGTGGCCGACGACATCCCGCTCAACTCCGGCTGCCTCAAGCCGGTCCGGGTGATCATCCCGCCGGGATGCATGCTGGCCCCGGCGTTCCCGGCGGCGGTGGCCGCCGGGAACGTGGAGACCTCGCAGGCGATCACGGGAGCCCTGTATGCGGCGCTGGCCGTCATGGCGGAGGGGTCGGGCACGATGAACAATGTCACCATCGGCAACGAGCACTATCAGTACTACGAGACGGTGGCCAGCGGATCGGGCGCGGGGCCCGGTTTCGGCGGCACCGATGTGGTCCAGACCCACATGACCAATTCCCGGCTCACCGATCCCGAGGTGCTGGAATGGCGTTATCCGGTCCGGCTCGAACGGTTCGCGATCCGGCCCGGCACCGGCGGCGCAGGGCGCTGGCCGGGCGGCAACGGCGGCCGTCGCGAGGTCCGCTTCCTGGAGCCGATGACCGTCACCACGCTGGCCAGCCACCGCCGCATCCCGCCGTACGGGATGGCGGGCGGGAAACCGGGCGCGCTCGGGCGGCACTGGGTGGAGCATGCCGATGGCTCGGTGACCCCGATGCGCGGATGTGACTCGGTGGCGGTGGCCGCCGGGGACCTGTTCGTGATCGAGACGCCGGGCGGCGGCGGCTACGGCGCACCGACCGGGTAAGGCCCTCGGCGAGGGCCCCGGCTCAGTCCCCGGGCTCCGGGGACAGCTCGCGCAGCGCGGTGGCGAGCGCCGCGGCGTCGTCGCCGGCCGCCTCGATCACGTCCATCAGCATGTGCAGCACCAGATGCCGGTCCTGGTCCGCGTCGAGCAGCCGCTGCGCGGCCTCCCAGAGCGAGGGCGGGTCGCCGCGCCACAGCCGGTCGGCCAGGTCCAGATGCCGTTCGAGATGACGGTCGTCGGCGTCCTGGTCCTCGTGCGCCGCCACGAGCAGGGCCCGCCGCCCGTCCGGGTCCGCCGGGTCGAGACTGCCCAGGTCGACGCCGCCCACCCGGCCGTGCAGCAGCGGGAACGCGAAGGCCCGCCGGGGCAGCGCCTCCAGGTCGCTGTCCGGTAGCAGCCGCGCGACCAGAGCCGAATCGAGGCCGAACTCCGCCGTGCCGCGGTACGCCCGGCCGAACGCGCCCATCGCGTTGAATATCGCGTCGAGGGTGTCGCTGACCGTCTTTTCATCGAGGCCGCGGCGCCGTCCGGCCCAGCGGACCCAGGCGAGCAGCACGTGCGGCATCGCCTCCTGCTCCTCCGGCGAGAGCATGACCTTGCGCGGCAGCCAGGTCAGCAGGAACGTCTCGACCTTGACCGGGCTCATCCGCAATGGCCGGCCGAAGTCCTGGTCGCAGCCGTAGTCGATGATCCGGTCGGCGCAGTGGCTGGCCGAGCTGCGGTCCGACAGATCCTCGGCCTCGTCCGAGGCGAGGAACTCGGCCGCGAGCATGGCGCGGCGGTCCTTGCTCCATGGCCGCCGCTTGCTGGTACTGCCGCCCGGGCTGACTGGCCCGCAGAGCCCGGCCTGCCCGGCGGTCCGGGCGGCCCCGCCGGGGCCGGCGGAGGGGGGCAGCGCACGGATCCGCGCCCGGATGAACGCGTGGTACGACGCGAACGACTCGCTGACCGTGGGGTTGTCGGCCGCGTCGGTCTCCGCGAGCGCGGCCTCGAGCATGCGCCGCGCCACGGGCGCGTCCAGCGCCTTGAAGCCGTTCCGGTCGCCCTCGCCGGCCGGCTTGCGGCACAGCTCCAGCAGCTTGGTCACCTGGGACGTGACCCAGCCGTCCCGGATCATCCCGCCGGCGTTGTAGTCCACCACCGTGACCAGCGCGTGTGGTTCGGTGCCGCCGTAGCTGAAGACGCACACCACCTCGTCGGTGTCGCCGTAGGCGTCGCTGTTCACGTAGCAGTCCGACCCGCTGACTGCGCCCAGGTGCTGCGCCCAGTTGGGGCTGCGGACCCCGCGCTCCATCAGCTCCAGCGCCGCCTGCTCGGCCTTGGACGCCTGCCGCGGCGTGCCCAGGCAGGCGATGCCGGACAGCAGCGCGAGCGCGGCGGGGCTGCTGCGGCGGGCGGCGTAATCGACCAGGCCCTCGCCTACCAGCCGTTCGACATCCGCCCCGCGCGTGTTGTCGCGGCGCTGCCCCCACCAGGTGCCGAGCAGCTCGCTCACCATCAGCTCCGCATCCAGCGGACTGCGGATCGCGAGGAGCTCGCGCGCGGCGCGGAGAAGCTCCTCGAAGAGGGCGTTCGGAGGTGCGGCGGCCGCCGCGACGGGTTCCTGGCCGCTGCCTCCGCCGGGAGATGGGCTGCGTCGTCGGCTCTGCGGACTCACCTTGATAGCCTCTCAGATCTGCATATGTGGACGCTACGCTACGGTGTAATGCCCGCTGTAGTTTCGGGCAGAATCGGCGTGTTGCGCCTCTTGCCCAGATCGAGACACGTGCTTGCCCAGAACGAGACACGCGCCGGGGAGCGTTTGCCCCGGGCGTCCTGTTCGTCACATCGCCGTCACTGGCACCAGGTATCGCCACCTGGCCGCAGCGGTGCCGGGAATGTGGCACGCTTGTCTGAATAACTGCTGCGATTAGCCGCCGTGCCGGCGGCCGTTCAGGGACGATAGGGGAAACGGCCGTGGCACGGGCGCGACTCCGCTCGCCGCGACCGCGCCCGGTACCGCTGGCGCTGCACCGCTGGCACGTGAGCGCGACGAGGGAGCAGGAAGGAGCCGCCGATGGCAGGTCGGTGCATGCGGCATCGGTGCCCCCGGTGAGCACAGACATGTCCGTGCCTCAGCCGCGCATGTCCGAGCTGGACACTGCCGACGCCGCGCTGCTCGACACGCTGCTCCGCGAGGCGCCGATCGGGTTTGCCCTGTTGGGCCCCGACCTCTGCTTCCGCCGTGTCAATGACACGCTGGCCCGGCTGTACGGCCATGACCCGGAAGATCATATCGGGCAAATGCCGTCCAACGTCTGGCCGGCCGGGTTCGCGGCCAAGGCCGAGTCCTCGGCCCGCCGGGTGCTGGCCGAGGATGAGCCCGTCTTCGGGGCCCATCAGTTCGCGCTCCCGGCCGCGCGCGTCCCCGGGCAGGCCGGCGAGCCCCAGGTTGGCCCGGCCCAGGTGGCCGCGGCCCCGGGTGGCCCGGCCCCGGATGGGGCGGCCCAGCAGGACGAGGGCGGCAAGCAGGCCGCGGGCGCCCACTGGGCGCTGTCCTGGTTCCCCTCGCACGATGAGCAGGGGCAGATCACCGGCGTCGTGCTGATCGCGGTCGATGTCACGAGCCAGCAGCTTTCCGAGGAGGCCATCCGGCGCAGCGAGGAGCGGCACCGATCCCTCGTCCAGGGCGGCGCGCAGATCGTCTGGGTCGCCAACGCCGATGGTGAGATCACCGAGGACTGCCCCGAATGGCGCTGGGTCACCGGGCAAACCGAGGAACAATACCTCGGCAGTGCCTGGCTGGACGCGGTCCACCCCGAGGACCGGGACCGGGTCGCGCGCGACTGGCAGGCGTGCGTCAAGTCCGGCAGGATCTTCGATGACCGCTACCGTGTCCGGACCCGGGCTGGCTCCTACCGCCACTATGACGTCCGCGCCGTGCCGATCGAGCGGGACGGGAAGATCATCGAGTGGGTCGGCGCCAGCACCGACGTCACCGGCCAGCGCGAGGCCGAGGAGATGCGCGGCCGGCTGACCGAGCAGCTGTCGGCGGCCGCCCTGCGCACCGCGCGGCTGCAGCAGGCCACCTCGATGCTGGCCGAGGCGCTGACCGTCGTGCAGGTCGTCGAGGTGATCACCGAGGTGGGCCGCACCGCGATCGGCGCGCAACGGTCGGCTGTGGCGCTGCTGGACGGCGGCCGGCTGCACGTGATCAACCCGGCCGGCATGCCGCCCGGCCAGTCCGCCGCGACCCGCGACATCCTGCTGGACAGCCCCGGCGTGATGACCCGGGCCATCGCCACCCGCCGCCCGGTGCTCGCCGAGGACACCGCCGCGCTGCGGCAGCTGCTGGAAGACGCCCCGATCGAGATCGTCGCGGGCGAAGACGAACGGTCCTGGGTGGGACTGCCGCTGCTGGCGGCGGGAGCGCCGCTGGGGGCGCTGCGGTTCTCCTTCGGCCGCCCGCGCAAGATCACCGAGGAGGAGCGCGTCTTCCTCGAGGCGCTGGCCGGGCAGTGCGCCCTGGCCGTCGAACGGGCCGCCATGTACGAGCGGGAGCACACGACGGCGGAGACGCTGCAGCGCAGCCTGCTGCCGGACCAGCTGCCCATCGTTCCCGGCCTGGTCATGGAGGCGCGGTACCTGCCAGTCACCCGGAACATGGAGATCGGCGGTGACTGGTACGACGCGTTCCGGCTCCCGGACGGGCGGCTGGCCATCGCGGTCGGCGACGTCATGGGCAAGGGACTGACCGCCGCGGCGGGCATGGGCCGGGTCCGCAACGCGCTGCGCGCGCTCGCGCTGACCGACCCGCGGCCCGCGGCCGTACTGACCGGACTGGACCGCCTGTTCAGCGCCACCGAGCTGGAAGAGCAGGTCACCACGGTCGCGTACCTGGTCATCGACCCGAGGACCGGTGACGGGCTGATGGGCAACGCGGGGCACCTGCCGATGCTGCGGCTCGGCCTCGACGCGGAGCCGTTCCTGGACGAGACCGAAGCCGGAACACCCCTGGGCTGGCCCAGCCCACGGCAGCAGCACCCGTTCCGGCTGCCGCCGGGCAGCACCGCGGTGCTGTACTCCGACGGCCTGGTCGAGAACCGGATCCGCGGCCTCGACGTGGGCCTGGGCGAGCTGGTGACGGTGGCGGCCCGCGCCCGCGGCAGCGTGGTGGGCCACCCAGAACGGCTGCTCAGCTACCTGGTGGATGCGATGCTGGCCGGTCACGAGCAGGACGATGACGTGACCGTGCTCGTGCTGCACGTCCCCGATCGGGGCGGGAAACCCGAGGGGAATGACGGATCGTGACAGGGCCGGGGAATCGGGTCATGACAGCCGCCGGGAATAGTGAGCGGCCAGTATGCGTCGCATCTGTGCGGCTGCCTGGATGCTGGTTTTCGTGCCTCATCATGTACAAGTCATCCTCGGCTGCCGCCTATGGTGGTGTGAGTGGGGAGGCAGGAGGACTGCTCCCGCGCGCAGCGCGGACGTCAGCCCGGCCGACGGCTGATCCTGTTTCCTGGCTCGGTCCATCCATCCGGACCCTCGCGGGAGGACCTGATTCTCGCCATACGCACGCAGGAAAGGCGCCGGTACCGGCCGCCAGCCCGGCATGTCGGCCGCCCCAGGCGGCCAGGCATGCTGCTATCCAGCGAAGGAAGGGGTGACCGTGGTGGTGCGCGCTGACTCTGCAGCGCGGAAGCGCTCCCGGCCGGCGTCGGGGCAGGATACGCGGGCTCCCGGGGACCGGCACGGATCGGGACCGGCAGCGGTCAACGGTCGCGGCAACGGTGACGGCCCGCAGGTCCCGGACGCCGATCTTCCCGGCGAGGTCGCCGTGGCCGAACTGGAGGACGCGGACGGCCTTTCCGACGGCCTGGACGAGGGCCTGGACGAGAACGTCGACCTGGAAAGCTTCGACGACCTGACCGTGGACGACGTAGAGATCTCGGTCGTGGAACTCGATGAGGCCGACGGGACGGACGAGCCCGACGCCGATGAGGCCGACGGCCCGGACGACGTCGCCACCGGGGCACCGGGCGAGGGCCCGGGCACGGCCACCGTCGCGGCTGCTTCCGTAGCGGCTGGGCCCGCGGCCGGCCCGGCCAAGCCGGCTACCGAGGGCGGCGAGGGCGACGACGAGACCTTCGTCTTCGGTGACGACGATGACGATCTCCCGGCCGCGCAGGTCGCGGTGGCCGGCGCCACCGCCGACCCGGTCAAGGACTACCTGAAGCAGATCGGCAAGGTGCCGCTGCTCAACGCCGAGCAAGAGGTCGAGCTGGCCAAGCGGATCGAGGCGGGCTTGTTCGCCGAGGAGAAGCTGGCCGAAGACATCCGGCTGACCCCGGACCAGCGCATCGACCTGGAGTGGATCGCCGAGGACGGCCGCCGCGCCAAGAACCATCTGCTCGAGGCGAACCTGCGCCTGGTCGTCTCGCTGGCCAAGCGCTACACCGGCCGCGGCATGCTCTTCCTCGACCTGATCCAGGAGGGCAACCTCGGCCTCATCCGCGCGGTCGAGAAGTTCGACTACACCAAGGGATACAAGTTCTCCACCTATGCGACCTGGTGGATCCGGCAGGCGATCACCCGCGCCATGGCCGACCAGGCCCGGACGATCCGTATCCCTGTGCACATGGTCGAGGTCATCAACAAGCTCGCCCGCGTGCAGCGGCAGATGCTCCAGGACCTGGGGCGGGAGCCGACCCCGGAGGAGCTGGCGGCCGAGCTCGACATGACCCCCGAGAAGGTCATCGAGGTCCAGAAGTACGGCCGGGAGCCGATCTCGCTGCACACGCCGCTCGGTGAGGACGGCGACAGTGAATTCGGTGACCTGATCGAGGACTCCGAGGCCATCCAGCCGGGCGAGGCGGTGAGCTTCACCCTGCTCCAGGAGCAGTTGCACTCGGTGCTCGACACCCTGTCCGAGCGGGAGGCCGGCGTGGTCTCCATGCGCTTCGGGCTCACCGACGGCCAGCCCAAGACCCTGGATGAGATCGGCAAGGTCTACGGGGTGACGCGGGAGCGCATCCGCCAGATCGAGTCGAAGACCATGTCCAAGCTGCGGCACCCGTCACGGTCCCAGGTACTGCGGGATTACCTGGACTGACGGGCCCGCGCGGCGCACGCGCACGTGAACGGCCAGGGGCCGGGCTGGGTCGCTCACCCAGCCCGGCCCCTGGCCGTTGTCTCGCTATAACGGCACGCCCGTCATGAGCCTCCCGGCTCGCGCGGGCGTGCGTTCCCGCTGCCCTGGCTTACGACCCGCTGGGCAGGCACGGGTGCTGACGGCACCGGCAGCATCCTTTTAGGAGGGATCCGATAGCCGCTGTGTCTCGTCCTGAATCTCGCTGGCCACCTTCGCGAGCGCATCGGCGTGCTCACGGCTGTGGTGCGCGCAAAACAGCAGCTCCCGCGAGCTTGGGAGCATGACGCGGACGTACGCCTGGGCGCCGCAGCGGTCGCACACGTCCGCAGCCGTGAGCGGCTGGGTGGGGGCTAGAGCTCCGGTCAACGTCGCCTTCCTCACCTCGTGCCTCCGGCTTCCAGTATCCGGCTGGCTTCGTGATCTGCGCTGTACCTACAGCACAGCACAACACTTACCCATGCGTCAGCCTTCCCCTCCTGGCGTCGGGTACGCCGACAGCGAAAGGCCGCCCGAAATGACACGGTTCTCCCGCCGGTCGCATGCGGCGTGGCAGGGGACAGCATCCACCGGGGCGGGCTACCCTGCCAGGGGGCCTCGTTGACCCCCGCAGGCCCAGTGAAGGAGATTTGCCGCCCGTGACCACCCTCGCCGCCGCGGCACGGTCCGCGGCGACTGCCGACGCTGACGCCTATACCGCCCGGCATCTTTCCGTTCTGGAGGGCCTGGACGCGGTCCGCAAGCGGCCCGGCATGTACATCGGCTCCACCGACGGCCGCGGGCTCCAGCACTGCCTCTGGGAGATCTTCGACAACTCCGTGGACGAGGCGCTGGCCGGATACTGCTCCCGGATCGAGGTCGTGCTGCACGCCGACGGGTCCGCCGAGGTGCGCGACAACGGCCGCGGCATCCCGGTCGACGTCGAGCCGAAGAGCAGGCTCACCGGCGTCGAGCTGGTCATGACGCGGCTGCACGCGGGCGGCAAGTTCGGCGGCGGTTCCTACACGGCCTCCGGCGGCCTGCACGGCGTCGGCGCGTCCGTGGTCAACGCCCTGGCCTCGCGCCTGGACGTCGAGGTGGACCGGGACGGCCATACCTGGGCGGCCAGCTTCCGGCGCGGCGTCACGGGTGAGTTCGCGGACAACGGCGATCCCGGCCCCGGGGCCAGCTTCACCCGGCGGGCGGGCCTGCGCCAGCTCCGGCGGGTCGCGAAGAAGGTCACCGGCACCCGCACCCGGTTCTGGCCCGACCGGCAGGTCTTCGTGCGTGACGCACGGTTCAGCTTCACCGCGATCACCGAACGCGCCCGGCAGACCGCCTACCTCGTGCCCGGCCTCGCCATCAGCGTCCGTGACGAGCGGCCTTCCATCCCCGCGCCCGCCGCCACGCCCAGCCTCACCAGCCCCGGCCCCTCCGGCCCCGGCAGCCCCTCCGGCCATGCCAGTCCTACCGGCCCCGGGAGCCCCGCAGGCACCACGGGCATAAGCACCGCGGACCCGTCCGGATCCCGCGAGGCTGAGTTCCGTTTCGACGGGGGCATCAGCGAATTCTGCGAGCACCTGGCGGCCGGTGAGCCGGTCACCGACGTGCTGCGGCTGGTCGGCTCGGGGAACTTCACCGAGACCGTGCCCGTGCTCGACGACCGGGGCCACATGACGCCGACGGAGGTCGAGCGCGAGCTCGAGGTCGACGTGGCGGTGCAGTGGACGGGCGGCTACGAGACCGCCACCCGGTCGTTCGTCAACGTGATCGCCACGCCGCACGGCGGCACGCACGTGTCCGGCTTCGAGCGCGCGCTGGTCCGCGCGATGAACGAGCAGCTCCGCGCCGCCCGGCTGCTGAAGACCGGTGACGAGCCCGTCACCAAGGAAGACGTGCTCGAGGGCATGACCGCGATCGTCACGGTCCGGCTGCCCGAGCCGCAGTTCGAGGGGCAGACCAAGGAGGTGCTCGGCACCCCGGCCGCATCCCGGATCGTGGCCCAGGTGATCACGGCCGGCCTCAAGGATTTCTTCGAGGCACGCAGCCGGGCCGGCAAGCAGCAGGCCCGCTCCCTGCTGGAGAAGGTCGTCTCGGCGGCGAAGGCCCGGGTGGCCGCCCGGGAGCACCGCGACAACCAGCGCCGCAAGTCCGCGCTGGCAAGCTCGTCGCTGCCGGCCAAGCTGGTCGACTGCCGCATCGCGGACGACCGCAGCGAGCTGTTCATCGTCGAGGGCGATTCGGCGCTCGGCACGGCCAAGCTCGCGCGCAACTCGGAGTTCCAGGCGCTGCTGCCGATCCGCGGCAAGATCCTCAACGTGCAGAAGGCGTCGCTCGCCGACATGCTGAAGAACGCCGAGTGCGCGTCGATCATCCAGGTCATCGGGGCCGGCTCCGGATCGGCGTTCAACCTGGACGCGGCGCGCTACCAGCGGGTCATCTTCATGGCCGACGCGGACGTGGACGGCGCGCACATCCGCTGCCTGCTGCTCACCCTGTTCCACCGCTACCTGCGGCCGCTGCTGGACGCGGGCCGGGTGTTCGCCGCGGTGCCGCCGCTGCACCGCGTCGAGCTGTCCAGCCCCCGCAAGGGCCAGCACAAGTACTCCTACACGTACTCCGACGCGGAACTGCGGCGCATGCTGCTGGACCTGGAGCGCCGCGGCCAGCGCTGGAAGGAACCGGTCCAGCGGTACAAGGGCCTGGGCGAGATGGACGCCGGCCAGCTCGCGGAGACCACCATGGACCCGCAGCGCCGCACGCTGCGCCGGATCAGGATCGAGGACGCCGCCGTGGCGGGCGACATGTTCAGCCTGCTGATGGGTTCCGAGGTCGCCCCGCGCCGTGACTTCATCGTGGGCGGGGCGGCCGAGCTGGACCCGTCCCGTATCGACATCTGACCCGCCCCGGCCGCGCGGCCCGCCCCCTCTGGGCCGTCCCGTGCTCAGGGCTGCGGGCCAGCCGGGCGGGAGCATGCCCGGCCAGCCCGCATCGGGTCGGCAACCGTTCCGTGCCGACGGAGCAGCGACGGCTCATCTACCCATTCGGCTGACCAGGCATCGCGGCGGACCCGTGGGTACCCGAGTTCCCCTGCGACTGGCCACCCATGTTCGGGCAGTTGTGAGTCGGCTTCGTCGTCGGCTTGGACGACGGCGGAACCGACGGCGACGTTGACGGTGTGGCCGCCGTCGTAGACGCCGACGTCGACGGAGTGCTGCCGTGCGTGGCCGCGATGGCCACCGTGGCCGCGCCCGCCCCCATCCCTCCGGCGAGGACTGCGGTGACGACGGCGCGGCGCAGCAGCACGCCCCTTTCGGACGGCATAAATGCCTCCCTTCCCCAGCGAGCCGCCCTTCGGCCCGCTGTGAGATGAAGAATCAGCAGCCGGGCTGGCCGTAACCCAATGCTCCGCTCTCAACCGCCTCTGAGCAGCCCGTAAAGGGCTCCGGCTCGCCCATCCCGCCGTTGGGCCGCCGGTCGGGCCCCGGCCGGCCTCCTTCGCGGTCGTCGCCGCGAGTCGCCGTGTAGTCACTTTGAGTACTGAGTACGATCACTCTTCGTGACGAAGAAGATGATGGTGGCCCGGTTCCTGCGGGACCAGGCAAGGTGGCGGCTGGACAGCCCGGGAGTGAGCGCAATCCGGGCCGCGCGCAGCGCGCTGGCCCTGCTGGATGCCGCCGTCTGCATTGAGTGGCTTCCCGACCAGGACCCCGACCTTGCCGAACTGGACCGGGCGGGATGCTTCCGCGGTGGCGTGTTCGACCCGGGCGAGGGGGGGCTCGCCGTCGTCCGCGGCTGGGCACTCACCGACGACCGGCCCACCGGCAGCCGGCAAAGCCTGCTCGCCGCCCTGGCCGTCACCGCCCGCGCCCCTGTCCCGGCCAGCGCGCCCCAGCCCCCGAGCGCAGCTGTCCCCGCGCCGCCCCGGGTGCCCCTGCCCGCGAGCGTGCCGCTGCCGGTCAGCGGAACCGTTCCCGTGCCTGCCGGGCTATCCCTGCCCGCGCCTGGCCGGCTATCCCTGCCCGCCCCTGGCCGGCTGTCCCGGCTCGTGCCTGCTCGGCTGTCCCTGCCCGCGTCGGCCCGGCTGTCCCTGCCCGCGGGCGCGTCCCCGCAGGCCAGCGCGACCGTCCCCGTGCTTGCCGGGGTGCCGCTGCCCGCGGGCGCGCCCATCGTCCCGCCGCCCCCGCAGGCTGTGCACCACGAGGCGGTACCCCACGGCGCCCTACCGCCCCCGGCTTACGCCCCAGACACCACGGCGCGCCGCCAGGGCACTCCCAGGCGGCGGCGCGCTCACCGGTCACGCTGGTCATCAAGGTCACGCTAGCCACTCGCGACCCCGCAGAAGGCGCCAGCCTGATGAGGGCAGCGTTCTTAGTGAATCCCTCTACGAGACAAAAGCGAAAATACTTACGGGCGCAAGCTCGTCATCGAGTGGATCGGCAGGCGTAGGCTTGGGCAGACCCGCAGATCGTTGGCTCCTGTGGCTGGTGGGACTTGTGAGCTGCGGGGGTGGTGGGCCCCAAATCCGGAGTTAAATCAGGCGGGCGGGGACGCTGGGGTGTCCGCGGGGGCAGTGCCGCCGACGGCGGCCAGGGGCTGGCTGAGCCCGACCCCAGAGCCGTCCCGTCGGCCGAACGGCCCGGGGAGATCCACCGGCCCGCCCGCCTCGGTCGCCCCGACCGCGGGCGCCGGGCCGGCCCAGGCCAGGATCAGGGCATCCTCGCCCTTGAGGAACCGGTGGCACCGGACACCCCCGGTCGCCCGGCCCTTCGGCGGGAATTCGGCGTAGGGGCTGACCTTCACGCTTTCGGCGGCCGTCCCCGGCAGGGCGCCAGCGCTCCCGGCCACGGTAACGACCACCGGGCCGGCAGAGCCGGCAGAACCGGCAGAACCGGAAGAGCCGGCAGAACCGGCAGAACCGGGAGAGCCGGCAGAACCGGAAGAGCCAGGCGGAACCGCCGGGTCAACCGCACCGAACCAGATCGCCGAGGCCCGCGCAGACAGCCGGATCCCGGCCATCCCCCCGGCCGAACGGCCCTGCGGCCGAACCGCCGAGGCCGGGAAGCGCAGCAGTTGGCCGTCGCTGCTGACGAAGACGAGATCCGGTGACTCGCTGGGGAGCTGAACCGCCCCGACGACCTGGTCCCCCTCCTTCAGCGTGATCACCTCGAACTCGTCCCGGGCCTGCGGGTAGTCCGGC
>Ga0335085_10005176_pt1 | contig 21168 bp, 15 predicted proteins | sample Lox_Sample_45_FD_206712 | JGI IMG/M metagenome (GOLD analysis project Ga0335085, IMG submission 206712) | Soil microbial communities from Loxahatchee National Wildlife Refuge, Florida, United States - Lox_Sample_4.5 | ecosystem: Environmental > Terrestrial > Soil > Wetlands | place: USA...
CGGGGCTGAGCGAGTATTTGTGGAAGCTGGAGCAGCCGGCACACGCGGCTGCAAACGGGTACTTTATCGCGGCCATCAATCGCGTGGGAACCGAGGCGCCGTGGAACATTGGAGAGTTTTACGGGACAAGCTACTTCTGCAATCCGCGCGGAAAGATTATTGCGGAGGCGGCGCGCGACAAAGACGAGGTGCTGACAGCCGACCTGAATCTCGATGAGATTGCGGAGGTGCGGCGGACGTGGCAGTTCTATCGCGACCGCAGGCCGGATTTGTACGGGCCGCTGGTGGCGTCGTAGCGCGATTTTTGTTGGGCCAAAGCACTGGAGTTTCCGGACGTGAGCCTGGGCGTGATTCAGATCGTTTCCCAGCATTCATGAGGTCTCATGAGCACCGCAGCACTACCAGACGATGAGCAACTGCGAGCGCGGTTCGGCGAGCTGAAGCCGCCGCTGGCACCGCAGGCGGCGGTAATCGAGGCGGACCGCTGCCTGAATTGCTTTGACGCGCCGTGTACCGCTGCGTGCCCCACACATATCGACGTGCCGGGGTTCATCAAGCGCATTGCCTCGGGGAATCTGCGCGGGTCGGCGACGAAGATTCTGGACGCGAATATTCTGGGAGCGAGTTGCGCGCGGGTTTGCCCTGTGGATGTGTTGTGCGAAGGCGCCTGCGTGATGATGCGGCAGAACGGGAAGCCGATTCAGATCGGACGACTGCAGCGGCATGCAATGGATGCATTTTGGGCATCGGGCGAGAAGGTGCCGGGGGCTGCGCCGGGAACGCGCAAGCTGCGCGTGGCCTGCATTGGCGGCGGCCCAGCGTCGCTCGCGTGCGCGGCGGAGCTATGCCGCCAGGGCGCGAGGGCGACGGTAATCGATCGGCGCGAATTGCCGGGTGGGCTGAACACCTATGGCGTCGCGGAGTATAAGCTTCGTGCTGCCGACAGCGTTCGCGAGGTGGAGATGATCCGGCAGCTGGGCGTGGAGTTCCGGTGCGGAGTCGATGTGGATTCGGCGGCAGCGCTCGAGGCACTGGAAGCGGAGTTCGATCTCATCTTTCTGGGGCTGGGGCTTGGTGCGATGCAGCGGCTGAATATTCCAGGTGAAGATGCGGATGGAGTGTTGAACGCGCTGGAGCTGATTGCCGCGTACAAGACGGGACATTTGCGCGATATGCACGGAACAGTAGTGGTGGTTGGAGCGGGGAATACAGCGATTGATGCGGCCAATGCGGCGCGGCGGCTGGGAGCCTCTACCGTATATATGTTGTACCGGCGCGGTGAGAGTGAGATGTCGGCGTTTGAGTTTGAATACGAGCACGCGAAGCAGGAGGGCGTACAGTTCTTGTGGAATCGGTTGCCGGTGGCGATTCGCGAAGAAGCGCATGGGCGGTTGCTGCTCGATACGGTTCAGGTGCGGCAGGTGAACGGGAGGATTGAGCAGATTCCCGATTCGCAGGCGGAGATTGCGTGCGACCTGGTGGTGCCGGCGATCGGGCAGTCGCCGCTGACGCAGCTTTTGCAGGAGCTGCGCGGCGTCGAGGTGCGCGATGGAAAGATTGTGGCCCATCGCATAACGGGGCAGACTGGCAACCCGCGATATTATGCGGGCGGCGATTGCGTGAACGGCGGGCGCGAAGTGGTGGATGCGGTAGCCGGAGGCAAGCGCGCCGCAACGGCGATGCTGAAGTGCGCGGAGGTGGCCCATGCCTGACATCGGCGTGCGAAGTTTCGCGGGAAAGATCAATTCGCCGAATCCGTTCTGGCTGGCATCGGCGCCGCCGACGAATACGGGCGAGATGATCATGCGCGCGTTCGACGCAGGGTGGGGTGGCGCTGTATGGAAGACGATCGGAGAGCCAATTACCAATGTGAGCTCGCGCTACTCAGCGACGGACTGGAACGGGCAGCGGATCATGGGCTTCAACAATATCGAGCTGATCAGCGACCGAACCGTTGAACAAAATTTGAGCGAGATGGCGGAGGTGAAGAAGCGATATCCCAAGAATGCGGTGATTGCATCGCTGATGGTGGAGTCGAAGCGCGAGGCATGGCACGAGATTGTTTCGAGGACCGAGGACGCAGGGGCAGACGGCCTGGAACTGAACTTTGGCTGTCCGCACGGTATGAGCGAGCGCGGAATGGGCTCGGCGGTGGGGCAGGTGCCGGAGTACGCGGAGATGATCACCGCGTGGGTGAAAGAGAAGGCGCGGACGCCGGTGCTGGTCAAACTGACGCCGAATATCAGCGATATTCGCATGGTGGCGCGGGCAGCCAAATGTGGCGGAGCGGATGGATTGTCGGCAATCAACACAATCAATTCGATTACCGGGATCGATCTGGATACGTTCGTGCCCAGGCCGAATGTGGACGGAAAGAGTTCGCACGGCGGGTACTGCGGCCCGGCCGTGAAACCGATCGCATTGAACATGGTGCAGCAGATTCTGGCTGATCCGGCGGCGGCATTGCCGCTTTCGGGGATCGGCGGGATCGGAACGTGGCGCGATGCGGCGGAATTTCTGCTCCTGGGCTGCGGCACGGTGCAGGTGTGTACGGCGGCAATGCACTACGGCTATCGGATTGTCGAGGATATGGCTGAGGGCCTGGACAACTGGATGCGCGAGAAGGGCTTTAAGACGCTTGAGGATTTCCGCGGCTTGTCTTTGAATCGCGTAACAGAGTGGAAGCACCTTAATCTGAACTACAAGATTGTGGCGCACATCGACGAGCAGAAGTGCATTGGCTGCGACCTGTGCCACATTGCGTGCTGGGACGGCGCGCATCAATGCATTCATCTCGACCGCGTAACTGGGCCGGTGGACGGTCATGTGGAGCTGCATCGGACTCCGGCAAAGGAGCAAGCCGAGAGTTTGGCTGCGATTGCGGAGACTCCGGTGACACGCAGGGAGCGCGCGGTGGCCTTTGCGCAGGGGCCCTATCCAACACCGCTCGAGCGGATTCCGCGAGTGGACGAGACGGAATGTGTGGGCTGCAATCTGTGTTCGCTGGTTTGCCCGGTGGACGGATGCATCACGATGGTGCAGGTGGATACAGGGCTTAAGCCGGAGACGTGGGACGAGCGGGTGAAGCAGGGAATAGGGATTAGGGGATAGAGAATACCAGGTCGCAGAATCGGCGATCGGGGCACCCAGATTACGGTGAGCAGGCATGAAAATACTCATTCAAAACGGAACGATTGTGAATGCCGACGCCAGCGTCAAGGCAGATTTGCTTATTGATGGCACAACGATCAAGGAAGTGCGCGCGGGGATTCCGGCGAGCGCAGCGGACAAGGTTGTCGATGCGACGGGACTGCTGGTGCTGCCGGGCGGGATTGATGCGCACACGCATCTCGATATGCCGTTCGGAGGGTCGAAGTCGGCGGACGATTTTGAAACTGGCACGAGGGCTGCGGCGATTGGCGGCACGACGACCATTGTGGACTTCGCGATCCAGGCGAAGGGCACGAAGATGCGCACGGCGCTGGACACATGGTGGAAGAAGGCCGAAGGCAAGGCGTGCATCGACTACGGGCTGCACATGATCGTGACGGACCTTGGAGACGCGGGTCTTGAGGACATGGACGACATGGTGCGCGAGGGCGTGGCCAGCTTCAAGTTGTTCATGGCGTATCCCAATGAGCTGATGGTGGACGACGCGACGATCTTCAAGGCGCTGAAGCAAACGGCGAAGAACGGCGCGCTGATCTGCATGCACGCGGAAAATGGATCGGTGATTGACGTGATCGTGCAGCAGGCGCTCGCCGAGGGAAAGACTGCGCCGGTTTATCACGCATTGACGCGGCCGACAAAGGCTGAGGCTGAGGCGGTGCACCGGGCGATTGCGATGGCGGAGATTGCGGGGGTGCCGATTTATATCGTGCATCTTTCAAGCGAGGACGCGCTGAATCAGGTGCGCGAGGCGCGTGACCGCGGCTTGCCGGCGTTTGCCGAAACGTGCCCGCAGTATTTGCTGCTCTCGATAGAAGACAACATGGAAGGCAAAGGCTGGGAGGGAGCGAAGTACGTGTTTACGCCGCCTCTGCGCGAAAAGAAGAATCAGCCGAAGCTGTGGGAAGGCCTTAAGAAGGACAATTTGCAAGTCGTGTCGACAGATCATTGCCCGTTCTGTTTCGCGGACCAGAAATCGCTGGGCAAGGACGACTTCACGAAGATTCCCAACGGCGGACCGGGGATTGAAAACCGGCTGCAACTGCTGCATCACCACGGCGTGGGGCAAGGGAATTTCTCGATCAACAGATTCGTCGAGCTGGTTTCGACTGCGCCGGCGCGGATTTTCGGGATGTATCCCAAGAAAGGCGTGCTGGCCGCGGGGAGCGACGCGGACCTGGTGCTGTGGGATCCGGCGGAGGACTACACGATCAGCGCCAAGACACACCACATGCGCGTGGATTACTCGATGTTCGAAGGATTCAAGGTGCGTGGGAACGCGCGCGATGTGTATTCGCGCGGCGAGTTGATCGTGAGCGGCGGGAAGTTTATCGGGAAGCCGGGGCGAGGAAAATATCTGCGGCGCGAGGCGCGGGGCGGGGCGTGGAAGTGAGGCATTGGCCGCGGCGATCACCGGGCTTTCAGTTGCCAGCTTGTGACTTCGAGGGGGAGGTTCGTGGTATCCCAGGTCCCAGAATCGGGTCCTGGGGCACTCGGCGACTATAGCTTCCTAAGTTCGTCGAAAAGCAACCGCAGATCCTTCGACTCGTCGCCAAGGCGACTCGCTCAGGATGACAATCGTTTTCTTAGATTGGCTTTATCGATCCCAATTTAGATTCGAGGAAGAGCAGTGCACGGCGGAGGTCCCGTGAGCAGCGTCGATCCATCCTTATCGAATCGCGACCTGACGCCGACCACGCCGGCTCAGCGCACGTGGGGTTTCTACAACTACACGGCGTTGTGGTTTTCGATGTGCATGGAAATCACGACGTACCGGCTCGCGTCGGGGTTGATCGCGAAGGGGATGGATTGGAAGCAGGCGATCGGGACGGTTCTGCTGGGAAATCTGATTGTCCTGATTCCGATGCTGCTGAACGCGCATGCGGGCGCGAAGTACGGGATTCCGTTTCCGGTGTTTCTGCGCGCATCGTTCGGGGTGCGAGGGGCGAATCTGGCAGCGCTGCTCCGCGCGGTGGTGGCGTGCGGATGGTTCGGGATTCAGGCATGGATTGGCGGCAGCGCGATTGACGCGATGCTGATCGTGATCTGGCCCGGCGCGGCAGGGAATGCCGGCGCGCTGTGGGCGTGCTTCCTCGGCTTCTGGTTGCTGAATATGGTTGTGGTGTGGCGGGGCGTGGAGTCGATCCGGCGGCTGCAGGCGTTCGGCGCGCCGTTCATGTTCGTGATGGCGGTGGCTCTGCTGGCATGGGTGCACGGAAAGGCTGGCAGCTTTGGCGCCATGCTTTCGACGCCGAGTGCGTTCCACTCGCGCGGCGAATTCCTGGCCGTGTTCTTTCCGTCGCTGACGGCAATGGTGGGATACTGGGCGACGCTGGCTCTGAACATTCCCGATTTCACGCGCTATTCGAAATCGCAGAGTGCGCAGTCGTGGGGACAGGCGTTCGGGTTGCCGGTTGCGATGGTGATGTACACCTTTCTGGGGATCGCAGTGACTTCGGCGTCGGTGGTGCTGTTTGGCAAGCCGATCTGGGACCCGGTGCAGCTGATTGGAATGTTTCATCAGCCGGTGGTCGCGTTTATCGCGCTGATTGCTGTGCTGGTGGCGACGCTGAACGTGAACATTGGGGCCAACGTGGTGTCGCCGTCGAACGACTTTTCAAACTTGTATCCCCGGCTGATCAGCTTCAGGACGGGCGGCTTGATTACGGGATTTCTGGGCCTGGCGATGTGCCCATGGAAGCTGCTGGCCACGCCCGACGCATACATCTTCGGCTGGCTCGTTGGTTACTCGGGACTGCTTGGGCCGGTCGCCGGGATCATGGTGTGCGATTATTTTTTCATCCGCGGAACTGAGCTGGATGTGAACTCGCTCTATCATCGCGAGGGAGTGTACCACTACACCAAAGGGGTGAATCCGAGAGCGGTGATCGCGCTGGCTCTCGGAGTGGGAATCGCACTCGTCGGAGTGTTCGTGAAGCCGCTGCACTTCTTATATGACTACGCGTGGTTCGTGGGGTTCTTTGTGGCGGGGGCATCGTACGTGGCGATGATGAAGCTGGCGGCGCCGGCGGGCGTAAAGGAGAGCGCGGAAGAAGTGGCGTGAAGGCAGCTTTCAGCCGTCAGCTCTCAGCCTTCAGCTCGAGGTCGGGGAATTTGAGCTTCCGCTATTCCATCCATGGCGTCCCCTGCGGCGGACGCCATGGATGGGGCACCCGAATTAGTTCGTAGCTTGCAATTCCGGTTGCGCGATCTTTACGCGTCGACCAAGGCGTCGGCAATGGCGAGATGTTCGTCAAGGGCCGCGATGCCGAGGTCAAGCTCGTCTTTGGTGACGATGAGCGGCGGCGCGATGACGAAGTGACTGACCCAGGCTTGAATAGAAACTCCCTGCGCCATCATCTTGGCGGCGATTTGATCGACGACGAGCGGCTTGCCTTCGACCTTGTCGCGCATGGTGTTGAAGAGCTGCTTGGTCTTGCGATTCTTGACGATCTCCACCGCAAAGAACAGGCCGAGGCCGCGCACGTCGCCGACGGATGGGTGTTTGTCCTTGAGCGCGGTGAGTTTCTGCCGGACGTAAGGCTCGAGCTCTTTGGCGCGCTCGACGAGCTTGAGGCGCTGCATCTCTTCGATCGTCGCGACAGCGGGGCCGAGGGTGAGCGGGTGCGCCTCGTACGTATGGCCGTGCGAGAAGTAGTGATCCTCAAAGTAGTCGGCGATTTTGGTGGTGGTGGCGCAGAGGCCAAGAGGAACATAGGCCGAGGTGATGCCCTTGGCAGTGACGAGAATGTCGGGCTTGAGGTTCCAGTTGTCGACCGAGAACCACTTGCCGGTGCGTCCCCAGCCGGCCATCACTTCGTCGGCGATCATCAGGACGCCGTGACGGTCGCAGATTTCGCGCAGGCGCGGGAAGTACTCCGGCGGCGGAACGAGGACGCCGTTGGTGCCGACGACAGGCTCGAAGATGATGGCGGCGACGTCGCTCTCGTTGCGGATCATGTGCTCGATATAGTCGGCGCACGCGATGTTGCACGCGGGGTAGGTGTGCTTGATGGGGCAGTCGTAGCAATTGACTTCGGGCGCGAAGACGACGTCAGCGATTTTGCCGGCGGGTTCCATGGCCCATCGGCGCGGATCGCCGGTTGCCGCAATCGATCCTGCGGTGGATCCGTGATAGGAGCGGTAGCGCGAGATGATCTTGTTCTTGCCGGTGACCATGCGAGCGATTTTGAAGGCCGCTTCATTGGCTTCAGTGCCGCTGGTTGTGAAGAAGAATTTGGTCAGCCCTTCAGGAAGAACTTCGAGAAGCTTGGCGCTAAGGCGGGCGCGTGCCGAAGTGGCGTATCCCGGTGCAACGTAGCAGAGATCGCGGGCCTGCTCGGCGATGGCCTCGACCACGCGGGGATTCTTGTGGCCGAGATTGACGCACATGAGCTGCGAGCTGAAGTCAAGATATCGCTTTCCCGCGCCGTCAACGAACCAGCAGCCTTCGGCATCGGCGATGTACAGCGGCTTCCATGTTTTCTGAAAACGCCAGGTGCCGTAATTGTTCTGCCGCGTGAGCGACGAAATCTCTTCATTGGTGAGCGCTGCGGGCGCCGAATTCTCATTCATGGATGATGACCTCCCGGGCGGATGCAACTAAATCGTACCACCCGGAATGGGTGGTGATTTTCGCGGTAAGAGATGAATGGCTGCGATTAAAGACTTCTCCCTGTCTGCCGATAAAGAGAGGCAGAAATCGGGATGTGAAGATGGAGATCGCCCCCATTCCGGGAGTTCGCGCATTGACTGCGGTAAGGGCAACGCAGGCTGAGATGCGCGCGCCTGCAATCTTCGATATCGATGCTTCATCGAGGCCGAGCGACGACGCGGAACGGCAGAGCCGGAGAAAAGCCGCCGGAGCAGAGGAAAACGAAGAGGACGATCTCGCGCTCCCGGGCGAGACGGCCGGCGCGGGAGCGGATTTGGAAGCCGCGCCTGCGAGGCGAGTGGATTACTTCGCGTGAATCAATCAGCGGAAATGCCGATTCTGCCGGTCCGGAGTCTGTTGCGTTACTGCTCTCCAACTTTGTTCGCCGCAAGGCGGTTAGAGGAGAGAAAGCCTCTGGCATGGGCCAACTCGGGGCGCGAGGATTGCGTGCCGTTACCGGTCGATTTCAGAAGAGCAGCAAAGTAATCCGCGGCAGCGGTCTTGTCGCCCGACTCTTCAGCAGCAACACCGGCGTTGCAAAGGCCGTTGAACCGGTTGGGGCTCAGCCTGAGCGCAACGCGGTATTCTGCCAAAGCATCCTGCGGACGATGAAATTCGAGCAGCATGTCAGCCAGCATCTCGCGGGCCGGAATGTCGACCTCGCCCTGGCCGACTTTGTCCTGCTGATCCGCGGCATCACGCATATGCTTCAGTGCATCTTCCTGCTGGCCGGCGGCAAAGCTCGCCCACGCGGCGATCTCGTTGCGCTCGATCTGCACTCCGATTGAATCGGCATAGTAGGCGTGACGGCCCTTTCTGACTTCAGCAATGAGCGAGTCATATTGCGCCAAGTCGGTTTGAGCCTGCGGTGCATGGTGCAAATGTCCATCCGCGATGGCACGCGCCCACCAAGTCATCATCGCATCCTCGGGCAGGGCTCCTGGAACGGGCCGGAGCGCCGATGCGGCAGTCCAGTCACGCATCTCGAGTGCGTAAAAGACGGGAAATTTGGTCCGGTAGTAACCCGACATTCCTTTCATGCGGGTGTTGGCCATGGAGGGCATTGAGTCGATGCGGTCCGTCAGGGAAACGCTCTTGTGGAGCACCTCCTTTGCGTTTTCATCCTGGCCGCTCTGCAAATACGCGTACATGATGAAGTCATAGGAGTGAGGCTCGTCCATGAGGCCGTCTTCATGGTGTGACTCCGCAGCTTCAGCGGCCTGGATGGAAGCGAGCTGCGCGTCGATGTCCTGTTGCCACATGCCGAGCCGCGCAAAGATGTGTCCAGGCATGTGGGCGGCGTGCGGCCCTGACGGCGCAATCTCTCCATAGTGTTCGGCTGCGGGCAGGGCTTCTGCAGCCATGGCAGGGTTGTCGCAGGAATGAATGGTGTAGTGCACCACTCCCGGATTGTCGGGATACTTGTGGTAAAGCGGCGCCAGCACTGACATTGCTTCATGTTCAAGCCGGAGGCTGGTGTCGTTGGGGCCTTCAGAGGCCAAGAGTGAAAGCGCATAGAAGGCGCCGGCATCGACGTCGTCAGGGTACTGTCGGTAGAGCGCGCCCATCGCGGCCGAATATGCGGTGACACGAGACATGAAGTCCGCGCTGCCCGGTTTGTAGAAGATGGCCAGAGCTGTGACATAGTCCCTTTCGCGGGCGGTCGTGGCCGGCGACGATTGCGCCTTCTCGATCTCCTCCCAGCCGAGCTTCATGGCCGTTTCATCTGGCCGATCCCAGATCTGGTGGAATACGCTCATTGCGATTCCCCAGTGGGCCATAGCGCACTTTGGATCCGCTTGTGCGATCCTCTCAAACTGCGGCTGCGCCTCTGCGTACCAGAAGTCGTGCAGCAGAGCGACACCGCGATTGAAGGGCGCTTGCACCTGCTGAGAGCAGGAGACTGGAAAAGAAACCGTGCCAAGGCGCTCTCCGGGCACCGGTCCCGCGCTCATTTGCATCGAGGTTGTGGGTTGGGCCAGAGCGGATAATGCAGAAATTGCGAGAAAGGGAAGCGCGAGAGCTTTCATGGTGGGGAATTTCCTTGTTGGAAATTGGTTCGATTCAGGGGACGTGAGGATTTTACGCCCTCGTCGCGGGTTTGCAGAAGTGGGAATAAACATTGCCAATCGCTGAATGGGCGAGGGAGATCGCAGTGTGGAAGAGGTGAGCGGCGGAGCGAGGGCAGACTCAGGCGGTGACGGTCTCGCGCAGTTTATGGTCCTCGAAGAGAGGATCGGAGACAGGCACACTGTCGCCTTCGGCGAGACGCAGGAGACGGTGCAGATAGGCGCGGGAGATGGAGAGGCTTCGCGCAGCCAGGGTTTTATTTCCGTTGTTCTCGCGGACAGCGGCAACGGCAAGCCTGATTTTGTAGTCGCGGAGCTGGCGCTCGAACGAGCCGGATGGCTGGTAATCCGCAATGTCGACGATCTGGTCGAACGCGGCGGCATCTTCTTCTGGTTCGTGATTCTTGAGGTTCAGGTCTTCGGCGCGGACGACGCGGCCGGGCGCGAGGATAATGGCGCGCTGCATGACATTTTCGAGCTCGCGCACGTTTCCAGGCCACGCGTAGCCTTGGAGCATCTCCATCGCCGTTGGCTCAATGGAGTCCATTGGCTTCTGAAAGACGTTTGCATAGTGGCGCAGGAAGTGGCCCGCGATGAGGGGGATATCCTCTGGCCGTTCCTGCAGCTGAGGCGAATCGATGCGCATCACGTTAATGCGATAAAAGAGATCCTGACGGAATTTGCCTTCAGCCACCAGCTTGCCTAGGTCCTGGTGCGTGGCGAAGATGAGTCGCGCCCGCAAGGGAATGAGCTTGTTCGATCCAAGGCGGCTGAACTCCATCTGCTGCAGGACGCGCAAGAGCTTGACCTGCGTAAAGATGCTGAGATCGCCAATTTCATCGAGGAAGAGCGTGCCGTCGGCGGCCTGCTCAAAGTAGCCCTCGCGAGAGCCGACAGTGCCCGTGAAGGCGCCCTTTTCGTGGCCGAATAACTCGGCTTCAATGAGCGTTTCAGGAATGGCGCCACAGGAGACGGCGACAAAGGGCTTGTTGGCACGACTGCCGAGATTATGGATGGCGCGGGCAATCAGTTCCTTGCCGGTTCCGCTGTCGCCGGTGACCAGCACCGCGGCGTTGAGATTGGTGACGCTGCGTACTAATTGATAGACGCGCTGCATGCCGGGGCTCGATCCGATGATCCGGTCGCAATTGCCGGGTGCCTCAATGCGCTGCTGAACGTTATGCAACTGCTGCTTCAGCGACGAGGTCTCGCATGCCCTGACCAGCATGGTTTTGAGATCGCGGATCGATGGCGGACGCCGGCAATAGCCAAAGGCCCCGGAACGAACGAGTTCGAAGGCGGTGGAACGCAGGCTGTCGTCGGCCATGAGGATGGCCGGGACGCTGGAGCCGATCATGCGCCTGGCGAATTCAAGGCGGCTTTGAAGTGTGTCCTGCGACGAATAGAGGTCCAGGATCATGACATCGCAGGCGGCGGTGGAGGCGAGATCATCCGTTCCATCTCCATCCGTCTGGAGCAGGACCTCGAAGTCCTTACCAAGGGCAGAAGAAAGAAGCGGGTGCAAAGAACGGTCTTCCGAATACAGTCCAATTCTGGTCATTGGCGGGCGATCTACCATTTCGCCGATATTTAAAAGCTAGGGCGATGTGAGTTCATCATCGGCAAACGGGGGCGCAGGGAACATTCCTCTTTCGTGCTACAAGGTGGGGACCTTGGTAATGGCAAATGTTGGGGAAGAGCTTCAAAATCGAACACCCGGCATTGAGATTGCTCTCACGATCACTCAGGAAAAAATCGCATTTTCCATACATCCGGGCCCAAATGACGTTCGTAACCCATCTCGCAATCTTCTGATTTAGCAATAAGTTACGAGGGTGATGAGCCGCGCCTGAACCCGAAGCTCAGGTGTAAACGCGCCGATGCGAGGCGGAGGGCCGGCGTAAACAACTGTGCACACCTGAGAGGGTAATTCGGACTCATCTGTCTGAATCAACACGGCTTCATAGCCCCAAAAGTTTGGCGCGGGAATTGCTTTGGTGGAGGGTGGTTCTTGGAATGCCTTCGGGCCAGGGAGCAGTCGTAATGCATTCGTTCGCATGGTGGCCCACGGTGATCGTTCTCAGTGTGGCGACCTTTACTGATCTCCGCAGCCGAAGGATTCCGAATTGGCTGGTGTTTCCTTTTTTTGGATGCGGAGTTGTGGTTTCTACTTTGCTGCACGGCTGGCATGGCGCGGAACAGAGTTTGAGCGGAGCGGGTCTCGGGCTGCTGATTTACGGCTTTCTTTTCTGGATGGGCGGAATGGGCGCAGGCGATGTGAAGTTATGCGCAGCCATTGGAGCATGGATTGGCCCATACCAGTTGATTTTGGCACTGGTGATGACTGGACTTGCCGGCGGATTAATGGCGCTGGCGATTGCCGCCTGGGGCGGATTTCTGAAGGAGCTATTTCAACATACCGGTGATCTGGTTTTCAGCGCGCAGGATCGCGGAGAAGCGGTTCTAAGCAATCCGCGGCGGCGCAAGATGCCGTATGCGCCGGCGATCGCGATCGGGACATTGATTTCGTTTTTCGCACGTTAAAAACGGAGCACGGCAGTGTCGGACCCGAAGCACGACAAGTATGAACTTCCGGCGGATTGGGAGTCTGTGCCTTCCAATTTGCGAACGTATCGCACAGCAAGGAGCGAACAGGACGTGGCCACGAATTCTTCCCCGTACTCCGCCAATCAGTATCCCGATCCCATCGGCGTAGAGGATCTCTCCATCGCGGTGATCAGTCCCAGCGAAGAGAGCCGGGTCTATGCGGTGCAGGCGATGAGCAGCTGCACGGGCGCTTACGTCAGCGAGTTTTCCAGCTATTCATTAGGAACAAGCGATCTTCCCTCGACGCTCGAAGAGGACAACGATGTCATCCTCATCGACCTGGACGGTGATGCGGAGCTGGCACTGGAATTGGTAGAGAGCATATGCGCCAACGGCGTGGCGACGGTGATGGTGTATTCGGAGAGCTCAGACCCCGAGCTGCTGGTGCGCTGCATGCGCGCGGGAGCCCGCGAGTTTCTGACGCTTCCATTTTCGCCCGACGTGGTGGCGGAAGCTCTGGTGCGAGCCGCGGCGCGCCGGCCGGCGACACGGCCGGGAAAGAAGCAGGCGGGCAAGCTTTTTGCATTCATGGGTTCCAAGGGCGGCGCTGGAACCACCATGCTGGCGTGCAATTTTGCGGTAGCGCTGGCCAAAGAGTCGGGCGAGAAAACTCTGTTGATCGATCTCGATCTGCCGCTGGGAGATGCGGCATTGAATCTGGGAATCGCCGCGGAGTTCTCGGCCATCGATGCACTGCAGCAAGTGGACCGGCTGGATACGAAGTTCCTGGAGCAGCTTCTGGTGAAGCACAGCTCGGGCCTCTGGGTGCTGGCCGCGCCGGGGCGATTCATCCAGTTCCAGGCCGACAGCGAAGGCATCAACAGGCTTTTGCAGGTTGCGCGCCGTGAGTTCGACAACGTGGTTGTGGATCTCGGGTCAAGACTTGAACTTATGGGCACGACGGCCTACCGGGAAGCGACGACCGTTTACCTGGTGACGCAGGCGAGCATTCCCGAGCTGCGGAACTCCAACCGGCTGATCACGCAATTCTTCTCCGCGCCCCAGCCAAAGCTGGAGGTCGTCATCAATCGTTTTGAATCGAAGGTTCTGGGCGTGTCGGAAGAGCACATCACCAAGGCGCTGACCAGGGCGGCACATTGGAAGATCCCCAACGACTATCCGTCGGTGCGGAATATGCAGATCAGCGCCAAGCCGCTGGTTCTTACCGACTCCGCCATCTCGCGGCAGGTGAAACTGATGGTGAATGCGGTAACAGGAAAGAGCGAGACCACGGGCAAAAAGAAGAAGGCATTCAGTCTTTTCGGATGAAGGCGTACAGAGCAGAAATCTCCAACTGGAGCGAAGGTACAACGTGGAAATACTGAACTTGGAATCGTATAAGGCAGAGATCCATCGCACGCTAATCTCGAAACTGGATCTGGAGAAGCTGTCGCGCGTGAACTCGAGCCAGGCCCGGCAAGCGGTCTCCGGGCTGGTGAAAGAGATCATGTCGGACCAGCGCGTGCCGTTGAACTTCGACGAGCAGGAGAAGATTCACGCCGAGCTGCTGGATGAGGTGTTTGGGCTCGGGCCGCTGGAGCCGCTGCTGCGCGATCCGAAGATCTCCGACATCCTGGTGAACGACAAGGACCACGTGTTCGTGGAAAAGGGCGGCCTGCTTCAGCGGGTGGATACGACCTTCCGCGATGACCGGCACCTGATGCAGATCATCGACCGCATCGTTTCGCGCGTGGGCCGCAGAGTGGACGAGTCGTCGCCCATGGTGGACGCCCGCCTGCCCGACGGGTCGCGCGTCAACGCGATCATTCCGCCGCTGGCGCTGGACGGTCCATCCGTTTCAATTCGACGTTTCGGAACCGGTCCTCTGGCCGCCAATCAGCTTGTGCAGTTGAAAAGTATTTCCGCGGAGATGATGGAAGTTCTGTCGTCTGCAGTGCGGGCTCGCATCAGCCTGCTGGTCTCGGGCGGTACAGGCGCCGGCAAGACGACATTCATGAACATCCTGTCGCAATACATTCCCAACAACGAGCGGCTGGTCACGATCGAAGACGCCGCCGAGTTGAGGTTGGCGCAGGAGAACATCGTGCGCCTGGAGACGCGGCCGCCGAACATTGAAGGGCAAGGAGCGATCCGGCAGAGGCAATTGCTGATCAACGCTCTGCGTATGCGGCCCGACCGCATCATCATCGGCGAGGTGCGCGGTGAAGAAGCGTTTGACATGCTGCAGGCCATGAATACGGGCCACGAAGGCTCGATGACCACGATTCACGCGAACACGCCGCGTGACGCGCTGTCGAGAATGGAGTCGATGGTGGCCATGACCAACATGAACCTGCCGGAGAAATCCGTTCGGCAGCAGATGGCTTCGGCGATCTCCATTGTGGTGCAGGCGACGCGCATGAGCGACGGCACGCGCAAGATTACCAACATCTCCGAGATTACGGGCATGGAAGAGAACGTCATCAGCATGCAGGAGATCTTCACGTTTGAGAGGAAAGGCATCGGTCAGGACGGACGCGTGATCGGAGTCTTCAAGCCCACGCGGATTCGCCCCCGGTTTTTGGAAAGGCTGCGCGTGTCGGGCATCATTCTGCCTCCTAGCTTGTTTGAGCGGGAAACAGTGGTGAGCTAAGAGGAAAGGAGGGAACCTAAATGGGATTGATCATTGGATTGGTTTTTGTTGGCGTGTTCGCGCTGATTGCCTTGCCACTGGCCGCAATGGGGCCCTCCAGCAGCGCCAAGCAGGCAATGGCCACGCTGGACTCCGCGATCAAGGTCGACCGGCGGGATTTGTTGCCGCAGAAGCTGAACGTACGCAAGAACGAACTCCTCAGCAGCATTCCCTGGCTGAACCAGAAGCTGTTGAAGTTCGAGCTGACTCCCTATCTGCGGAATATCCTGAGCCAAGCCGATCTGGATTGGAGCGCCGGGCGGTTGATGCTGCTGTGCGCGGCCGGCTTTATCATTCCGACCTACGCGCTGCTGGAAACGACCAGCAATACTTTGTTGGCGTTCGTGGCGGGCGGAGTGCTGGGCGTGTTGCCGTATGCCTTTGTACTGTTCAAGCGCCAGCGGCGATTCAGCGCGTTCGAAAAGCATTTGCCCGAGGCGCTGGACCTGATGGTCAGCGGCCTTCGCGCGGGACACAGCTTGCTCGCGGCAATGGCGCTGGTGGCGCGCGAGTGCGCGCCCCCGGTAAACAGCGAATTCAAGATCTGTTTCGAGGAACAGAACTACGGCCTGGAAATGAAAGAGGCTTTGGGAAACCTGATCACGCGCGTTCCGGTGCAGGACCTGATGATCGCCACCACCGCGATCCTGATTCAAAAGGAGAGCGGAGGCAACCTAGCCGAAGTATTGGATAAGACCGCATATGTGATCCGCGAGCGTTTCCGTCTCAAGCGCCAGATCATGGTGCATACGGCACAGGGGCGATTTACCGGCTTGATTCTTACGTTGCTTCCGATCGTGTTGGGCATCGGCATTTATTTTGTCGACCCCGGAATGATCAGCATCCTGTGGCATCGCGACATCGGCATCAAGCTGATGTGGGCGGCAGCGGGATTGATTTCGATCGGCGGATTTGTAATTTGGAAAATCGTCGATATCGACGTGTGAGGAAGAGTCATGATTTTTGCAATTCTGGCGTTCGTAGCTGTCTTCGTGCTGATCGGGAGCATTGGCGTGCTGATGTTCTATCGCGAAGCTGCGCTGGACCGCATCAGCCAGGTGATCAGCCCACGGCGCAAGCAGCAGAAGACACTGGTCGAGACTTTCCAGAATACGGGCTCGTCTATCGGCAACGTGGTGAAGAAGTTCGAAAACCTGATGCCGAAGAGCGAGAAGGAAGTCTCGGTCATCAAGACTCGAATGCAGCGCGCGGGGTTCCGCGGCGAGAACGCGGTCAAAGTTTTCTACGGATGCAAGGTGCTGTTGCCGCTGACGCTGGCGGCAATCGCCGCGGTGAGCGGATTAGGGAGTATGAGCCCGTTTTTCGTATACCTGATCGCGCTTGGTGGTGGGTTTCTGGCGCCGGACTTCTGGCTGGGCAAGCGCATCGAAAAACGGCAAAAGAAGCTTACGCGAGGTTTGCCTGATGTTCTCGACCTCCTGGTGATCTGCATGGAAGCGGGCCTGAGCCTGGACCAGGCGACGGCGCGCAGCGCAGAAGAGTTGAGGGCTTCGCAGCCGGAGATCTGCGATGAGTTGACCGTGGTGGTGCTGGAACAGCGCGCGGGACGAGCTCGCTCGGAGGCATGGAAGAACATGTCGGAGCGCACCGGGGTTGAGAGTCTGCGCAACCTGGTGTCGATGCTGGTGCAGACAGAACAGTTTGGAACAAGTATTGCCAAGATGCTCCGCGTCCATTCGGATACGCTGCGCGTGCAGCGTGTGCAACTGGTCGAGGAGATGGCGGCAAAAACCTCAGTCAAGCTAGTGTTTCCGCTGGTGCTGTTTATTTTTCCGGCGCTATTTCTGGTTACACTGGGACCAGCCGCGATCATGATGGCTGATTCGTTCAAATCACTAACCAAATAATTGAGGCAGGAAGGGGAAGTTTGCATGAGCAGCGAATTGATTATCAGAATTGTTGCCGGAGCTCTAGCGGTCGTCATTCTGATTGTTCTGATTCAGCGCCGCCGGACGCGGGTTAAGTAAGAGCCGGAAGGCAAGAGGCCGTGGCGAGAAGAACGACAGGTTCAAGCCACGGCTGAAGTACGAAGCTTCCGTTGCCGGGTTGACATGCCGCGAAGGCGGCAGCTGCCTCAGTGGGCAGCCTGGGCAGGGGTACAGGTGAAGTGTTCCCTTCGCAGGCCTCACTGCAGGCGGAGAGAAAGGGCAGAGCCGCAGATGGAATTAATGGAACGAGCCGAGCCGGTGAAAGGAACGCCGGCGAGTGAGGGAGCAGCGGCAGCGCCGCCAGGGGCCCAGTTAAAGATGGAACCGCAAACGTATTGTGCCTACAACCAGACGCGGGAATGTTTTCTAGGTTTGAAGGTGACGGCCGGCGACCTTCCCACGAATCGCGTTGCGGAGCTGATGCTGGAGAAACCGCTGAAGTCGGGCGAGGGTTTATGGATGAAGCCGTTCCGGGGCATCACGGCAACAGCGATGCCGGCGCCGCTGGATCTGATCTATCTGGATGAAGACTGCCGGGTGATCGAGATGGCAGAGTCGTTTCCGACTTTTCAGGTGAGCTCGTCGAGCCCCAAGCCGGAGAGCGTGCTAGCGTTGCCCGCGCACTCGATTTACTCTTCGCAAACTCAGTCGGGCGATCAGCTTGTGCTATGCGTGGCCGAAGAGATGGAGCGGCAATTGGAGAGGTTGACCCACAAACACGACCAACCTGAGTCAGTGCCGGAGATTGCTGGCGTTGCGCTGCTGCGCGAAAAGCCATTATGGAGCGGAGGCCCGGGATTGCTCGAGCTGGAAGACCGCAACGGCCACGACAAGCCCGAAGCGCGAAAGACGCACAGCATGGACCTTACGCCTCCGAGCGCCAAAACCAAGGGCCAATTGCGATCCTGGTTCGATCGTTGGTGGTCCCCGGATCCTCGCAAGGCGCCTCGCGTGAAGGAGCCGGGTCTGGCTGCGTATTACTGGAACGGCGCTGCGCCGGTGGCGCACGGAGTTCGAGATATCAGTTCGTCGGGACTGTATGTGGTGACCGAGGAGCGGTGGTATCCAGGCACCCTGGTTCTGATGACGTTGCAAAAGACCGATCATGGCGAGGAGTTGGCGGAGCGGTCAATCGCCGTGCAATCACGAGCTGTGCGCTGGGGTCCGGATGGCGTGGGGTTGCAGTTCATTCTGGCCGAGGAAAAGGACACTCGCAGCGGCAGGACCGCGATACTGGATGCGGCCACCAGGGAAGAGTTCGATCTCTTCCTGGCGCAATTGAATCTGGAAGGGTAAGAGGCGCACTGGCGCGCCAATGGAGTCCCTGGGCGGGCGCGGTTGCAATGCAAGATCAAAACCGGCTCAGCCGTGAGGTGGAACGATGACGATGACAAATAGCCTGCGAAGGATCGGTGATCTGTTTGGCCGGCGCGGCGAGGAAGGTTCGGCGCTGGTCGAATTCGCGTTGACGCTGCCAATGCTCTTCGGACTCATATACCTGGCGGCGAGTTTGACGTTGGGCATGTACAACTTGCAGCAACTTGGGAACGCGACCTCTGCAACCGCAATGGCGGTAGGGAGCGATGCTGGTCTGTTTCCGAGCAACGATCCATGCGCTTATGCCAAGAGCACGATGCTCGCGTCGCTTCCAACTTGGACGGCTGGGAATTTTACGTTCAAGCTAACGATCACAGACGCCAGTGACGCTACGCACGCATATACGGGAACCGGGACATCTTTCTCATGCACCACAGCGCCGTCGATGGGGCCAAATTACCCAGTGACTTTATCGGTGAGTTACGCCTACTCGTGGCTTGGGATTCCCGCGATGCCCTTCTTCAATGCCGGGACCAAAACAGCAGGCGTTCTGGCGTCGAGCCAGTCGGCAATACAAATGTGAACGGAGGAGAACCTCGAATGAATCGGTTTCTCTCAAAGCAGTTACGCAGATTTATCAAGAGCGAGCAAGGCCAATCGGTTGTCATGGTCGTGATTACAGCCTCGGCAATCCTTACGATGTCCGTGAGCGCGGCGGAGGTGGGTCATGTTTACTACGCCTACCGCCAACTGGTGCAATCCACGAACGAAGCCACCCTGGCTGGCGCGCAAGCCATGTCGGACGCGCTCATTAATACGAGTTCGAGTGGGGCTTACACAGCGGAAGTAACGGCAGCAGTGAAACAATTCAGCTCCGTGTCCGGCCAGTTAAACGCCAGCAGCATGCTGTCGAATGACCAAATTTCAACACAGACTCTTTTTTGTGCGAGCACAATGACCAAGGCGCCGTTCTATGTTGAGTGCCAGACCCCTCCGGGAAGCTCAACCGGTTATAACGCGATCACGGTGACGCAGACGGCGAAGGTGAATCTATGGTTTGGACAATTCATTGGCATTCCGTTGATGAACCTGTCGGCCACCGCCACCGCCGCGATGAAAGGCGGATCGGACATCCCCTACAATCTGGCCGTCATCATGGATACCACCTCTTCAATGACGTCCGTCATAAAGGGCGATAAAGATTGCACGACGTCGCAGATTGCCTGTGCGGTTGCGGGGCTCGAAGTCATGCTGCAGACTATGGATCCCTGCGCGCAGAACACAACCTGCTCAGGCGCACCGTACGTGGACGACGTGGCCTTGTTTGTGTTCCCCCCAGCCGCCTATAGCTCAACCGGAAACTACAAGCCGGAATACTGCGGCACCGGAGGCAGCAGCGTGCCGTACAACTTCGTCAATGTGACGTCGGGAACAAGCCAGAATCTCGCGATCACGACGACGGGTACGGATGCGGGTATGTACGAAATCATTCCTTTCAGCAATAACTATAAGACGAACAATACGTCGGGCCTTGCAGTCTCGTCGGCTCTGGCCGAAGCAGTCGCCGCCACCGGTTCGGGCTGTACGGGCCTTTCGGCGCCGGGCGGGCAGGGAACCTACTATGCGCAGGTTATTTACGCCGCGCAGGCGCAGCTCGCACTGCAGCAGAGTGCGAATCCCACCTCAAAGAACGTGATGATTATCCTGAGCGACGGCGATGCGACCGCATGTAATCTACAAGCCAACACTGCGGCTGGCGGCAGCGCCAGTTGCAGCGGCGGCAAGAGCCAGATCGTTGCAGAGAATTGCCCGTCGATTACGACGGCGAACGATTCGACCAAGAACGGCACCATCAGCAGCACGACCCCATGCGTGGGCACATACACTGGACAGCCCCTCAATGGGACTGTCGCAACCGTGACGATCAGCGGAAAGCAAGTAAAGATTCAGCCGGCGGGCTATCAATCTCCCACCTATCCATCGGCACTGGGCGAGTGCGGCCAGGCTGTTCAGGCGGCGCAATTGGCGACAGCGGCGGGAACGCAGGTCTATACGATCGGTTTCGGGTCGGAGACCTCGGGGTGCGCAACGGACAAGACGTACACCACGGCTTCCGGTTCCACGGATGGCGCGGAGGCGTGGCCGAGCGGCCCTTATTCAGGAACACCCTGCAACGCGATTGCGGCCATGGCTTCAGACGTGAACCACTTTTACTCGGACAACTCGGGCGGGTGCCCGGCGCTGTCGCCCGCAAATGCGAACTTCACGAGCCTGGCGCAGATTTTCCAGGCAATCGTGGACGGTTTGAGCACGCCGCGAATGATTCCCAACGGGACGACATAGAACAACTTCACGAACGGAGTGGGGGGAGTCTTTGAAGGGTACGGGTGGAAAGCCCGTACCCTTTTCTGCGAGTGTCGCCTTTCTGCGAGTCGCCGAAGAATAGATTTCAGCGCAAGGTTCGGGGATGGCCATCCTATGCGTGGAGCCCATTCAGCCAGTCTTTTGTTTGACTTAGCGGCCTCCGGCTTTTTGAGTACCCTGGTCACCACCGCATAGCACGAAAGTGCAATTCTCTGATTACCCCTGAACCAAGATCATTACATGAGATCCCCAGCTTCTGGGAAGGCCGCCGTGGAGTCGACAAGATCACACAGTGACACATTCCCGGGACGAAAAGTGGAATTTACCTCGTAAGCAAAGTGCAAGACTTCCCCAGCAACGCGGCTTCGCCCTTGAGAGATTAACCAGCGGGACTTCGATTCCTTGTAC
>Ga0335085_10005177_pt1 | contig 21167 bp, 18 predicted proteins | sample Lox_Sample_45_FD_206712 | JGI IMG/M metagenome (GOLD analysis project Ga0335085, IMG submission 206712) | Soil microbial communities from Loxahatchee National Wildlife Refuge, Florida, United States - Lox_Sample_4.5 | ecosystem: Environmental > Terrestrial > Soil > Wetlands | place: USA...
GTTTCGGAAAAGACGTGCATAGGACGCTCGGTGGGATCCAGGGCACAGATGCCGTGGGGAGACCGAATAAGATAATCTGGAGCGGTAAGAAATGTCCACCAAAAGGTCGCCGAGGGCGCTGTGAGCCTTCGAATTCGATCCAGCCGCATCATGCCGCGCGGTAACGCGGCACCCGATCTCCGTCAAAGCCGAACCTGTTGCCGCGGCTCTAGTTGACCCATCGCCAAGGGTCTGCTGGTCTCAGATGCGCTGCCGGTTGCCCGACCTCCGCGCAGCTTCCGCGGCCTTCCACTGCGCGATCTTCGCGTGGTCGCCCGACAACAACACCTCCGGCACCCCGTGGCCGCGATACTCCGGCGGCCTCGTATAACTGGGCGCGCTCAACTCGCGGTCATGAAACGAGTCTGTCCGCGCGCTCTCCGGATCGGACAGCGCCCCTTCGAGGAGCCGCACGGTCGCGTCGACCACCACGAGCGCCGCGGGCTCGCCGCCGCTTATGACGAAGTCGCCAAGGGAAAGCTCCTCCGTGGCAAGATGGTCGGCCACCCGCTGGTCCACATCCTTATAATGGCCGCACAACAGCGTGAGCTCCTCGCCGAGCGCGAAGCGCCGCGCGTCAGCCTGTCGAAACTGCCGCCCGCGCGGCGAAAGCAGCACGACCGGCGCGCGCGCACCCACCGCTTCCACGGCCTCGAAGAACGGCTCGGGCCGCATGACCATCCCCGGCCCGCCGCCGTACGCGTAGTCGTCCACGGTCCGGTGCCGGTCATGGGTGAAGTCGCGGAGATCGACCACATCGTATCGCACGGCACCCGCCGCCGCCGCGCGCGAGGGAATGCTCAACCCCAACGGCCCCGTGAAAAACTCGGGAAAGATCGTGATGATATGAATCGTCAACATCAGTCGAGCAGTCCGGCCGGCGGATCGATCCGGATCACGCGCGCCTCACGATCCACCTGGGTCACCGCGCGATCGTACGGCACGATCACCGACGGCCGGTCGCCACGCCCGACGTCGAGCATCAGGCCCTGGGGGAGCTCGTAGACCGCGGCCACGGTCCCCACGGCCTCGCCGGACACGAGCGCCACGCGCATCCCCGGCAGCTCGTGGAGGAATACCTCCCCCTCCTCTAGCGACTGGGCCTCTGATTCGGGAATGAGGAGATACCGATCGCGCCACAGGTCGGCCGCCGTGCGATCGGTGATCTCATCGACGCCGAGGATCCAGCCGCCCTTGAACGGCCGCGCGCGGCGCACGGTGATCCCGCGCGGCGTCGCGGCTCCCGTGAGGGTGCCAGCCACCAGGCGATGCCCGACCGCGAACACCGTCTCCGGCTGATCGGTGAGCGACTCGACCACGAGTTCGCCCTTGAGGCCGTGCGCGTTCCGCACCCGCCCGACGATCACGTGCCCGGGCGGGGAGTCCGACATGGATTACGCCGGTCCGCCCTCGGACGACGCGTCGGTGGAAACCGGGATCGCCGAGGCCTTCAATTTGCCAGCGAGCCGCGTTTGGTGACGGGCCGTGAGCACGCCCGCGCGGCGCAGCAGCGATCGTACCGTGTCGGAGGGCGACGCGCCGTTGTCGAGCCAGTAATTCACGCGCGCCGCGTCCAGGGCGATCGCCGTGTTCCCCTGACGAGGCGCGTACTGGCCGATGATCTCGATGAAACTTCCGTCCCGCGGACTCTTCGAGTCGGCGACGACGATCCGATAGAACGGGGCCTTCTTCCGGCCCGTACGACGAAGACGAATGCGAACCATGCGGTGTTCCTCACGTCAGGGTGATGTGGTCCAACCCTCCGGGCTCCTCGCGCACCAAGCAGCTCTTGGGCGCGCCCTGGAGTCGTGCACGACGATCGCGGCCGATCCGTCAGCCGCCCCGTCCAAACATGTTCGGGCGCAGCCGGCCGCCCTGGCCCTGCTGCGCTTGCCCCATTTTCTTCACCATCTTCTGCATGTCGCGGAACTGCTCCAGCAGCCGGTTCACCTCGTTGATCGGCCGGCCCGAGCCCTTGGCCACCCGCGCCCGCCGCGACCCGTTCATGATCGTCGGCGTCTTCCGCTCTTCCATCGTCATCGACAGCACGATGGCCTCGATGTGCTTGAGCCGCTTGGGATCCGCGTCCTTGACCTGCTTGAGCATCTTGGCATTCACGCCCGGCAACATCTTGAGCAAGCCCTCCATCGGACCGAGGCGCTGGAGCTGCTTCATCGACGCGAGGAAGTCGTTGAGATCCATCCCCTCCTTGCGCACCTTCTTTTCCAGCCGCTTCGATTCGTCCGCGTCGAACGCCGACTGGGCCTTCTCGACGAACGACACGATGTCGCCCTGCTGGAGAATGCGGCCCGCCATCCGGTCGGGATGGAACTCCTCGAGCGCGTCCGGCTTCTCGCCGACCCCGATGTATTTGATCGGCTTCTTCGTGACCCCGTAGATCGAGAGCGCCGCGCCGCCCCGGGCGTCGCCGTCCATCTTCGTGAGGATGACGCCGGTCACGTGCAGCCGCTCGTCGAAACCGGTCGCGATCCGTACCGCGTCCTGCCCGGTCATCCCGTCCGCCACGAGCAGAATCTCTTCAGGATGGATCGCCTCGCTGAGCCGCTCCAGCTCCCGCATCAGGTCGTCGTCGATCTGGAGACGCCCCGCCGTGTCGACGATCACCACACGGTCGCGGGCTCGGCGGGCCTGCTCGATTCCGTTCCGCGCGATCTTGACCACGTCCTGTGTGTCGCGCTCCGCGTGGACCGGCACGTCGAGCTGTGCCCCCAGGGCTTCGAGCTGGTCGATCGCTGCGGGACGATACACGTCGCACGCCACGAGCCGCGTCGGCCGCCCCTCCGCCTTGAGCTTGCGCGCGAGCTTCGCGGCCGTCGTCGTCTTGCCCGACCCCTGGAGCCCGACCATCAGCACGATCGTCGGCGGGACCGAACTGAGCTTGAGCCCTTCGCGCCGCTCGCCCAGCATGGCCGTGAGCTCGTCATAAACGATCTTGACCAACTGCTGACCCGGCGAAACCGCCTTGATCTGCGAGACCCCGACGGCGCGCTTCTCGACCCGTTCGAGGAATTCGCGCGTGAGCTGGAAGTTCACGTCGGCTTCGAGAAGGACGCGGCGCACTTCGCGCAGCCCCTCCTTGATGTCGCCCTCCGAGAGCACGCCGCGCCCCCGCAAACGGGCGAACGTCGACTCCAGCTTTTCGCTCAGCTCATCGAACATAGTCCTTAAAGATAGACGAGAGGAGACTGGAATGACAACCGGCTCCCAACCGCTAACAGCTGCCCCGTGTTATACTTAGGCGCCGCGAGGAGGCCCGCTTGCCCAAAGCCCAGCGAAAAGAAGAAATTCTGCGTTCGGAGCTGCCGCCCAGCCTTCCGCTGATGGCGCTCAGATCGACCATCGTCTACCCCCTGGGGACGATCGCCGTTCAGATGGGCGCGCCCGAGAACCTCTCGCTCCTGCGCTCGCACGACGAGCCGGGGCTGATCGTTGCTCTCGTGGTCGCCCATGGCGATCACGACGAGCCGATCGAAAACGGCAAGTTCGTCGGCAGGGTCGGCGTCGCCGCACGCGTGCATGAGCGAATCAACCTGCCCGGCGAGACCGTGCAGATCACGCTTCAGGGCCTCCGGCGCATCGTCGTCGACCGCATCGAGCAGATCGAGCCGTACCCCGTGGCGCACGTCCAACCCGCGCGGGAAAGCCCGCCCGACCCGGACGAGGTCGACGACCTGGTCGCGCGCGTCGTCAGCGCGGCCGAAACGCTCGCCGAACACAGCGAGCGCATCCCGGACGAGGTGCCGGCCATCCTCAAGATGAACGTCTCCGATCCGGGCCGATTCGCCGATCTCGCCGCGACCAACATGAACTTCCGGATCGCGGATAAAGACGAAGTCCTCCAGCGCCTCGACGTCGGGCAACGCCTGCGGTTCATCCTCAATCGGCTCGAACGCGACGTCGCGCGCGCCCGCGTGATGGAGGACGTCCGCAAGCAGACGGAAATCAAGATCGAGCAGCACCAGCGCGAGTTCTATCTCCGGCAGCAGCTGCGCGCGATCCAGGCCGAGTTGGGCGAGGCCGACCCGGGCGAAAAGGAAGCGATCGATCTCCTCAAGAAGATCGAAGATGCGAAGCTGCCCGAGAAAACCGCGCAGGAAGCCCGCCGCGAAACCGAGCGCATGCGGATGCTGTCGCCCGCGTCGAGCGAGTACCAGGTCGTCCGCACGTATCTCGACTGGGTACTCAGCCTGCCGTGGAACGCGCGGTCGGGCCAGGAGCTGATCGACCTCAAACGCGTCGAAGCCGCGCTGGACTCGCGCCACTACGGGCTCGATGAAGCCAAGGAACGCATCATCGAATACCTCGCCGTGCGAAAGCTCCGCGGCGGCGATCCCCATGGCCCCATCCTCTGCTTCGTCGGGCCGCCCGGCACCGGCAAAACCTCGCTCGGCGCGGCCATCGGCGACTCCATCGGGCGCGCGTTCTATCGAATCTCGGTCGGCGGCGTGCGGGACGAAGCCGAGATCCGCGGACATCGCCGCACGTACGTCGGCGCGATGCCGGGCTTGATCATCCAGGCGTTGCGACGCGTCCAGGTGCGCGACCCCGTGCTCATGATCGATGAAATCGACAAGATGTCAGGCGGGGGGCCGAGCGGCGACCCGACGGCCGCCATGCTCGAGGTCCTCGATTCGTCGCAGAACAGCGCGTTCGTCGATCACTATCTCAACCTGCCGTTCGACCTCTCGTCCGTCCTGTTCGTCTGCACCGCGAACAACATGTACGACATCCCGGTGCCGCTCCGCGATCGGATGGAAATGATCAAGATCGCCGGCTATACGGTTGAGGAGAAAGTCGAGATCGCCTGGCGGTACCTGCTCCCGCGGCTCCTCGAGGAGCATGGCATCACGGACAAGGACATTCAGTTCACCGACGAATCGCTCTCGTTCGTCTCCAACCGGTACTCGCGGGAAGCGGGCCTCCGCAACTTCGAGCGCAACCTCGCGGCGATCATGCGGAAACGCGCGCGACGCAAGGCGGAAGACGAGGAAGGGGCGTGGGTCATCGACGCGGAGAAGGTCGAGGAAGTCCTCGGGATTCCTCGCTACCCCGTGGAGGAAGCCGAGAAGGTACCGGAGATCGGCGTCGCGAACGGCCTCGCGTGGACCGCGAGCGGCGGCGACATCATGGTGATCGAGGCCCTGCGCATGGCCGGCACGGGCCGCCTGACGATGACCGGCCAGCTAGGTGACGTGATGCGCGAATCCGTCGACGCGTCGTTCTCCTACGTCCGCTCGCGCGGCGCCCAGCTCGGGATCGACGACAAGGTCTTCAAGGAGAGCGACGTTCACATCCATCTGCCGGCGGGCGCGATCCCCAAGGACGGGCCGAGCGCAGGCATCACCCTCACGCTCGCGATCGCCAGCGCGCTGAGTGGTCGGCCGGTGCGCCGCGACGTGGCGATGACCGGCGAGGTCACGCTCCGCGGCAAAGTGCTCGAAATTGGCGGTGTGAAAGAGAAAATTCTCGCTGCCTACCGGGCCGGCCTCCGCGAGGTCATCCTGCCCCAGTCGAACCAGAAGGATTTGCGCGACGTGCCGGATGAGGTCCGCCGGCACATGGCGTTCACGTTCGTGGAGCGCATGGATGAGGTGTTGCGGCTGACCTTGCTGCCGCCCGTGCCAGTCGTGTTGGCGGATGTCGCTGGCATGGGGTCGGACGCGGCGTTCGATCGCATGATGCCTGAGGTGGAACGAGAGGCGGTCCGGTCAAAGCGCCCGAGCGAGCCGCCCCGCTCCCCGGCCTGAGCAGCCGCCACAGCACCAGCTGGCCGCCCCAAGGGCTGGCCCGAGTCAGGGTCCCGACCCCCGCGCCTCCGGGGTCCACGGGCGCAGTCGAGGAATCAGGCGGGGCACGTGCCGGAAGTAGTCGACGTAGGACGCCCCGAATCGCGCCCGCAATTGAGGCTCTTCGAGCAGCGGGATGTACACGACGTTGAGACCAATGAACGCGAGCGCCCAACGGGCGTGGGCTGGGGAGAGCAGGAGCAGCGGCTCCCCGATCAACACGAAGACCATGCCGGAAATCATCGGATTGCGGACGAAGCGGTAGGGTCCGCGCACGACGAGTGCGCGAGGCGGGTCCCAGGGCGCCAGAGTGCCCCGCCCCTCGCCGGCGAACCGCCGAATCGAAGACGCCGCGAGGACGAGCCCGATCGTCAAGACGCACCCGCCCAGGATCTGCGCGAGGATCTGTGGCGCGGTCGCCCCGATCGCCAGGCCCACTCCGCCGTCCCGTGCGATCCAGATCGGGAGCACGATCGCAACCATGCAGGGGAGCAACGCGATCGCAACAAGATGACGGAGGAAAATCCACATGCGGCGCTCCTGCTCTCCGGCGCTGGCCATGCAGGCTCCATTCTATAACGATATGTGCCGGCTCGCCAGCCGCCCATTCTCATTCGAGGGACAGGCATTCGCGCCAAAGCGGCAGCACGCCTGCCTCTTCGTGCGGCAGGCCACCTCCCGAGTCCGGAGCACGCGTCTCAATCACCTGGGCGTCGGTCTCCACGTCGGGAGCGCCGCATTCAACACGGGGTGCGCATGTCTCAATGTCGCGGGCGCCCGTCCCAGCACGCGACACTCGGCCCTCCAACAGTCGACCACGCGTCTCGACGACCAGCGCGGCGGTCCAAACGTGGGGAGCGGTCGTCTCGACGCGTGAGGTGTCCACCTTTTGGTCCCGCACGTCTATCCATTTGCGTGTGCATTGCGTCTCGACGCGCGGGCAACACGATCCGGAGCGCCCGATCGGAGATTCCGGTTCCCGGAAACCTGCTCACGCGCGCGAACGTTGGCACTTACGCGGGAGCGATGCCGCCCGAAATTGCACAAATCGTGTGGAGAAGCGCGGCGCAGCCCACTCCGGCCACTCCGGCCACTCCGGCCACATGCCAAATGTGGCCGGAGTCAAGAATGTGGCCGGAGTCGGCCGGAGCGGATACCGCCATACACAGATGAAGACGCTGCCGGCCCAGCGGACGCCCCTTTTCTCCGGATCATGCACGGGGGCGCTGAGGCGCGTGGGGGCGCTGGATTGCCGCCATGGTGGCGCGGGTCCCGCTAGCAGCCCGGGGCAGATAAGACTCAGGTATTGGCGCGCGCCCGGCCGCCCGCCGACAGTGCGGCCGCCACCCGCCCGATCACCGCATCCCAGTCGCCCGCCCGCCGTTGTCGAAACAGCCGCGCCGTCGGGTACCACGGGCTGTCGTCCCGATCCAGCAGCCAGCGCCAATCCGGCACGAACGGCACGAGGATCCACACCGGCTTCCCCAGGCCCCCTGCCAGATGCGCGACGGCCGTATCCACCGTGATCACAAGGTCCATTCCCATGATCGCCGCCGCCGTCTCGCCCAGATCCGTGAGCCGCGCGGAAAGGTCGATCACGCCCGCGGCCGCCGCGCCGGCATCCAGCGGCCGGTTGTGAAGTCCGTACCACGCGAACCCGGCCTGCTCCACCAGCGGAGCCAGACTCGCGAACGGAATTGAGCGATTGTGATCGTTGTCGTGATCCGGATTGCCGGCCCATACCAAGCCGACGCGCCGACCCCCTCCCCGTTCGGACAGCATCTTGTCCCACGCGTCGACGCGGCTCGCATCGACGTGGAGATACGGCGCTCGACCCGGAATCGTCTCCAGCGTCGTCCCGAACCTGAGGGGCAGGCTGAGGAGCGGGCTCACGACATCATGAGCCGGTATCACCTCGCCCGACGCCACGGCCGTCACGCGCGGCACGCGCGGGACCACCGGCAGCACGGCGCGGTCCACCTCCACGATCACCGCTCGCGCCACCTCGGCCAACGGCGCTAGATAGCGCACCATGTGAAGAGCGTCTCCCAACCCCTGTTCCGTATGGACGAGGATCGTCCGGTCAGCGAGATCCTCCCCCCGCCATCGCGGGGCGGTGGAACGCCTCGCGTCGAGTCCTGGGCGCCGCAACCGCCACTCGTATTCCGCCCACCCGCGCGCCAGGTCGCCCACGAGCAGACGGGCGAGGGCGCACTGCGCGTGCGCCATGACGTGGTCCGGGCGGAGCGTGCACGTTCGCTCATAGGCCTGAATCGCGGCCTGGGCCTGCCCGCGGCGTTGCAGCGCCCGCGCCAGCTCGAACCAGGCGTCGGCCGACTCGGGGTTGCGCTCGACGCACGCGAGGAATGCCGCGACCGGCGCCGTCTCCTCGCCCGTCGCCTCGAGGGCGATCGCGAGGTTCACTGCGGCACCGACCATGCACGGGGACAGCTCCACGGCGCGGCGCGCCGCTGCCACCGCCTCGTCGAACTGCCCCGCCTGGTACAGGGCGGCGGACAGCGAGGACCAGGCGGCCCCGTATTCGGGATCGCACGCGACCGCGGCCCGCTGACTCTCGATCGCCGCCGCCACGTCCCCCGTCTCGATCAGGACGACGCCGAGGTTGAAATGCACATTTGCATTCTTAGGCGCCAAGCGAAGTGCGCGGCGCAACAACGCGATGGCGTCCGCGGGCTGGCCGCGGCGGTGCGCGATCAGCCCCAGGTGATGCAGCGCATCCGCGCTCCGGGGGTCGCGCCGCAGCAGCGCCCGGGACAGCGATTCCGCTTCGGCGAGATCGCCGGCCGTGAATGCCGCGGCCGCCCTGCGGCGCAACCCGTCATCCGGCGAGGGCGTCGCGCGCTGCGTGGTCACCGCGTCAGGTCACGCGTCCGGGGACAACGTCAGGCGCGGCCGCCCGCCCACGCGATCGCCTGCTCGAGGCTGTCGTAGGGAAAGCCCTTCACCTGCGCGTGAATGAAGTGTTCGCCGATGCGGGGGGCCACGGTCGCGAACGCGCCATCCCCAGACACGGCGACATGCGTGATCTTTTTGTGGTGATCGCGAACGAACCGCAGATGCCGGAAGAGCGCGCCGACGTTCTCCCATCCAGGAAACGCCCGCACGTGGATGACGAGACCGTTGAGAAGACCGTGCGCCTCGATCCAGCTATCCACCGTCAGCGCGACCGCGTCGAAGTCCTGCGCGCGCAGCGGGTGCTTCACGTCGAGCACCAGCACGCCGGATTCCGGAATCAGGCGCTGCTCGACGGCCGCGGCCTCGGGCAGCCCGCGCAGCCAGTCCACGGCCGCGCTGAATTGCTGATTGGAGAACTCTTTCACGGGGCACGGCATGATGAATGCGGCCAGTCGGGTGGCCTCCCGGATCCACGACACGTCGCCCACCACGGCACACCCGTCGAAGAGACGCAGCGCGCGCAACCCGACCTTCGCGTCCTCCCACGCCGCCCCCGGCGTGAACCCCCGAAAATCGGGAGCCAGTTGATAGAGAAGGCGCAGCCGGCGACCCTCGCGCAGGGCCGCGTCGATCAGCGGATCGATCACCCGCGCGTAGTCCTCCCGCGAAATCGTCCCGGTCGCCTTGATGCCGTCAATCCCCGCCGGGAGGTCCTGCAGCCGTTCGAGCATATGCGGTCTCCTTACCGTGTCCACGGCGCGGTGCCGTGGTCATTCAAGTAATTTACGCGTCGAGCGCCCGGAACCTCATCCCGTGGCCGTGTCGTCCATGCGAATCCGCGCCATTCTCCTTTCGCCCCTGTGGTTGCTGGGTGCCGCGACCGGGTCCCGACGCCCCGTCGCGGACGGTCGCGTCCGTCCCCCGCTCGCGGCGGCTGCCGCCCCCGGGGTGATCGCGGGCCGCGTGGTCGTCGCGGGGACGCAATCGCGCCTGTCGTACAGCGTCGTGACGATCGAGTCGCTGAATCGAGAAAGCTTTACCGACGACAGCGGACGCTTCATGCTCCGCGACGTCCCGGCCGGCCGCGTGATCCTGCGCGCGAAACACATCGGCTACGTGCCGGTCGATCTGCCCGTCGCGGTGCCCGAAGGCGACACCGTTCGCGTCACCATCGAAATGACCAAGGTCGCCGTCCAGCTCCCCGCAGTGAAGTCCGTCGGGGCGTGCACGAAGCCCGGCGCCCCGCGCCGCGAGGTGGATCCCGCCCTGGCAGTGCTCTTCGACCAGCTCCGCCAGAACGCGGAGCGCAGCCGCTTGCTCATCCGCTCTTATCCGTTTCAATACACTGTGCTGCAGGTCAAGACGGTGCGATCCAGCCGCGACCCGGCGCCGCCGCCGGACACCGTGTTACTCGACACGTTCACCGTCGCGGCCGCACGGGACTGGCGCTACAAGCCGGGCAACATCATCCGGGGCGTCCCCGACAGCGTCGGCTATCATCAAGTGCTGATGCTCCCGGAACTCGGCGATTTCGCGGACGACGCCTTCATCGCGAATCACTGCTTCGCTTATGGCGGCGTGGAACGGGCCGGCGGCGCGCCGGACATCCGCATCGACTTCGCGCCGGCCGATAAGATCAAGCAGCCCGACATCGCGGGCTCCGTCGACCTCGATTCCGCGACCTTCCAGATCCGGTCGGCGCAGATCGTGCTGACGAAGCTGTCCCCGTCGCTCCGCCGGGCCATGTCCGACGTCACGGTCGAAAGCCGCTACAGCGAACTCGCGCCGGGCATTCCCATGATGTCGGCCTACTCCTCGACGACGACGTTCTCCGACTCCCTGCGCGCGCTCGGCGTGGCGGCGACGCTGACGACCCAGCGGATCCTGGACGTGCAATGGCTCAAGGGGAAACCGTGATCGCCCCGGGCGTCTCATCCTGCATCGACCGGAACCTGTAGCCCGCCGCCCCCGCCACGAATGGATGGGGGTGGAGTTCTACCGCAGCACCTCGGAGGTCCCCAGGGGTTGGGCGGCGGATCGCCATCGCCGAAGTGTGGACACGTTCATACTCACACACGTATGATCATCCCAGACCCTGCGCCGCGATCGCTGTACCGTCGGAACGACGGACCGCCCGGGCTCGGACGGACGGCGGCAGCCCGTCGCGCTACGGAAACGCGTGCGACACGAGATAGATCACGAATCCTGCGAGCCCGCCGACGAGCGTCCCGTTGATCCGGATGAACTGCAGATCGCGACCGATCGCGAGCTCCACCCGGCGAGACGTGACCTCCGGATCCCACGACGCCACGGTCTGCGCGATCAGGTCGGCGACCTCGTCCTGGTAGCGCGCCACGAGGAACGCCGCGATATCCGCGATCCCCGCGTCGACCTGGCCCAGGAGTGCGGGATCGCCCGCCACCTTGGTCGCGAACGTGGTGAGCGCGTGCTCGACCACATTCCCGGGATCGTCCGCGTCCGGATGGTCCGCGTAGCGCACGAGCGCGGCTTTGCCTTCGTTCCAGAGCGACGTAGAGAATCGGCGCGCGGTCTCGGTGGCGAGCATTTCCTCCTTCCATGCCTCGACCCGCGCGGCCATCTCCGGCGAGCTATCCAGCCGCTCCATGAAGCGGCGGAGCGCGGCGTCGAATCGCACCCGAAGCGGATGGCTCGGGTCGAGCTCGATCTCGCCCAGCATCCGCTCGACGCCCGAGAGCAGCCGCTGAAAGATCTTGTCGTCGATCGCGGTCGGAATCCACCACGGGGATTCCGCTTCGATGCGGTCCCGGATCAGCGCGCGGTTGTCCTCGACCGCGCGCGCCGCGACGCGAATGACGTCGTTCAACAATTCCTGATGCCGGTTGCCTTCGGTCACCACCGTCAGGAGGCGGCTGAGGAGCGGTGTCACCCGGAGCGCCTTCACCGGGGTCGCCACGGTCCGGTCGATCAGGCGCTCGACATCCTCGTCCTTGAGCATCTGCGCCGCCGACGCGAGCACCACGGCCGCGTGCCGCGAAATCGACCGCGCGTTCTCCGGCGTCGCGAGCCAGTGGGCCAGCCGCTCGGCGGCCCGCGCCGAGGCCAGCCGATGCTGGATCACCTCGCGCGTCAGAAAATTCCGTTGGACGAACGCGCCCAGCGATCGGCCCACGCGGTCCTTCCGGGTGGCCACGATCGCCGTGTGCGGAATCGGGAGCCCGAGTGGCCGGCGAAACAGCGCCGTGACCGCGAACCAATCCGCCAGCCCGCCGACCATCGCCGCCTCCGCGGTCGTCTGCAGCGCGCCAAGCCAGAACGAGCCATGCGCGACGGGCACCCACCGCGCCGCGATGAAGACGACCGTCGAGGCGACGAGCAGCGCCGTCGCGCGGCGCTTCATCGTGTCGAGCTGCCGCTGCTTGGTCGCCTCGTCCTGGACCAACTGCATGGGTGTCGTGCGGTCCGCGGCTAGCGCGAGGCCGGCGGCGCTGCCCGAAGCGTGATCCGCGACAGATCCAACACGTTCGTGCTCGCGCCGGCCGGCACGTCCACGTACTCGACGGTCGTGTGGTCGTCGATTTCGCGACTCGAGATCACGACCGTCCGGGTCGCGCCCGTGTACCGGCGTGTGCCGTCATCGGCGACGGCCGGCTTGTCGACGCTGTATCGGCGCTTCACGACCTCGCCCAGCGCCGAAGCGTAGCCGGCGGCCGACACCGGCGAGTCCCACGTCGTGACCCAGACGATGCCGGGACCGCCCGCCGCGTGAAACGCGATGTACCGGTCGCCCATCCAGCCGGATGCCGCGCTCGCGGCCGCGTTCAAGTTGCCGAGGTGCTGATAAAAGAAGAGTCGCGTCCCGAACTCTCCCAGGTCGTTGTCGTAGACAGCGTCGGCGACCGGCGGCAGCCCGACGATGAGCGGGACGTCCGGCGCCTTGCCGAAGTAGGCCGAATCGTGCATGACCTGCGTGGTCGACAGCGGAAAGCGGTCGAGGGGAGAGGTGCTCGGATGCTTCTCCAGGTACCGTCGGATGAACTCCGCCCCGTTGATGTACGGAAAGAGCAGCGACTCCTGAATGACCATCGGCGCGCTCGCGAAGATCGGCTGCGTCGTTTCCTGGTCGCGAATCGCCTGCCGCATCTGGTCCCATCCGCCGGGAAGCTGCACCGCGATGTTGTCCGGTCCCCCGGCCATGAGCACGGCCTGCTCGTACACCGCCTGTCCTTCGATCACCGCCTGCGCCGCGGCCTCCCGGTCGTCGTCTCCGTACGCGTGTTCGATCGAGTCCAGGTTGACGTACTGATCCTGCAGCGCGTGAACCAGTTCGTGCATGATCGTGACGCCCACATATACGTCCGGCGCCCCTTGAACGACGTATAAGATCTTTGTCGCTGGATCGTAATAGCCGATAATCTGCTCCGTCAGCAGCGAGACCATGAACTTCGGCAGGTCGAGCGTGTCGGGAATGAGCCCGAGGAGTTTGTAGGTGAACTGCTCGCCCGCGAGCTCGCGTTGCGCGCGCGGCTCCTGCAGACCCTTTACGAGGAAGTCCCGCACCTGATCGTGCGTCCGCGTCTCGAGCCGCGGCGGGGTCTTGAACGGCCGCCCCAGTGCCTTCTCGATCATCGGAACGTCCGCCGCCACCTTGTCGCCGTACGGACCCGATGCCCGCGGCCGGCCTCGACATCCGCCCGCCGCGAGCAGGCACGACGCCATCAGGAACGCCACCGATTCGGTCCGCATCAAGCGTCTTCCTCCCACGTCACCACTCCGCCGGACATGAGCCCCACAACCCGAACGATGTCGTGCGCCCGCACCACGACGCCCTCGTCCATGAGTCGACGGCTCAGTTCCGCCTCCACTGACGCGATCGAGTGCCCCGCAACGGGCGGCGCGGCCGACGGCTGCGGCCGCGACGACCGGGCGTCCGCGCGCCCCGCGGAACGGGACGCCTCCGACGGTGATCCGGCAAAAATTGCCTCGAGCTCCGCGCCGATCCGCTCGAGCGCCGCGAAGCCGTCCCGCGGGCCATCCACGGCGGGCCGAGCCGGCGCCCCGGGGCGCGCCGCACCACGAGCCAGCCGCAGCCGGTCCCGGATGAGCGCTTCCGTCGCCGGCGAATAGGTCGTGACCGCCTGCATGTGGGCGCACGCCTCGTCGACGGCGTCGATCGCCTTGTCCGGTCGCAGCCGATCGGTCACGTGGCGATCGGTCAATGCGATCGCCGCGCGCAACGCGTCGTCGGCAATCAGCACGTTGTGATGCCGCTCCAATCGTTCCTTCCGCGCCATCAGGATCTGCAGCGCCTCCGGCACCCCGAGTTCATGAACGACGATCTTTTGGAAGCGGCGTTCGAGCGCGGGATCGTTTTCGATCCAGCGCGCATACTCCTGACCCGTCGTCGCACCGATCACCCGGAAGTCGCCGCGCACGAGCGAGGGTTTGAGCATGTTCGCGGCGTCCATCGCGGCGTCGGTGCCGGTGCCCTGGCCGATCAGATTATGCAGCTCATCGATGAAGAGGATGATGTCGCCGGCCGCCATCGTCTCGGCCACCAGCGAACGAATCCGCTCTTCGTAGTCTCCGCGATAGGTCGTGCCCGCCAGGAGACCGACGTGATCCAGCGAAAGGACACGCACGTCGCGAAGCGCCACCGGAACCTCACCCGCCGCGACGCGTTGCGCGAATCCCTCGACGATAGCCGTCTTCCCGACGCCGGCCGGGCCCACCAACGTCGGATTGTTCTTCCCGTGTCGCAGAATGATGTCGATGAGACGTGACACCTCGTTGTCCCGACATCGCACCGGTTCGAGTCGGCCGGCACGGGCGTCAGCCGTGAGATCGCGTGTAAACCGTTCGAGCGTTCGCCCCGCGACGAGGGGGCGGGGGGGGTCGTCGATCATCGCTGGCAGAATCGAGTAGAGAGCTTCGCGTCGCGGGAGGCGCCAAGGCGTTCCGATCGAGCCCTGTCGGCGCGCAGTCCGCGCGCGACGCTACGGCCCGCGACGGAGCCACCATTGCAACAGGGCATCTCCCCAAAGCAATGTGATGAGCGCGGCAGGCGCAAGGAATACGCCGAACGGCACGAGCGGGAACTCGATGCGTGACCGGATCCCGATGCTGCCAAACTGGAGTTCGGTCTGCTCGTGGACGACGCGCCGACGGACCAGCATGAGCGGCAGCATGCAGACGACACCGAGAATGGCGCCCATGAACACCGTCAACAGCGCCCGTCCCGGACCCACCGTGGCCCCCACAAAGGCCATGAGTGTGACGTCGCCGAGGCCCATGGCGTCGCGCTTGGTGGCGATTTCTCCGAGCCAGCCCACGATCGCGATCATCCCCGCGCCGGCGCACGCGCCGACGATCGCGTCATAGGGGTTGAGGGCAAACATCGATGCGACATCGAACCCCATCGCGCCGGCGGGCGGTTGGCCGCGAAGATACGCGATGACCGCCGTCGCCAGCGCCCAGATGAAACCCGTCAACGTGAACCCGTCGGGAATCAGATACGACCGCGCGTCGGTCAACCCGACCCCGAGCAGGATGGTGCCAAACACCGCGATCCGAAGCGCGGTGAAATAGTCCGGAGCGAAAACCGAAGCCGCCGCGAACCAGCCGAGCGCGACGAAAAGCTCGACGAGCGGATACAGCGGCGAGATCGGTTCGCCGCAACACCGGCAGCGCGCCCGCAGCCACACCCAGCTGACGATGGGAATGTTGTCGTACCAGGCAAGCTGGTATCCGCACTGCGGACACCGCGAGCGCGGCTTGACGATCGACAGGTCCCGCGGCCAGCGCACCACGCACACGTTGAGGAACGATCCCAGGCACGCCCCGAGAAAAAAGGCGTAGATCTTGATCAACGTCTGCGTCACGGACGCAGTTGGTAGAGGAGGATCCCCGCCGCCACCGCGACGTTGAGGGACTCGACGGTCGGCGCGATGGGGAGCGACACCGTGCGATCCACTCGCGCGCGCGCCTCCGTCGACAATCCCGCCCCTTCGTTGCCGACCACGATCGCCAACCGGCCGGGCGCCGCGTCGGTGCCGGTCGCGAGCGGGATTCCGTCGCCGGATGCGCCCCACAACGCCAGCGGGCGCCGCGCTCTGAAGGCATCCAACGTGTCCCACGTAGCCGGCATGGCGAGGTGTGTGAAGTGAGCCCCCATTGCGCTACGGACGACTTTGGCGTTCCAGAGGTCAACGGTTCCAGGCAACGCGACGGTCGCCGTCGCGCCCAAGGCCGCCGCCGTGCGAACGATCGTGCCCACGTTGCCGGGGTCCTGAACCGCGTCTAACACCAGGAGCCGCAACGACTCGGACTCGATGAACCCATCCAGCGTCCGATCCGGAATGGATGCGATCGCCAGCACGCCCTGCGGCGAATCCGTCTCCGCGGCGGACGCGAACTCCGCCGAACTTACCGACTCGATGTCGACGCCGCGTTCCAGAAGACGCGCTACCAGTGCCTCGCCCCTCGTGTGTTCGACCAGTTGCGGCGCGGCCAGCGCGCCCTGAATCGCGAGCGACGACGCCGCCAGCTCCTCGACGCAGCGAACGCCTTCGGCCGCGAACAGGCCGCGACGCTCCCGAGCTTTTCGGCGCCGGAGGTCGCGCGCGAGCGTGAGCAGTCTCACAGCCTCGAGTGCCGGGCGAACCCATTCGGCGCCGCCATCACACGCGCTCGACGAGACCGCCGACGATCGCCGCCAGCGCATCGCCCGCCCGTTCGGCGGTCGCGATGACGTCGGCATGAGCCATGGGCTCCGGCGTCAACCCGCTCGCGAGGTTGGTGATCACGCTCCAGCCGACGACACGCAGGCCGAGCGCCCGGGCGACCAACACCTCCGGCACGGTCGACATGCCGACGGCGTCGGCGCCCAGGAAAGCCAGCATCCGGACCTCCGCAGGCGTTTCGTACGACGGCCCGTGCACGGCGGCATAGACGCCTTCCTCCATCGCGATCCGTTGTCGAAGCGCGACGTCAATCGAGAGGCGCCGCAACGCGGCGTCGTAAGGGTCCGACATGTCCGGGAAGCGCGCATCGCCGGGCTCGACCCGCCCGATAAGCGGATTACCAAAGAGAAAATTGATGTGGTCGCGGATGAGCATGATCGTACCCGGTCGCCAGGTGCGACGGATTCCGCCGGCGGCGTTCGTCACGGCGAGCATCCGGACGCCCATCGCGTGGAGCAGCCGCGCCGCGAACCCGGCCGCGTCCGCTCCGAGGCCGTCGTAGATATGAACGCGCCCGGAAAGCGCGACCACGCGTTTGCCGCGGAGTCGCCCGGCGACCAGCGTGCCGGCGTGTCCCGCCACCGACACCAGTGGGAAACCTGGGATCTCGTCGTACCGAACGGCGATCGGCGACTCGATCTCTGCGGTCAATCCGCCGAGCCCCGACCCGAGAATGAGGCCGACGTCGGGCACGTCGCTCCCCGTGCGCTGTCGGACGGCGTCCGCTGCGGCCGCCGCAGCCGCGTGTCCAAAGGGCGCGGTCACGCCGATTTCCGTTGGTGCCGCAACGCCTCGATCTCGACCGTCATCGTGTCGACCAGTACCCCACGCTCCTCCGAGGGCAGGAATGCGCTCTCGAACCCGTTTCGCGCGATCTGACAGAGCTCGTCGAAGTCGAATCCGAGCTCGCTCGCGGCCAGCGCGTATTCGTCCGTCAGCGTCACGCCGCTCATGAGCCGGTTATCCGTGTTCAGGACGACGTTCAACCCGCGATCGAAAAAGGCCCGTGCTGGATGGTCGGCGTAGGACGCAGCGGCGCGGGTTTGGACATTGCTGGTGAGACAGATCTCCAACGGGATACGGCGATCGTTGACGTACTCGAGCAGCGCTTCGTCGTCGATCAAACGCGTGGCGTGCCCGATGCGATTCGCGCCGCAGACGTGCACGGCCTGTCGAATCGATTCCGGGCCGTCCGCCTCGCCCGCGTGGCAGGTGCACGCCAGATCGTGGTCGAGCGCATGCGCGAACGCCCGCGAGTGAACGTTCGCTTGGTTGCCGGCTTCCCCGCCCGCAAGGTCGAATCCCACCACGCCGCGCCCGCGGTACGCGACCGCCAACTCCGCGAACTCGAGCGAAACATCCGCCGGCATGGTGCGAAGTGCGCACACGATCACCCGTCCAACGGTGCCGAACTCCCGCTCCCCACGGGCAAGGCCTCGCAACGACGCGTCGATCGCGTCGCCAGGAGAAAGGCCCTGGCGAAGATTCAGCACCGGCGCGAACCGGACCTCGAGATAGCGCACGCCCTCGCACGCCGCGTCCTCCGCCAGTTCATACGCGATGCGCTCGATCGCCTCGGCCGTCTGCATAACTGCGACCGTCACGCTGAATCGCGCGAGGTAGTCTTCCAGGTTGCGTGCGTCGGCGACGAGCATGTAGTCGCGGAGCGCGGCCGGTCCGGACCGCGGCATCGCGACCCCGTACGCCTCGCCGAGTTCGATCAGGGTCTCGGCTCGCACCGACCCGTCGAGGTGGCAGTGCAGTTCGGCTTTGGGGAGCCGTCGCAGTAGCTCCCGATCAATCACGGGTGCCATTTCGTGCTTAGTCGGACTCCGGGCCGCGCTCGCTATGGCCGCGATTCGCGATCACTCGGAAGATCGAACCCGCGTGCGCCCCGACGTCAGACGGCGTAGCCAGGCCGCGGCTGTCCGTGATCAGGCGGGTGCCCGCGACAACCGCTAGGGCGAGGTTGGCATCGAACGCGCGAACCGCGTCGAGGGCCGTACTGCCCGCCGGCAGGTCGATCGGCTTTGCGTTGACGAAGACCCGCACAGCCGGGGGATCCGTCGTTGGACCATCATGAGTCGAAGGCGATCCCATTGCAGCAACCTAGCATCGGTCCGAACCGGCGGGGAAGACTGGTAGTGGCCGGGTTGGCCCACGACCTGTGGCCTGGTCATGTTGACGAGGCTCGTTTGCACAGGCGACCTTACGGGCGCGCCTCGACCGCACGACCCGGGAGCACTGTTGCTGATTCTCCATGCCCCCGATACGCGACCGTGACACTGCCGCCGCTTCTTTTGTCCTTTCGACCTCAGGCGGGACAGACCCATCCCAAGGCCATCGAAATGACACGTAGAACGACTCCGAGCCGGCCAGGCTCGACCCACGCGGACCGGGCCGCGTGACCGCACCCAACGGGGGAACCGGCGAACGCATCTTGGTGGTGGACGATGAGGCCGATATCGTCGCGCTCGTCGCCTATCACCTGGTCAAATCCGGCTACCGGGTGTCCACCGCGTCGAGCGGGGCGGACGCGCTCGTGGCGGCGCGCCAAGAGCGACCGGCGCTCATCGTGCTGGATCTGATGCTTCCCGGGGCGTCCGGGTACGATGTCGTGGAGCAACTCCGGGCGAGCAATTCGACCAAGGAAATTGCCGTCCTGATGCTGACCGCGCGCCGCGAAGAACACGACCGGATCCGCGGGCTTGCGCTCGGAGCTGACGACTATCTGACCAAGCCCTTCAACCCGCAGGAGCTCGTGTTGCGCGTTGGGGCGATCCTGCGCCGGATCAGTGCGGGCGGCGGCTCCGCGTCCGACGTGCTAGTGATTGGCCCCATGACGATTGATCGGGCGGAACACCGGGTCCTCGTCGACGACGAGGAAATTGAGCTGACTCCGACCGAGTATAAATTGCTGCTGACGCTGGCGGAACGCCGCGGGCGGGTGCAAGGTCGCGCGCATTTGCTCGAGATGGTGTGGGAAGCGGCGCCCGATATTCAAACGCGAACGGTCGACATGCACGTCCAACGCCTCCGGGCGAAAATGGGGTCGGCGGGTGACTTGATCGAGACCGTTCGCGGATTCGGCTACCGCGTGCGGGGCGGGCAGTCCCGTAGCCCGTGAAGCTCTCGCAACGACTGTTGGCCGGTTCGCTGATCCTGGTCAGCGTGCTGATTGCCGGGGTCGTGATCATCGCCGGGAGTCGCCTCAGAAACCGACTCCGCGATGAGATGCAGCTGGACCTGATGCGCGAAGCGCAGGCCGTCGGTGTCGCCTGGAGCGGCTACCGGGGGAGCCCCGTCGCGCTCGGCGATTCGATGGCCAAAGCGCTTGGGCGACGGGTGACGTTGATCGACTCGAACGGGATCGTGGTCGGCGACGCGGACCTCAACGGAGCAACCCTCACGCTCTCCGAGGACCATTCGACGCGCTCGGAAATCGTCGACGCGCGTCAGGCGGGCTTCGGCTGTTCGTTGCGATCGAGCCCCTCGGCGGGCGACCAGGAGATGTATTGCGCGGTCCGTCACCCCCGCGGATTCGTGCGCGTGTCGATCGCGACTTCCAGCTTCCTGAGTATTGTCGACGACGCGCAGCGGCAGGTCCTGGAAGCCGGCATCATCGCCTTGGCCGCGGCGGTCGTGCTCGCGTGGATCTTCTCCCGGACCGTCTCGCGTCCGATCATCGAGCTGCGCGAGGTGGCGCGCGCGATCGCCGGCGGTGATCTCAACCGAAGGCCGGCGCTCTCGGCACCCGGGGAAGTGGGCGACTTGGCCGTCGCGCTGCACCGCATGGCGGAACAGCTCGGCACGCGCCTGCGCGCGATCGAGCAAGAGGAAGCCCTCATGCTGGCGGTCATCGACGCGCTCGACGAAGGGATCTTGGCGGTCAATCCGCGGGGCGACGTCGTTCGCCTCAACGCCAGCGCGCGCCGGCTGCTCGACGTCCGATCGGCGACGCCCTTCCCGGCCGATCAGCTGCCGCCCGACCGGGCGTTGCGCGAGGCGCTGCTGGGCGCGATGGCCGGCAAGGAGACGGACCCGACCGAGGCGACGATCCACGACAAGACGCTCGCATTCACCGCGCGTCCGTTGCCGAGCGGTGGGGCCGTGCTGGCCGTCATGGATCTGACCGCGCAACGTCGGCTGGAGACGATCCGCCGCGACTTCGTGGCGAACGTGTCGCACGAGCTGAAAACACCGCTCACGGTCATCGCCGGGTTCGCCCAGACGATCTCCGATCCCGATCTGTCTCCGGAGCAGCGCGACCGGTTCATCGCGACGATTCTCGCCAACACCACGCGGATGCAGCGCATCGTCGACGATCTGCTCGATCTCTCGCGGTACGAATCGCGCGGGTGGACCCCGAATATCACCACCGTGGATATCGACGCCGTCGCGCGCGAGGTGTTCGCGACGGTCGGAGCGACCGCCACCTTCAAGCGAATCGGACTCGATGTCGACATCGCGCCGCGCGCCCGATTCGTCGCCGCGGACCATACCGCCGTGCGGCAAGTACTGGCCAACCTGGTCGAGAACGCCGTGCGGTATACGGCCGACGGAACGATCGTCGTGCGGGCCACCCCGTCGGACGAAGGCGACACAGTCTGGATCGCCGTTCAGGACTCGGGCACGGGGATTCCCTCGGACCATCTGCCGCGGATCTTCGAGCGGTTCTATCGGG
>Ga0335085_10005178_pt1 | contig 21162 bp, 16 predicted proteins | sample Lox_Sample_45_FD_206712 | JGI IMG/M metagenome (GOLD analysis project Ga0335085, IMG submission 206712) | Soil microbial communities from Loxahatchee National Wildlife Refuge, Florida, United States - Lox_Sample_4.5 | ecosystem: Environmental > Terrestrial > Soil > Wetlands | place: USA...
ATCACATCCAGGCCCAGCTGCGCGGCATGATTACCGCCTTCTTCATGCCGATCTTTTTCGGCCTCTCGGGCCTGGCCGCCGATCTCACCATCCTCAAGGACGGGACGCTGCTGGGTTTGACCGTTTTGTTGGTGGCGGTCGCGTCGGTGGGGAAATTTTCTGGCGCCTTTGCCGGGGCCCTGCTGGGGCGGCTCTCCTGGCGCGAAGGCCTGGCGCTGGGCTGTGCCATGAATGCCCGCGGCTCTACCGAAGTGATCGTTGCCTCCATCGGGCTTTCGATGGGTGCACTCAGCCAGAATCTCTACACCATGATCGTCACCATGGCGGTGGTCACCACCATGGTCATGCCGCCCATGCTGCGAAGCGCGCTGCGCGGCCTTCCCATGAGCAAGGAAGAAGAGACCCGCATCGCCCGCGAGACAATCGACCAACGCGGATTCCTGCCCAGGCTGGAGCGGCTACTTCTGGCGGTGGACGACAGTCCCGTGGGCCTGACCGCGGCACGCTTTGCAGGCCTCTTGGCCGGTGCGCAAGGCATGCCCATCACCATGCTGAAGCTGGAAGCGGACATGCGCGCGCCGGCCCAAAAGCCGGTGGAGAAGCGGGGCGGTGACGCCCAATTGCCGGATGAAGCGGATAGGAGCGGCAAGGATGGTGCACAATCGCGTGTGGAAAGTGACCTTGAAAATGATCCCCTGGCGCGGGAGGTGAAGGCGGGCGCCAAGAAGAGCGCGGCGAAGATGAAGGCAGACGAGGCCGAGCCTGAGCCCGAGAAAGTGCATCTGACCGCTCGGGTGCCGCTCGATCCTCCAGCCGAGGTGGTGAAGGACGAAGCGCGCAAGGGTTATGACCTTATGTTCATCGGCCTGGAGAACAGCGTGGAGGATGGTGGCTTCACGCCGGAGGTGACCAGACTTGCTGCGGGCTTCGAGGGACCGCTGATCGTCTTCGCCAATGGCCAGGAGCGGCTTGACCGCAGGAGCCGCATCCTGGTGCCAGTCAACGGCAATCCCCAGTCGCGCCGCGCCGCCGAGGTTGCGCTGGCGCTGGCGCGCGCCACCGGGGCACAGGTGCACACGCTTTTCGTCTCACAGACCGATGGCCGCTCCCGCACGCGCCTGCGCGAGGAAAGGGTGCTCAAGGACATGACCGAATTGGGTGAGCGCTATGGCGTGGCGGTAAGGACCAGGATTTCCGAGCGCTCGGCGCCTGCCGGCGCCATCCTCAAGGAGGCGGGCAGGAATTTTTCCATGATGGTGATGGGGGTGTCGGCAAGGCCCGGCGAGGACTTGTTCTTCGGCAATACCGCCACCTCCGTGCTCAAGGGCTGGCATGGCCCAATATTGATGCTCGCGTCCTAACGCGATTCCAGCCAATGCACCGAGAAAAGCCGTTCCTCGTCGGTCCACACCGCGCGGGGATTGAAGCCAGCGCGTGCCGCCATCTCGCGGAAGCTTTCGATCGTGTATTTGTGGCTATCTTCGGTATGCACCGGCTCGCCGGCGGCAAACTCGAAGCAATTGCCGCCGATCCTCACGATCTGCCGCTTCAGGCTCACCAGGTACATTTCGATGCGGTGGGCGCCCGCGTTATAGGGGGCGTAATGGGCGAAGGCCTCGGTATCGAAGTCGGTGCCCAGTTCGCGATTGGCCCTGACCATCAGATTCTTGTTGAACAGGGCCGTGACGCCGGCCGCGTCATTATAGGCGGCATGCAGCCGCGCCGGGTCCTTGACCAGGTCGACGCCGATCAACAGCCCGCCGCCGTTCAGGCAGGCACGCATGCGCTTGAGCAGGCCCTGGGCCGCGTCCGGCCTGAAATTGCCAATGGTCGAACCGGGAAAGAATCCGGCCCGCCGCGGATTGCCGGGCAGCGCGGGGATCTCGAATGTGGTGGTGAAATCTCCGATCAGGGGACGCAAGGCAAGCGCCGGATGATCCGACGCAAGGGCGCGCACCACTTCCGCTAGGTAATCGCCGGAAATATCCAGCGGCGTGTAGGCGCTGATATTCCGCCCAAGGTCCAGCAGGACGCGCACCTTGCGCAAGGAGCCGGCGCCGAATTCCACCAGCTCGACATTCTCACCCATCAGGGCTGCGATCTCGCCGGCATGGCGCCCCAGAAGCATCATTTCGGTGCGGGTCTGGTAATATTCCGGAAGCCCGCAGATTTGCTCGAACAGTTCCGAGCCGGCCGCATCGTAGAAATATTTGCAGCCAATCTCCTTGGGCGTGCGCGCCAGTCCCGCCGCCAGATGATCGGCAAAGCTTTCGTCAAAGGAAGAAATAGACTTTAAACGCGCCAGCGGACGGTCCATCAGATGTCCTCCGCCAGTCTTATTCCCGAAAACTGCCAGCGCGCCTGTGGCGGAAAGAAGTTGCGGTAAGTCGGGCGGATATGGCCAGGCGGGGTGGCGCTCGATCCGCCGCGCAACACCATCTGACCGACCATGAACTTGCCATTATATTCCGCCGCCATGCCCTCAAACGGTTTGAAGCCCGGATAGGGATCGTAGCCCGAACGGGTCCACTCCCACACCTGGCCATGGGCAAAGCGGGGGCTTGCGACTTCCCATTCAAACTCCGTCGGCAACCGCTTTCCCGCCCAGGCCGCATAGGCAGCCGCTTCATAGAAGCTCACATGCTCGAGGGGCGCGTTCGGATCGAGCGGCGCCACGCCGGAAAGGGTGAAGACGGTATCCCTGGCGCTGCCATCATCATCCTTGAGCCAGTAGAGCGGAGCTTCCCACTTCTCCTCCTCGACCCGCGCCCAGCCGTCCGACAGCCAGAATTCGGGGCGGCGATATCCGCCATCGGCGATGAAGGCCTTGTATTCGCCATTGCTTACGGGGCGCGAGGCGATGCGGAACGGCTTTAGCAAGACGTTGTGGTGAGGGCCTTCATTGTCGAAGGCGAAGCCTGAGCCGTCATGGCCAACCGGTGAGATGCCGCCAGGCATGGAAAGCCATTCCAGCGGTCTTGCCGGATGGGCGGGGATTGGCTCGTCGCGATAGGCCGGCAGGAGTGGATTGGAGAAAAAGGCATGCTTGATGTCGGTGACGATCAGTTCCTGATGCTGCTGCTCATGATGAAGACCGAGCGTGATAAGGCTGCCCAGTGCCTCATCTTCTGAGGCATCCAGCAGCGCGCGGTCGACGTGGGCGCGATAGGCATAGACCTCGTCCAGCCCGGGCCGGGAGAGTTGGCCGCGGCGGGGCCGGGGGTGGCGCGGTCCCAGCGCCTCGTAATAGGAATTGAACAGAAAGGCGAAGCGCGGATCGAACGGCCGATAGAAGGAACGCCTGGCCAGGACCACACTCTCGAAAAACCAGCTGGTATGGGCCAGGTGCCATTTCACCGGGCTGGCGTCAGGCATGGACTGCAACAGGCAATCTTCCGCCGACAAGGGCCGGGTCAGCAGCTCCGTGTCCGCGCGCACCTTTGCGTAGGCTTGGGCAAGGCCGGCGGAGGGCTTAGGGGCGGCTTTCATGAAGCTCCGTTCGACAATGCGCAAGAAGGTTGCGCCGCTCCCCGGCTGCGACGGCGCTATGGATAACCACCGCGGCCGCTCCGGGTTCCCAGCTCTTCAAAGGCGATATTCCGGCAGGTCCGTGCAATTTGGAACCCGGCGCGATCCTGCGGCGTTGAGGCTGGTAACCGGCCATGAGCGCCGGCCAGCGGCTGGCAATGAACATCATCCAAGTCACATCCCCCCAAGGCACAAAGTCCACGCCTATCGCCCGGTCCACGCCGGAGTTCCTTGCCGGTGGAGGAGAGATGGGCGTTGCCATCCGCGCTTTCAACTGGACGGCCACCTCCTTGGGGCCGCCCGAGAGCTGGCCCCGCACGCTGAGGACCTGTCTCAGGATCATGCTGGCCTCTCGCCAACCCATGTGGGTGTGGTGGGGCCCTGAGCTGATCAACTTCTACAACGATGCCTATTTGCCGATTATCGGTGGCAAGCATCCGGCCGCCCTTGGCCAGCCCGCGCGGATGGTATGGTCGGAAGTCTGGCCCCAGATCGAGGAACGCATCCAGGCTGCCATGGCGGGGGAAGCCAGCTATTCCGAGGCCGAGATGCTGATCATGCAGCGCCATGGCTATCCGGAAGAGACCTATTACACCTTCTCATTTTCGCCGGTGCGGGAGGAAGATGGCACCGTCCGCGGCCTGGTCTGCGCCAATACCGACGATACCGACCGGGTGATCGGAGCAAGACGGCTGGCGCTGCTGCGCGAGCTGGGTTCGCGGACCTGGGATGCCGATACGGTGGATGATGTCTATTCGTTTTCGGCTCGCGCGCTTGGCACCGATCCGCGTGACATGCCCTTTGCATTGATCTACCGCTTCGAGGACGACGGCGCGCGCGCAAGCTTGCGCGGCACCACCGGCATCGCGCCTGGCCATAATGCCGCGCCGGATGTCATTACGCTGGAAACCAGCAGCCCCTGGCCGGTGAGCGAGGTCATGCGGGGAGGCCACCGGCGTCAGCTGACCCATCTCGCGGAGAAGTTCGGTCCTCTGCCCAAAGGGCCCTGGGCCGATCCCCCACGGGAGGCGCTGCGCCTGCCGCTTGCCACCGGCGCGGAGACCGCGGCGCGCGGGGTGCTGATTCTGGCCGTCAATCCCTATCGCCGGCGTGGCGATGACAGTTTCGAGAATTTCGCCGCCTTGGTGGCGCGGCAGATTGCGTCCGCCATCGTCAATATTGAAGCGTTCGAAGCCGAGCGCGAGCGGGCCAAATCGGCCGACAGTCTGGCGTTGGAGATCGAGCATCGCCGCCGGATCGAACGCCACCAGAATCTTCTGCTCGACGAATTGAACCACCGGGTGAAAAACACATTGGCAACGGTGCAAGCGATGGCGATCCAGACCATGAAGGGTGTCGATTTGGGCGCGCGCGACGCATTCCTGGCGCGTCTTTTCGCCCTCTCCAGCCAGCACGACCTACTCACCATGGACAATTGGGAAGGAGCCTCGCTGGAAGGCGTGGTCCGCCGGGCGCTCAGGCCCTGGCGGGACGACGAGCATGCGCGCTTCCAGGTCGAAGGCCCGCCTGTTCATCTCGCCCCCAAGCGCGCATTGGCGCTGGGCATGGCATTCCATGAATTGGCCACCAATGCCGCCAAATATGGCGCCCTGTCGAATGAAACCGGTGCGGTCCATGTGCACTGGACAATCCCGCCCGACGGCAAGACCTTGAAATTCACGTGGGAAGAACATGGTGGTCCGCCGGTGGGCCGGCCCAGTCATCGGGGATTTGGCTTGCGGCTGATCGAAAACGGCATGGCGCGGGAGCTTTCCGGAAAGGTGGCGCTGGATTTCCGGCCCGAAGGTCTGGTCTGCACATGGGACATGAAGCTGGTATGAGCACCGGGAAGAACGCGAAACCGCGGGTGCTGATCGTAGAGGACGAGATCGTCGTCGCCCTCTTCCTGGAAGATGTGCTGGACGAGTTCGGCTATCAGGTGGCCGGCGTGGTCACCCACCTCGACGAGGCCATCGGACGCGAGCCCGATTACGATCTTGCCGTGCTGGATGTGCATATCAACGGCCGCAATGTGTTCGAGTTCGCCGACATGCTGGCGGGACGCGGCATTCCCTTCGTCTTCGCCACCGGTTATGGCGAGCGCGGCATTCCCGAGCGCCATCGCTGCTCGCCCGTGCTGCAGAAGCCGTTCCAGCCCGACGACCTCAAGCGCATTCTCAAGGACATTTCGCCGGCCTGGCCCGGCGGGGATGGCGGCAACGCCATCAGTGCCGCATAGGGCCGCTCTCGTCCCTCCGAGCGGCGTCGGAAGACTGCCCCGTTTTAAGGTTTGCGGAAAAGCTCAAGTGGAAGACCGGGCAATTTTCGGTGACCGCGGGGCCCCGAACTGCCCTGCCTTCAGTATGACCAGTTCGCGGTAACTGTCCGCGATGCATTTCCATGTGCTTCTGATCTGCGGATCCCATGCATCGTCCGCCAGCCTGGCGGTCTTATCTACCATTCTCAGATATTCGCTCAGCCGATCCATGCCGCCATCCGCCCCCAGACGGGGCAGGAACGCGGAAGGGAGACGGTCCGCAGCGCAATTTTATTGCGCGATATATTGATCAGGCTTCATATGCTAGCGCCCGTGCTGGCATTGTCCGTCCTGACTGTGGCCGGAAAGCCTCAGAAAACGGCTTGTTTCGCTTGGATTCGGAACCACCGGTCTGGTATTTTCTTCTCCAGTACAAGAGGGGCCCCCGTCCTGGGGTTCGAAGATGAACAGATCCAAGCGCGCTGCGATTTTCGCCGCGGGGTTGGCTGCCGTGTCTGTGGCAGCTTTGCCCTTGCTGGTGAACAGCGCCTTGGCGGCTGACCTGACACCAAGCCTTGAGTCGTTTGGCGGGGCAAAAGCGCTTTCAGCATACGAGCTTTCGGCACCGGCTATTGCTGAAGATGATCTGCAGAACAGCCTGGCCGGCCCGCTTAGCGTGAACGGCCTGGCGGGGGGTAATCGCGCTTTTGCTTCCAGCACGCTGTTGTCGCCGAATCTGGCGATGGATTCCGGCCGCGGGCTTGATGTCGCATCGCGCTTGCTTTCTTACGGCGGCGGGGCACAGCCATTCCTCTCGGCGGTATCGGCACCGTATCTGTCCTTGGCCAATGGCGGCCGCTATGGCGGCTTCACCTATGCGCCGGCCGACAATGTGCGCCTGCGCGCGGGCGTCGCCCTCAGCAGCGAAAGGCTGGACCGGTTCAGCTTTGATCCTGCCGCGCCCAGCGGGCCCTTGGCGCTGACCTATGACGCCAGCCAGAGCAAGTCGCTGCTGGGCGGGATTTCCTGGGATGCCACCAGCGCGCTGGGCCTGGATTTCACCGCCATCAGCTCGGAGCGTTCGGGCGTGCCGCTGGGCTTCGGCAATGCTGCCGCCATCTCGCCCAAGGCGGCGACACAGGCGCTGGGAGTATCGGCGCATATGGATATCGGCCAGGGCTGGGTCACCACGGCTTCGTTCAGCGATGGCCTGACCCAGCTTGACCAGCGCGACACCGCTGGCGCGACCAGTCTGCACGAGCAGTCCTATTCCTTCGCCATCGCCAAGCACGGTCTGTTCGGCGATGACGCTCTGGGTCTTGCCTTCTCGCGGCCTGCGCCCAGCATGGCCGGGAGTTTTGCGACCGGGCTGACCGCTTCCAGCGAGCTGCCGCCGCTGGTGGTGGCCCAGGGCCTGGGCGCCGGCCGCGCCACCGAAAGCGATATCCAGCTGGGGTATGTTACCAATTTCTTGGACGGAGCGGTGGCGCTTCAGACCAACGCCGCCTATCAGACCAACTTCCAGGGCCAGCCTGGCGCAACCTCGGTGTCGCTGCTCAGCCGCGCCAAAATCAAGTTCTAGCACATAGACGTGAGCCGGAGTGCCAAGTAAACCGGCGCAGGCGCGAGCCGGAGCGGCAGCGTGCGGACGAGCGCGCGCTTTGAAAATGCTGCGGAAGTTGGGCCGAAGGCAACATGACTTCATCCAAATGGGCGGCAAAGACGTCGCAGGACACGCCAGGCCGCGACATTGAAGGACTTCTCCGAACCAATGTCCTCGTTAAAGAACCTCGTCGCGTGCGCAGCACAAGCTATGCCATCGTCACAACGCCAGCAGATGTGCTTCACGTCGTTGCGGAGTATATCCGCACCTACGAGGACATCTTCGTTACCAGTGGGCCCCGCGACGCTTAAGCCCGGCGAACGCCGGAAGCGAGTTCACACAATCGAAGAATTGGGGGCACAAACAGATGAGCTGGCTAACTCGAAATCGCAGAGTCGATATGTGGATTTTGAGCCGATACTAAACAGCCTCCATCAAAACGGGTTCTTTCCAGATGACCAGTTGATTGCAGCCCTCGCATTGGCTGCGCACCAAAGGTAGGTCGGAAAGCAGTGTTGTTGCCGTACAAAGATGGGGCAAAAAATTCATCAGAGAGCTATTTGGCATGCCCTTTCAGGGCCGGGATTTACATGGCAATTGAGTCGCAAAAGATAGTTCTTGAATCGCCCTCACGAATGCTAAAAGACGGGCCAAGCGCGCCTTGGGCGTGACACATCCAAAAATAGTCCCATACAGAATCGACACAGCCATTTTCGCTGTGAAACATGTAAGGAAACCAATAGCATGGCCGGCCCGCAATTCGTTTATGTGATGAAGGACCTGTCCAAGACCTATCCTGGCGGCAAGCAGGTCTTGAAGGGCATCTGGCTCTCCTTCTATCCCGGCGCCAAGATCGGCATCGTCGGCGTCAATGGCGCCGGCAAGTCCACTCTGATGAAGATCATGTCCGGGTTGGACAAGGATTTCACTGGCGAGGCCTGGGCCGCCGACGGCATCCGCACCGGCTATCTGTCGCAGGAACCGCAGCTGGATCCGTCCAAGAATGTCCGCGACAATGTGATGGAAGGCGTCGCCAAGAAGAAGGCGCTGGTCGATCGCTTCAACGAGATCGCGGCCAATTATTCGGATGCGACGGCCGACGAGATGGCCCGTCTCCAGGACGAGATCGAGGCGCAAGGCCTGTGGGACCTGGACAGTCAGGTGGAACAGGCGATGGACGCTTTGCGCTGCCCCGACGGCGATGCGCAGGTCGAGACCCTGTCGGGTGGGGAACGTCGCCGCGTCGCGCTTTGCAAGCTGTTGCTCGATGCGCCCGACATTCTGTTGCTGGACGAACCCACCAACCATCTGGACGCGGAGTCCGTCGCCTGGCTGGAACACACGCTGCGCGAATACAAGGGCTGCGTGATCCTGGTCACCCATGACCGCTACTTCCTGGACAATGTCACCGGCTGGATCCTGGAACTCGATCGCGGCCGCGGCATCCCTCATGAAGGCAATTATTCCTCCTTCCTGGGCGTGCAGGAAAAAAGGCTCAAGCAGGAATCCAATGAGGAAGCCGCCCAGCAACGCACCATCGCGCGCGAACGGGAATGGATCGCGCAAAGCCCCAAGGCGCGCCATGCCAAGAGCCAGGCGCGCATTAACCGCTATGAAGAACTGGTGGCCAAGAGCCAGGAACAGCGCCAGCAGACCGCCACCATCATGATCCCGGTGGCCGAGCGGCTGGGCAGCGTGGTGGTGGAGGCCGAGAACCTGTCCAAGGGCTATGGCGACCGGCTGCTCTATGAGAATGTGAATTTCAAGCTTCCGCCCGGCGGCATTGTCGGGGTGATCGGCCCCAATGGCGCCGGCAAGACCACCTTGTTCCGTATGCTGACCGGCCAGGAAAAGCCCGACAGCGGCGCCCTGCGCGTGGGCCCCACGGTGCAGATGGGCTATGTGGATCAGTCACGTGATGCGCTGGATGCCAACAAGACGGTGTGGGAGGAGATTTCCGGCGGCACCGACATCATCGAATTCGGCAAGACCCGGATCAATTCCAGGGCCTATGTCGGCGCCTTCGCCTTCAAGGGCGGCGACCAGCAGAAGAAGGTGGGCCAATTGTCGGGCGGCGAGCGCAACCGGGTGCATCTGGCCAAGATGCTGAAGTCGGGCGCCAACCTCTTGCTGCTCGACGAACCCACCAACGACCTGGACGTGGACACGCTGCGCGCGCTGGAGACGGCGCTGGAGGACTTCGCCGGCTGCGCCATGATCATCAGCCATGACCGCTGGTTCCTGGACCGCATTGCCACCCATATGCTGGCGTTCGAAGGCGACAGCCATGTCGAATGGTTCGAAGGCAACTTCCAGGACTATGAGGCCGACAAGAAGCAACGCCTGGGTATCGATGCCGACCAGCCGCATAGGATCAAATACAAAAGGTTCGCCAGAGCGTAGGCGCGGTTCTTTTGCGTTGCGAGTTCGTCGCGAGATCACTCATTGCTTCTTGCCCATATCGCTCCTCGCTCCTACTCACGCCGCAAAATTCCTCGCGCCTGAACGGTCTGGTCGCCGGCGACCGCGCTCAAGTCGCGAAATCGCTCGCGTTCAGTTAAGGTTCCAACTTCGGGCTGGGGCGAACAAGCTCGATGCGGTGATCTTCACGCCGGACCTCTGGACGCAACCATTGGGGGCGCTGGTCAAGACCGGGCCCGCAATCGTGCTGATGCTGTTCTGTCTGGCCATATGGCACGACCGCTAATTGTAAATCCGGCGGGACCGTCTTGAGCGCGAGGGATTTTGGCTGATCCGGCAGGAGCGCGCACGGAGTGTACCAAGTGTACGTGAGTACGCGCGCCGGTCGCTGGCGACAGCGTAGTGCGACGCAGCCAAAAGCCCCGCGCGCTTAAGTCTTTTGTGGTATGTTGCCGCGCCAGCGGGCGACAGTCTCTTCCAGCATGCGGCGGTCCATGTTGGGCGAAGACCAGCGCTGGGTGAATTCGTCCTGGGACCGGCCGGGCAGAATCGAGGCGGGCAACTCGCCGAACTTGATCCGCATCGGCATTGGCGCGCCCCGGCCCAGCACGATGGCCTCGCGGTCCGCCAGCAGCGGCAGATATTCCAGAACGCCGAATGTGGAGTCATGCGTATTGGACCGCATCACACGCTGGTCGCTTTCGGTGGCCAGCCGCATGGCCAGGATGGTGCTGCACTGGGACAGGATGGTGCTGTCCAGTTCCGACGGGCGCTGGGTCAGAAGCGCCAGCGCGATGCCATACTTGCGCCCTTCCTTGGCGATGCGCGACAAGGCCTGACGCGTGGGGAAAAATCCCTTGCGGTCGTCGGCGCTGGCATAGCGGTGCGCTTCCTCGCACACCAGCAGCATGGGCAATCCGCCATTGCTCCATACCGCGAGATCGAAAGACAGCCGCGCCAGAAGCAATACCACCACGTCCAGTATTTCCTCGGGCACTGTGGACAGCTCGATCACGGTGATGGGCCGGCCCTGATTGGGCACGCGGAACAGCCGGGCCAGGATGTCCACCATCGTGTCTTCCATGTTTGGGTTGCCGAACATGAAGGCATAGCGGGGATCGGTGGTGAGCTGTTCGATGCGTGACCTGAGGCGCCGGTAGGCCAGTGTGGGGCGGGACCGCTCCAGCTTGCCCAGCTGCTCGTCGATATAGCTGATCAGATCGGACAGGCGGAACGGCGTGGGACTGTCAACAGTTGATATCGTCATATCCATCGCGCGGCTCCTCACCCGTCCCAGCACGGCATCGGAATATCGCTTCTTGGCTGCCGCAATGGCGTCGCAGAGAATTTCCACTTGCGCTTCCTGATGGTCGTCGGGGCTGGTCAGAACAAAGCGCAATTCCTGGAAGTTGAGCAGCCAGAAGGGCAGGTACAGGTCGCCAGCGCCTATCACCTCCGCCTGGGCACCGAAGGCGCGGCGATATTCGCCGTGCATGTCCAGCACCAGCACATGGGCGTGCGGCCGGTTCTTCAGTGCTTCGCGCAGGACGCAGGTCAGTGCACTGGACTTGCCGCAGCCGGTGGTGCCGACAATGGCGAAATGCTTGGAGAAAAGATCATCGGCCAGAAGCCGGGCGGGCACTGCGGGATCCTGGTAGAGCGCGCCCACATTCAGGGTGGCGCGGTCGGGCTGGGCATAGACCACGGAAAGTTCACGGCTGCCTGCCAGGAACACCTCGTCGCCGATGGAGGGAAAATGCGCCACCCCGCGCTGAAAACCGCTCGATTGGATTTCGCCCACCAGCACCAGCTCCAGGACCACCTTCTCGCCCTGTGTACCGGCGGGCTGCATGGCCATGCCAGTGATGATCCCCACCACCGCGACATTCTGTGCGCGAATGCGGGCCAGCGAGCCGATCTCGGCGCGCGGCGGCGCGGCGCCTGGCGCAGCCGCCACCAGTTCGATCTGGGTATTGCAGCCAGAGACCGCGATGACGCGGCCGATCTTCTGGGCAGGGACCGGCTGTGGCTGGGACGCCGGTTGCTGTGGCACAGGCGAGACGGCGGGCCGGGGTGAAACAGATGGCGGCGGTGCCGCCGCGTGAGGCGCCCCGGAGGCATTGGCGATGGGCCGCCATATCTCGCTCAGAGGACTGCTCCCGTCGGATCAACCTGCCAACGGTAGGGGAAGGGCGGTTAAGACGGCCTAAAGGAATCGGCCGCCAAAAGGGCCTGAATGCGAACTATTGGCTGGGCTTGGCCAGATTGACGGCCAGGTCGCTCAAATGCGCGACCAGGCTCCTGAGATTGCCATTGTTCTGGCCCAGGAAGGCGACGAACTGGTCGCGCTGTTCCAAGGACAGCCAGATGCCCTGATAGGCCACATCCACCAGCACCGGCTTGCCGGTATCGGTGCGCACCCGAAAATCCACCTCCGCCGGCGGCTGGTTGCTTTCGGGATCGACGAGCTGGGTCTGGACGATGAAATCGGTGGGCGTGCGCTCGGTCGAGCCGATCACCTTTAGCGTCTGGTTGGTGTATTTGGCGAAGTAGGACTGATATTCAGCGGTCGCATAATTCTTGAACGCGGCCACAAAGGCTTCGACGTCCTCGGGCGAGGCACTGCGGCGATACTGGCCTAGGGTGAACAGCGCAATGCGGCGCACATCCACCAGCGATAACAAGAGGTCCTCGAACTGGTCGCGACGCTGGACCTGGGACAGCCGCTTGTCGCGCAGGATGTCGAGACCCTTGTGGATGTTCTCGTCCACGAAACTCTCGGCCACATTGGGCACGGCCAGGGCGCGGGTCGCCAGTAGCAGCGGACCAGCGGCCACCGCCGCCGTCAGCAAGGTGCGGCGCATCAGGGGTCTTGAAAGGCGCATTGGTCTTCTTTCCTGTTGCAGACAATGTTCGCGGTTTGCCATGGCAAGTTCAAGGCACGATGACAAAGGATTCTCCATCAAAAATCAGGGAGATTCTGGCCTGGGGTCCGGCCGTTGCGGATTTCCCGGGCCCGCATCTGCCGGTAGAGGCTGCGCAGGGATGAATAATAATCCACGGAACTGCGCTGGATTCCCTGGATCGTCTGGTAGGTCTGGCCCCGCAAATCCAGCAGTGTGAAGTAGATCCGGCCCGCATCCCACCAGATGTGCTGTTTGAAGTGGATCTGGTTGGTGGGATCCATAGCCACATCGATCGCCAGGCCGGCGGCATCGCGCGGATTGGACGGGCCGAGGAACGGCAGCATCAGATAAGGACCTTCACCCACGCCCCAGACCGCCAGGGTTTGGCCGAAATCCTCGCCATGGCCTTGAATGCCGATTTTGCTGGCCGGATCCAGAAAGCCTCCCAATCCCAGAGTGGAATTGATAACCAGCCGCCACATGGTCTTGCCGGCGCGGCTTAATTCGCCCTGCAACATGTCGTTCACAAAGATCGTGGGCAGCGACAGATTTCCAAGGAAATTGTGCACGCCCCGGCGCCCGGGTTCCGGCACCAGCAGGAAATAAAGCCCGACGCTGGGGATGACGAAATATTTGTCGATTTTGCCGTTGAGCTTGAGCATGTCGCGGTTGGTTTGTTCATAGGGATCGTTGTTGGCCAGCGCCTCGGCGGTTGGCGGCGTGGTGGCGCAGCCGGCCAGGGCCTGGCTCAGGACCAGCCCTGTCAACAAGGCGAACAGCACGCGCATGACCAATCCTGGATTTTTGCAGGGTTTCTGCCGGCTTTAGGGGGCGGGAGTCCAGCCCCTTGCGGGTCGACGCGCTTCGAGCATATAAAGATATGTTTATATGTGAGTTGAGACTTGGACAGGCTGGTTTCCATGTTGCGGGCCGCAGGCGACCCTACCCGGTTGCGCTTGCTGCTGCTGCTGCGCCAAGCCGAGCTCACCGTTAGCGAGTTGATTGAAATCGTGGGCCAGTCACAGCCGCGCGTCTCCCGTCATCTCAAGCTGTTGGGCGAGGCGGGACTGGTGGAGCGTTTCAAGGAAGGGAGCTGGGTGTTCTGCCGCGCAGCCGATCGCGGCACTGGTGGCGAACTCTCGCGCGTTATTGCCGCGCTTGCCGATCCGGTGTCGCAGGAAGCCGACAAGGCGCGGCTGGCTCATGTGCGCGAGGCGCGCGCCGGCGCGGCTGCCGCCTATTTCAAGGCCAATGCCGCGGAATGGGAGCGCATCCGCGCCCTGCACGCGCCGGAAAAGGATGTCGAAGCGGCGATCGCGCACCATCTGACCGCCCGCAGGATCGAGAATTTCCTGGATGCCGGGACCGGAACCGGCCGCATGCTGGAACTGATCGCGCCCCATGCCGCGCGCGCCGTGGGCATCGATGTCAGCCCAGAGATGTTGGCGATCGCGCGCGACCGGCTGCTCAGAGGTCATATCCAGAATGCCCAAGTGCGGCTGGGCGATATCTATCGCCTACCCTTTCCCAATGGCGGCGTGGCGGCCGGTTTCGATGTGGTGCTGTTCCATCAGGTGCTGCACTATCTGGACGATCCTGGCGCCGCGGTGGCGGAAGCCGCTCGAGTGATGGCGCCGGGCGGTCGCCTTCTGATTGCCGATTTCGCCCCCCACAAGCTCGAATTCCTGCGCGATGAATTCGCCCATCGTCGCCTGGGCTTTTCCGACCGCGAAGTGGAAGGCTGGTTCTCCGCCGCCGGCCTCGCCAGCGCCGGCAGCGAGACCATCGCGCCCCAAGGGTCCGGGGAAAAACTCACCGTCAAACTGTGGCTGGCCACGCCAAAGGCCCGCGCCAAAAAAGAAGCAGCATGAGTCTTTCTCAACTGATCACCAATCCGGGACCGCTCGAGGTCTCCTTCGAGTTCTCGCCGCCCAAGAGTGATGAGGCGGAAGTCCTGCTGTGGCAGGCGATCCGACGGCTCGAGCCGCTGCGGCCTGCCTTTGTCTCAGTCACCTATGGCGCGGGCGGCTCGACGCGCGAGCGCACCCACGCCACCGTCAAGCGCATTGTCGAGGAAACCGGCCTCAAGCCTGCGGCGCATTTGACTTGCGTGGCGGCCTCGAAAGCGGAAATTGACGAAATCGTCCAAGGCTATTGGGATGCCGGCATCCGCCACATCGTGGCCCTGCGCGGCGACATGCCCGGGATAGAAGGCCCCTATTGCCCGCATCCCGACGGGTATGCCTCCACGCCGGAACTGATCGCGGGCATCAAGAAGATTGCGCCGTTCGAAGTCAGCGTGTCCTTCTATCCGGAACGTCATCCGGATTCGCCCAGCAACGGCCATGACATCGACCTGCTCAAGGCCAAGATGGACTCAGGCGCTGGCCGCGCGCTGGGCCAGTTCTGTTTCGACAATGAGCGGACGGCGCGTTTCCGCGACGATGCGGCGCGCGCCGGCATCACCATTCCCATCGTCCCCGGCGTGATGCCCACCACAAATTTCAAGGGGGTTGCGCGCATGGCTGCCAAGGCGGGCGCTTCCATTCCCGGCTGGCTGGCCAAGGCCTATGAGGGACTGGAGGAAGATGTGGAAACCCGCCGCGTCGTCGCCGCCGCCGTGTTGGCCGACCAGGTCCAGCAGTTGCGCGCCATGGGCTTCGGGCAATTTCATTTCTATACCCTCAACCAGGCCAACCTGACCTATGCGGCCTGCCGCATTCTCGGCATTCGTCCCAAGGAATTACCATGAGCACGCGTGAATCCCGCATTCAGTGGATGAAGCAGGAAGCGCAAAAGCGCCTGCTGCTGCTGGACGGTTCCTGGGGCGTGATGATCCAGGGGTTCAAGCTTGGGGAAGAGGATTTCCGCGGCGCCCGCTTCGGCAACCATCCCTCGGAGCTGAAAGGCAATAACGACCTTCTCACCTTGACCAAGCCGCAGATCATCCAGTCGATCGGCCGCCAGTATCTGGAAGCCGGAGTCGATTTCATCGAGACCAACACCTTCAATTCCAACTTCACCAGCCAGGAGGATTATGGCCTGGGCCATCTGGTGGGCGAGTTGAACGAGGCCGGCGCCCGGCTGGCGCGCGCCTTGTGCGACGAATATTCGCGCCCCGAACGTCCACGCCTGGTGGCGGGCGTGCTGGGGCCGGCCAACCGCACGGCGTCGATTTCGCCCGACGTGAACGATCCGGCCTTCCGCAACATCACTTTCGACCAGTTGCGCGGGACCTATCGCGAAGGTGCCCGCGGGCTGATCAAGGGCGGCGCCGACGTGCTGATGATCGAGACGGTGTTCGACACCCTCAATTGCAAGGCCGCGATCTTTGCCATCGAGGAAGTGTTCGCCGAGATGGGCATGCGGCTACCGGTGTGGATTTCCGGCACCATCACCGACCTGTCGGGCCGCACTTTGACCGGCCAGACACCCACCGCCTTCTGGCATTCGGTACGCCATGCCGAGCCCTTTGCCATCGGTCTCAACTGCGCGCTGGGGGCGAAGGAATTGCGCCCCTATATCGCGGAACTGTCAGGTGCCTGCGACACGCTGGTGTCGGCCCATCCCAATGCCGGCCTCCCCAATGAATTCGGCGGCTATGACGAGACCCCTGAGACCATGGCTGAGATGATCGGGGAATTCGCCCGCTCCGGCCTGGTCAATATCGTGGGCGGCTGCTGCGGCACCAGGCCTGAGCATATCGCCGCTTTTGGCAAGGCGATCTCGGATGTGCCGCCGCGCCGGATTCCGGAAAAACCCAGATATATGCGGTTGTCGGGGCTGGAGCCGTTCACGCTCACGCCCGACCTCAACTTCATCAATGTGGGCGAGCGCACCAACATCACCGGCTCGGCCAAGTTCCGCCAGCTAATCGCGGCCAATGACTATGAGCAGGCTCTGGAAGTCGCCCGCAGCCAAGTGGAAAACGGCGCCCAGATCATCGACATCAACATGGACGAGGGGTTGATCGACTCTGAAGCGGCGATGACCCGCTTCGTCAACCTGATTGCCAGCGAGCCGGATATTTCCAAAGTGCCGCTGATGATCGACAGTTCCAAATGGAGCGTGATCCAGGCCGGGCTGAAATGCTGCCAGGGCAAGGCCGTGGTCAATTCCATCTCGCTGAAGGAAGGCGAGGAAGCCTTTGTCGAACACGCTCGCGAAGTCCGCCGCTTCGGCGCCGCGGTGGTGGTGATGGCGTTCGACGAAGCAGGCCAGGCCGACACGCGTGAGCGCAAGATCGAGATCTGCAAGCGCGCCTACGGCATCCTGGTTGACCGGCTGGGTTTTCCGCCGGAAGACATCATCTTCGATCCAAATATCTTCGCCGTTGCCACCGGCCTGGAAGAACATAACGAATATGGCAAGGCATTCATCGAGGCCGCCGAGGTCATCCGCCGCGAAAATCCGCACTGCCATATTTCCGGCGGCGTCTCCAACTTCTCCTTCTCCTTCCGCGGCAATGAAAAAGTGCGCGAGGCCATGCATTCGGTGTTCCTGTTCCATGCCATCAGGGCGGGCATGGACTTGGGTATCGTCAATGCCGGCCAGCTTTCGGTCTATCAGGATATTCCCACGCCCTTGCGCGAAGGCATCGAGGATGTGCTGTTCAACCGCCGGCCGGATTCTACCGAACGATTGCTGGAACTGGCGCAGCGCTACAAGGGCGACGGCGCGGCGGTCGCGGTGGAGGATGCGGCCTGGCGCAATGCGCCGGTCAATGATCGCATCACCCATGCCATGGTGCACGGGATCGACGCCTTCATTGTCGAAGACACGGAAGAAGCACGCCAAGCCGCCGACCGGCCTCTGGACGTGATCGAGGGCCCGCTGATGGCGGGGATGAATGTGGTGGGCGACCTGTTCGGTTCGGGCAGGATGTTCCTGCCCCAGGTGGTCAAGTCCGCCCGGGTGATGAAGAAGGCGGTTGCCTATCTCCTGCCCTTCATGGAGGACGACAAGTCGGCGGCGAAGGAATCCGCAGGCAGGATCGTGATGGCGACGGTCAAGGGTGACGTGCACGATATCGGCAAGAACATCGTGGGCGTGGTGCTTCAGTGCAACGGCTATGAGGTGATCGATCTGGGGGTGATGACGCCCGCCCAGAAAATCTTGGATGCGGCGCGCGAGCACAAGGCCGATGCCATCGGCCTGTCGGGCCTGATCACGCCCTCGCTGGACGAGATGGTGACGGTGGCGGGCGAGATGGAGCGCCAAGGATTTTCGATTCCGCTTTTGATCGGGGGCGCCACAACCTCCAAGGTGCATACCGCGGTCAAGATCAATCCGGTCTACAGAAGTGGCCAGACCGTCTATGTCACCGACGCATCCCGCGCGGTGGGCGTGGCCTCCAACCTGCTCAGCAAGGACAATGGCGGGAGTTTCGCCGCCGCAGTGCGGGCGGAATATGAAAGCATTGCGCGCAACCATGGCCGTCAGCGCGAGCATGCGCGCCGGCTGAGCCTTGCCGACGCGCGCGCCAACCGCGCCAGGCCGGATTTTGCAAAGGTTGCACCGGCGCCCAAATTCTTCGGCACGCGGGCATTCAACGACTATGACCTGCAAGAACTGACCGACTATATCGACTGGACGCCCTTCTTCCAGACCTGGGAGCTGGCCGGGCCCTATCCCGCCATCCTCACCGACGACAAGGTGGGCAAGGCCGCGACCGACTTGTTCAAGGACGCGCGAAAGATGCTCAAGAAGATCGTGGACGAGAAATGGCTCATGGCGCGCGCCGTGATCGGCTTCTGGCCGGCCAACAGCGTCGATGACGATATCCTGGTCTTCGGCGACAAGGCCCGCAAATTCCCCATTGCCACACTCCATACCCTCCGCCAGCAGATGGCGCGAGAACAGGGCCGGTCGAACCTGGCGCTGGCGGATTTCATCGCCCCTCGCGGCAGGGAAGACCATATCGGCGCCTTTGTGGTCACCGCCGGCATCGGCGAGGAAGCCCATATCAAGGCCTTCGAGGCGGCCAAGGACGATTACTCCGCCATTCTTTTGCGCGCCTTGTCCGACCGCCTGGCCGAAGCCTTTGCCGAACGGATGCATGAAAAGGTGCGGAAGGAGTATTGGGGTTACGCCGCCGAGGAACAGTTCAGCAATGACGAGCTGATCAAGGAAGCCTATAGCGGCATCCGCCCGGCACCCGGTTACCCCGCCCAGCCGGAACATTCCGAAAAAGCGACGCTGTTTAAGCTGCTGGATGCCGAGGCCAGAATCGGCGTCAAGCTGACCGAAAGCTATGCCATGTGGCCGGGCTCGTCGGTGTCGGGATTCTATTATGCCCATCCCGAAAGCCGCTATTTTGGCGTCGGCAAGATCGAGCGCGACCAGGTGGAAGATTACGCCCGCCGCAAGGGTTGGACACCGCAAGAAGCGGAACGTTGGCTGGCGCCGCTTCTCAATTATAATCCGAGCGAGTCAAACGCAGCCTGAGAAATGTCAGTTTGGGGAAAAGTCGGTGGAGCCGCCGCCGGTCTGGTGGTCGGCGGTCCTGTCGGGGCGCTGGTCGGCGCGCTGGCGGGGCATTTCATCCTCGACCGCAACAGCGACCCCGGCGTCACCTTCACCATCGCCGTGGTGGCGCTGGCCGGCAAGATGGCCAGGGCCGATGGCATCGCCACCGAACAGGAATTCGAGATCTTCTGCCAGGTCTTCGCCGTGCCGCCGCAGGAAGAGGCCAATGTGCGGCGCATCTTCAACTTGGCGCGCCAGGACATTGCCGGCTTCGAATACTATGCCGGCCAGATAGCTCAGCTGTTCCGCGACAAGCCCGCGGTGCTGGAAGATGTGCTGGATACCTTGTTCGAAATCGCCAAGTCCGATGGCGTGCTGCACCCCTGCGAGGCCGAGTTCCTGGAAAAGGTGGCGGACATTTTCGGGTTCGCGCCCAACGAGTTTCGCCGCATCCGCGCCAGTCATTTCGCGCCGGAGCTCACCGATCCTTACGTGATCCTGGGCGTCTCCTATGTCGCCGACGATGAGGAGATCCGCCAGACCTATCGCCGGCTGGTGCGCGAGAACCATCCCGACAGGCTGATCGCGCGGGGCGTGCCACCCGAATTCATCCGGTTGGCCACCGACAAGCTGGCGGCGATCAATGGCGCCTATGAGAAGATCCGCGCTGAGCGTGGCATGCCATGAGGCGCGTGGACATGCCCTCACCCAACCATGACGATCGTGCCGGCGCGGCGATCGACATGCTGGTGCTGCATTATACCGGTATGAAGACGGCGAAGGCGGCGCTGGAACGCTTGTGCGACGCGAGCGCAAAAGTCTCGGCTCACTATACCATCGATGAAGACGGCACCGTCTATTCCCTTGTGCCGGAGGCGCGCCGGGCCTGGCACGCCGGGATGTCCTTCTGGGCGGGCGCGACCGATGTCAATTTACGCTCCATCGGCATCGAGCTGGTCAATCCCGGCCATGAATTCGGCTATCGCGAATTTCCGGACGCCCAGATCGAGGCGCTGATCGCGCTCTGTCATGGCATCCTGATGCGCCATCCGATTCCCTCCCCGCGAGTCCTGGGTCACAGCGATGTGGCGCCGGCGCGGAAAGAAGATCCAGGCGAGCTGTTTCCCTGGAAGCGGCTGGCGCTCTGCGGCGTCGGCCTGTGGCCGCAAAGCGCGCTTGGCGATCTTGGGCCAGAGGCTCTGATGCGCTACGGTTATGACCCGGCCGCGCCCAGGGAGAAGGCGATCACCGCCTTCCAGCGCCATTTCCGCCCCAAAAAACTTGACGGCCAATGGGACGCTGAATGTGCGGGACTGTTGGCTTCTCTGCTAAACAAGGTCGAAAGTTAGTTCATTGTCTGGTTGGCCCGCACGCGCGTCGCAACGCTTCGCGTTGCTTGCTGGCGGGGAATAACGTAGTTCTAAGGAGTCAGATGGCCGGGTGACCGCGGTCCAGTAATGGGTCGAGGAAAGTCCGGGCTCCACGGAAAGACGGTGCCGGATAACGTCCGGCGGGGGAGACCCCAGGGATAGCGCCACAGAAATGACACCGCCTAAGGCCCTAAAGGCCCGGCAAGGTTGAAATGGTGCGGTAAGAGCGCACCGCGTCTCTGGCAACAGGGGCGGCAAGGCAAGCCCCACCGGGAGCAAGACCAAATAGGGACGGCACGTGATGTTTTCCGCATCGCCGTCCGGGTCGGTCGCGCGAGGTGGGTGGCGACACCCATCCCAGAGGAATGGTCACCCCTTCGAGAAGAAGGACAGAACCCGGCTTACAGGCCATCTGACACCGATTTCCGAGAGGATGGCTTGACAGGAATTAGGATGCCGTTGCTCGCCTTGGTCTATGAGACATCTCCCCTCCGAATCGTTCCGGTCCGCCGATAGAAATCTGCCGCTTGATATTCAGAATCTGGCAGACACGAATTTTGCTTTGCTCAAGGAAAACCCGCAGCAGCCGTCTCTCCATTTCAAGGGAGA
>Ga0335085_10005179_pt1 | contig 21159 bp, 16 predicted proteins | sample Lox_Sample_45_FD_206712 | JGI IMG/M metagenome (GOLD analysis project Ga0335085, IMG submission 206712) | Soil microbial communities from Loxahatchee National Wildlife Refuge, Florida, United States - Lox_Sample_4.5 | ecosystem: Environmental > Terrestrial > Soil > Wetlands | place: USA...
AAATCGGCCGGGAAGAAGCCGCCTGCCAAGAAGGCCGCCAAGAAATCGGGCGCGAAGAAGAAGGCGGCCAAGAAGGGCCACCGCCGTTAAGCCACCCAAACCGCAACAGAGCCGCGGACGAGTCCGCGGCTTTCTTCATTGCGTTGTGAAGGCTCGGCTCTCTTAGGCAGGCGGGAGCGGCCCGCCCTGGAGACTAGGCTAAAGCGTACAAGTACTCGACAAACGATGCTGATGCGCCGTCGATCCCGGCAACCTTGGGATTGCTGGACTCGATGACGTAATACTCGTTGGGCGCATGCGCGCCCGAGCCGTGTCCCAGCCCGAAATGTCCCGCGGGAAGACTCAACGGCGCTGAGGTGAAGGTGTAGCCCGGCCATGAGCCTGCTGACCGCGGCCACAAAAGCGGGCTCTGCCCAAGCTTCTTGTAGGTTGCGACCTGTGACTGGATCAGTTGGGCATTAGGGTCTGTCTGCGTCGGATCGTACCCGCCGCTCATGTTGACCTCAATATCTCCAAATCCCTTCTTGGCCAAGTAATCTTTCAACAACTGCAGCGTGCCTTGCGCCGTCATGTCGGGTACCAGGCGCATGTCCATCTTTGCGACAGCGCGATGCGGCAAGATTGTCTTACCTCCGGGGCCTGTGTAACCGGCGACCAGCCCTTCGATATTGATCGTGGGCTGCGACTCTAATTGCACCAGCGCGTCATAGTAGGACTTGTCTCCATACCAATGGCTCACTCCAAGCTGCTGCTTCATCATCTGTTCGCTACGCTTGGCGGCGACTTCTTTGATCATCTGCAACTGCGCGGGCGTAAGCGGCTTCGCCTTGTCGAAGAAACCAGTCACGGCGGGCTTGTGGCCATCGGGACCGACCAATGTGTTCAGCGCCTGCACAAGGTGCCACGTCGGGCTGTCGACGGTTGCCTCGAGACTGGAGTGGATGTCGTTCTTCGGCCCGCGGCCCCACTTCTCCCCTGTCGATACGAGTTCCAGCTCCACTACACCCTTGGCGCCCAAATCGATTTGCACGCCGCCGTCGCGATCCTGGCTGGCGGACGGCATGAACACACCGATGGACTTCTTGAGAGCGTCGCTGACCTTGGGCTGGCGAACGACCTCGCCGAAGTGTGGCGAGCCTATCTCTTCTTCGCCCTCGCAGACCAGAACAAGATTAACGGGCAGTTTCTTGCCTGCGGCTTTGAAGGCGTGCAGCGCACTGAGAAACGCGGTCTCTGGCCCTTTCTGGTTGACAGCTCCCCGGCCGACACACACCTTCCCAAGCCCCTCCTTGTCCACGATGTGCGCCTCTAACGGTGGGGATGACCATTCGGAAGGATCAAACTGCTTCACGTCATACATGAAGTAGATACCGACCGTCTTCGGCGCTCCCACATCCATCACGCCAAACACCCCAGGCTTGCCCGAGGTTGGCATGACTTCCACATTCGCGAAGCCCGCATCGCGTGCGAGTTTTGCCATGTATTCCGGCCCCTGCGGAAAATTGCGGTTTTCTGCTGCAATTGAAGGGAGTGCAATCCAGTCCTGTAGCGCCTTTACTGTTTCATCGTGCAGCTTCGGAACCTGCGCTAGGACCGCTTGCATGTCGGAATTGTCGGCTGAGAAAAGATGCACAGGCAGACCGGCCACTACCGCGCCTGCCAATGCTCCACGAATGAAGTGTCGACGATTTAAGTCAGAAATGTTTTCCATCGCTCGCCTTTTCGGGAATTAACGATATTGCAATACAGTAAGCGCAACAGACTATCACTTGATCGGCGCAGGTTGAAAGAGCGGCACAACTGAGGAGCAGGATTTCGAGAGTCGGGAGCCGAGTCGCGTGCGATTACGCCTCTACGACCAGATGAGACTTCCAGCGCTCGATCAGTTCCCACCAGATGAGCTTTTGCCACTCTTCAAAGACGGTTTTTGCCCAGCGACGGTTCTTCCACCAATTATCGCCAGCCAATCGCTCCTTGCCGCCATCTTCGACTGGCGCGTAGACATCCGCAATCGACCAATGATAGCGGGGCAGTCGCGCCTCGAAAATCGAGAGCGCCCGCCGGGTGTGGTAGTCCGAAGTTACGATCAAAACTGAGGAGGCATGTAGAGGAGCCAGGCAGCGCGCCAGATCTTCAGCTTCGCCATAGGTGGAATCGGCGGCCACCGCGCAAACCGAAGTGTTGTCGGCGTGGACCCGCTCCAGAAACTCGCGCGCCATCTGGGCGTTGGTTTTGCCAAACTTTTCACCACTCTCTTCAGCATCGAGGATCATTCTCGGCGCCCAGCCGTCCTTCATTAGCTGTACTCCGCGCCAATAACGCGAGTCGTCAAAGCCGCCGCCCAGCACCACCATGACGTCAGAGGGTTCGGCGTTATTGACCCGCAGGAAAGAAGCCGCGTATTCGGAGGCGAGGCCTACAACAACTGCCACCAGAACCAGCAAAATGGCCGTAGCCCACCAGAATGGGTGGAGGACGATAGGGTGCGAAGCCTCGGACGGTGGCGCCGGAGGCAGTTCAACTGATGTCGATTGGGTCATCGAATGGTTGCCGCAGTGACTGATGAAGGCTATCTCAGCAGCTGAGCGGCCAGCGCTGGCTGTTCATCGCGAATCTGCGCGGCAACCGCCATTTTAAAGGCGACGGCCAAACCCATAATGATGAACGGAACGCCTCCAAACCCGATGGTGAGAAAGAAGCCTCCCAGAATCACCATCCAGATGGAGAGTTGCATAGCCATCGCCATTTCGCGAATCTCGGGCGTAGGTCCACGTTTTCGAATGGCTCCAAGTCCACGGCATGACACGACAATGGCCATGACGTAGAGAACCGCCCCCAGAATTCCGGCTTCGCTGGAGGTCTCGGTATACGCGTTGTGCGTGTAATACCAGATGCCGTGCTCTTTGCCCTCAGCCTTCGCCTGCTGGTCCTCAGCAACGGCAAACTGTCCCGGTCCTACTCCAAAGATGGGGTGGGTCAGCGTCATCATTAGGCTACGGCCCAATAAGAGAAGCCTGACATTGGCCGACTCGGCCGCTTCCTGCGATTCAAAAGTATCCTCTTTGCCGTGGAACAGGGTACCGAAGCGGTTGAGAGTTGTCTCGGGCAGCACCGGGATGATCATTACGACCATTAGGGCGACGCTAACTAAGACGAAGGCGCGCTCCTTCGTCGAGGCGCGTATGAGAAACATGATCAGCCCGATTGCAAAGAGAATCAGGGCCATGCGGGAAGCTGAATGGCCAAGCGCTATCAGCACCGGTGGCATAAGCAGGAAAAACAAAACCTTCGTAAACCAGCTACCTCGCCTGAATCCCAGCCACAGGAACGGCAAGCCGATCAGCAGGTAGAGCGACATGAAGTTGGGATCCTGAAGAGTTGCGGAGTGAAACAATCCCAGTCGCTGTTCGGCCTCACCGGGGTTGGTAGGCGTGGCATTGGCGATCGAGGAGATTCCGGTATTGGGATCGATCGTCGTATCCCGGAATAGGGTGATGGACAACACCGCCACCGTCCCCATAGCGGCGCCCAGCGAGTACATGCAGCGCTTGATCTCAGGCAGGCTACGTGCAAAGGCGAAGATGAAACCCACCATCAGCAAAGATTGCACGGTTCCCTTCAAGACGTCGGTACTGCCGCCAGGCCAGACGCTGAATGGCACACAGATGGCGGTCCACACCGTAAACACCGTCAGGATCTTCCCGAGCTTGATGCGGAACAATTCCCCGCCGCGTCCAGTAGCAAACAGACCGGCAAGCATGACTACGGTCATCACCAGCGCCAACCGGATCTCAGGAATCAGCTCCGGCATGCGCGTGCAGAACACGTAGATGTAGACGATCAACGCGTAGTGGAACATCGCGTAGCTCGCCTGCGGGGCATGAACGGTGACGGTTGGCGACTCTTCCGCTGGGGGCAACGTCGGAGTCACGGTCGCGATGGGTTCATCCAGTACTGCCTCGCCCGCCGGCGAGTATGTTCCGTCGTGGTAGAAGTTCGACATAAGGTCCCTGGTCACCTGCTCCGGAAGGGGGAGACGGCTGGTAACTCCTGCGGCATCGTTCGGCGAGCTACAGTGCCTATTGGGTAAAGCCCGCCAAGCCCTGCGGCAGCCGAAGGAAGTCTCTCGTCATTATGCTTCAAGATAGCCAAGGACACAATCTTGCCGGGCGAAACGCCGTATGGCGATAGCCATCTAGTTGCATTTTGATACAGAGTTCGAAGATCGGATTAGGCACGGAGTTTGAAACTTCCTCTCATAACTCGTCCGCCGTGCGAGCTGGAAACTCAAACCGGCACTCTTCCGGCTTTTTGTCGAAGCGTAAGCCCTGAAACACCGGAGCGCGCATCTTGACCGTTCCGCTTTCGCCTTCGTGGGTCCATTCCGTGAACTTGATCTCGGCCACCAGTTCCGGTTTCACAAAGTGCACTGGGCGAGTGCTCTCAACCTTGCCAAAGAATGGGCTTCGCGCGATGCGCAGTTTCTCCATCCGCCGCCACATCTCGGAGTGCGATTTCCCGGTGAATCCGCTGCCCGCATGGCCCACGTGAATCAGCCGGTCTTTATCGTCATAGAGACCGAGCACCAGCGAGCCAAAGTTCTCACGCGAGCCTCGCGGGTCAGTGTAGCCGCCGATTACGCATTCCTGCCGCTTGGTGATCTTGATCTTCAACCAGTCGCGGCTGCGCTTCGGCTTATAACAGCTTCGCCGCTGCTTGGCGACGATTCCTTCCAGGCCACGCTCGGCGGCGGCATGGAAGAGGTCAATGCCACGGCCAACGTAATGGTCGGAGAAACGCGCGCAGTCGCCGTTCAGGAGAATAGAAGCCAGTAGATCTTTGCGCTTCTCCAACTCGGCTTGCATCAGGTTGTAGCCATCCAGGTAAATCAGGTCGAATGCGTAGTACATGACTGGGATGTCGTCGCGAGTACGGCGAATGCGGCGTCCGCCTTCGCCGACCCCAGTGCGTTGTTGCATCAGGCCGAAGGAGGGGCGACCTTGTTCGTCAAGTGCCACGATTTCCCCGTCAAGAATCGCAGTGCTCGCGCGCACATGCTGGGGCAGTTCGCTTAGTTCAGGATAGGCTTTGGTCAGGTCGTTCTGATTGCGCGATACAAGGCGCACGCGGTTGTCTTCGATGAAGGCGATGGCGCGGTAGCCGTCCCACTTAATCTCAAACAGCCACTTGTCATCATCAAACGGCTCGTCGACGAGCGTGGCCAGCATGGGATGGATGATGCTGGGCATCGGCGCTTTGCGGCCGACATGCGCGCCGTGAATGCCTACCGGCTCAGGCGCTTTTTGGGGCGCGGCTTTTTTTTTAGAGCACCGGGAGCGGTAGCGGAGGCCTTGGCCGCCGCTTTCTTGCCAGAGCTCTTCTTCCGCGGGGCCGGGTGCGCGCCCTCAGCAGCAGGTGCCTTGGCCGCGGCCTTGCGCTTCTGCGCGTCCGCCTTGGCGATCGAATCAGCTAGCCAGTCGTTCTTCGTTGATCGGCTGCTGCCCGCCGCCGGACGGCTGCTCTTCCACTCACGCGCGCCGGCATCAGCAGCAATCTGGTCGAGCGTTCGTCCCGTCAGCGCCGAGTGGTCGTACTTATCAATGTCATATCCGTCCTGAGCGTAGGCATCGCGATGCTTGATCAGCAGCCACTCGGTTCCCTTGTTGCCGGGCCTGCGCGAGCGGATATGAACCAGCGCGAAGCTGCCTTTGAGCTTCTCGCCATCCAGCCTGAACTTGAAATCGCCCTTGGCGAGCATCGGGTGTGCGTCGCCTTCGGGCTCCCACGTGCCGACATCCCACACCATCACCGTGCCCGCTCCGTAGTTACCCTGCGGGATGATGCCTTCGAAGTCGAAGTACGAAACCGGATGGTCCTCTACCTGCATCGCCAGGCGCTTGTCGGCCGGATCGAGCGACGGCCCCTTGGGCACGGCCCACGACTTCAGCACGCCGTCCATCTCCAGGCGAAAGTCATAATGCAGATGGGACGCGCGGTGCTTCTGCACCACGAAACGGTGCCCCTTCCCGCGCTCGACCTTGCCCGCAGGCTCCGGCGTCTGTTTGAAGTCGCGTTTCCGTTTGTATTCTTCGAGGGCCATAAGTGTCGCGGCTGCCAAAATTCGCGTCCTTCGGCCGGACGCAACTTTGGAACTTATTCTCTTTGTCGCCGGGCAAGAGCTTCGGCGGCTGCTTTGTTACAATACATCACCACATTTGGCGAACTCGGCCTTAGAAGATACTTCTCAGGACTTTGTGCCTTTTGGTGTGCGCGGTTGCGCACCTGTTCGACGGGTCGTCTCTCAGTCGATCTTCAGACGGCTCTCATTCATTGCAGAGCGAGGAATACATCCCAACCAGCGTTACCAGCAGGAGATAAGGTATGCCAACGAAATCGCCAGCCAAGAAAAGCACGCCGGTGTCGTTCGCAGCGAAGATCAAGCCCCTGTTCACCGCGACGGATGTGGCGCACATGAAGCCGATGGGCGTGTTCCTGCACAACTACAGTTACATGTCGAACTCCGCGGGTGGGCACGCGCATGCCAAAGCGGTCTACGAACAGGTGAGCACGGGGCAAATGCCCCCCGGCTCCCCCTGGCCCGCAACCAAAGTCAAACTCTTCGCCAAGTGGATGAGCGACGGGTACAAACCGTAGCTCAAGGTACGCTCGCCGACTCTATGGTTGCGTCCTTGCGTCGGACGCTAACCGCGGAACGAGGGCTACGCGCCCATCCGCAACAACCAAAGCGCCATTCTGCTTTGTTACAATACCCCTACCGCACAGTGGGCGCTTAACTCAGCGGTAGAGTGCCATCTTCACACGGTGGAAGTCACAGGTTCGAATCCTGTAGCGCCCACCATTTCTTTTCTTAGGGTTAGCGGGAATCGCCGGCAAGAATTCAACCTACAGCTCATTCCGCTAGCTCCCAAGCCGTTGCTTGAGCTTCGGATGTGAGGGTCGACGTGTCCGGACACTGCAAGGCACAAGGATTTGCCAGCCTGCAGGCAGCAAATTGCGAACGGCCGTGACCCAAGCTAAAATACCAACCACGGTAACTGTGTGGTGCAACGAGAGTTCATCGTTCGCGGTTCTGCTCACATATTTGCCGCTCGCGCGTATGTTTAGGTTGGGGACCGATATCCGGTTAAGTTTGGGCTTTGCTTAAGCAAATCATCAACTCGCGACGATGGAGAAACGCGCTTTTGCTTGCCATCTGCGTTCTCCTGTTTCTCTTCGTCTTGCAGGCGAAGACCGCAGTTTATAACGGCAAGTCCCAGGTAAAGGTCACCCCTACCACTGCTTCCAAGTTGTGGCTTGACGGGCACAAGTGGGAAGCACAATCGGTCAACTCAAGCGCTGCCATCCTGTTCTGGATGGTTTCCCTTTTCCTATGGGTACTCTACCGCCGACCGGAGCGGCGCGCTTTCAGCGTCCGGCGAACGGTTCACCCCAGACTCGCATCCCGTCAGCATCTCCAACGCTTTCTTCGGCCACCTCCTATCCTCTAGCAGTTCCTTTCGTTTCGGCTTCATCCCTGAACTTATTGGGTTTATCGGCCTTTCATTCGGGTCCAAATAACCAGCACCCCTCAGGCTCCAAAGTAGCTGGAAGTTGTGGGGTGCATGAGGAAAGTTTATGAAGTTTCGCCCTTGGCACAAGCTTCTTGTGTTGGCGGTGGTTCTGTTCTGTCTGCTCGCGCTCGGCGCGATCATCAAACACTCTCATAACCCCGCGACTGCCGAGGCCAGCGACCATGCGGCCGGCGCTGACGCCGCGCCCTACGCTGCGGTGGCTCCGGTGAAAAGAGAGACCATCGCCACGACGCTCGCCATTGCCGGCCAGTTCATTCCCTACCAGAACGTCGAACTGCACGCGAAGGTTGCGGGATATATCCGGCATATCTACGTCGATATCGGCGATCGCGTGCACGAGGGACAGGTGTTGGCAGTGCTGGAAATCCCCGAGCTGATAGCCCAGGTCGATGAGGCGAAAGCGGCAGTGCACCACGCTGAGGAGGAAATTCAGCGGGCGAAGAGCGAGGTCTCGCGAGCACAAGCCGACGAGGTCGCGTTGCATGCCAATGCCGCACGTCTGGTCAATACCGATAAGGCGCGTCCCGGCCTGATCGCACAGCAGGAGCTGGACGATGCGACCGCCAAAGATCGTGCCGCCGAGGCCCAGGTCGATGCAGCGAAGTCGGCACTCGCGGCCGCCAAGCAGCAAGTGGAAGTGGCCAAGGCGAGTCAGCAGCATTATGCCGCGCTTAGCGACTACTCCAAGATCATTGCGCCTTATGACGGGGTCGTAACCTGGCGCTTCTCCGATACCGGCGCATTGGTTCAGGCCGGGACTTCCAACAGCAGCGGCTTGCCGGTTGTAACGCTGGCCGAAGTTAACGTCCTACGGCTGCGCATTCCTGTCCCTGAATCACTGGCGGCGAAGATCCGCGTGGGAGATACCGCTGACGTTCATGTACAAGCCACGGGCGAGCACTTCACTGGCAAGGTTGAACGCTTCACCGATTCTCTCGACCCTTCCACTCGCACCATGCAGGTTGAGATCGACGTTCCCAACCCCAAGTATCACCTGCAGCCCGGCATGTACGCCGATGTCCGCCTCAATGCCAACAGCCGCGACAACACCTTGACGGTTCCCGTCGATGCCATTCGTCATCAGGGGGAGAAGACGACCGTCATGGCGCTCGACGGGAAGGATCGAGTGGAAGTCCGGGACGTCGAGGTGGGCGTGCAGGGCTCCGACCGGGTCGAAATTGTCTCCGGCCTCTCGGAAGGCGAGCGAGTGCTGGTGGGCAATCTTGGCAGCTATCAGGCGGGCGAGAAGGTCAGGCCAAAGCCGGCCGCCTTAGCAGAAGCGTCCTCAACCAGCGGGGCAGAGTGACTTCCAATGTCTAGCTTTGCGATCAAATATCCGTTTTTCATCCTGATGTTGTGTCTGGCGATCGTCGTGGTCGGCGTGGCCACCGTTGTGCGCATGCCCGTCGACCTCTTCCCGCAGATCCAGATCCCTGTGGTGGTAGTGGCGACGTTCTACAGCGGCATGCCTCCGGAGCAGATCGAGGCCGACATCACCGATACCTTCGAGCGCTTCTTCACTCTGGGCAGCAACATCGACCATATCGAATCGCGATCACTCACGGGCGTCAGCCTGATCAAGGTGTACTTCCAGCCCGGGACCGATGCCGACGCAGCCGTAAGTGAGATCGCCAACCTGGCGATGGCGGATCTGCGAAGGCTGCCGCAAGGCACGCTGCCACCAGTGGTGCTGAAGTTTGACGCGTCCAGCTTGCCTGTGTGTCTGGTAACCGTGAAGGGCCAGGGCCTGGATGAAACCCAGTTACATGATCTAGCGCAGTTCAACGTGCGTAACCAGATTGCTAACGTTCCCGGCGCATCCGTACCGCAGCCCTATGGAGGCAAGTACCGCCAGATTCAGTTCTACATCGACCCGGTAAAGCTCGAGGCTGCGCAACTCAGCCCTATGGATGTGGTGCACGCGGTCAACCAGGCGAACAAGATCCTGCCTGCCGGTGACGTGCGCATTGGGCCGCGCGACTACAACATCTACAGCAACAGCCAGCTTCCCGACACGCAATCGATGAACGACGTGCCACTGAAGGCAATCGGCAACAACGTTCTGCGCTTCGGCGATATCGGGCATGCGGAAGACTCGTCAGCCATTCAGTACAACATCGTTCGCGTGGATGGCCAGAAATCGGTTTATCTGCCGATTTTGAAGCAAGGCGGAAACAGCAACACCATCCAGATCGTCGATGGCGTTCGCGACCGCGTCAAGAGCCTGCTCGATGTTCCCAAGTCGCTCGTCACGAGCGTTGTTTTCGATCAATCACAGTACGTGAAAACTGCGGTATCCAACGTGATGCGCGAAGGCGGCATCGGTCTGTTGCTGACTGCGCTGATGATCCTGGTCTTCCTGGGGTCGGCCCGCGGCACTGTATCCGTGCTGCTGTCGATTCCTATCTCCTGCCTGGCGTCGTTCCTGTTGCTCAACGCTACGGGAAGCACGATCAACACGATGGTCCTTGGTGGACTGGCGCTGGTCCTTTCGCGTGTCATTGATAACTCGGTCGTCGTGCTGGAAAACATATTCCGTCATCTTGAGGAAGGTGAAGATGCCGTCACCGCGGCGGAACGCGGCGGACAGGAGGTTCAACTCGCCGTACTCGCGGCAACGTTCACCACGGCAATCGTCTTCTTCCCCGTCATGTTTTTGTATGGCGTGAGCCGTTACCTGTTCACGGCGCTGGCCCTTGGAGTCGTACTAGCCCTGGCTGCCTCTTACCTGGTGGCCATGACGCTGGTGCCTCTCTTCTGCGCTCGCTTCATTAAAACGGCGCACGGCCAAGGCGGACACCATTCGAAGTCGGCGTTTGGACGCTTCGTGACTTCCTTCAATCGCAAGTACGACCAAATGCTCATGCACTACGACCGGGCAGTGGACAAAGCGCTGGCCCGGCCTGTGGCGACAGTGGTTGTGCTGCTGGGAACGTTTGTCGTGAGCCTGGCCTTGTTTCCACTGCTCGGGGTGGCCTTCTTCCCGCGAACGGATCCCGGACAGTTCGTCATCAATATCAAGGCTCCGACTGGCTCGCGATTGGAGCGCACCAACGCATATGCCGGACACATTGAAAATGACATCCGCGACGTGATCGGCGACGACGTGCAGATGATCGTCTCCAACATCGGCCTGACCCCAGATTTGTCTTCTATCTATACGAGTAATTCCGGCCAGCATACGGCGTTCATCCAGGTCAGCTTGAAACCCGAGCACCGCCTGAGCACGTTCGCCTACATGGACCGGGTTCGCAGGAAGTTGGAGGCAGACTTACCCGAAGTAGCAACGTATTTCCAGACCGGTGGCCTGGTCGACTCGGTGGTCAACCAGGGAATGCCGGCGCCCATTGATATCCAGGTCAGTGGAAACAATCAGCATGCGGCTTACGAGGTAGCCCAGGAACTGGCCCAGAAGCTACGCTCCCGGTCCGACGTGAGTGATGTGCTGATTCCGCAAGACCTGGATTATCCCGGCCTGCAACTAGATGTGAAGCGCGAGATGGCTGCGCGCCTGGGGCTTACCGCGAGTGACGTGGTCGATAACGTCGTGACCGCGCTCACCTCGAACGGCATGATCGCGCCCAGCTACTGGGTTGATCCCAAGAACGGCAATAACTACTTCCTAACTGTGCAATACACGAACCGACAGATTGGCTCCATGACGATGGAGGACTTCAAACAAATTCCGCTGCACGCAGCCAACAACCCCAATCCCACGATGTTGGAGAACGTCGCCGACATACACGTGATTAACACTCCGACCGAAGTCGATCATTACCAGCTCTTCCGGGTGATCGACCTTTACGTTTCGCCGAAAGGTGAGGACCTGGGCAAGCTCTCAGGCGAGGTGAACAAGCTTATCGATCAGACTAAGCTGCCTCCGAACGTGCGCGTGCAGGTGCGCGGGTCGGTTGTGGCCATGCAGCAGTCGTTCAAAAGCTTCGGCGTTGGACTGGTGCTGGCGATTGTTCTGGTCTACCTGATTCTAATGGCGCAGTTCGCGTCGTTCATCGATCCGTTCATCATTCTGCTGGCGATCCCGTCCGGCATCACGGGTGTGATTGTGATCCTGTTGCTCACTCACAGCACACTGAACGTCATGTCGCTGATGGGCCTGATCATGATGACCGGCATCGTCGTCTCCAACAGCATTTTGATTGTCGATGTCACGCGCAACTACCGGGAGAAAGGCATGCCGATTCGCGAAGCGGTTGCCCTGGCATGCAGGGTCCGCTTGCGTCCGATTCTTATGACCTCATTGGCCACCATTCTGGGACTCATCCCCATGGCCCTTGCTCTCGAGGCCGGCAGTGAGCAGTACGCTCCACTGGCCCGCTCCATCATCGGAGGCCTGACCGTCTCGGTGATCGTCACCGTCTTCCTGGTACCTGCGGTGTATCTGCTGATACATCGACGCGAAGAATCGGAACCGGAGGTGCAAGCTTGAGAAGAACGACCCTCTGGCTTGTCGCTCTGGAAATCTTCACTACTGGTTGGCTGGTGGCGCAGGCGCCGCAGACAACGCCTCCGCCAACTGCACCCATGCCATCGCAAACGGTGACGTCGCCTGCTTCGGCGCAGCCGGGAGAGCCGCAAAATCCAGCCGGGCAGACGCAAGCGCCGGCCGACCAACTGCCGTTGCCCCCAACGACCGCGATACCGCAAGCGCAAATCCCGTCGCCTGGCACGGGGCCTACGCAACGCTTAACGCTGCAAGACGCTGAGGCGCTGGCGTTGAAAAACAATCCGCAGATCTCCGTTTATCACCTGCTGTCGCTGGCTTCGCGTCAGGTCACGCGAGAAGAGCAAGCGGCCTATTACCCGAACATCTATGGCAGCGTGACGGCGGTGAAACCCAAGGAAGGCACCCGCATCGCAGCCGGGAACTTGAACAACCCAATCGTGTACGAGCGCGCGGCTTACGGTGTGACCCTGTCGCAACTGATTACCGATTTTGGACGCACCAACAATCTGGTGGCGACCGCCGCATTGCGCGCCAAAGCGGCTGATATGAATGCGCTCGCCACCGCCGCCGAGGTTAAGCTGGCTGTCGACAGCTCGTTCTATACAGCACTGCAGAATTTCTCGTTGCTGAAGGTGGCTCAGGAAACGGTCAACGCGCGCCAGGTTGTGTCCGATCAGATCACAACGCTGTATCAGAACAAGTTGCGCTCGGAGGTCGACGTCAGTTTCGCCAATGCAAACCTGGCGCAGGCGAAGCTGCTGCTGCTGGATGCGCAGAATAATTATCAGGGCGCGCTGTCGAACCTCTCACAAATCTTGGGCTACATTTCGCAACAACCCTTCGAACTGGTCGACCCCGCGAACCAGATCACTGCGCCGCCGCAGGACGTCAGCCATTTGCAGGACGAAGCGTTCAGCAACCGGCCCGAGATTGCGGCCCAGGGCTATGAATATCAGGCCGCGCAGAAGTTTCAGAAGGCGCAGCGCGATGAACTGTTTCCCAGCATTGAGGCCCTCGGCGTGGTTGGCCGCACGCCGGCCAGCAACTCGATTAATGGCATCTCCCCGTTTACGGACTGGTATGGCGCAATCGGAGTGAACCTGAATGTTCCCATCTTTCAGGGATTTCTTTACCCGGCACGCTCCAAAGAAGCCGCAATCAGAGCACAAGCCAGCTCCGAGCAGCTCCGCGACCTTAAGGACAAAATCGCCAACGACGTCCGTACCGCGTGGCTAAACTCCATTAATGCTTACAACCGTATCGGGGTTTCGCAACAGTTCGTAGACCAGACAAGCCTGGCTCTGAACCTTTCACAGACGCGCTACAACCTGGGGCTGAGTTCGATCGTCGAGTTGAGCCAGGCGCAGCTGCAACAAACCGAAGCGCAGATACAATTCGCAGCCGCGAAATACCAATACCAGATCGCGCAGTCAGTGCTCCGATTCCAGATCGCAGCACCGTAAACGGAAATGACGAGTCGGAGCAGGGAGAGGTATAAGAAAGACCATAGCGACACGGCCTTCATGATCGCGGCCTTCGCCGGTTGCGCGGCGGTTGCTGCCTCTGAGGATGTTTATTATTTCGCGACGGATGTGGTCTTTTGGAACACTTGGCGGCTGCATCCCTCGTCCGTATTCATTGGGACACTGACCTTTCTGCTTGCGCTGTACCTGTTGCAGCGTCTGAACAACGCCAAACACGCAATACGGTACCTTGGCCCCTACACGCCACTTTTGGGAGCGTCTGGTGTGAACCTGGCGCTGAAGCTGAATGGCTTTTGGCTCCTCCCGGTGGTCATCCTCAGCGTGGTTTGGAGTGTCTTGCAAGTACGGGGCATTACCCTCGAGTCGGCCCCTCATTCTTGACCGCCCTGTCGCCGACGACAAGTTCACGATATTCTAAGCAGTATCTCAAGCCGTTATCGATACTCCATACGATCTACCGCGCAGGGTTTGCGCAGGAGGTTTGGTGTGCCTAGTCTTCGGTCGATTCCCAACGCCGTGGTCTGCACGTTGCTGGCTCTTATAACTTTCTCAGTTACTGGCGGCGCACAAGCGCCCTCGCCCAATACGCCTGCAGCGCCAGCCCAAGCTCCCAAGCCATCGAGTTCACAGGCTCCTCTGTCCAATGCTCCCAGCGCGCAGAAGGCCAAGACACAGGCCGCGAAGAAGCAGTCGGAGGACTGGCCGCGCACCTTTACCAGCGGAGCGGATACTTTCACTGTTTATCAGCCACAGGTGGAGAAGTGGGAGGGAGACCGCATCGATCTATATTCGGCTGTGGAATTGAAGACCGGCAAAGAGGCCGCCGCCAAGTACGGCGTTGTCTGGTTTCGAGCGCGGACCGAGGTCGATAAGATCAACCGGCTGGTGACACTCGATCAAGCCGAAGTTACCAAGGTTAAGTTTCCCGTAGCTTCGGAGAAGGAATCCGAACTAAAAACGCTCGTGGAAGCGAAGCTGCCCGGCGCCACGAAGACCATCTCACTCGATCGGCTTGAGTCGGACTTGGAAGCATCCGACCACGAGGTCAAGACCGTCGAAGTCAAGAACGATCCGCCAAAGGTAATTATCTCCAGCAAGCCGGCATTGCTCGTGCTCGTGGATGGCATGCCGCAGTTGCGCGACGTGCCAAACGTGAAACTCCAGCGCGTCATCAACACGCGCTCCATCATTCTGTTCGAGAGCGACAAGAAGACGTATTACCTGCGCGTGGAAGACTGGTGGCTCCAGGCGAAGCAGCTCGAAGGCCCGTGGGAATACGCCAAGAAGCTGCCTGATGACATGAAGAAGGCGGAAGAGTATCTCGTCGCCCAGAACCAGGTCCAAAACCCCGAAGGCGAACAAGCCAAGCCCACGACTTCGTTGAAAGAGGCCGGAAAGAAAGCGGAGATTCCCTTCGTCTATGTTGAGTTCGGTCCGGCGGAGCTGATCGAAACGAAAGGTGAGCCGCAATACAGCGCAATCCCCGGGACCGGTCTGGAGTATGTTTCCAATACCAGCGGGAACATCTTCCGGCTTAGCAGCGAATACTACATTCTCATCTCCGGCCGCTGGTTCAAAGCCGCTTCGTTCGAGGGGCCATGGGCATTCGTCAGCTCCGTCGATATGCCTCCGGACTTCGCCAAGATTCCGGCGGATAGTCCCAAAGCGACGGTATTGGCGTCGGTGCCCGGAACTCCGCAGTCGAAAGAAGCGCTGATCGCCAACTCGATACCGCAGACGGCGACCATCACCCGCTCGGAAGCCAAGCTCACCGTGCAGTATGACGGCGAAGCGACGTTTGTTCCAATCGAGGGCACCTCGATGACCTACGCCAAGAACACCAGCACGGCTGTCATCAAGGTCTCCGACAACAATTACTACTGCGTGGAAGCGGGGGTGTGGTTCAAAGCGCCGACCCCGCAAGGGCCATGGCGCGTGGCCGATTCAGTGCCGGACGAAATCTACACCATTCCAACGAGCTCACCGCTTTACTACGTCACGTACGTGAAGGTCTATAGCTCGACGCCGGACGTCGTGTACGTGGGCTACACGCCGGGATACTACGGTACTGTGGTCTCCTCCAATACGACAACTGTTGTCTATGGAACCGGCTGGTACTACCCGCCCTACATCGGTCCCACAGTGTGGTACGGGTGGCCTTACACCTACGGAGTGGGAGCCGGCTTCACCTACACGACCAGCACTGGCTGGAGCTTCGGCTTCGGATACGGCTATGCCTACTATCCCTGGTATTACCCGTGGTGGGGACCGATGGGCTATTACGGTTGCTGCTGGTATCCGTACTATGGATGGGGAGCCTGGGGCGGAGCAGCTGTCGCCAATGTTTACGGCGTGTGGGGCAATACGGCTTACTCACGAACGGGCGCGGCCTGGGCCAATCCTTACACCGGCAACTACGGAGCGGCGACCCGCGGGGCTTATCACAACACGCAGACTGGACGTACAACTGTCGCGGGGCGCGGCACCAATACAAATATCTATACCGGCAATACGGCCGGATATCGCGGCGGCGCGACCTACAACCCCAACACCGGAATCGTCGCTGGCGGTGGTGCCGGCTACGCGGGCAATATCTACACCGGCCAGGGAAGTGCCAACCGTGGCGGATTCGCGTACAACACCAACACCAACACTGGAGTCGCGGCGGGCAAGAATAACGTCTACGCCGGCAAGGATGGCACGGTCTACCGCTACAACCGCAACAGCGGCGACTGGTCGAGCAATAGCGGCAGCGGCTGGCAATCGACAACGCGGCCCGAACCCAGCTTGCAACGCCAGGAGCAGATGCGCAGCCAAGGCGCGCAGCGCACCCAGACCTTCAACTCGACTAGGGGGAGCTACGGCGGGGCCAGAATGGGCGGCGGCGGGATGCGAGGGGGCGGCGGCAGGCGGCGCTAATCAACAGTGGTCAGATCCTCCGAACTTGCGGTGCATTAACCCGCCGCATCACGCGCGGCGAGCGCGATGGTTCCCGCACGTACGGCGATCGCGATGAGTATGCCGGTGAAGGTTAACCCGATGAGCGCGATGACGATCGCGATTATTCGTGATGACTTGTGCGTCGGCCGCAGGTCTCCGTAGCCGACGGTAGTCCCGGTCACGAATGACCAGTAAAAGCTCTCAAACGGCTGCCAACCCTCTCGCCGGCCCACGATCTGTCCGAGGATGGTGATGATGATTGCCAGGCTCAGCAGCACAGGCGATGTCAGCCAGAGTGCCAAGCCAAGTTCCTTCAAAAATCTCAGTGTTAAACCTATCGACGGCATCCAGCACCTCCATCTTTGTATCCACTTTTACCAAGACGGCAGAACACATCACGAGCTCCCGATCACAATTCCCGTGACGAAAACCAGAACGCCGCCGAGCACTACCTGGAAGGCGGCCGACAAGATTGGTGTGTCCATGTATTTGTGGCGAATATAGCTGATCGCGGCCAGCTCAACCGCAACCACAATTACTGCCAGTCCAAACGCAATCCGAAAATCGGAGATCAAGAAAGGCAAAGTGTGTCCGATTCCACCTGTCGCTGTCATCAGTCCGGTAATGGATCCTCGCAACATCGGACGGCCACGGCCCGTAAGCGAGCCGTCATCGGAGAGAGCCTCGGCAAATGCCATCGAAATGCCGGCTCCGACTGAAGCCGCCAGACCGACAAGAAACGCGTCCCAACTGTTCTTGGTCGCAAACGCGGCCGCAAACACCGGCGCCAGTGTTGACACGGAGCCGTCCATCAATCCCGCGAGCCCCGGCTGTACGATCTGCAGCATGAAAAGGCGCCGCTGCGCATCTTCTTCTTTCTGCTCGACGGCCGGCGTGATGCGCTCCTGCAAGTGCTCTGCGGTGGTGTAATGACGGCGCTCCACTTCTGCCAAGTCACCCAGTAGCTTGCGGATTCCGAGATCGGTCACCTGCTGCATGGCGCGCTCATAAAAGCGGCGCGTCTCGTATTCCATGACCTCGACCTGCCTGCGCACGTCGGCGATCCGCAAAGGGCGCGCCAGCCACACGGGACGCCTCTGCACAAATCCCTTCACGTCCTGGCGGCGGATCAGCGGAATATGATCGCCAAACCGTTCCTTATACGTATCCATCAGGCTGTTGCGATGCTCGGTCTCCTCAGCCCGCATCTCGTCAAACAGCTTCGCCGTGTCGGCGTATGTCTCGCGCAAGCCGTCGGCGAAATCCGCATAGATGCGGGCATCTTCTTCCTCCAGCGAAATTGCCAATGCCAGAATCTCGCGCTCGGATAGGTCTCGAAATCGCTTGGCCAAGCAATCCTCCTCTTCTGCGAATGACTGCCATCTTAACTGGTCGGCTTAATACGGCGGTCCCGAAGCGTCCAATACAATCGAGTTGTGAAGACGTGGGACATCGCCGTCGCGGGCGCCGGTGTTATCGGTCTGTCGCTCGCTTGGCGGCTCAGACGCGAAGGCCTTGGTGTTCTGGTGATCGACAAAGGCGAGCCTGGACGCGAAGCTTCGTACGCTGCCGGAGGCATGATCGCGCACTGTGATCCGCACTTGCCTTCCGACCTCAAAGAGATCGCTTTTGCCAGCGCAGCTATGTATCCCGAGTTCGTTCACGAGTTGCAGGATGAATCCGGAGAGTCACCCGACCTGCGCGATCAAGGTGCGCTGGCATTTTTCCCAGAAGGTGAACTGCCTGAATGCGCCGGATGTTATGAGGTCGATGACGAGCAGATCGCACAACGTGAACCTGCGCTGCGTCGTCCGCCGCTCAGTGAAGGTGGACGCGTCTTCTGGCTGCCCGAGCGCAGCGTTGATCCGCGAGCGCTCTGTGGGGCGCTGCTCAAGGCGGCCAAGCATCGTGGCGTAGATTTCGTTACCGGCGCTGCCGTGATCGAAGTTGAAGTACACAACGGGCGCGCAGCGGGAGTTAAGACCGCGCACTCCAGCTATCACGCTGGGGCGGTGGTGAATTGTGCCGGAGCGTGGGCCGCCCAGCTAAAGCCGTTCGGTGCTCCGACGCATCCCGCCAAAGGCCAGATGGTCTGCGTTGTTCCCGGCCCCGAGCTGAGGAGTGAGAAGCCGGCTGTGCAGCACGTGATCCGTAGGCCTGATGTGTACCTCATCCCGCGAAGTGATCGGCGAATCTTGCTAGGAGCGACGCTCGAAGATGCGGGTTTCGACAAGCGCACGGACGCCAATACCATCGAGTCCCTCTATCGTGCTGCGACCGAGATCGTTCCGGCGATTGGCACGATGCGGATCCACGACGCCTGGGCGGGGCTTCGCCCTGCATCGCCTGACAAACTGCCGATTATCGGAGAGACTGCGCTGCCCGGCTACTTTGCCGCCACCGGACACTATCGTGATGGCATCATGCTGGCGCCGATTACAGCCGAACTCATGACCGATCTGATAGCCGGCAGACAGAGCCGTTTCGACCTTCAGCCGTTTTCGCCCGAACGGTTCTGAAACTAGGGTAGAGTCTCAGTTTGATTGTCATCCCGAGCAAGCCGCGGTTGCGAAGCGAGGGATCTGGGCGTGCCGATTCGCGCCGGTGCGGGAAAGGCACGCTTCCTATTTCAAACTGAGACACTACGGAAGCTAATCGCTCAGTTTGAGACTTATGTCACAGCGTCACAACCGGCATGGCCATAGCATCCAGTCATGGCGACCTTGACCATGTCCGCTCAACAGGCCCGCAAAAGAACCATGCTTATCCCGCGCGAACACGGCGCGTGGGGAATGCTGCTTGTACCGCTGGCAACAGGCGCAATCGTGGCGTCGCGTTCCGGCTTTCATGCTGGGCCGCTGGTTCTCTTCATCGTCGCAACATTGGCGCTTTTCTGGCTAAGGACGCCCGTTGAAGCGTGGCTTGGACTCTCGCCGATCAAGGCCCAAACCAAAGAGGAGCGCGCATCGGTTGTGCGGCTGATCGTGCTGCTGTGCGCCGTTGCCCTGGCGAGCCTGGTGGCGATGTTCGCCACTGGATACGCCCACGGCCTGGTTATCATCGGCATCGTGGCGGCGCTTGCGTTCGGGGCACAAGAATTCGTGAAGAAGCTCGGCCGCTCGGGACGTATGCCGGCACAGATTATCGGCGCGATCGGGCTGACCTCGACGGCCGCAGGTGCGTATTACGTTGCAAGCGGCAGGCTCGATAGAACCGCGGTATTGCTCTGGACTGCCAACTGGCTCTTCGCCGCCGATCAGATTCATTTCGTGCAGACCCGGATACGTGGCTCCCGCCTGACGACGTGGCGCGACAAGCTTGATCGCGGCCAGTGGTTCATCTACGCGCAGCTCGCGCTCATCGTCACGCTTGCGGCGGCAAGCGCCTATCGCCTGCTCCCTCCCTGGACGCTAGTCGCGTTTGTTCCAGCATTGGGGCGAGGTGCAGCGTGGTTTGTCCGTCCGACGCAGCCTCTGGATGTTCACAAGTTGGGATTCCGTGAACTCGGCCAGGCGATAGCTTTTGGGGCCTTGGTTTCAGCCGCTTTCATGATTGGCAGTATCTCAGTTTGAAATATCCGCCTTGGGTGGAAGGTGGACCTCTGGTTGCTGGTCACACCGTCAATGCGACTCAGATCGTTCCAACCTCGCTTTCGTGGAACGTCGGCTTAGGCTATCCTGAAAAACCTCGGATGGGGGGTCTTGTAGCATGGCAAAGCTCGTGTATGGATTGAACCAGTCCCTGGACGGCTACGTCGACCACATGGAAATGGGTCCGCCGGACCCCGCGCTCTTTCGTCACTTTATAGAGCAGGTGCGCGACTCGGCGGGCATGTTGTACGGTCGACGCATGTACGAGATCATGCGTTATTGGGATGATGACCTTCCAGACTGGGACGCGGAGGAACGCGACTACGCAGCGGTGTGGCAGAGCCAGCCCAAGTGGGTTGTGTCGCGCTCGCTGAAGTCGGTCGGGCCTAATGCCACACTTATCGAGGATGACTTGGAGGCGGCGATACGTGGGTTGAAGGCTCAGGAGGATGGAGAGATTGACGTTGCCGGACCAAACCTGGCAGGAAGCCTGACCAACCTTGGGCTGATTGATGAGTATCGACTCTACCTCCATCCCATCGTGCTTGGTCGTGGCCAGCCATTCTTCGTCGGCCCCCGGCCTCCGCTCTGCCTTGTGGCCAGCGATCGAATTGGCAAAGACGTGGTTAGGTTGACGTATGTTCCTGCTTAATCGTGTGCCCCGCCCGACGGACTGCGCCAACTCGCCAGGTCCTCTTTGGGTCGAAACCCGAATTTCAAACTGAGACCCTGCCTCATGCTTTGAATCCTCGCACAAGACCCGCTGGCCAGGCGCCTTCGAATCAACCTCAGGTTCGCGATAATCTAAACATCCTGGCATGCATAACAGCTGATAGCTGATAGCTGACGGCTGACAGTTTCACTTCGGGCTGGTAGCTTTTAGCTCGCGGCTTGCGGCCTTTTCCCAATGAAGATAGGCGTTCTTGCCCTACAAGGCGACTTCGAAGCTCATCGGCGGCGGCTGGAAGAACTCGGCGCCGAGGTTGTACTCGTGCGCAAGCCCGAGCAACTCGACGAAATCGACGGACTGGTTATTCCCGGCGGCGAGTCGAGTACCTTCCTCAAGCTGCTGGGAGCAAAAGGATTCC
>Ga0335085_10005180_pt1 | contig 21156 bp, 19 predicted proteins | sample Lox_Sample_45_FD_206712 | JGI IMG/M metagenome (GOLD analysis project Ga0335085, IMG submission 206712) | Soil microbial communities from Loxahatchee National Wildlife Refuge, Florida, United States - Lox_Sample_4.5 | ecosystem: Environmental > Terrestrial > Soil > Wetlands | place: USA...
GCAGCCGCGCGCAGTGCCAGTCGGTGATCCGCTCCACGCTGAGCGTCTCCACGATCAGCTCTTCCCCCACCACCAGGTCGAGCTCCAACCCCGTGACCAGAACGAGACCGCGGTAGCGGATCGGGACTGTCTTGCCCTCCTCGAAGGGAATCCCGCGGCGGCGCAGCTCCTCGGCCAGCGCCACCCGGTAGACGGGCCCGGGCAGCCCCGGCCCGAGCGCGCGGTGCACCTCGACTGCGGCGGAGACCACCCGCCGCGACCAGCGATCGCGCCGCATTTCCCCCCGGAGCCCGGTCCGGTTTCGAGACGCCGGAACGGCTCCGCCAGGAAGCTACGCAACTCCGGGGCCAGCGCCGGCGAAGAGCGTCCGGCAAGAAAGCCCGCGAAACTCACTCCGCCGGCGGCACCCCGTCGTCCGCCAGCTCGTCGGTGGCCCCGAAAGCCTCGCGGATGAGCTGGGCCACCTGCGCATCGGGCAGCTCCTCGCTCTCCGGCGCGCGCAACAGCTCGATGCTCAGGGCCGCGCGGCAGGAAAGCTCCTCCAGCAGGAACACCGCCCCGTTGGGCAGCTCCGCCTTGTCCCGCGCCAGGTCGGGCTTCGCCCCGCAGGAGCAGACCACCTGATCCAGGTCGAGCAGGACCCCTTCCCCGAAGCGGGGAAGCTGGAGCTCCACCCTCTTCCCGCAGCCCGCGCACAGCCGGGCCACCGGCGCGATGGGCAGGAGCACCCGCCCGGGAACGTCGATGGCATACAGCGTGTAGTCGCGGTATCCCGGCGGATCGGGATCCCCGTCCAGCGCATAGGGATCGCGCCGCCCCTCCTCGTCCGTCCACACCACCTGCGTGAGCAGGCTGCTCGCCCCGGCCCCGGCCAGGAGCGCCCCGGGGCTCGCGGCGGCCGGCATGTCCACCCCCTCGCCTCCCGCCCGCGTCAGCGTCACCTCGGAATCCGGGTCCAGCACCCCCAGCTCGATCAGCCCCCGCCAGAGCCGGGAAAGCTGAGCCAGGGGCACCCCCCGCCGGACGTCGTCCGGGAGGATCCAGCGCCGATGCACCGTCTCGAGCGCGCTGTGGTCGCGCTGCGGGTCGACGCGCTCGCGGGTCACCGGCATGGGGCGCGCAGCCTAGCACGCGCTTTGCCGATGGCGGGTGGGCCCGGCGGCGGGCATACTGCCCCCGGAGGTCCGCCAGAAATGCCCGAGGCGAAGAGCCGCCGCAGGAAGGTCACCCGCAAGGTCCGCCGCCCCGAAAAGCCTTCCGGCAAGGCCGAGGAACGCAAGGCCGCGCCCGAGCCTGGCGGCGACTGGAGCGAGCTGGCCGACCGCGCTGCCAGGAAGGTGCGCGAGTTCGCCGACAAGGCAGTGCCTGCCGCCGAGAAGATGGCGGTGGACGTCACCGAAGGCCTGGACGGCGCCTTCGCCAAGGTCTCCCAGCAGGCCCGCGATCTGATGGCCAAGGGCCAGCACACCCGCGTGCGCATCAAGTTCCGCGGCAAGCAGATCGCCGAGCTGCCCATCGCCGTGGTGGCCGCGGCCGAGGTGGCGAGCTTCTGGTGGTTCGGCCCCCTGCGGGTGGTGCTCGGGCACGTGGTGGGCAAGGCCATCCTCGACGTGGAGTTCGTCTCCAACGCCGACCACCACGTGGCGGAAGGCCGCAAGCTGCTCGCCGACGGGGAGCTGGAAAAGGCCATCGCCGAGTTCGACAAGGCGCTGACCATGGACCGCCGCCACGCCGGCGCGCTTCTGGGCAAGGGCATCGCCCTCAAGCTGAAGGGCGACAAGCCCAGGGCCAAGGAGTGTTTCCAGGCTGCCGAGGACGCCGATCCGCGCGGCGAAGCGGGCCGCGAAGCCCGCCGGCACCTGGACAATCTCTAGGCCCCAGACACGCACCCATCTAGTTAGAATCAGGGTGCTTTCCGAGCCTCGTTTCCCGTGGCCCCAAAGCCGCAAAACGGGTACAAGAACGCGTCCTTCCCGGAGCGAATCGAATGGCAGAAGCAACCGGTCCCCAGCTCGTCCCCGTAGCCATCGAGGACGAGATGCGGCAGGCGTATCTCGACTACTCGATGTCGGTGATCGTCGGGCGCGCCCTCCCCGACGTCCGCGACGGCCTCAAGCCCGTCCACCGCCGCATCCTCTACGCCATGTTCGACCAGGGGATGCTGCACAACAAGCGCTACAGCAAGTGCGCCGGAACCGTGGGCGAGGTGCTGAAGAAGTACCACCCGCACGGCGACGCGGCGGTCTACGACGCGCTGGTCCGGCTGGCGCAGTGGTGGAACCTGCGCCACCCGCTGATCGACGGCCAGGGAAACTTCGGCAGCATGGACGGCGACGCGGCGGCCGCCTACCGGTACACCGAGGCCCGCCTCACCCGCCTGGCCGAGATGATGCTGGCCGACATCGACAAGGAGACCGTCGACTTCGGCCCCAACTTCGACGACTCCACCACCGAACCGCTGGTCCTCCCCAGCCGCTTCCCCAACCTGCTCGTCAACGGCAGCGCGGGCATCGCCGTGGGCATGGCCACGAACATCCCCCCGCACAACCTGGGCGAGGTGATCGAGAGCGCCATACACCTCATCGACCACCCCGACGCGCCCCTCGGCCAGCTCCTCGACCCGAGGCTGGGCGGCACCTTGCCCGGAGGCATCCAGGGCCCCGACTTCCCCACCGGCGGGATCCTCATGGGCGTTGCCCCCATCCGCGCCCTCTACGAGACGGGCCGGGGAATCTTGCGCCTGCGCGCCAAGGTGGAGATCGAGACCGACAAGAAGGGCGACCGCGAGCGCATCGTGGTGAGCGAGGTCCCCTACCAGGTGAACAAGGCCAAGGCCATCCAGTACATCGGCGAGTTGCACAACGAGAAGAAGATCGAGGGCATCTCGGATCTGCGCGACGAGTCCAGCCGCGAGGGCATCCGCGCGGTGGTGGAGATCAAGCGCGGCGCCATCACCGGCGTGGTGCTGAACAACCTCTACCAGCACAGCTCGCTCTTCCAGGACTCCTTCGGCGCCACCATGCTTTCCATCGACCACGGCCAGCCGCGCACCCTGGGGCTGAAGGCCATCCTCGACCGCTTCATCGCCCACCGCCGCGACGTGGTCACCCGCCGCACCCGCTACGATCTGCGCAAGGCGCAGGAGCGCGAGCACATCCTGCTCGGCTACAAGATCGCCCTCGAGCACATCGACGAGATCATCGCCCTGATCAAGGCCAGCCCCTCGCGCGAGGAGGCCTCGCAGAAGCTGCAGAGCTTCTTCTCCCTGAGCGAGATCCAGGCCAAGGCCATCTTGGAGATGCAGCTCCAGCGCCTCACCGGCCTGGAGAAGGAGAAGATCCTCTCCGAGCTGGCCGAGGTGCAGAAGCTCATCACCCACCTCTCCGCCATCCTCAGCTCGGAGAAGCTGCTGCTGGGCGTGATCAAGGACGAGCTGCGCGAGGTGAAGGACCTCTTCGCCGACCCCCGGCGCACCGAGATCCAGGGCGAGGCCAGCGACCTCTCCGACGAGGACCTGATCGCCGAGGAGGACATGGTGGTGACCTTCAGCCACCAGGGCTACGTCAAGCGCAACCCGGTCTCGCTCTACCGCGCCCAGCGCCGCGGGGGCCGGGGCAAGGCGGGCGCCGGCACCACCGACGAGGACTTCATCGAGCAGATCTTCGTCGCCTCCACCCACGCCTACGTGCTGATCTTCACCAGCAAGGGGCGCATCTTCTGGCTCAAGGTGCACGAGCTGCCCCAGGCGGGGCGGGCGGCGCGGGGCAAGGCCATCGTCAACCTGGTCCCGCTGGGGGCGGAGGAGAAGATCGCCGCGCTCCTGCCGGTGAAGGAGCTCTCCAAGAAGGGCGAGGACGAGGGCGCCGAGGCCGCGGAGGAGCCGCCTCCCGCGGCCGAGGAGCCGGCGGCGGCGGCCGCGGAGGGCGAGGAGGTGGAGGAGAGCGAGGCTACGCGGGTGGCGGCCAAGGCCGTGCAGGTGGCGGCCGGGCCCTACATCGTCTTCGTCACCCAGAACGGGCTGATCAAGCGCACCCGCCTGGAGGCCTACGCCCGCCCCCGCCCCAGCGGGCTCAAGGCCCTCTCCATCGAGGAGGGCGACTCGCTGGTGGCAGTGATGCACGCCAAGGGCGACGAGGACGTGATCATCGGCACCGCCCTGGGCATGGCCATCCGCTTCGACCAGAAGGAGGTCCGGGCCATGGGCCGGGCCGCCTTCGGGGTCAAGGGCATCACCCTGGAGGCGGGCGACCGGGTGGTGGGCGCCGAGCTGGCGCGCTCGGGCACCACCCTCTTCACCATGACCGAGAACGGCTTCGGCAAGCGCACCGCCATCGAGGAGTACCGGCTCACCCACCGGGGCGGGAAGGGCGTGATCGACATCAAGACCGGCGAGCGCAACGGCAACGTGGTGGCGGTGCTCCAGGTCACCGACGCCGACCAGGTGATGATCATCACCAACAAGGGAACGCTGATCCGCAGCCGGGTGGCCGACGTCTCCACCATCGGCCGCAACACCCAGGGCGTGCGGGTGATGGCCCTCTCCCAGGAGGGCGAGAAGGTGGGCGGGGCCACCCGCGCCCCCGAGGAGCGCGACGACGGCCCGCCCGAGGGAGAGAACGGCGCGGAGTGACCGGGCACCGAGCGGGGTCGGACTCTGCCTACATCGCGTTACCCTTTGGTACCATTCCATCGTTGCGGTGCGTCTGCCACGGTGGTACCGGATGGTGACCGTGACGCGCGCGTTCCTCCTCGGGATCCTGGCCTTGACGCTCGCCGCTTGCGGGCGGCCCCAGGCCCGCCTGCAGCACGCGCGCGACCTGGCCCTGGCGGGCCACTACAAGACGGCCCTGCTGGAGTCGCGCGCCATCCTCCTCACCCTGCGCGACGAGCAGGGCGAGAAGGTGGATTCGGTCCGCCGGGGCGCGCTCAAGCTGGCGGGCGATCTCTGCGCCGTCTACCTCGACGATCCGCGCTGCGCCGCCGCCGAGTACCGCGAGCTGGTGAAACGCTACCCCACCGCCCCCGAGGCCTTCGAGGCGCGCGAGCGGCTGGGGGACCTGGACGTGCGCATCGGCGACGTCCGGGGCGCCATCGAGGCCTGGCGTGACCAGGTGGCCACCGCGCCCAACCGCCCGGGCTCCGACATGGCGCAGCTGAAGATCGCCCGCGCGCTGCTCGACCAGGGCCAGTTCCACGACGCCCGCACCGCCGCTTCCGAGCTCCAGCGCCGCTGGCCCAAGTCTCCCCTGGCCGCCGCCGCCGCCCTGCTCTCCGCCTCCAGCTTCCACCTCTCCGGCCGCCACGCCGACGCGGTGGCCGCCTACGACGCGGTGGAGCGCAAGTACCACGGCACGCAGAAGGGCGCCGAGGCCCTGTTCGAGAAGGGCAACTGCCTGGCCGAGCTGGGCAACGACGAGGCGGCGGTGAAGGCATATACCGGCGCGCTCACCCGCCACGACTCTCCCGACGCCGTGCAGTTCGCCCTGGAGCGCGCCCAGCGCCGCCTGCAGCGCGGCAGCCCGGTGAACCCCCACAACCTGTCGGCCGTGTGGGATCGCCAGTACGCGCAGCGCCGGGCATCCACGCACTGATTTGACAGCCCCCGGCGCGGCGGCAATCCTGCCGCGCACCGAACCTTCCACGGGGGAACTCCGACATGAAGAGACCGATCCTCGCCCTGCTCGTCGTCGCGACGGGCGCCTGCAGCACCGTCAACTCCGCCCTCTCCGGCGCGTCCGACCAGGCCGCCCGCAACGCGGGCGCTTCCATGGTGGGAAGCGCCGGCGCTCCCCAGGGCGGAGCGCAGCAAGCCAGCTACGGGGGCGGGAACATGAGCATGGCGACGATGAATCCCGCCTTCCTCAACATGTACATGAGCGCCATCTTCACCTACGCCTTCTCCTCCGGCGGCTACGACGTCTCCCCGGTCCCCTATACCGCGGGCCAGTACACGCGCTGGAACGGCATGGGCCACGGGGACAAGACGGTGACGGTGGAGCGCGCCCGCCTCGGCGACGACGCCCAGGGACGCCAGTGGTGGAAGGTGAAGTTCACCGACGACCAGGGCCGCACCACCATCCTCGAGGGGCTGCTCGACCCGAAGCAGAACCGCTTCGTGCGCATGCGCGGGAAGTTCCCCGACGACGCGGAGGGGAACGAGATGCCGGTGGACGAGTCGGCCTGGTACCACGCGCCCACCCGGCTCTCGAAGGAGAGCGTGGAGGGAGCCACCAAGGGGATCGACACCGTCACCGTCCCCGCGGGCACCTTCAAGGCGAAGCACGTGGTCTTCGGGGGCGCTGCCGGGACCCACGAGTGGTGGCTGGACGGCAAGGTCCCCGGCGGCACCGTCAAGCAGATCATGAAGAACCCCAGGAGCGGGGACGGGGTCTGGGAGATGCAGCTCGCCGCCTATGGCGGGGACGCGAAGAGCGAGCTGAACAGCAAGTAGGCGCTGCGGCCGAAGGCCGCTCTGCGCCGATCCACGCGGAGCGTGACCCTGGCCGTCGAAGACGGCCTTTACCCTGGCGGGCAGGGAGGCTAAACCCTGCCCGCCATGCCTCTGAGCACCGACAAGTCCCGGCGCGAGCTCGCGCGCGCCAAGGCGCTCTTCCCCGGCGGGGTGAACTCGCCCGTCCGCGCTTTCAAGGGGGTGGGCGGCGACCCGCTCTTCATCGCCAGGGGCGAGAAGGCGCGCCTCTACGACGAGGACGGCAACTCCTACCTCGACTACGTCCTCTCCTGGGGCCCGCTGCTCGCCGGGCATGCCCGCCCGGAGATCCTGGCGGCCATCCAGCAGGCGGCCGCGCTTGGCACCAGCTTCGGCGCTCCCACCGCGCGGGAGAGCACGCTGGGGGAGAAGGTGCGGGCGCTGGTGCCCTCGATGAAGCGGATGCGCTTCGTCAGCTCGGGCACCGAGGCCACCCAGGCGGCGCTGCGGGTGGCGCGCGGGTTCACCGGGCGGGAGCGGATCGTCAAGTTCCAGGGCTGCTTCCACGGAGCCACCGATTCGCTGCTGGTCCAGGCCGGCTCGGGCGTGGAGACCCTGGGCCTGCCCGACTCGCCCGGAGTTCCCAGGGAACTGGCCGCGCTCACCACCGTACTGCCTTTCGACGACCCCGAGGCCGTGCGCGACTTCTTCCGCGGGCCGCGGGGAAAGGAGACGGCAGCGGCCATCGTCGAGCCGGTGGTGGGCAACATGGGCGTTCTGGTTCCCCGCCCGCCGTTCCTCGAAACGCTGGCGGCGGAGACCCGGCGCGCGGGCGCGCTCCTCATCTGCGACGAGGTGATGACCGGCTTCCGCGTCGCCCGGGGCGGGGCGCAGCAGCGCTTCGGGATTGAGCCCGACCTCACCTGCCTGGGCAAGGTGATCGGCGGCGGGCTGCCGGTGGGCGCCTACGGCGGCCGGGAGGACGTGATGGGCCAGGTGGCGCCGGACGGGCCCATCTACCAGGCGGGGACGCTCTCCGGGAACCCGCTGGCGATGGCCGCCGGTATCGCCATGCTCGACCTGGTGGCGCGGCCCGGCTTCACCGAGGCGATCGAGAAGCGCACGGAAGAGCTGTGCGGCCGCATCCGCGAGGAGCTTCGCTCAGCCGGGATCGCCGGCCAGGTGAACCAGATCGGCTCGATGTGGACCTGCTTCTTCGCCAAGGATCCGGTCCACGACTACCCCACGGCGAAGAAGTCCGACGTGGCTCGCTTCGGCCGCCTGCACCGGGCGCTGCTGGAGCGGGGCGTCTACCTGCCCCCCTCGCAGTTCGAGTCGGCCTTCCTCTCCAGCGAGCACGGGGCGGCGGAAATCGAGGAGACGCTGAAGGCATTCCGCGAGGCGCTGAAAGCAGTGTAGCTATCCGGCCAGATCGCCCACGGTGAAGAGCGCGGCGGCCACCCAGGAGAGGCCGAGCATCGCCTTGGCGAACTTCGGCCGCACGGGGGCGATGGGAGGCGCGTCCTGCACGGCGCGAGCGATGCCCAGGAGAGAAAGGGCGAGCGCGGCCAAGAACAGCAGCGCCCCCCGGGTGCCCCAGGCGCCCCGGTGCGCCAGCCAGCGAGCCGGCAGGTCGATGGTGAGGAACGCTGCCACGAGGTAGGCGAGCGGCAGTCCCCAGAGCAGCGCCAGGTAGGCGAGGCCGCCCAACAGGCGCGAGACGCCGCCCCGGGCAGCCCGCCAGCCGCTCCAGAGGGCCTTGAGCCGCTCGGCGCGAACGCCGCGGCGGTAGGCAGCCCGGGAGCTGTCGAGCAGGTCGCTGGAGGGCCGGAGCACGGAGCAGAGGATAGCACGCTCCGTTTGACTGTCACTCTCTATGCATGCTAAACCGCGCTGCTTTTTTGGGATGGGCGCGTGGCTTCCAAGGACGGGAACGAGCGATCGGAGAGCGTGGGCGAGAAGATCGCCTCCTCCTACGGGAAGGCGGGCCCCTACATCGACGCCAGCTGGCAGCTGGCCGGGGCGGTGGCGCTGGGAGCACTGGCCGGCTGGTGGCTGGACAAGAAGCTGCACACGAGCCCCTGGCTGCTGGTGTCCGGGGCGCTCTTCGGGATCGGGCTGGGCTTCTACCTCTTCTTCAAGATCCTCATGAACCTGGGCAAGGGCGGCAAATGAGCGGGACCCGCGGCAAGGTGGCGCCCTACGCCGGGGCCAGCGCCGCCGCCTGCGTCCTGGGCATCGGCGGGGCGCTGCTCATCCCTGGCGCCGCCCGGTCGGTTGCCCTGCACGGGGTCCTGGCCGCCTCGCTGGGAGCCCTCTGCGCGCTCTGGGCCCTGGCCCGGTCCTCCGGCAAGGGCATCAACGGCCTTCTCACCGGGTTCGGCATCGGGTTTCTCTGCCGGGCCCTCCTGCTGGCCGCGGGGCTTCTGGCCGGCGGCGCGCGCGACAATCTGGCGCTGGTCTACGTCGCCGCTTTCTTTACCCTCTACGTTCCCACCCAGGTCATCGAGGTGCTGTTCGTGCACAAGAGCTCGCACCCGCAGGGAGTCCCGCAATGATCGCGCTCTTCGCCACCCTGCTGCTCGCCCAGGCCCAGCCGGAGCACGCCCGGGAGCCGGCGGAGCACCAGGAAGCGGCGGCCGCTCCCGCCGAGGGCGCCCACGGACACGGGGAGGAAGGCCACGGCGAGGAGCACAAGGGCGGCATCGCCGAGCACATCTTCCAGCACGTGCAGGACGAGACCGTGGTGCCGCTGGGGTTCTGGGTGGGGCACCGCTACATCCGCCTCGACATCACCAAGCACGTGATCAACATGTGGATCGCCGCGGGCATCCTCCTCATCGTGGTGGGCCTGGCGGCGCGCAAGCGAGCCCTGATCCCCAAGGGCGGCTACAACATGCTGGAGACTTTCGTGCTCTTCGTCCGGGACGAGATCTCGGTGAAGAACATCGGCCGCCACGCCGACCAGTACACGCCCTACCTCTGCTCGGCCTTCTTCTTCATCCTCTTCATGAATCTGGAGGGGCTCTTGCCCTTCCCCGCCTTCGGCGGGTTCCCCGGCATCTCCACCGCCACCGGGAACGTCAACGTCACCGTCGTGCTGGCGCTCTTCACCTTCGTGCTCACCCAGATCGCCGGCATGCGCGCGCAGGGGGTGGTCGGGTACTGGGCGCACCTGGTGCCGGGCGGGGTGCCCAAGGCGCTCTGGCCGCTGATGTTCGTCATCGAGTTCTTCGGGCTCTTCACCAAGCCCTTCGCCCTCACCGTCCGCCTCTTCGCCAACATGGTGGCGGGGCACATCGTCATCTTCTTCCTCATCGCCCTCACGCTCTTCATCTCCGTCTACGTGGCGCCGGTGAGCGTGGCCTTCGCCCTGGGCATCTTCCTGCTCGAGCTCTTCGTGGCCCTGGTGCAGGCCTACGTCTTCACCATCCTCAGCGCCCTCTTCATCGGGATGACGCAGCACGCGCACTGAACCGTCTTCGCGGGCTGGGCCACCTCACAGCGGCCTCGGGTCCATACCCCGCGACAACATGCCACTCCTCGCCGCTGGGGCTCGGGGCAAAACAAGCAGCACGGAGGCAGTCACATGAACCAGTACTCACTCGGCTACTTCGCCGCGGCCATCGGCGCGGGGCTGGCCGTCCTCGGCGCCGGCTGGGGTATCGGCCGGCTGGCGGCAGCGGCCATGGAAGGGACCGCCCGGCAGCCGTCCGCGGGAGGCGACATCCGCACCTCCATGATCATCGCGGCGGCGCTGATCGAAGGCGTCACCCTCTTCGCCGAGGTGGTGTGCATCATCCTGGCGGTGAAGGTCTAGGCGGAACTGCGAACGGCGGGGGCCTGTGGTACAAGGCCCCCGCTTCGCGGGAGGAACCGAATGGTCGTCGCAGCCGGCTTCACCGACCCCAACTTCGCGCTCAGCTTCTGGACGGCGCTCACCTTCCTCATCCTCATCGTGGTCCTGGGCAAGTTCGCCTGGGGGCCCATCCTCCAGATGCTGGAGACCCGGGAGAGGACCATCACCGACGCCATCGAGTCGGCGAAGAAGGAGCGGCTGGCGGCGGAGGCGGCCTCGGCGGAGATGAAGGCCTCGCTGGAGAAGGCCCGGGCCGAGTCGGCGGAGATGATCCGCCGCAACCAGCAGGAGGTGGCGGCGGCCAAGGCGGAGCTGATGGCCCAGGCGAAGAAGGAGAGCGACGATTTGTTGCTCGCCGCCCGCAAGAGCATCGCCGAGGAGAAGAGGCAGGCGCTGGCGGAGCTGAGGGCGCAGACGGTGGACCTGGCCATCGAGGCGGCGAGGCGCCTGGTGCAGGCGAACATGGACGAGAACAAGCAGAAGCAGCTGGTGGAGGAATACCTGGCGCAGCTGCCGAAAGAGGCGCGCGTTTAAGCTTCGATCACGGCCACGTCGCCGTCGCCGTCGCCGTCCACGTCAACGACCACGATCGCGTCAACGATCGCGTCAACGTCTTACTTGAGCTGCTCGGCCAGGTACTGCTCCACGCCGATCTGCTTGATCGCTTCCTGCTGGGTTTCCAGCCAGTCGGCGTGGCTCTCTTCCTCGCGGAGCATCTTCTCCAGGATTTCGCGGGTGCCGTTGTCGCCCGTGTCGCGGCAGACCTTGATGGCGTCGTTCAGGCGCTTCACCGCCTCGTACTCCACCGCCAGGTCGAGCTGGAACTGCTCGGGGACGGTCTGCCCCACGTCCACCTTGTTGTAGCGCTGCACGTTGGGCAGCCCCTCGAGGAAGAGGATGCGGTCGATGAGCACGTCGGCGTGCTTCATCTCCTCGATGCTCTCCTTGCGCACCTTCTCGTAGAGGCGCTCGTAGCCCCAGTGGTGGCAGAGGCGGGCGTGGAGGAAGTACTGGTTGACGGCCGTCAGCTCCGCGGTGAGGACGTCGTTCAGCAGCGTCACCACCTGCTTGTCGCCCTTCATGGCGGCTCCTTGCAGAAGCTAAAGAGCGGCGGAGGCTAGCTCACGCTCGCGGCGAGGGCAATCGGGGCAGTTGTTTCCGCAGCTCCGGCTGAGCCGCTGCTCGATCACCCCTTGGCAGCAGCCGCAGTCGCTGCCGGCGCCGCAGGCCCGGGAGACGTCCGCCAGGGAGCGCGCGCCATCGCGGATGGCGGCGTCCACCTCGCGCTCGGTCACCGACTGGCAGATGCAGAGGACCACCGCGCTCCCTCGCGAGATTGAGAATGAGTCTCAATCTCAGGCAAGAGTCTAGTCCCCCTCCGGCCCCGGGGCAAGGGTCAGGGGGTGCGGTAAAGTGCCTCATACTGGCCCGCGGCGCGGTCCCAGGAGTGATCCCGGGTCATGGCCCGCTGTTGCGCAGCGCGCCATCCAGCCCGGTCCCGCCAGAGGACGAGCGCCCGGTCGAGCGCTTCCAGGAGCGAGGCAGGAGTTGCGTGCTCGAAGCGGAACCCCCAGCCGTGAGGCCCTTCCACGATGCTGTCCGCCAGGCCGCCCACCGCGTGCACCAGGGGCAGCGTCCCGTAGCGCAGCGAGTAGAGCTGGTTCAGCCCGCAGGGCTCGAAGCGGCTGGGCATGAGGAAGACGTCCGCCGCCGCCTCGAGGCGGTGGGCCAGCTTGTCGTCGAAGCGGAGCTGGGCGGAGACCCGGCCGGGAAAGCGCACCGAGAGGGCCGCGAACTCCTCTTCCATCGGCGTGTCGCCCGTGCCCAGGAGCGCCAGCTGGACGTGGCGGTCCATCATCGCCGGCACCGCCTGGGCGAGGATGTCGTAGCCCTTCTGGTGGGCGAGCCGGCCGATGGCCGAGCAGAGCATGGTCCCCGGCTCCTGCTCCAGGCCCAGCTCCTCCTGCAAGGAGGCCTTGCACACCGCCTTGCCGGAGAGGTCGTTCGCCGAGTAGCGGTGGGGGATGGCGGGATCCTTCTCCGGGTTCCAGCGCTCGTAGTCGACGCCGTTCATGATCCCGGTGAGGTCCGCCTGCCGGTGGCGGAGCAGGCCCTCCAGCCCCGCGCCGATCTCGCTGCTCTGCACGATCTCCTTCGCGTAGGTGGGCGAGACGGTGGTGAGCTTCTCCGCGAACACCAGCCCCGCCTTCATGAGGTTGAGGCTGCCGTAGAACTCCAGCGCGTCGGAGTTGAAGAGGTCGCCGGGCAGGTCCAGCTCGCCCATCGCCTCCCGGGGGAAGACGCCCTGGTAGGCGACGTTGTGGATGGTGAACACGCAGCGGGCCCGCACCGGCGAGGGCCGGCCGGCCCAGCCGCGCTTGACGATCAGCGGCACCAGCGCTGCCTGCCAGTCGTGAGCGTGGATGGCGTCGGGGATGAAGTTCCACTGCCGGGCCGCCTCCAGCGAGCCGGCGCAGAGCAAGGCGAAGCGCTTGTGGTTGTCGCGGTAGTCCTTGCCGTTCTCCCCGTACAGCTCGCGGCGGTCGTACCAGGGGTTCTGCAGGAAGAGGTAGCGCAGCCGCTCGGCGGGGGCGTGCACGTGGATGTGCGCCCCGGCGTTGAGGTTGGGGAACTGCACCTCCACCCGCCGTCCGGTGTCGCGCAGGCCGAACTGCTGGCCGTCGATCATCCCGTAGCGCGGGATCACCACCAGGATGTCGTGCCCCCGGGCGGCCAGGGCCCGGGGCAAGGCGCCGATCACGTCCCCCAGCCCGCCGGTCTTCACGTACGGCGCCGCTTCCGAGGCGACGAAGAGGATCTTCACGGAAAGACCTCCGTCTGCCGGAGGAAGCTGGCCGCCTCCTCCGGTGGCGTGGGATTGATGTAGCACCCGCTCGCCCACTCGAACGCGGCCTGCTGCGTGAGCACCGGCTTGAGCTCCAGGTGCCAGTGGTAGAAGTCGTTGGGCGGCTCGCGCAGGGGCATGGTGTGGAGGAAGAGGTGGAAGGCGGGCTTCTCCAGGGCCACGTCGATCTTGCGCAGCAGCGTGCGAAGCGCATCCCCCACCGCCCCCAGATCGTCCGGTCCTGCCGTCTCGAAGGAGGAGCGGTGCTCGCGGGGCAGGATCCAGAGCTCGAAGGGGCTGCGCGCCGCCCAGGGAGAGAGGGCCACCGCGCGATCCAGCTCCAGCACCATCCGGTCCTTCTCCCGCTCCTCCTGGGCGAGGATGTCGCAGAAGATGCAGCGCTCCTTGCCTGCGAAGTGCTCCTGGGCCCCCCGCAGCTCCGCCTGCAGGGCCTCGGGCACGAAGGGGAGCGCGATCAGCTGGGAGTGGGGGTGGAAGAGGGTGGCCCCCGCGGGCGTGCCGTGATTCTTGAATGCGATCAATGACTTGAGGCGGACGTCCCGGGCCAGGTCGAGCATCCGCTCCTGCCAGGAGCGGAGCACCGCCTCGATCTGGGCCACCGGCTGGCTGGCGAGGGTGGTCCGGTGCTCGCGGGTCTCGATCACCACCTCGTGCGCGCCCACCCCCGCCATGCTGTCGAACATCCCCACGCCGGCGCGGGCCATGGGAATCTCGGTGCGCAGCGCCGGGTAGCGGTTGGGCACCACCCGCAAGGTCCAGGTCCCGTTCTCCCTCCGGGAGAGAAGCTCCGGCGGGGTGAGGCTCTCGTTCCCCGGGCAGAAGGGGCAGAGGCCCGCGTCGGTCTCGGGGACGGGCCGCAAGAAAGCGCTCGGGCGGTCGGCCCGCTCCGGCGCAATGATCACCCACCTCCCCACGATCGGGTCCCTGCGTAGCTCGGGCACGCGCGGCGAATCTAGCAAACCGCCGCCGGGAGCGCCGGTTTACGGCTTCACACGTGCCAGTGCGCCGGCTCGAAGCTCTGGTCCGGAACGGTGAGCTCCAATTCGCCGTAGCGGGGCAGGCGGTCGACCTCGATCCCGTTGCGCAGGAGGCGCAGGAGCAGGCCGGCCCGGTCGGCCGGCGAAAGGCCCAGGGCGTCCACCCCCACCGCCAATTCCACGATGGCCCCGGCCCGCCCGGATCCGCAGGGGGTGCCCCGCTCGTCCACCACCGGGCACTCCTCGCCGCCCGGGCGCACCTGCATGCGCAGCGTGCGCTCCTGGTTGTCGCGGGTGAGGAGGATGCGCAGCTCGCCGGAGGTGTCCGCGCCCTGGCTGGGATCGAGGCGCACGTACAGGTCGGTGAGCGAGAAGCCGTACCAGAGCTGGGAGAAGGTGCTGTTCCCCTGGTACATGGAGCCGCCCGAGCCGCCTCCGGGCCGGTGGAAGCCGGCCCCGTTCCACTCGAAGTAGCTGCGCGAGTACCCGTCGATGTTGGGGCGGATCAGCCGCCGGGGCGGAACCGAGATGGCGCTGGCCTGCGACTTGTCCTTGTGCTGGGCGATGATGGGCCGCGCCAGCCGCTCCGGGGGAGTGAGGTGGGCGCGGCGGAACACCTGCTCGACGTGGCGGCGGAAGAGGGCGTCGAACTCCGGCGCGTACTCGGTGGTGAAGTCGTCGCCGTACCACCAGAACCAGTCGCTGCCTTCCGCGGCCAGCGCCGCCAGGTAGGCGCTCTCGTAGTCCGCCGCCGACAGATCGGGCCTGGCCCGCTCCAGGGCGGAGCGGGCCTGGCCGAGGAGCGTCCAGCCCTGGTTGTCCTCGGGCTGGCCGATCCAGATGCGGAAGCTGGACTCGATCCAGCTCCCGGAGTGGATGCGCGCGATCCGGTCGCGCGGAGGACGCTCGGCGATCTCCGCCCGGGGCAGGACCGGCACCACCTCGCCGCCCAGGCGGGAGTAGAGCGCGTCGAGGAACAGCTCGCCGGAGCTCGGGTAGTGCTCCCAGGGGTTCTCCCCGTCCAAGGCGACGGTGACGGTGGCGTCCTTTCCCGCCGCCGCAATCCGATCGAGCAGGTCGCGCGCCGCCTCCTCCGGGTCGCTGCGGGCGTAGCGGAAACCGATCCGGTCGCTGAGATCGCGATCGCGGAAGAAGACCGCCAGGGGTCCCGCCGCCCAGGGGCGGTGGTGGAGGGGCAGGGCATCGGCGGAATCCAACAGCTCGCTGCGCTCGAGGTTGCCCTGGTCCGTCGCGCACCAGCGCACCCCCTCGGAGGCGATGATCTCCAGCGCCTCGGGAGACACCGACCCTTCGCTGGGCCACATCCCCACCGGCCGGACCCCGAAGTCGCGCTCCGCGCGCGAGAGCCCCCGGCGCACCTGCTCGCGCGCATCCTCGGGATGGTGGAAGCGGGGCGGCAGCGCCGCCTCGGGGAGGGCGCGGCGGGCGCAGTCGCTGTCCACCAGCAAGGGGAGGATGGGGTGGTACATCGGCGAGCAGGTGAGCTCCGCGATCCCGGCCTCCCCCAGGGCGCGCCAGCGGGGGAGGAGGCGGCGGGCGATGGCGCGGGAGATCTCCAGCAGCGCGGCCTTGTCCTCCTCCGTGTAGCCGCGCTCCCGCTCCACCAGGCGGGCCACCTGCTCGTTTTCCCGGCGCGCGGCGAAGCCCATCCAGGCGAGGAGGAAGTGGACCTGGAGGTCGACCAGTTCCTGGGGGGAGAAGCCCTCGTGCACCCTGTGCAGATCGACGCGGCGCAGGTCGGCGCCGCGCTTCGCCAGGAGCTCCGCATAGCGGGGCACCGGCTTCACCCACAGCTCCCAGTCGACCGAGAAGCACTGCCGCAGGACGTGCGCCCGCTCCGCGGCGGTGAGCGAGTCGGCGGGCTTGCGGGCGATCTCCTCGTCCGGGTCCACCGCCTCTCCCGAGGCGCAGGCTTCCAGTTGCAGGAGGAGCGAGGGGGCCCAGTTGGCCACCACCCGGGCCTCGGGGCGCTGCTCCAGGGCCGCCGCCATGTCGTTGTAGGAGCGGGTCGCGTGCAGCCGCACCCAGGGGAGCACGGGCTGGCCGGAGACCGGGTCGCGGTACTCGGGCTGGTGCATGTGCCAGAGGAAGACGGCGCGGGCCACGGGAACCTCAGCCGGCCAGGCGCATGCCCTTGGGGACCACCACGATCCCCTTGGGGCTGACGAAGAACCGCTTGCGGTCTTCGTTCGGATCGTAGCCGATCTGCAGCCCCGCGGGGATGTCGACGTTCTTGTCGATGATGGCGCGGCGGATGCGGGCGTGGCGCCCCACCCGCACCCCTTCGAAGAGGATGCTCTCCTGCACGTCGGCGTAGGAGTTGATGCGCACGTTGGGGGAGAGGACCGAGCGGTCGGCCCGGCCGCCGGAGATGATGCAGCCTTCGGAGACCAGCGAGTCGGTGGCCTTCCCCACCCGCCCTTCCTCCTCGTTGGCGAAGACGAACTTGGCGGGGGCGGCGGTGTTGGCGGGGGCGGTGTAGATGGGCCAGCGGTTGTTGTAGAGGGAGAGCTTGGGGTCCACCGCCACCAGGTCCATGTTGCACTCGTAGTAGGTGTCCAGGTCCCCCACGTCGCGCCAGTAGCCCACCTCGGCGGGGCCCTGCCCCGGCACGTGGTTGGTGGCGAAGTCGTAGACCGCGACCTTGGCGCGCTTGTGCATCTCGGTGACGATCGACTTGCCGAAATCGTGCGCGCTGTCCTTGCCCGCGTCCCGGACGATCTCGCGCACCAGCGCCTCGGTGGTGAAGAGATAGTTCCCCATGGAGACCAGCGCCGCCCGCGGATTGCCGATCATCGGCCTCGGGTTCTTCGGCTTCTCCTGGAAGTCGATCATCCTCCCGGTCTCGTCCGCGGTGATGATGCCGAAGTTGCCCGCCTCCTCGATGGGCATGGGGATGGCGGCCACGGTGAGGTCGGCTTTCTGCGCGATGTGGAAGTCGAGCATCTGGCGCACGTCCATGCGGTAGATGTGGTCGGCGCCGAAGACGAAGACGTAATCGGGCTCCTCGTCGGTGACCAGGTTGAGGTTCTGGTAGATGGCGTCGGCCGAGCCCTTGTACCACTCGGGCCCGGTGCGCTGCTGGGCGGGGACGCTCTCCACGAACTGGCCGAGCATGGGGCTCAGGCGCCAGCCGCGGGAGATGTGCGTGTTCAGCGACTCGGATTTGTACTGGGTGAGGACCTTCATCCGCAGCACGCCGGAGTTGGCGAAGTTGGAGAGGACGAAGTCGATGATCCGGTAGCGGCCGCCGAAGGTGACCGCCGGCTTGGAGCGCTCCTGCGTGAGGGGGGCCAGGCGGCGCCCCTCGCCGCCGGCGAGGATCATGGCGAGCGTCTTTCCGGCGGACATGGACGGACGGTAGACCCCGGGCGCGAACCTCGCAACCTCCAGATGGGGACGGAGTTCAGGCCCGCTTCAGGGGGGGCGGCTTCGAGGGCTTGCCCGGCGCCTTCTTCGGCTCGCCGTTGCGCTCGGCGAAGCGCTGGATCACCTCGTCCATCTCCGCTTGCGCCTTGCGCACCAATTGCGCCCGGTCGTGGAAGGTGAGGAAGCTGCTCTTGAACCCGGCCACCAGGATGTTGCGGATGTCCCTGGCGGTGAGGCCGAACTGGCGGGAGACGACGGAGAGCTCGCGGGTGACGGTGGTGTCGGTGATCAGCCGGTTGTCGGTGTTGATGGTCACCCGGATGCCGAAGTCCAGGTAGAACTTGAAGGGGTGGGAGGCCATGTCGGCCACCGCCCCCGTCTGCACGTTGCTGGAGGGGCAGCACTCGATGGGGATGCGGTGGTCGTTGACGTAGTTGAGCAGGTCCCCGTCCTCGCGCAGCCTCACCCCGTGCCCGATGCGGTGCGCCCCGCAGTAGTGCAGGGCCTGGGCGATGGAGGGCGGCCCGTAGGCCTCGCCAGCGTGCACCGTGCAGTTGATGTTGTTGTTGAGGATGAGCTGGAAAGCCTGCTGGTGGTCCTTGGCCGGGTTGCCGTGCTCCGCCCCGGCCAGATCGAAGCCCAGCACCCCGCGGTTCTTGTAGGCGACCGACAGCTCGGCCAGGCGCAGCGAGGTCTCAGGGCTCATGTTGCGGATCCCGCACACCAGCACCCCGGCCAGGATCCCCGTCTCCCGGGAGGCGGCGCGCAGGCCCTCCAGCACCGCCTCCACCACCACCGTGGGCTTGAGGCCCTTTTGCAGGTGGAGCACCGGGGCGTAGCGCACCTCGATCAGCCGGCAGTTCTCCGCCGCGGCGTCCAGGGCAAGCTCGTGGGCGGCGCGGTAGAGCGCCTCCTCCGTCTGCAGGACGCTGAGGGTGATGTCGAAGCCCTTGAGGTACTCCTCCAGGCTCCCGTGCCGCTGGCCGATCTTCATCGACTTCGCCAGCCCGTCCTCGCTGTCCGCGGGCAGCCGGATCCCCTGCTGCTCGGCCAATTCCAGCATGGTGCGCAGGCGGAGCGAGCCGTCCAGGTGGCAGTGCAGGTCGGTCTTGGGGAGCGCGTGCAGAAGCTCGTCGGTGACTTCGACGTCCGGGGGCATCCTCAAGGGATCTAACCGATCCGCCTGCCCGGATCACGCATCTGGCCGCACCCGTTACGTCAACTCGATGAACCGGGCGAGCACTTTCTTCAGCCCCACGCCCGGACCAAACCGGACCACCAGCTTCCGGTTGAGGCCCTCCCCGTCCACCTCTTCCACCGTCCCCACGCCGAAGCTGGGATGTTTGACGCGCGCGCCAGGGCCCAGCCCGCCCACTCCTGCCGCGGGCTGCTTCACCGTGGGCCTGGAAGCCGGGTCATACCGGCCCTCGCGCATGCGGTTCCGCGCCGGCAGCGGAGCGTCGGAGTAGCGAGGCCGCTGATCGAACTCGTCGTAGAACACGTCCTTGCGGGCGCGCTCCTGCATCGGCGAGAGCCGGTCCAACGCTGCCAGCCCCTCGGTCAGCTCGGGAGGAAGCTCGCGCACGAAGCGGGAGGGAGGGTTGAAGCGCAGCTCGCCGAAGAGCGAGCGGCAGCGGGCGAGGGAAAGCGCCAGGCGCTTGCGCGCGCGCGTCATTCCCACGTAGCAGAGGCGGCGCTCCTCGGCCATCTCCGCCGGGTCCTCCTCGCCCGAGGCCAGCGGGCCTGTCTGCCCCAGCGAGCGGGAGGAGGGAAACACCCGCTCCTCCAGGCCGGTCATCCACACCGCGTCGAACTCCAGCCCCTTGGCGGCGTGCAGCGTCATCAGGGAGACGCGATCGCCCCCGCCCGCCGCGTCGGCATCGCCCACCAGGGCCAGCTGCTCGAGGAAGCCGAGCAGGGGCGTGTCGGCGCGGCCCTCCTCATCGTCGGGCGCGGCGGCCGCCAGCGCCGAGAGGGGATCGGGCCGATCCCCCGGCGGCTGTCCGGCCTCCTCCTGCGCGCTGCCCAGCGCTCCGGGGGCGGAGCGCACCGCCCGCAAGTACTGGGCCCGCGTCTGGGTGAGCGGATTGGGAATCAGCGGCTTCGCCTCGGCCGGGCCCGGCTTCTCCGGCCCGGCGGGAACGTCCACCTCCTCGCCGGCCCAGGCCCGGTCGAATTCCCGCGCCGCTCCCACCAGCTCGAGGAGGTTCTCCACCCGGTCCTCCCCCTCCTCCCCTTCCAGGCGCAGCCGGTCGGCATAGCCCGTCTGCTCGATCACCCGCTCGATGGCGCCGGCGGCCCCGGGATCGTTGGCCACCCCCTCGCGCAGCTTCTCCACCAGCGCCTTGAAGGGAAGGAGCTTCGCCCGTGCGTTCGCCGGCAGCTCCGGGTCCTCCGAGCCGATGGCCTCCCAGAGCGAGATCCCCTTCCTGCCGGCCGACGCGCGCAGGTGCTCGACGGTGGTGTCGCCGATCCCCCGGGGCGGAACGTTGATCACCCGGAGCAGGTCCCCGTCGGAGCGCGGGTTCAGGCAGAGGCGCAGGTAGGCGGCCACGTCCTTCACCTCCGCCCGGTCGTAGAAGGAGCGCCCGCGCACCACCCGGTAGGGGACGCGCCGGGCCCGCAGCGCGTCCTCCAGCGCGCGCGATTGGGCATTCGCCCGGTAGAAGACGGCCATCTCCGCGTAGGCCGTCCCGCGAGCATTTTCCGCGTAGAGCTCGGAAGCCACCCGGCCGCCCTCGTCGCGCTCGTCCTCGGCCAGGATCACCCGGACCTTCTCGCCCTCCCCGGCCGCGGTCCAGAGCTTCTTCTCCGCCCGGCGCTCGTTCTTCTCGATGATGGCGTGGGCGGCCGAGAGGATGCGGCCGGAGCTGCGGTAGTTCTGCTCCAGCCGCACCACCCTGGTGCCGGGGAAGCGCTTGGGGAAGTCGAGGATGTTGTCCACCTCCGCGCCCCGCCAGCGGTAGATGGCCTGGTCGTCGTCGCCCACCACGCAGAGGTTGCCGTGGACCGAGGCGAGGAGCTTGAGCAGCTGGTACTGGGCCGGGTTGGTGTCCTGGAACTCGTCCACCAGGATGTGGCGGAAGCGGCCGGCGTAGCCCTGCAAGAGGTCGTCGCGCTTCTTGAAGAGCTCGATCACCCGGACGATCAGGTCGCCGAAGTCCACCGCGTTGGAAGCCTGCAGCGCCGCCTGGTATTTCGCGTACACCTTGAGCGCCGTCTTGCCGGGGACGTCGAACTCCGCCGGCCGGACCTCGGCGGGGAGCAGGCCGGCGTTCTTCCAGCGATCGATGCGCGAGAGCTGCTGGCGGGCGGCGGCGGTGTCGAAGCCCAGGTCGCCCGCTGCCCGCTTCACCTCCGCCAGCTGGTCGGCGTCGTCGTAGATGGCGAAGCTCCGCGTCAGCCCCAGCGCCTCCGCCTCGCGGCGGAGGATGCGCGCCCCGGCGGCGTGGAAGGTGGCCACCCAGAGGCGCTGCGCGTCGGGCCCCACCAGCTTCTCCACCCTCTCCTTCAGCTCCCCGGCCGCCTTGTTGGTGAAGGTCACCGCCAGGATCTCGGCGGGGCGCGCCAGCCGCTCGCGCAACAGGTGCGCGATGCGGTGGGTGAGCACCCGCGTCTTCCCCGAGCCGGCCCC
>Ga0335085_10005181_pt1 | contig 21156 bp, 21 predicted proteins | sample Lox_Sample_45_FD_206712 | JGI IMG/M metagenome (GOLD analysis project Ga0335085, IMG submission 206712) | Soil microbial communities from Loxahatchee National Wildlife Refuge, Florida, United States - Lox_Sample_4.5 | ecosystem: Environmental > Terrestrial > Soil > Wetlands | place: USA...
GAAGGAGTTTTTCTCGCAGGGCGCGTGGCAGGCCAAGATGCGGTCGCCGCTGGAGGTAGTGGCCGCGTCGGTGCGGGCGCTGGGCGCGGATGCCGCGGACACGTACACGCTGGCGCAGAAGGTGGCCGATATGGGCGAGCCGCTGTACGGGAAAGAGCCGCCCACCGGGTACAAGGATTCGTCCGCGACGTGGTTGAGCACGGCGGGCGTGATGGCGCGGATGGGCTTCGAGGAGGCGCTGGTGAATGGGCGCATCGGCGGAGTGAAAGTGGACTGGTCGCGATTCGAGGGCAAGGACGCCGCGGGGATGGCGCACGCGCTGCTCGGACGCGATCTGCCGGAAACGGCGCGGACGGCGCTGGAGCAAGGGATGAAGGACCAGAATGCGAGTCCGGCGCAGTTGGCGGGGCTGATTCTGAGTTCGCCGGAATTTCAGAGGAGGTAGCGTGATGCTGACGAGACGATTTTTCTTACGCGGCTCGGCGATGGTGATGGCCGGAGCCGGCTCGGTTCCGTTCTGGCTGGGGCGCGCGGCGGCCGGCACCACTGGCAGGCGCAAGGTCCTGGTGGCGATTTTTCAGCGCGGTGCGGCGGATGGATTGAACGTGGTGGTGCCGTTCGGCGACAAACGCTACTACGAGCTGCGGCCGACGATCGGGATTCCGGCGCCGGGATCGAACCAGGGTCCGCAGGCGGCCATCGACCTGGACGGGCATTTCGGACTGCATCCGCAGCTTCAACCGCTGAAGGCGCTGTGGGACCGCGGGCAGTTGGCGATCGTGGAGGCCACCGGGTCGCCCGATCCGTCGCGGTCGCATTTCGACGCGCAGGACTATATGGAGTCGGGGACGCCGGGGCAGAAGAGCGACGGGTGGCTGAGCCGGGCGCTGGCGGCGCGTCCTTCGGAGCCTTCGCCGCTGCGCGCGATTGCCATGAGCAGCAGTTTGCCGAAGACGCTGCAGGGCGACTGCGCGGCGATCGCGATTAATAATGTGGATCAGTTCCGCGCGGCGGCGAATGCCTCGATTGTGGAGAGCATGTATGCGGCGGCGCCGGATAAGCAACTGGCCATCGCGGGCAAGGACGCGTTCGCGGCGATGCGCACGATCGAGTCGCTGAGCCGGGCCAATTACCAGCCGTCGGGGGGCGCACAGTATCAGCAGGGCGGGCAGTTGGGACAGAGCCTGCGGCAGATCGCGCAACTGATCAAGGCGGACGCGGGCGTGGAGGCGGCCTTTGCCGAGGTGGGCGGATGGGACCACCACCAGAACGAGCCGGGTCAGTTGAGCAACCTGCTGCGGCAGTTCGGCGCAGCGCTGACGGCGTTCGCGACGGACATGGGCGACCGCATGGAGGACGTGGTGCTGGTGACCATGTCGGAATTCGGGCGCACGGCGCGGGAGAACGGCAACAACGGCACGGACCACGGGCACGGCGATGTGATGTTCGTGCTGGGCGGTCCGGTGGCGGGCGGCAAAGTATACGGCAAGTGGCCGGGGCTGGAGCAGGAGCAGCTTTACGAAGGGCGCGACCTGGCCGTGACGACGGACTTCCGGCAGGTGCTCGGGGAGCTGGTGAGCGGGCATCTGGGGTCGACGAACCTGGCGCAGGTGTTTCCGGGGTTCAAGCCGGGCGACCGGCTGGGGCTGCTGAGCAAGGGCGCGACGGTGTAAGGGCGGCCCGCCGCCGGAAGCCATGTCACATTCCGAAGCGCTATCCCGTCTCACCAGCAGAGACAGGAGGAGCGAGATGATCAGATGGTTTCTTCGGAAAGCGATTGGCAAGTTCGAGCGTGAGTGGAATTACGATGCCGGCTATGTGCGCGACATGATCGACGTGAGTCCGCGCGCGGCATGGCTGTTTTCACGGGTCACGGCGATGGGACAGTTCCGGCGTGACGTACCCATGGAGGCATGGTGCACTGCCGGAATTACCGCCGTGCGGCACGAGGATTGCGGTCCTTGTACGCAACTGGCGGTCACCATGGCGGAGCGCAGCGGCGTCCGTCCCGCGGTGCTGCGGGCGGTACTCAGCGACCATCCGGAGGAGATGCCGGACGATGTCCGCCTGGTGTGGAACTTCACGCGCGCCACGCTGGCGCACGATGCGGGGGCGGATGAGTATCGCGAGGCGATCGTGGAGCGCTGGGGACGGCGCGCGCTGATCAGCCTGGCGTTTGCCATCACGGCCGCGCGGATCTATCCGACGGTAAAATATGCGCTGGGCCACGGGAAGGCCTGCATGCGGGTGGTGGTGGGCGGGGCACCGGTGACGTTCGATCATGGCCGCGTGCCGGATGTGGCGGTGCACACGCGGTGAGCGCTGCGGTCGGAACGACGGATCCAGCGGCGAGCTTCGAGCCGCACCGGCGGCGCCTGCTGGGTCTCGCGTACCGCATGCTTGGGTCGATGGCGGATGCCGAGGACGCGGTGCAGGAGGCGTACCTGCGCTGGCACGCCACGGACCGCGACAAAGTCTCGGATGCGAGAGCGTTTCTCATGACCACGACCACGCGAATTTGCCTGGATGTGCTGACGTCGGCGCGGGCGCGGCGCGAGGAGTATGTGGGTCCGTGGCTGCCGGACCCGGTGCTGGACACGGCGGCGCTCGCGCCGGACAGCCGCACGGAGTTGGCCGAGGATCTGTCGGTGGCGCTGCTGCTGACGCTGGAGCGGCTCTCGCCGTTGGAGCGCGCGGCGTTCCTGCTGCACGAAGTATTCGACTTCTCATTCAGCGAAGTGGCGGCGACGTTGGAGCGGAGCGAGGCGGCGTGCCGTCAGCTCGCCGCGCGCGCACGAGCGCATGTGCGGGCGGTAAGGCCTCGCGGCACTGCGCCGGCGCCGGCGCGTTCGGGCGAGATGGATGCGAAGCATACGCAGCTCATGTCGGCGTTCGTCTCGGCGTCGCTTTCGGGCGATCTGGCTGCGCTGATGCAGTTGCTGGCAAGCGACGTGCGCGTGGTGACGGACGGCGGCGGGAAGGTGGCGGCGTCGCTGAACGTGCTGGAGGGCGCCGATCGCGCGGCGCGGTTCCTGGCCGGCGCCACGCGCAAGGGTTGGCGCGAGGACTTCACGCTGCGCTTCGCGACAATCAATGGGCTGCCCGGAGTGATTGTGGATGGACCTGAGGGGCCTGTGCAGACTACCGCGTTGGAGATTGACGGCGGCGTGATTCGGGCGATTTATGTGGTGCGGAACCCGGATAAGTTGCGGCGGTTGGGGGCATGATCGCAATCAATGCGACCTGAAACAGGCCGAATTCGGCCTCGAAAGCGTTGCTAAACATCTCCGAGACAGCCTCTTCCATTTAAATTCCTAACCAGATTCCCAGCCGGTCGTCTCTTCCGTGTACACTGTTGTCAGTTACTGAGAGGAGACTCGCCTGAGCAAGCCGACGGACCTGGTGCAGGGCACCCTGGACCTGCTGGTTCTGAAAGTGATCGCGCTTGAGCCGATGCACGGCTGGGCCATCGCGCAACGCATCCGCCAGATGTCGGCGAATGTGCTGCAGGTGGGCCAGGGGGCGCTGTATCCCTGTCTGCACAAGCTCGAACAGAACGGCTGGATCTGCGCGGAGTGGGCGGTGAGCGAAAACAACCGGCGCGCCAAGTATTACAGCCTGACCAAGGCGGGAAGAAAGATCCTCGAGCAGGAAGCGGCGCAGTGGGAGAAGTTGGCGGCGGCCATCTCGACAATCGTCCGCGCGGTTTAAGGCCATGCGTCTTCGAAGGATCATCGGGCTGCGTTTCCGGTCGCTCTTGCGGCGCCCGGCGGTCGAGCAGGAACTCGACGAGGAACTGCAATATCACCTGGAGCGGCAGATCGAGGAGAACGTCGCCGCGGGAATGAGCCACGAAGAGGCCCGCTGGGAGGCGCTGCGATCGATCGCCGGCATCACGCAAAGCAAGGAGGAGTGTCGCGACATGCGCGGATTCAATTTGATCGACAATCTGTGGCGGGACCTTCGCTATTCCCTCCGGCAGTTGGGAAAGAACGGGGGATTCACTTTCACCGCGATCTTCGTGCTCGCCCTGGGGATGTGCGCCAGCGTTTCGATTTTCTCGTTCGTGGACGCCGCGCTGATCAAGCCGCTGCCGTACCGCGATCCGGCGCGCCTGGTGGGGGTGTTCGAAAGCATTCCGATGTGCCACTTCTGCAATCTTTCCTACCCCGATTACCTGGATTGGAAACAGCGCAATGTGGTCTTCAGCTCTTTCGATATCTACCAGGGCAATGGATTCACCCTGCGGACTCCGACCGGTCCGCAACCGGTGACCGGGGCGCGGGTGACCTCCGGATTTCTGCATACGCTGGGCCTGGCGCCCCTGCTGGGACGCGATTTCGTGCCGGGCGACAATCTTCCCTCGGCGCCTCCTACCAGCATGCTCAGTTACGCCGCCTGGCAGCAGCGCTACGGCGGAAAGTCCGACGTCGTCGGGACCACAGTCACCATGGACGACCATCCCCTGACCATCGTCGGCGTACTGCCGCGCGAATTTCACTTTGCGCCGGCCGGTCAGCGCGAGTTCTGGATCGCGTATCAGCCGACCAACCAGTGCGACAAGCGCCGGAGTTGCCATGGCCTCTACGGAGTGGCGCGGCTGAAGGATGGGGTGTCGATGCAAGCGGCTCAAGCCAATGTGGTTGCCATAGCCACGCAACTGCAAAAGGAATATCCCGATTCCAACGGCGGCCAGGGCGCGATCCTATCCCCTCTGGCAGAGCAAATTCTGGGAGACGTCCGGCCGATATTCCTGGTGCTGCTGAGCGGCGCGGCATTGCTGCTGCTGATTGCCAGCGTGAACGTTGCAGGCCTGCAACTGGTCCGGTCTGAAAGCCGCGCCCGGGAGATCGCGGTGCGCACGGCGCTGGGCGCGTCCACGGGCCGGTTGATGGGCCAATTCGTTACCGAGGCGGTGGTACTGACCGCAGCGGCGACTGCGCTCGGTTTGCTGGGGGCGCACTGGATGGTGGCGCTGTTGAAGGGCCTGATCTCCGAACAGATGATGATGCATCTGCCGTTCCTCGCAACCCTGGGCCTCAACTGGCGGGTGCTGGCCACCGCCGCGGCCATCGCCCTCGGAGCGGCGGCGATTCTGTCGCTGCCGCCGGCCAGCCGAATCCGAACGACGAACCCTGGCGCACGCCTGGCGGAAGCCAGTCGCGGCTCGGCGGGCACGGGATGGCGGAGGGTCGGCTCCAGGCTTGTGGTCCTGGAACTGGCCACCGCGCTGGTGCTGCTGGCGGGCGCCGGCCTTCTCGGCAAGAGTCTGTATATGCTGCTGCACGTCGCCATGGGAATCCAGCCCGAGCATCTGGCCACCATGACCATCGCGCTGCCGGATATCACTTACAAGACCGATCCTCAGACCATCGCGGTGATGCGCGAAATCCGGCGCGCGCTGGAAGGCCTTCCCGGCGTGCAGTCGGCCGGATTTGTGGGGCTGGGGCTGCCGACCAGCGGCAACGGGAATACCACCTGGTTCCTGGTAGATGGGCGGCCTTCGAACGTGCCTCACGAAGAAGCGCCCATGCGGGAGGTGGGGACCACTTACTTTCAGACGCTCGGGGCCAAGCTCTTGAAAGGCCGCTATTTTCAGGAAGGGGAAGATTCCACCAAGCCGCCCGTGGTGATTGTGAATCAATCGTTCGCGCGGAAGTACTTTCCCGGAGGGAATCCGGTCGGCAAACAAGTGCGCGATCTTCCTCCGGGTACCAAGCACAAGGAGATTGTGGGGCTAGTGGAGGATATCCGCGAAGGCCCGCTGGATGCGCCTGTCCCGCCGGTGCTGTACTTCCCGTTCGAGCAGAGCACCGACACTTACCTCTCACTGGTGGTACGAGCCTCAAGCGACGAGCACTCGCTGCTGGCAGCGATGCGAACCGCCATCCGTCAGATCGACCCCGACATTGTGCCGATTGACGGGCAGACCATGATCGACCTGATCAACGATTCGACATCCGCCTACATTCATCGGACGATGGCGTGGCTAGTGGGAGGGTTCGCCGCCATCGCCCTGATCCTGGGGGTGGTGGGGCTGTACGGCGTGATTGCGTATTCGGTGAGCCAGCGATCGCGGGAGATCGGCATTCGCATGGCGCTGGGCGCGCAAACCGGAACGGTGTACCGGCTGATCCTGCAGGAAGCAAGCTGGCTGACGGTGGTGGGCATCGGCTTCGGACTGGCGGGCGCGATCGGCGCGGGGGCTTTGATGCGTAACCTGCTGTTCGGCGTTCGCACGTGGGATGTGGCCACCCTGGCGTCGGTGGCGGTGGTGCTGGGCATCGCGGCGCTGGTGGCGAGCTTTATTCCGGCACGGAGGGCCGCGTCGGTGAACCCCGTGGAGGCTTTGCGGGCGGAGTAGGGGGCGAGAGGAGTGCTTCCAGGAGAGGGTGAAGCGCGGAGGCGAATGGGTTGGTTACCGTGACGCCATGCCACGTGAAGCCGTCCTGCAGGTCCTCCGAGAGAAGCAATCGGCACCCGGCTTCCGCCGAAGCGGCCAGCACCACCGAGTCCCAGATCGTCAGGCCGTGGTCGGAGGCCAGGTCCGTCGCGTGGATCATCACGGTTGCGGAGGTTTCGACGACGGAAAAAGTGTCGCGCCAACCCAGCACGGCAGACCGAGCGCGTGCCGGCCGCCGCCTGGCTTTTCGCACGAGCACATTGAATAACTCACCGAGCGTCTGAACCGGAATCACGAGAGCCTCCGGCGGCAATCGCTCGATGAGATCCACGGCTGCGTTCCGCATGGCGGCTCCGTTGGCGCCCTCGGCGCACGCCAGGATGTTGGTATCCAGGGCGACCTTCATGGTGTGTCGTCGTACAACTCGTCACGGGTCCAGCGATCGACCTTCACCGGGCGTTCTTTTCGGAGCCGCGCGAAAATGGCGGAGCGGGCGCCTTTGGCGGCCGGCTCTTCCTCGCCCACCGGGATGATCCTGGCCACCGGCTTACCGTGGCTGGTCACCGTGACGCTTCGGCCTTTCTGCACGGTTCGCAGCAGTTCCGAGAATCGGCGATTGGCGTCCGCGGCGGAGATGGCCTGGTATATATGCGGCGCTCCATGGTAGTGATATTCACTACTACAGCTGAAATGCAGCGTTATCGCCGAGATGCGGTCCGATTAGCCGTTGGACAGTTCTGTAGAATTCGCAATTCAGAAACTCCAGGCTGCTCTCATGTACGCCGATCCGGCAAACGTCCTGCCCGCCTTCCATAACACGTACGACCATGCAACGCGATCCGTCTCGCCTGTCTTTGACCACTCCGTGCGCCTGCGTATCGACCGACCCGTCCCAGCCGACACAGCTTTCAGGAATCTGTTTCGGCAGGTCCATCGCCTGTCGAATCAATCGAGCTGACACGCCGGCCTCCATTAGGAATCGAAATCTGGCTGAGACAGACTTGTTCCAATTGCTTGCCCCGAACCTTTTGCAGGAAACTCAAGCAAGAGTTCCCGCCCTCACGCACGGTGAACGCCCACCCGGTTTGCGGATTGTCCGCTTTCGGTCCGCGACGAAGAATGAGAATCTTGCCCGGCAGCCAGTCCTGGGGAAGTGCCACATAAAACTTTCGAATCTCAAGGAGCTCCACTTCACACCGCAGCAGCGCATTTGCGGGAATCCTGCCTGGTATCCCTATTTCTCCGTAGGCGAGATGTGGGCTGATGACAATCTCTCTTGTTCCGCCCACACGCATGCCGGGTATCCCATAACGCAATCCGGCGATGCTGTCCCGCCGTCCGAGATCGATTAACATTTTCGGTCCGAAGAGCGGCGAGCAGCTCACTTCATCTCCGCGCCGCAGAAACTGCCGTACATTGGCGACGACAACGCTCTCCTTTTTCGCCTCGTCTCCGGTTCCGACCGTCAGATCTCTAATCGTGATTCCTTTGGTCATCAATCCAGCTCGCACAGCTGCAACGCCTTCCTTGCGGTGGTGCTCAGCGGAATCGAGCCACACTCCTCCGGCATAAACCATTGTAGGGCGGCGTCGCGGCGTCTTCCTGCGCGCGCCTCCTTGACGGTGAAAGTGTAGTGATGGTGGGTGATGGTATGGCGGAAAGTGCCGAGGGTGCGGAGGGAGCGGGCGGCGGGGAGGTCGGCGGGAGAGGGGAGGTCCCAGAAGCCGGGCATGCGGCGGGCATCGGGGGGGCGTTGGCGCAAGAGGATGCCACGGCGGCTGCGCACGATGAGCAGGACTTCTTCCAGGGCCACGGGCTGCGTTTTGCGGAGCTTGACGGGGAGTTGCGCGGCGGTACCGTGGGCGTGGGCCTGGCAGTGCGCGGCGAGGGGGCAGAGCAGGCAGAGCGGATTGCGCGGCAGGCAGACGGTGGCGCCGAGCTCCATGAGCGCCTGGTTGAAACTGGCGGGGTCGCGCGGGTCGAGCCAGGATTGGGCGATCGAGCCGAAGCGTTCGCGGGTGCGCGGGGAGGCGATGTCGGCGGCGTCGTTCTGAACGCGCGCGACCACGCGCAGGACGTTGCCATCGACTACGGCGTGCGGCTCGGAGAAGGCGATGCTGGCGATGGCGGCGGCGGTGTAGTCGCCGATGCCGGGCAGGGCGCGCAAGGCCGCGAAGTCGCGGGGGAAGGCCCCGGCGGCCGCGACCTGGCGGGCGGCGCGGAGCAGGTTGCGGGCGCGCGAGTAGTAGCCGAGGCCGCTCCAGAGTGTGAGGACTTCTTCTTCGCGCGCGGCGGCCAAGGCTGCGACGGTGGGGAAGCGATCGAGGAAGCGCTGGTAGTAGGGAATGACGGCCTGGGCGCGGGTCTGCTGGAGCATGATTTCGGAGACCCAGATGCGGTAGGGATCGGAGGTGGCGCGCCAGGGCAGGTCGCGATGGCAGCGCCGATACCAGTCGATGAGCGATTTCGCCACAGAGGGCGCGGCCGGCGGCTGCTTCATTCGATGACGCGCAGCCATTCGGCGACCACGGCGAAATCTTGGGGGTCCACGTCCCAGGCTTCGAACTCGGGGTTGAGCGGATCGAGGCGGATGCGCTCGTGGCGCCACTGGACATCACCTTCAAAACCGGGGCCGGCATCGCGGTCCTGGGCGACTTTGACGCTGGTGTACTTCTTGACGGTGTAGCGGGCGGTTTCGTCGATGGCGCCGAAGCGCTGGATGAGCAGGATTTTGTTCTGGCGCGAGCCGACCGGATGGAGGCGGAAGAGGTTCAGGCTGCCATCGGGGATGCGCGGCTCCATGGACCGGCCGGCCACGTGCGCCACGAAAAGATCGGGGGCAAGGCGCAGGCCTTCGGGGGCGCGCACCCAATCCTCGGGCTCGGAGGGCATCTCTTCGCCGAGCCCGCCGGCCGCGGCGCGCAGGCTGTAAAGCGGCAGGTGGGTGACGTAGGGGCGCACTTCGACGGGCGCGACGTGCTCGGTGTAAAGGCGGTCGAGCACGCGGGAGAAAGCATCCACCTGGACTTCGCGCGGCTCGCTGATGCGCACCACGTTGGAGAGCGAATCTTCGAGCGAGGCGAGATAGGCTTGGGCGCCGGAATCCTGCAGGCATTGGACGATGTGCGGCTCGAGGGCTTCGAGGACTTCGGCATCTTCGGGCGCGGCGATGTCGTCAAAGCGCGGGCGCAACCGCACCCAGCCGCGATCGGCAGCCGGATCGATCAGCAGGATGCCGATGTTTTCGGGCGCCCGGCCGGGCAAGGCCGCTTCCAGAATGGCGTAACGGCCGGGGCGGGTTCGCGAAATCGGGACCACAGCCGGCATTGAGCTTTTATCGTACCTGTTTGACTTATCGGTGAAAAGCGGGAGAAGTTTATTGGCCGCCCGAGGCCGGTCCGTTCTGCGGTACTCCGTTGGGGTAGTACCCGGTTTTGGCGTGGATCTTGACCGTGGGCAGGCTGGGCACTTTGACTTCGATGCGGCGGAAGACTTTGGGCTTCACGTCGGTCTCGATATCGGGCTTGTAGCGCAGCACGTATTGCGTGGTGATTTCGCCCGAGATGCCGGCCACGGCTTCGATGATGCCCTTGGAGATGGCCGCGGAGTATCCGCCGGTGCCCACCGTGAGGGCGTAGTTGCCGGCGTCCTGCGGGTTGGAGAGGTAGCCGGACACGTCCTTGTAGGGATTGTTGAGCGGGTACTCGACATGGCCGCCGGTTTCGGTGGCGAGTTTTTCGAGGATGCCCTGATCCGCGTTATCGAAGCCGAAGGCCTGGGTGCTCATGGCGTAGATCGTCACCAGGTTGCGCTGGGCGATTTCGAGAGCCTCTTCCATGGTCTTTTCACCGGAACTGTTGTGCCCGTCGCCCACGATGATGAGCACGCGGCGCGGCTCGAAGGGTTCGCCGTTGACGAGCTGGCGGCTGGTGCAGGCCTTATAAATGGCATCGAAGAGAGCGGCGCCGCCGCCGGGCTTCATCTTGCGAATCTTTTCGGCCAGCGCTTCGGAGTTCTGGGTGGTGTTGACCAGTAGTTCGGCCTCGTTGGCGTAGGAGATGAGATAGCCGCGGTAGCGGGGGTCGCCGGGCAGCAGGTTCCAGACCAGTTCCAGGATCGCGTCCTGGTACTTGGACCAGTGGATGCGCATGCTGTTGCTCATGTCGATGAGGAAGCCCACCACGATGGGCTGGCGCTGATCGTGGCTGAAGAAGGTGATGCGCTGCGGTCGGCCTTCGTCGAGGAGCACGAAGTCCTTGGCTTCGAGGTTGGAGAGGAACTTGCCCTTCTCATCACGGACGGTGACCGGGACGATGACCTCGGTGACACCGGTGGTGAAGGTCAACGACTGGGGGTCCTGCTTGCCGGCGGGTGCGGCGGTCTGCGGAGCGGCGGCCGCGGGCGGTTTGGGCGGCTGCTGCGCGGCGGAAACGGCCAACCACAGGAGGCCGCAGGAGGAAAGCGCAATGGCAATTCGAAACACAGGATTCACCAGCTCTAGCTTATTCTAGCAGTCCGGGAACGGGGCCGTTTTCGACGCGCTGTATGCACCGCGGAGACCGAACGGCGAGGCCGCCGTTTATGGGGCGCGCCGCACCCGCGAGCATGATAATGGGACGGTTCGGGCCGGCAGCGCTTCACCACAGGGGCGCGGGGGCGCGGAGGAAGCGCGGAGAAAAACACAAAGGGAGGAACAAGATTCTGCCGACTGTGAGAGCCGGTACGGGAATTTCACAGACATGAAACGAACGGCGGGGGCCCTGCACTATGCTGGCAGGCGGCACCATCGGAGGGATTTGCCGCCTGGCTCGGGGTGAGCCTCCCGCCTAAATTCCTACCTTTTGCCCCGGACGTAGGGGCGTGTTTTCTCTCCACGCGCCCCTGCTGTCTGTCCTACTTCTTGTGCCACACGGTGAGGGTACGTCCGTCGCCTGCGGCGGTGTTGAAATCGGCCGGGCGGTCGCCATCGGGACGGCCCATGCAGGTGGTGAGCACCCCGTCTTCGAAGCGATAGAGGCCGCGCTGGAGTTTGCCCTTGTGGGGTCCGTGCCAGAGGATGTAGTTCATGTGCGGCGGTGAGGGGGCGCGGTCCACGCGATAGCCGGCGCGCACCATGATCTGGGGTCCCATGGTGACGGTGACTTCGGTGGCGGAAGCGGCGCGCTTGCCCATGGGCAGGTATTCGGCTTCGAGCGGGCGGCCGTCCATGACGCAGGACGCCATGGACCACTCGCCGGCCAACTCGGGGGCGGGGTCGCCATCGGGCGCGGCGGGCAGTTCGGTTTTGGCGGCGCGATCCGGCTTGCCCGCCGGTTGGACGGTGGCGGAGCGTTGCAGGGTTTCGAGGGCCAATCCGCTGCCGGGTGTAGTAGCGAACCGGGTGGGCCGCGGACCGCCGGCCATGTTCAGGCAGATGCGCCAGGTGTCGCCGGAGAGTTCGTAGATGCCGCGGTTGGTGTTGCCTTTTTCGGGTCCTTCGGTGAAGACCAGGTTGAAGTGTTTGGGGGATTGGGCAGTGTCGAGTTCCAGCCGTCCTTCGTAGGCGGCGCCCATGGATTGGGTGGAAAAGCGGTCGCCATTGACGATGACTTGCGCGGAGGAGGGTCCCTCGATCTTGTGGCCGTCGACTTCGAGCGACGTGATGGTCCAGGCGCCTTGCAGAGTTTTGGTTTCCCGCGTCACGATGATCCTCCAGAGGTGAAATTGAGGTGCTCGGAGGATTATATCACTTTTGTAGAAATTGGCAATGGGGCGAGAGGCCGATCACGGCATGCACCAGCAATTCCACCACGTGGCCCCCGACGGCGGACAATGCGGTGGGGTCGGACAAAGGTGGGGGTGGATTATACTTTCCGCACGGCTCTGTCGATGGTGGCGCCGGGCGGCGGCGGCGTGGTGAAGTTTGGTTCCAGCGCGGGGCTGGGCGTGTGTGACTTTCCGGGCTATACGCACCAGAGGAATTTGGTTTGAAGAAACCAGCGTCCCGATGAGTGGAGACGCGGCAGACTGGACACTGAGAGTCTGCGCCACATCAGCCCACCAACTCCAGGATGAACTGCTCCATGACGATGCGATCGTCTGGACGCGTGTCGCGCAATCCACGGTCGGCTTTGTAGATCACCCGCAGGGCGCGCTCGAGTTGGGGCCTGGCGAACTTGACCACGGTCTGGTAGACCTGGTCGGCGCGCGAACTCCACATGGGCATGCCGAGCTTCGTAAAGTGGCCCTGGATTTGTTGCGCGCTCTTCAGCCCGGCTTCGCGCGCCGCCAGCGCCACCCGGAATTGGCTCGATAAGAAGGCCAGCGCCAGCGGCAGATAATCGCCCTCGCGCACCAGCGTGTCGAGAATGTCGAGGGCGCGCACGCGATCGCGGCGTCCGAGCGCATTCACCAGAGCGAAAACGTTGCCGGCCCGCGCATCGGCCACGAGTGCGGCTATGTCGTCCACCCCCACGGTGCGGCCGGCGGCATACAGCGACAGTTTTTCGATCTCCACGGCGATGCGGGCCACATCGGCGCCCAGCGAATCGATCAGCAGGTCGAGCGCGTCTTCGTCCATCACGAAGGCGGCGCGGCGGATCAGGCTTTCGGCTTCGCGGCGCGCATCGAGGCTTGAAAATTTGCGCAGCTCCACCACCTCCGGAATGGCGCTGTAGAATTTGCGGACGCGCTCCAGCTTGCGCTTGTCGTCGCCTTCGAAGTCGAACCGGCTGGCTTCAAAAATGACGGACACTCCGGGGGTGGGGTCCTTCAGGTAATGTTCGAGCGGCGCGGCATCACCGGCGCCTTCGCCTTCGACATCGGAATCGGCTACGGCGGAGCGGCCTTTGGGCAAAGTGGCTTCGGCGTTCACCACCCAGATCAGCCGATCGGTGGCGAATAGCGAGAGCGACCGCGCATCGTCCAGGACTTCGGCGAGCGAGATTTCGTTCAGGTCGTGGCGCGCCTGAGCCTCTTCGGGATACAGCGCCAGCATGGCTTCGCGGATGCGCCGGCGTTCGTAGGCCTCAGCGCCCAGCAGCAGGGCGGCCGCGGGCGCACCCGATCGTTTCACGCGCGCCAGGAACTGCTGCGGGGTGGGCACTAAAACTTCTCCAGGATCGCGGTGACGATGCTCTGCGCCAGGTCGCGGCTCAACCGAATGAGCGCCGTGTCGCTCTCATCGAAGTAAGTTTTCGGGTCGATGGAAACTTCGTAGCGCTCGCGATATTCCACGCCGGACTGCGAGAACAGCACCTTGCCGGTGCGCCGCTCGGTAAGGGTGATGTTCATGGTCACCACGACGCCGGCGCCGGTGGCGCGTCCGCTGGTCGGATCGGCAATGGTCGGGAAGTTGACGAATTTGGCGATCACGCCGCGCAGCACGGCATCGGCCTGCTGGGGGTCGGTGATGATGATATATTTCGTGCGCGCGTGGAATTCATGCGTCAGATCCTCGGCCAGCAACGCCGGAAGTCTGGGCCGCATGGTGTTGTTGGCGAGCGGCGGGATGGCGATGGTCTTAACCGTGGCGGGCATGGCATCGCCATGGCCACCCACGTGATAGCCGCACGACGCACAGAGCCACGCCACGGCAAGGGCAAAGGTCACGCCGCGGATCATAAAAATTCCCGCGCCACGGCGACGGCATTTTCGGCGGCCAGGCGCAGATTGTCGGCGACGATCCAGAACCAGCAGGCGGCCGGCTCGTTGCGGTCCTCTTCGATGCCGCCCACGGCGATGCCGCTCTGTCCGGCGTGCCCGACGTTGGTGGGCGGCTCAAACTCCGCGCCCCGCACGTCGATGTGCGGCCCGGCCAATCCGTTCTCGATTGCCTCCAGCCCGGGATTGGTTTCGAATTCCACCCACGCGGAAAAGCTGTAGCCGTGAAACACAGGCGCCTGCACCACGCGGATCGAGGGCATCTGCGCGCCTGCGCCCTCGCCGGGCAAGGCCAGCAGAGTGGCCAGATGCCGCTCGATGCGCAGTTCGGTTTCTTCGAGCGCGGTGGGCGCTTCCTGACCGTAGCGCGCCAGCAGGTTGAAGCCGGCCTGCGTATCGAACACCGTTTGCGGCAGATTCCGGAACGAGAGCAGGCTGATGGTTTGCTGCTGCAGCTCCTCGACGCCGGTGGCGCCCTGCTCGCTGGCCGGCGCGAAGACCTGGATCACAGAGCGTTGAATCGGGTCGTGCATCTGCAAGCGCCGCAGAAAGAGCGCCAATGCAATGGCCGCCGGATGGGCGATCACGTGGATCCCCGCGCTACCCTCCTCCTGGGATTCGTCCTCCGGTTGATCCTCCACCTCTCCCTCGACGACCTCTTCGCCGCCCTCCACTAGCGGCGCTCGCAGTCGTGCATCGGGACGCTCTTCAGCGGCAAAGGAAAGATCGATCAAGGGAATCTCGCCCTCGGCCAGTTCGATGGCTTTTCGATTGGCGTTCGCCGTACCCGCCAGAAACACCGCGCGGGCGCCGGACAAATCCTTGGCGTGCAAATCGACGGGAATCGGCCCGGGTTTCTCCTCCTCCTCGTCTTCCTGCGCCGCGGTTTCGCCGGTCTCGATGAGGCGCAGATCGAGTTCCGGCGCGGACGTGCTGACCACGTCGCGGATCTCACGGCCGATGAGCGTTTCGCTGCCCACCAGCGCAAAGGGAATCGGCGAATCAGCCAACTTGATGCTCCGGAGTGGGGGGAGGCTGGTGAGGCCGCAAACGCCGCCGTACCAGGCCGCCGATGCGGATGACGATGCCGCTGCCGACATACGCCGCCCCCATGGCCAGCATCACCGGCCGCGAATAGTTGCGGATGAAGTAAATGAACGCGCCGAGCAGAATCAGGATCAGCGGCGAGTAAGCGCGGTTGAGGTTGATGCCTTTGAAGCTGTAGTAGCGCCACGTGCTGACCATCAGGAAGCCGAGCAGCGCCAGCAGGGCGAGCCAGGCGACCGAAAGGGGCCACCAGGCGAGCGGCTGCGCATCGGCGGCATACACCACCGCAGCCACCATGCCGGCAGCCGCGGGAATCGGGAGGCCGACGAAATATTTGCGGTCGGGGCGGCCGGGATTCTTGGGAATCGGATTCTTCTGGACGTTGAAGCGCGCCAGGCGCACCGCCCCGCACAAGAGGAACAGAAACGCGATGAACGATCCGAGATTGAAAAGCTGGCTGCGCAAACCTTCGCCGAAGCCCGGATCGACGAACTGCACGCCCCAGGCAAAGGCCAGCACGGCGGGCGCGATGCCGAAGCTGATGACATCGGCCAGGGAATCCATCTCGCGGCCGAAGTCGCTGGTGGTGTTGGTCATGCGGGCGATGCGCCCATCCAGGCCATCCAGGAAGACGGCCGCGCCAATTGCCTGGGCGGCTACGGTGAAATGCTCGGGCGCGCCGAAGCCGCCCGAGGCCGCCTGCATGGAGCCGCGGAACGATCGCATGATCGAAATGTAGCCGAGAAAAATATTGCCCGCGGTGAAGAGCGTCGGTAAAGCATAGGCCGCGCGCCGCGGGCGGCGGTCGGGCGAACGCGGATCTTCCAGGCGTTCTTTAAGCCCCATCCGCACCTCGGTTGGAAAGCCTGGCGATGATGCTGGACCCCGCCGAAACGCGCTGCCCGGGCCGCACGGCGATTTCCCACTCCGGCCCGAAAAGCACATCCACGCGCGAACCGAACTTAATGAGGCCGACGCGTTCGCCCGTGGCGACGTGATCGCCCGGATGCTTGCGGAACACGATGCGGCGCGCAATCAATCCGGCGATCTGCTTGAAGACCACGCGTGATCCCGCGACGGCGCCTTCGCCCTCGACGGTGACCACGTTCTGTTCGTTCTGGTCGGAGCAGACTTCGCGGCTGGCAACATGGAAGCGGCCCTCGCGGTAGTGCACGTCGGCGATGGCACCGGCGATGGGGGCGCGGTTCACGTGCACGTCGAAGATGTTCAGAAAAATGCTGACCCGCTGCAGTGCCGGCGCCTCAGCCGCCACTGCCACCACCTTGCCGTCGGCCGGCGAAACCGCGACCGGCCCTTGCGGAATGGAGCGCTCCGGGTCGCGGAAGAAGTAGAGGCAGAATAGCGCCAGCAGCCACAGCGGCGCGGCGAACCACGGCCCCGCGAGCCAAGCCACCAGCGCGCCTCCGCCGACCATGCCCGCAGCGTAATATATGCCGTCCCGAACGATCACTTCACACTTATTTTCCCATAGACGGCGCGGGGCACCCGCAAGTAATTCGCGGCCATAGGTTACTGCGCGGCGGTCTTCTCCATCCGGCGGATCTGGGTCAATTCGGCGCTGCGGTCTTGTGGGTGGCGCAGAGCTTTGCCGAGCGCGATCGCTTCGCTGGCCAGGCGTTCGGCTTCCTCGAACTGATTCGCACCGGCGAAAGCCCGGGCGGCTTGGATACGCGTCTCGATCGGCCGCGTATCGTTCGGGCGGGCGACCAGGTCGGCGATGGCGATGGTCTGACGATAGAGCGGCAGGGCGCGCTCGGGTTCGCTGCTCTGGTAGAGGTGGATCAGTTGATTCAGCACGTTCAGGTATGGTTCGGAAGTGGTGCCGCTGAGCGATTCTTCCAGCCGCAACAAGTCCTGGGCGGTGACACTGGCGCGCTCGTCCGCCGCTTTGAATAGTTCGTTACGAGAGTCCGAAAACCGTGACTTTGGAGGGGCGGGCGGGGAGAAGTAGGGGCGAGACTGCAACCTGACGGTCCAATCCAGCACCTCCAGCGTGCCCAGCTCCGCTCCATGCGCCTCACTGTAGAGCGCGCCGTAGCGCTCCAGCACTGGCGGGACCGAGGATTCGCGGTTCGGCTGGTTCAGCAAAAAATGGAGGTAATTCTGATACGCCTGGAGCAGCGACTGGACGCTCTCCCTGGACCATCCTTCGGCGGTCTCGATCACTCGCCGGTATAACTCATCGGCGCGGTCGGCGTGGTTAATCGCGAGATTGGCGGTCACGTTTTGGATTGTCCAGACGATCGAATCCCGGTCGTTGGCAGTGGGCGCGGCGGCAATCGCCTCCATGGCGAGCGCGAAGGCGTCATCCGGGCGCTTGTCGTTGGCGGCGTTCTGGGCTTCACGAAGGATCTCGCCGACGCTATTTCCCGTCGAGGGCTGAGGCTGGAGCATCTTGGCCGCAGCCTGACGGCGGTATTCCTCGGCCTGCTTCGGGTCCTTGGTGGCATTCGCCAGGTTGTTCAGAAGGTTGTAGGCCATTCCCTCATTCAGGTCGGGATGGTTCGCCAGATAATCCGTGAGCAGCTTTTCGGCCTGCGCATGGCGCTGAGAATTGGAGAGGAAGTTGGAATAGTTCAGCACTACGTTGTACTGCTCGGCATCGGGCGCCCCCAGCAACTGCCGGTAGATCTGTTCCGCCTGATCGGTTTTGCCGGCCTGCTGCAGCATGCCCGCCAGGTTCTGGCGCATCCAGATTCCTTCGCCCGAGAGAGGATACAGCGCCACCGCCTTCTCCATCGCCGATACGGCATCGCCTAACTGCCCGTCCATCCGGTAGACATTGGCCAGCGACTGCAGGGCGGACGCGGTTTGGCGGGGATCCTGGGATTCGTCGGCCATCTGCTTGAAGACCGCCTCGGCCTGGTCGTACAAGCCCTCCGTCTGATAGAACCAGGCCAGAGCGCTCGGGTTGTCCTTCGTTCGCGCAACGGCTTCGGAGCGCGCCTCAGCCGCGGCTTCCGGGCGGCCTAGCCGGCGATCGAGGTCGGCCAACTGTTGCCAGGTATTCGGATTCGGCCCCGGGAAGCGATTGTAAGCTTCTGCCGGCGCCTTGTCGGCCGCGCGGGCGGCCTGTTCCAGATAAGTTACAGCTTTGAGCAGATAGCCGTCGCGCTGATAACTGTTCGCCAGGTTAGTAAGAAGGAATACTCGGACCGGATGCCAGTCCGGCAGACGGTTGCCGCGAGCCAGCGCCGTCTGCAGGATGTTCCGCACCTCCACTGTCCTACCCGATTGCTCGTACATCTGCGTCACCGATTGCACCCAATAGATGTACTGCTGCGACTCCAGGGGTGCGTTATCCAACAGCGCACGGGCCTGCTCGCGCCTGGCGGCAGCTTCTTCGCGATGGCCCTGCCGGCCAAGGTCGTAATACGCTTGAATGGCGCTGTCGATGGGAGTTTGGTTTTGCCGCATCTGCCCGGGAGTATTTAGGAAAACAAGCTGCCCGAAGGCGATCGCGGCGGTGAGGAGCGGCAGGAGCACGAAGCGGGAGCGGCGGAGCATGACACCTCCTGATCGGACGCGCGACGGAGTAAGCACGGCGCGTACCGTTTGTAAGTGACGCAGCAACAACCTACCGGTGCGATCTACCCTGTATCTGGAGTTACTCATGTGAAGTGCCGGATACAGTTACCCACTTAGACTCCATCTGCCGGCCAAAAGTTTACATCGGGGGGCAACGCTCGATTGGTCGCGGCTCGGTTCGACTTCCGAGCCGCGACCAAAGGGAGCGGTTCTTGATCCACTGCGGCGACCCACTGGGCCATGCAGCGCAGCGCACACCTCACCGGCCCAATTGTACGGCGTAGTACACTGAAGGACTCACCATGCGAATCTGTGTGGGCTTGGGCGCCGCGCTCTGGCTGGCCTCAGCCGCTTGGGCGGTGGACTGGAAGTCCCTGCAGCCGCAAGGCTATGTCAGCGACTTCGCCGGGGTAGTGGACGCGGCCAGCAAAGCGCAGTTGGAGACCTACGCCGCGGCCGTGGAGCGGGCCACCGGCGCGCAGATCGCGTTGGTCACGATTCCATCGCTTCAAGGTGAGCCGTTGGAAGATGTCGCCCTGAACATCGCCCGAGGCTGGGGCGTAGGCCGCCGTGGACATAACGACGGCGTGCTGCTGCTGCTGGCCATCGGCGACCGCCGCAGCCGGCTGACGGTCGGCACCGGCCTCGAATCGGTCCTGGCTAGCGGCCTGGACGGCCGCGTGCTGCGCGAGATGCGTCCGGCGCTGCGCAAACAGGCTTATGGCGAGGCGCTGATGGGCGCGGCCGAAACCATCGGGTCCACGGTCGCGGTTGCGCGCAGAGTTCACATCGATGCACACCTCTCGCGGCGCATGCGTCCCGGCCTCGCCAACTTTCCTTGGCCGTTCGTGGTATTCGCCGTCGGTGAGTTGGGCTTCCTCGGCTTCCTGGTCACCTACGGACTGCGCCGCGCGGGCGGCGGAAGACGCGCCTTTCGGCCGGCCAATTCCTTTTCCCCGGACCTAGCGGGCATGCTACCCTCGGGAACACAGAGCGGCGGCGGCTTCGGCGGATACGATTCGTCCGACAGTTTCGGCGGCTTCGGCGGCGGGGATTTTGGAGGCGGCGGCGCCTCCAGCGACTGGTGATTCGGATGCACGAAAAGGTCCTCACCGAACTCGTGGCGAAGGTCCGCAAGGCGTACGCCGAACGCCTGGTGTCCGTGGTGCTCTACGGGTCGGCAGCTACCGGCGACCACCACGCGCACTACTCCGATCTGAACGTGCTGTGCGTGCTGGCGGCCATCACGCCTCGCGAACTGGCCTCGAGCGGCGACCTCTTCCGCTGGTGGCGCGAACTGGGCAATCCCGCGCCGCTGCTGCTCACCGAACAGGAGGTGGCCACCTCCACCGATTGCTTCGCCATCGAATTTCACGACATTCAGCAGCACCACCGCCTGCTCGATGGCCGCGACGTGATCGGCGGGCAGGCGCTCGACGAATCGTTCTACCGCGCGCAGGTGGAGCACGATTTGCGAGCCAAGCTGCTGCGACTGCGCCAGAAGGCCGCCGGCATGATGCACGATAACGGCCTGCTGCGGTCGCTGATGCTCGATTCGGTGTCGAATTTTTGCGTGCTGTTCCGGCACGCGCTGGCGCTGGCCGGAGAACGGCCGCCCGCGCGGCATCGCGAAACCGTCGCACTGGCTCAGGCGCGCTTCGGCCTGGATGCCGCGCCGTTCGAGCGGTTGCTGGACGTGCGCGAAGGGCAGGCGAAGGCGCGCGATCTCGATCCCGACGTGCTGCTGCCGCCCTACCTGCTTGGAATTGCGGCGGTGATCGAAGCCGTCGATCGGCTGGCGGCATGAGTCCGGTCTGGAAAAGGGCGCTCATCGTTGCGCCGGTATTTCTGGTAGCGGCAGTTGCGGCGGGCTTCAAATGGGTGGAGGTGCACAACACCCTGGCAACCCAGCGCGCCGCCGTGGCGGAGCAGTGGACGCAAGTGGAAAGCGCGCTGAACGCCCGCGCGGCGCTGATGCCCGAGGTGGTGGAAATCGTCCGTAAATTTGCCGGGAATGACGAATCGCTGGTGCACAATCTGGAAGGCAGCGGCGCAGCCCTGGCGGCGGCGCATACACCGCTGGAGAAGATGCGGGCCAACGACCGGCTCTCCAACGCGCTCGGACGCGTTCTGGTGGCGGCGGAGAGCAATCCCAAGCTGCGCTCCGATTCGGGCTTCTCAACCCTGCAGGACGAAATCGCCGACAGCGAGAACCGCATCGCTATCGAGCGGCGCAAGTACAATGAAATTCTGGAACACTACAACGCGCAGATCCAGATTTTCCCGGATAACGTTGTGGCGTCGGTGTCCGGTTTCAGACGAAACGACGATTATTTCAAGACCGATGGCGCCAATACGACCGGGCCCAAGGTACAGTTTTAGAGAACCCCAAAAATGCCCGACACATTTTCCAACTACATCAACGGCGGCTGGGTCGCCGGCAAATCGCTGTTTGAGAATCGTAACCCTGCCGATACACGGGAAGTAGTAGGCTGCTTCGTTTCCGGTTCGCCGCA
>Ga0335085_10005182_pt1 | contig 21153 bp, 20 predicted proteins | sample Lox_Sample_45_FD_206712 | JGI IMG/M metagenome (GOLD analysis project Ga0335085, IMG submission 206712) | Soil microbial communities from Loxahatchee National Wildlife Refuge, Florida, United States - Lox_Sample_4.5 | ecosystem: Environmental > Terrestrial > Soil > Wetlands | place: USA...
GTCCATCCTTACCCCAGCGTGCGTTTCGCCGTTACGCATCCGAGGTAAGAGCCGTATGAGGTAATTCTTCAAGTACGGATCCGTGCGGGGGGCGTTGGGTAACCAGCGTCCCTACCGCGACCGAACCGGACTTTTGGGGAAAAAACGTGCAAAAATCAGGAAACGAACCCAACGAACCCAAGAAACGAACCCGAGCTTCGCCCAGTGGTTGGACGTGGGCTCGTTGTGGTTCGAGGTCGAAGACTTCACTGGGGTCCTCGGTCGAGAAACATACGATCAAAGCCTAAGACTCCTTTATTATCAACGCGAGAAAAAAGGCGAATCCAATAAATTGCTGATTCTAAATGTCTTATCCGTTTAAAGCCAATAGGTTGTTGATGCGCAATTGTTTAGCTAACACGCTGGCCATAGACGCGATGGTCCGGCTAATCCGCATTTGCCGGAACGATCCCGAGAGGGTTGCGCTTCACAAGCCCCAGCCTTCACAAGCCCGAACTGCCATTGTTCAGGGTCCCGTTAAGAGCACGGGAAAGGGCACCCGGCTGGCCCTAGCGGCCAGCGCACTTTTCGCGTTCGCAGCCTGGAAAGGCTCCGCACTCGCGACTGCTGCCACGTCCACCCCGACGCTCGACAATTACATCCGCCAATTCGAGGCCAGCTACCACGACGTTAGGACCCTCCGCGCCACCTTTACCCAGGAGTATTCCGCGTGGGACCGGAACCGGATGGAGTCCGGCGACGTCTACCTGGCACGCGGAGGCAAAATGCGATGGGAGTATCAGAAACCGGAGCAGAAGCTCTTTCTTTCCGATGGCAAAGACGTGCTGCTCTACGTGCCGGAGCAGAAGCAACTCACGCGCACGCCCATCAAGGAAAGCGGGGACGTGCGCGTACCTTTTGACATCCTGGTTTCGCACCTCAACCTGCGGCGCGCCTTTTCGAAGATCGAATTTGCGGACTCAGTCCAACCCGTGCAGCCCGGCGACCGTGTTCTGCGGGCTTATCCGAAGCACGGCTACGAAGAGGTCTACCACGATGTGGTGGTTGAGCTGACGCCCACATTTGATATCCGCCGCCTGGCGGTGAGCTACCCGGACGGGACGTCAATGACGTTCACGTTTGACCAGATTTCGCGCAACGTCACGGTGCAGCCGTCGATGTTCGAACTCACGCCACCGGAGGGAACCGAGGTCATCCAGCAGTGAGACGAGTTCCGACATTGGGGGGCACGTAGGGGTACGGCTTGCCGTACCCTGCGCTGTTGGTCCAGCCAGACAAGGGTACGGCAAGCCGTACCCTACGTGCGCTTTGAAATTACCGTGTCGCAAGCTGGATTTGTTGCTGAAGGCTGAAAGCTGGCGGCTTCTACACATCGATGACGTAGCGATGCAGGGCCGCCGCCACCCCATCTTCGTCATTGGAGAGCGTCCTGGCCCAGCCGTCGCAGCACACGCCGGGCTCGGCATTGGCCATCACCACAGGCCGGCCGGCAAACTGCAGCATCTCGCGGTCGTTGAAGTTGTCACCGAGGGCCATAACTTCGGCCGCGGCGATGCCCCGCCGCTCAGCCCAAAGCTTGAGCGCGGCGCCTTTGGTGCAGTCACGGTTCATCACGTCAAGCAGCACCGTGTTGCGAAGCGGATACTTGGTCCAGGTGAGCTGCACGCTAGGGGCGATAGCCGAGGCCGCGAGCACAGGCCCCAGGGGCTCGATCTCCGTGGGAGGGCCACCAAACATCACCTGAATGGGATCGCGCGCGTCGAGCCCGACGGCACCCTCTAGATCGGCCACTTCGAGCAGCGCATCCGGAGAGTTTTTTCGATACCACGCCAGAGGGCCCTCGGGCGACGCGCCCTCTTGCATCACCACTTGGCCGCGGCCCGGCAAGTCATGCATGAGTACCGCGAACCGCCGGAAACCGGTGGAGGCCCGCAGCGCCTGGAGGGCGAGCTCAGCCGGAAGAAAGTCGCGGTGGCAGGCTTCGCCCTCGAGATTTCCGATGCGCGCGCCGTTTGATGAAATCAGAGTGAGCGGGCAAGCGAGGGGTGAGACAATGGGGCGAGCCGAGTGAAACCGGCGGCCGGTGACGATCACCACTTCCACGCCGCGCTCGGCGGCCTTCACCAAAGCGTCATGGTTCGCGGGTGATATCTCCGAGCGGCTGTTCAACAGCGTTCCGTCAAGGTCTAATGCTACGAGGCGAATCGGCATGGGACTATTTTAGTACGAGCGCTAGGGATGCTGGCTGCGCGCCGCGATCTTTGTTGCCGCGTGCAAGAGCGTGCACCGGGTCTTTACTCGCCTCTTGTCTCTAGTCCACTTGCCACTCGTCACTTGTCACTTGTAGGCTTGGGATTTCCTCATGTCCGGCTATCACGTTTCTCATCTCGAGTGTTCGCGCTGCGCGAAGCAGTTTGAGGCGGGCCGGGTTTATAACCTGTGTGAATGCGGCTCGCCGTTGGTGGTCCGTTACAAGCTGGACGCCGCGACCATGCCCCGGCGCACGGTCGCGGCGCGTGTCAAGAATCTGTGGCGCTATCGTGAAGTGCTGCCCGTACGCGATGAAGCTTCCATTGTCAGTCTCGGTGAAGGGTTCACGCCTCTGCTTCACGCACGGCGGTTGGGTCAACAGCTCGGTTTGCCCGGTCTTTACTTCAAGGATGAAGGCGTAAATCCTACGGGTTCCTTTAAGGCGCGAGGCCAGGCGGTGGCGATTACCATGGCGCGCGAACTTGGCGCGCGAAAAGTGGCCGTGCCCTCGGCTGGAAATGCGGGCGGCGCCATGGCAGCGTACGCTGCCCGCGCGGGCCTGCAGGCGCTGGTTTACATGCCGGAGGGGACTCCGGTGATGAACCGGCTCGAATGCGCCATTCTGGGCGCTGAAGTGGTGCTGGCGCCGGGTAGCATCAAGGACTGCGGCCGCGCGCTTGCCGAACGCATCCGCGCAGAAGGCTGGTTTGATGTCTCCACTCTGAAGGAGCCTTATCGCGTGGAAGGCAAGAAGACGATGGCCTACGAGGTGATCGAACAGCTTGACGGCCGGGTGCCTGACGCGATGATTTATCCCACCGGCGGGGGCACAGGTCTGGTGGGCATGTGGAAAGCGTTCGCGGAGATGGAGCAACTTGGCTGGACGGATGGGCGCCGCACGCGCATGTTTGCCGTGCAGGCTACGGGCTGCGCTCCCATGGTGCGCGCCTTCACTCAGGGAACAGAACGCGCGGAGGAGTGGATCAATCCTCAAGCTGTCGCCAGCGGACTGGGTGTGCCGTCAGCGGTGGGTGACTTTCTGATTCTGCGCGCGCTTCGCGAGAGCAACGGCAGCGCGGTTGCGGTCGAAGATCAGGCGATGCTGGAAGGAGTGCGTGAAATCGCACAGGCGGAAGGCTTGGTGACTGCTCCCGAAGGTGGCGCTACGCTGGCGGCGCTGAAGCAACTGTTAGCGGATGGCACTCTCTCGGGGTCCGAAACCGTGGTCTTGTTCCTTACCGGCAGCGGATACAAGTATCTTGAAGTTTTGGAGGCGATCGCAGAGCTGAGAGCGAAGTAGGGGCGGGCCTTGTGTCCGCCCGTGGGGCGACCACGAGGGTCGCCCCTACTTCTGGCCCTATGCGATGCGTCCCGCTTTAGTTCACAACCAACGAAACCGTCACGGTGTGAATCCCTCCGGCACCTGCCGCCGTGAAGGTGATGGGATACGTACCAGCCGGGGTGGATGTGCTCGTTTGCACCGTGAATGCCGAGGCTTTGCCCGCCACCACCGAGCCGGCCGACCACTTGCCTGACGCGCCCGGAATGCTGGTGACACCTGTTGCGCCCAGGGTGACGGTTCCATTGAAGCCCGCTGCCACCACTTCCGCTCCGAACGAGGTTGATTTTCCGGGGGTGACCGTGTTCGAGGCCTCGTTGAGGATCAGCCAGAAATCGGCCGAATCCGGTGTGATCTGGCATGCGGAGGGCGCCGACGGCACCGCTTCCGGAGCTGCCGAGTGCCTATCCTGGCCTGTCAGGGACTGCCAGCCGGCGAGGTTCAGCCGGGTTCCATGTTGGGGCGTGGGGACAACGAACGCCGCGCTGCCAGGGTTCCAGGTGTTGTAGTCCGAAACCAGCGTCGAGGTGAGGTTGGTCCAATCCGCGCCCGAAAGATAGCCGTCATTAAAGGCGCCACCGGATCCACCCTCGATCACATTGCTGGTGAGGGTCAGATGCTCCGTATACATCTGGGTGGTTTGGCCTGTTTGCCAGTTTGTAACTGGCTCTCCGCCACCGGGGCCAGTGGTTACAATCTGCCCGCCGCCGCTGTTGGTGAGCGTGTTTCCGGAGAGGGTAAGGTAGGTGGAATCCTTCACGCCCACGCCGATGTTAGAGAAAGTATTGAGCTGCGCACCACAGATGTCGCTGTTGGAGATCAGCACGGGCCCTTCGTCAGCCTCTACAAACGCGCCCATCAGGAGGTTGCGGGTAGCTACCACGCCGCTGGCGGTAATGTCAGCGTTGTCCGTGTCCCAGTGGATCGCGTGCGTTGTGTTGTAGGCCACCGTGAGGCCATTCACGGTCTGGTTGCGCATATGCATAAAATGGGCGCCCGACGCGTTCCAATTGTAATAGGCTCCCTGCGCGCCCCGCCAGTTGTTGTAGGAGGCGTCATCCGACTGCCAGAGGCTGTTCACCAGCTTGTAGCCGCCAAAACCCGCCTCGCCGTTGTGACGCGCGGCGGAGTTGATCACCGTCACGTCGTTCACGCCGCTTATGTTCAGGCCCTGGCCGTTGTTCCAAAGAAAGTTGTCCGTGTCCACCAGGATGTTGCTGCCCCTCTGTTGGACAGACGAAATCGACACCGCGGCGGCATTCCAGCGGCAGGAATCGGAATGTTCGAAGGTCAGACCGCGCAACACCACGTCGCTCTTGTTTTGAACCGAGAAGAGGTTCTGTCTCACCGATACTTCAACCGTGGCTGCGTTCAGATTGGTCCCGGCGGTCGGCTCGATGGAAACCTGACCGTGAGTCTCATCCACAAAGAACGTTCCCGGCTGTAACTGGGCTGAGGCCAGCACCTGCGTGAGGGGTTCTCCGTTCACAAAGATCATTTCGCGCCGGCGCACAATGGCCTGTTCCGTGGGACCCGACGGCGCCGCCGGGCAGGGGCCCCATCGATAAGGCCACGAGTGGGCGAACACCTTGGAATTGCCGGAGCTGGCTTGCCACCCGGTCCAGACGTCGCCGCCGGAAACAATCACGGTGCCGTTGGTCTCCGCCTGAAAAGTCTCGGGCGCCATCGTGTCCTGACCGGTCGCCTGCAAGGTGACGGTCTCGCGGTAGGTGCCGGGAAGGATGATCACGCGCGTGCCCACCTTTTTGCGGTTATTGGTCTCGGCGATGCCGGCCGCAGCGCCAATGGTCTTGAGCGGCTTCGCTTGCGTGCCGGGATTCGTGTCTGACCCCGTTTTTGTGTTGACGTACAGTTGAACGGTTTCCAGTGACTCATTGACATCAGCCTGGGCCCAGCCCAAAGCCGCTGGCACAAACGCAAATGCGACTGCAAATACGATGCTGCGAAGCCTCATGGGTCGTCACCTCAAAATGGGGATTGGGAGCCTGAGGCCGTGCGATCCGGCTCTGGGTGGCTCCGGTACCTTGGTACCGGTACCGAAGAACCTCATCGGCAGAAGTCTGGGCCGACATGAAATGCGCGGTGCAAGTAGTAGCTGCAGCCGGCGACGGGGCTAATCAGAAGACAGGGAGAGACCTCTGTAACCTAGAATCTGCACCGCCTCTCGCCGAGCGAGGATGATCTTAATTGGCAACTCGGATAGGAAAATGGAGTATGCTAACGTCCAGGCTGGGGGACCGGGAGCCGGAAGGGCCGCACGGGATTGCTCATCCGCGTGACGCGCCAGAGCGGCTTGGGGAATGATACTTATAATTCCAATCGCAATCGCAGTCGCCCTCGCCTTGGCTGTTCTGTTCGTCGGCTGGATCCTCACGTTAATGAAGCCCTGCCGCCGCTGCGACCACGCGTGGATGTTTCATCAGGGATATCGCTGCTCGCGGTGTCACAACAGGGCGGCTCAACACGCTTATGAATAACCCGTGAGATCAGCCCGCGCTGGCGTGCCATTGGTCTTAAAGGTTTTCATGCTAAGGCGTGATGTGGCGGCATGAGCCACTGCATGAATCATGCTAACATGAGGTGCAAGCGCGGACCGAAAGGAGCTTGTGCTGGCGTCAGAATGCGCGTGCTGCGGGTTTTCTCGCGCGGCAAGGGGCATCGCTTGGAATGCGAATTGAAATCAAAAGCTTACCTCTGAAGCTGGCACTGATTGCGCTGGAGTCGGCGGTTTTCGTGATTCTCACCCTCTGGGTGGGGAAGGTCTACTTCGCTGACCTCGTGTCGCGCAGGTTTAGCGCTGAGAATCTTGGCTTGGCGTCGCGCCTTGACCCCGGCAACTCAGACTATCATTTGAGACTGGGTCGCATCTTTCAATACAGCTTGTCGGATATTGACCCTATCCGTGCGATGGCAGAGTTGACCCGCGCCACCCAACTGAACCCGATGGACGCTCAGCCCTGGCTTGATTTGGGCGCCGCACAAGAGGTGGCCGGCAAGATCGACGAGGCAGAGGTAAGCCTGCGGCAAGCGGACTATCTGGCTCCCAATTTGCCCGGGTTTCAATGGGCCATCGCTAATTTCTTTCTACTGCATGGCAACAACAACGAGGCCATGCGTCATTTCAAGGTGGTGCTGGCCGGGACCGATCAGTACAACGGCGTGATCTTCACTACAGCCTGGAAGGCGATTGGGGACGGGGACCAGATTCTGGCCACTTTGATCCCCAATAAGCTTTCAGCGGAATTTTCTTACCTTTATTTCCTCGTCGGGCAAAACAAAGGACCTGAGGCCAAGAAGGTATGGGAACGCATCGCGGCGAACCCGTCGTCGTTTGGTCCCGACGTGACGGCGCCATATATGGACTGGCTCATGCGAGCCCACCAGCCTGACGAGGCCTACAGCGTGTGGACCGACTTGCGAAAGCGAAAGTTGATCACGGAATCGGAGGCTCCGGGCAATTTGGTGGCGAATGGTGACTTCGAGCAGGGAATCGAGAACTTCGGCTTCGGCTGGCGAATCATTAATTTTCCTGGCGTTTACGTCACGCAGGATAGTGCGATGTTTCACTCCAGCGGACACTCCATTCTGATTGCCTTTACGGGAAAGGGCAATTTGGCTTACCAAGGCTTCTTCCAATGGGTGAAGGTCACGCCCGGAGTGGCTTATCAGGCTCGGGTCTACATGAGGACCGAGGGTATCACCACAGACAGTGGACCCCGCCTGCAGATTTTTGACACATTCAATCCCCCTGCCCTGACTGCCTTTTCGGATCAGCTCATAGGCACCAACGCGGGCTGGACTCTGCTGAGCGTCGACTTCAAGCCCAAAAACCCTTACGTTACGGTATGCATCGCCCGTATTCCCAGTCAGAAGCTGGACAATAACATTACCGGTAAAGTTTGGGTGGATGACGTCAGCGTCGCGCCGGTGGACTAGGGCGCCGTTCAGCAGGTGGGCGAAGCAAGCACAGCATTCTTCGGCCAGCGTCGGGTCACTTAGGCGCCGGTCGCAGAGCCGTTACGCAGTTCGCCCCTTCGAGCGCTTGTCACTCGCGAGCTGTCACTGTTAGGCTTAAGCATGCGGAGTTACAACCAGCCTCAGATTTCCTTCGGACCGCCCTTCACCGGGGCCGTGAAGTCGCTGGTGATCGTGACTTCCGCGGTGTTCCTGGTGACTTACGTCCCAGCACAACTCCTGCAGGCTCCGGTTCCGTTTGGCACCCTGTATTTCGGGCTCATTCCGTACGATGTGACGCACAACCTTTTTGTGTGGCAGCTCGGCACCTACCTTTTCTTGCACGGCGGATGGTTCCACATCATCTTCAACCTCTTCGCGCTCTGGATGTTCGGCTACGACCTGGAACGGGCCTGGGGATCACAGCGGTTCCTAACGTATTTTTTTCTCACGGGAATTGGAGCGGGACTATTCAGCGTGGTGCTGCAGCCTACCAGCTTGGTACCCACCATTGGGAACTCGGGCGCGGTTTACGGAATCTTGCTGGCGTACGGCGTGCTGTTTCCTGATCGTCCGATATTCCTCTGGTTTGTCGTCCCCGTGAAGGCCAAGTGGTTTGTGCTGATCATGGGACTGATCGAGTTTTGGGCCTCGCTCACGCAGCCGGGCTCGGGCGTGAGCCACGTTGCGCATCTCGGCGGGATGCTCTTCGGCTACATCTACCTTCGCGCGTTGCGGAGCGGGCATGGCCGAAGGCCGGGGTTCGACCTTCGCGGTCAGTATGAGGAATGGCGCCGGGCCCGATTACGCCGCAAGTTCGAAGTGTATATGCAGAAGCACGAGCGGAAAGACCCTGACCGCTGGGTGAACTGACGCCTGCTCTGGGTCTCCCGAGTGCTGGAAGCCGCGGGGCCGCCGGTGAAGATCGGTGATTCACGGCACCGCTGCGAATGAAGAACTTCTGCTTGACACCGCTCTGACCAGACGGTAAGGTTGTGCTGCCGCTATCGAGCACAGTTCTTTGACAATCCTTATTCCGTGGGTGGTCCCGGCCTCGAGGCCGGGAACAAAAGGAAAGGCCGTGAGAATCGGCTGCGGTCCCGCCACTGTAATCGGCGAGCCAGACCCTTCAAGGCGCCAGCCTGACAGCTGGGCCAGCCACTGTGCCCCTGACTCTGATCCGTGGGCACGGGAAGGCGAAGGGATTTCGGCGTTGACCCGAGAGCCAGGAAGCCTGCCCGGGAATGCTTTCAACCTAACTCTTCGACGGAAAGAGTCTTGAGGTACGCGCCGGCCTCCCGTTCCGCTGCTTGAGGAACTGGGAGGCTTTTTTTGTGGCCGACATCCCGTGACTCTCTCCGCCGATCAACGCCCCGCCGCGTGAGCGAGGAGAAAGAGTAGAGCCACAATGTTAACAGCGATCTTGCGCCCGATCCGCGCGGCGCAATCGTCATCGATACTTCGGACCTTTCGCACCGTAAAGTCCGCGCGCACGGTTCCGGACGAATCCTGCCTACGCGCTTCCCACTCCGTCCAGACAATTCTTCATCGAAGCAAGTTCGTGACCGCAGTGCTGGCGCTGGCGCTTGTCGCGGCACCGCGACTGCAAGCCAGTTCCATCGGCGGAACTGTGGTTGACCCCCAAGGTCGTCCGGTTCCGGAAGCTCGGGTCACTTTGCTCTCGCCACTCAGGGCCGTCCGACAACGCACCACCAGCGCGGATGGCCGCTACCGCTTTGACGGCCTTGATCGCGGCGTTTACATGATCCTTGCTCAAATTACGGGTTTCTCAGCAACCGACACCAAGGTACAGTTGAGCGCGCAGCAGGACCGCACGGTCGATCTTCACTTGAAGCTCAGCGCCCTTGAGCAACAAGTAGTGGTGTCGGCCTCACTCGGAGGCGCGCTCGCGCCGCAGGTGGGCTCTTCGGTGAGCGTTCTAAGTCAAAGTGACATGGAAGATCGTGGCAATCAGACCATTTATGATGTCCTGCGTGCCGTGCCAGGTGTTAGCGTGAACCAGAGCGGCCGCTGGGGCGGCGTTACCAGCGTCTTCGTGCGCGGGGGAGAATCGGATTACAACCTGGTGCTGATGGATGGCATCCCGTTGAATCAGTTTGGGGGCTCCTTCGACTTCGCTCCGCTCACCAGCGACGGCGTGGAGCGGGTGGAAGTGACCCGCAGCCCCGAAAGCGCTCTCTACGGCGACAACGCGGTCTCGAGTGTAGTGGACATCATCACCCAGCAGGGTGAAGGCCCCCCACACTTTGACCTACTGGAAGAAGTGGGGAACTTCAACACGTACCGCCTCGCCCTGGGAGCCAGCGGACTCACGCACGGTCTCGGATGGTCCGTGCACGCAAGCAGGCTTTACTCGGGTGGAATCGTCCCGAACGATCAGTACACTGACCAAAGCGCGTTGGTGAGCCTCACCTATCCGTCTGGAGGACGCCGTCAGTTGAGCTTCCACTTTTTCGGCAATGCGAACAATGCGGGCGACCCTGGGCCCTACGGCTCAGACCCTGACCATCTCTTTACCGGCATCGACATGGTGTCCCGCGACAAGCAGAACCTGTTCGGTTATGCCCTGAGTTACGCCGACCAGTTCACGTCCCGCTTCCGCCAGGTAACAACCGCGACGGTTGCGACCAATAACTATGACTTTCTCTCGCCGTTTGGCGACGAATTTACGCACAACCTACGGGCAGTTTTCAACACTCGCAGTGAGGTCTTGATTTCAAACCAAGACTTTCTGGTGGGCGGGTTCGAGTTCAATCGCGAGCAGGTCGCGGACACTTACATTGCCGACGCCAGCAATGTGCCCTTCCTGCTCCGCCGCAACACCTTCGCTTACTTCGCGGAGAACCGCTGGATTCCAGCCGGCCGCTGGTCTATCACTGCCGGCGTGAGAGCGGATGACATTCGTACGGGCTCCTTGCCGCCCGACCCCTTTGGCGAGAGGCCTCCGATTCCTGCGAACAGCATCGTGCAGGTGAATCCGCACTTGTCAGCGGCATGGCTCGCTCACCCTGCCGCGTTGTCCTCGAAATCGCTTGGCGCGACGCGCCTGCACACCAGCTTTGGCACCGGAATTCGCGCTCCCAGCGGATTCGAACTCGCCTTTACCAATAATCCCACTCTTAAGCCGGAACGCAGCCTCAGCTTCGACGCGGGCGTTGAGCAGCGCATGCTGCGTGACCGCGCAGTGTTCGACCTGACGTATTTCTACAATCGCTTCAAAGATCAGATCGAGGTGCTGGGAGGTTCGCTCACCAACCTCAGCACGTTTACCTCGGCGAATCTCGGAAACGCCCGCGCTCAGGGGTTGGAAGCTTCGTTTCACATGCACCCCAGTTTCGCCTGGAATTTTGAGGCCGGTTATTCCTTCGTGCCAACCTCAATTTTGGCGCTGGATGGGACGAGCGAAGCGCTGGCGCCCTTTCAGGTGGGGCAACCGCTGCTGCGGAGGCCGAAAAACTTCGGATTCTACGCGCTATCCTGGAGCCGGAACCGCCTCACCCTCGAGACCGCCGGATACTTGCGTGGGCACGATCTCGACCTTGAGCCGAACTATGGTACCTATGCATGCGAACTGGGGCTGCAGTGCCTCTTTGAAAACAAGGGTTATGCCCGACTTGACGGCGGATTCTCGTACCGCGTCTATAGGAGTCTGGAATTGTACGGCAGACTTTACAATCTGCTGGACAAGCACTACGAGGAAGTGTTGGGTTATCCGGCGTTGCCGCTGAATTTCGTGGCTGGACTGCGTTTCACATTTCCGGCGGAATGAGCGCGCCCTTAGGGCAATGTGGGAAACCGCCGGAAAGACTAGAGCACGCTCGTTTAGAGGCTCATCAGATATTCAGACGCGCTTAGGTTGCCGAAACGAACGCTCTTGATTCGCTCGCCCAATTCGTTGGCAAAGTACTCAAGCACAGCCGTCATCTTCAAAAAGATCGGCTTCTCAAGCATACCGAGAAAATGCACCACCGCTAGGAGTAGTGAGAGCGTTCCAAAGTAAGCCGCCAGCAACCGTTCTGAACGTGACAGCCGATGACTCTGATTCGCGGCGTTTCGTAACAGGTAGGTCAATGCCAGGTAGTCGCACTTAAGCTGCACCCGGAAACGCGTGTAATCTACGGGAGCGTCAAATTCCTCGAGCGCATTGCGAACGAAGGGGAACTCGAGGCGATTGGCCTCGACGATTGGGTCAGGGAGTGGATCTTCAAATCGGCGGCGCAGTATTTGCTCGCACACCGCTTGCAAATAGAATAGGAAGAGTGCCAGTGAACCGATCAAAATGAGCGTAGCTGAAACCATTCTCCCCTCCGTAGACTAGGTCGAGCGTGTCAAATACCTCATGCCGGGACCGGAATTCCTTGACCTGCCCTGTTCAAAGGATCCTTGACGTCCCGAGGCTCGCGGATGACCGCGTACAACCAGAGCGCCAGCATCCCTAGCGTACAAAGAGGTGATAGATACTCGAGGAGGGTGCGGGCAGGTCCCTGATTACCGGCCAGATATGCCAAGGCAGAGTTTGCCGCCGGCCCGGCGCATTGAATTCCCAGGCCGCAAACCAAAAGTTGCAACTGTCGATCCGCGTCTTCAAACCGCAGAAGCATTAGATAGAGCAACGTGTTCAATACTGCGCAACTGAAGTACAGGTTTTCGCTGAACTCGTATATGTAGCTCGTACGGAGCTGGTGATAGTGTTGGGTAAAGGCCGAACAAGAAATCGCAAGCACCAGCAGCAGCACCAGCCCTAGGACGGGCCGCATGAAGGCCCACATTTCCTGGTGCCGTGAGCAGGCGCGACGGAAGAAGGCACAAATTAGTAAGAAGATCCCAAGAACCAACAGCAGTTCCGTGAACCAATACCAGACAAAATATTGATGTGATTTCTCGCCATAGTGATAGAGAGTCCAGGGGCGTGCGATGGCATCGACGGCAAACACGGTAGCCGCGAAGACTACTAGCGCGGTCAGACGGTTCGCATAGCCTCGCAAAAGCAAGACCAGGAGCAACCCAAACTCCAGTGCGTACCCGACGTATGCCAGAAGTTCGGTCAATAACGCCTGAGACATAAGCAATAAGATACACTACCGGCGTTTGAAATGCAACACCAAAATTTTCGTGTTTCCACCGGCAGATGGCGGTGGGCTCGGTGATACTCGCCGACTAAGTCAGTCCGAGCGGCGCCCAAAATTGGGCGCACCGGGTTCCGGGCGGCGGCAGCGGCACCGGTGAAGTACCAACGGCTACCAGTTTCGGCTCCTCGGTCCGGGTTCCAGGGGGCGGGAGCGGCACTGGCGAGGTGCCAACGGCTACCCGTTTCAGGTCTTCGCTCCGGGTTCCAGGCGGTGGCAGTGGCACCGGTGAAGTACCAACCGCTACCAGTTTCGGCTCCTCGGTCCGAGTTCCGGGCGGTGGCAGCGGCACCGGTGAAGTACCAACGGCCACCAGTTTCGGCTCCTCGGTCCGAGTTCCGGGCGGTGGCAGCGGCACCGGTGAAGTACCGACGGCTACCAGTTTCGGCTCCTCGGTCCGGGTTCCAGGGGGCGGCAGCGGCACCGGTGAAGTACCAACCGCTAGCAGTTTCGGCTCCTCGGCCCGGGTTCCAGGACCCGGCAACGGAACCGGCCAGGTCGCCCCAGCCCTCGCGTTGGCAGTCTGATCAGCCGAGCTTGGGGGAACAGGTGCAACCCCGAACGCACCAATACCAAGATTCTCTCGGGTAGAACCGCCAATTGCCAAGGACACTTGACGCAAAGAAACCCCTGCTAGAACCACCAAAACAGCAAGTAAAACCCGAACGACATGCTTATTCATTAGACTCCCTCCTCTTCTATTCGGTTTGCGAACGCAATCCGTTGTGCTAAATACTAAGTGATGCATATTCTATGTGTCAATAGTACGACCTATCTTTAGCGTAATTTGAGATTTACGTGATCACTGCCAGCGTGGTCGGATGCATTGCAGACGGTGACTTCTGCTCGTCCGCCTTCGCGTCACCGGCTTTCCCGGAACCGCTAGTTGCTAGCTTCAGTGCTCAAGACCTTAAAACGATTATATCTTTCGAGAATCTCGCACAATGCTAAACATTTGCCGGTTGACTGCGCGGCGTGGCCCGTCATCTAATTCAGACAGCCAAGTTTTCGGGAGATGACACAGATGAAAAAACCGCGATCGCGACAGATTGTGGGGCTCAGCGTGACCACCGTCACGCTGCTGGGTCTCCTTATTCCGGTGCGGCAAGAGCTCGCAAGATACCACCAGGACCAGCAACCCCAGCCCGCTCAAGACCAACAGTCTTCACCTTCGTCGCCAGGTCCCGCTACGCAGCCCGGCGAGACGGTGTTAGTCCCGAAGAAGACGCAACCTGCTCCTGGCACGCCCGCCACTGCCGTTCCGGAAGAAAAGAAGCCCGAGAAAATCAACCCCAAACAGATCTACGCAATCTCCACCACCACCAATCTGGTGAGCCTCGATGTGCTCGTGACTGACAAAGATGGCAACCCCATCCCAAGCCTCACCAAGACCAACTTCAAAGTCTACGATGATGGAGTTGAGCAAGCCTTGAGTAACTTCGGAACAGGCGATGCTCCGATGACGGTCTGCCTGCTGATCGAATTTTCCAGTCGCTCGTGGGTACACCTGTATCTTGCTCTGGAGGACGTCTATTCGTTCCTGGGCACTATGAGACACGATGACTGGGTGGCGGTGGTTGAGTACGACATGCAAACCCACATCCTGACAGATTTCACTCAAGACCGCAGCACCGTCCGTGCGGCGTTAGACACCTTGCGAATTCCGGGGTTCCAGGAAGCTAACCTCTTCGACGCCCTTGCCTTTACCATCGATCGCATGAAAAACATTGAAGGGCGGAAGGCGATCATTGCGATTGTCGGCGGCGCCGGCAACAGGATGCTGGGCTTGAATGGTATCGATACCTTCAGCAAGATCACTTATCCAGAAATGCTGAAGATTGCCAAGGCTTCCGAGACGCCGATCTATGCCGTCAGCACCGTCGAGTGGGAGAATGTGCGCGGCATGGCTTCAGACATGACAGACATTCAGGCCAAAACCGAGCTCACCTACATTACTCAGAATTCGGGAGGCCAGGCGTTCTTCCCCCGCTTCGAGGCCGAGTTTCCCGAAGAATTTCAGCAGATCGCTGGTCAGATGCGCACTCAGTACAGCCTTGGATTCATCCCGTCCAACTCAGCCAAGGACGGCAAGTACCATAAGCTGGCGGTGAAGTTGGTGGACGCCGACGGATCGCCGCTGCGGATCACGAATGAAAAGGGCAAAGCTGTTAAGTATAAGATCATCGCACGCGATGGATACTACGCGCCGAAGTCGTAGCTAGTCCCCCTTAACCTGGTCACACTGCCACCGCAACTCGAGAGTCGATAAGCCGCTTGGCGGTTAATCACCTTGTGCCCTCACAGTCCGGCTTCCGGCACGGTTGCCGAAGAGGTGACCACGTTCTCAGCGGGCGCCTGAGCGATGGTCAGTGGATATCCCAGCCGCCGCCAAGCATCGAGCCCTCCCTCCAACGGCCTTACGCGCGTAACACCTCGCTGACGTAAGAGGAGCGCCACACGGGCGCTCGTGGCTTCGTTGGGTCAAGTGCAGTAGAGCACGACGTCGCGGTCTCGAGGGATTTCCTCATGACGCCGCTCGATCTCCTCGGGAAGCATGCGGATTGCGCCCACCACCGTCGCAGGATCCGCTTCGAACTCGACAAGGCCGCGCAGGTCAACCACCGTTAAATTCTCACCTGCTGAGACTTTCTCAAATAGTTCTTCGGGCGTAATGCGAGCAATTCGAAGTTCACGCCTCAGGCGGCGCCGCTCGCGATATTTCCAGCCAATATAGACGGCAAGCCCGGCCACCAGGAGCACGATCAGTCCTGCCCCGAGACGCAACGCGTACCGCCCCACCCGGTCGAGTTCGGGGCTGAACAAATAGCCTGCCACGAGATAGCTCCCGGCCCAGAGGAGGGAACCGGCTGCGTCCCACGCAAGGAACCGGAAACGTCCCATTCGAAGCAACCCTGCGATAGGCGCGGCTGCCGTCCCCAGTCCGGGGATAAATTTAGCAACCAGGAGTGCGCGCCCACCCTGCCGGGCAAAACGATCGTGTGTCCGCCGCACGCAAGAATCCGGCTCGAGCGAGATTCGGCACAACAGTCTCAGAATGGAATAGCCGCGTAACTTGCCCAATTGGTACCAGGCGGCGTCAGCAATCAGACAGGCGAGAAGGGCTAGCATGAGAAGCCAGCTCAGAGAGAGGCGGTGCGAACCTGCCAGCGCGCCGGCCGCCAACAAGAGGGGGATCGACGAAATCGGCAACCCGATCAACTCTGCGAAAACCGCGACAAAGGTCGCCGAGTACGCGTGACTGAGCAGGAACGGGATGATATGACTCATGTGTGATGCAGGGCAGCACCCACCGCGCCCCCCAACCTGGTTTCAACACGGGTGGATGCAAATCCGTGAGCCGCAACGCCGGTTCCAGGGAACAAAGGATCTAAAGCCCAACCGGCATGTTTTAGATGCCTCGCCGCTTGCGGCCGGTGCGGCAACACCCAAGCGCGGTTCAGGCACGGAGGCGGACTCTGATTGGCTCTGCCGCTTTATTTCTCGTCTGAGCTAAAATGGCCAAGGGTCACAGGGGGCGTGACCAGAAGCCGATGCCAAAGAGCCGAACATCCCGTTCGCAGCGCCGTGATGAGGCGTCCCTTGAAACCCCCTTCATCCCGGAAAAGCTTTATTTCCGGATCGGCGAGGTGAGCCGCCTCACTCATACGAAGTCGTATGTGCTGCGCTACTGGGAAACCGAGTTTCCGATGCTGCGGCCGGGCAAGAGCTCTACGGGTCACCGGCTTTATCGCCGCCGGGATGTAGAGATCGTGTTCCAAATCCGCAGCCTGCTCTACGGCCAGGGATTTACGATCCAGGGCGCACGCAAGAAGCTGGCGGATGATGCCGGACCACGACGAGAGACGGGCAGGCAGAAACAATTGTTTAGAGGCGGAACCGAGGGTCCTGCGGCTGCCGGACTGGGCTCAATCCGGCGCGAACTGCAAGGCATTCTGGAGATTCTGAAGAAAAGGTGACCGCTGCGAGAAGGACGTCTCGAAATCTGGCTGAAACGTCTCTTCGACCATGAGGAGGAGCATTTTCCCTCGCAAGTGTAACACCATACCTCCGACGCCATTCGCTGCAGAATTTCTGTTCCGAAAATTTCGGTCAGGCAACGGTGGGCTCACCAGCGGGCTCGCGGCTCCAAGAAATCGCAGCCTTCACCCAGCGCAGGCTGAGTCGATCGTAAACCGATCTTTCGGGCATTTTCATGCTTCGGGGTGTCGCGAAGCGACATGACCACTCATAAATCCCAATTGTCTCTGCCGCAGACCCCCACATAACTCTCCAAACCATTCATGGCTTTGGACATTCCGGGGTGCTACTTGCGTTTCTCACTTTTCCCATCTTTCTCTTCAGGCCTCACTGGCAGGCGACTGGCTTTCTCACCTGTAACCGCCACATAACTCCGTACACTACTGATTGCATTGCACATTCCGGGCTGCAACCTGATTTTTTGCCTCACAGCCGGTGTAACCGGTACTTTTCCAACTGTAACCGTTACTTTGCGGTCGCGTGCTCTGCCACACGCCCGTTGTAACATTTCTGTAACATCTGGCCGGGAGCGGCCTCGCTGTTCCCGGCTGGCAAGCGAGCCAGAAAACCTCCCAGCCTGGGTACCTTCGGGGTCCTGTGTACCACAATCGCTGCGAATCATCAAAACCGTCTCCAGCAACCGGCTCCTGACCCTTGTAGCGTGATAATGTAGCCTACTGCTTGATTTCCCTCTGCCCGGGACCCCTATCCCACGTTATCCAAGTTCCCGGCTGAGAGGGAGCGCCGCTTTCGAAACGCAATTATGCTTTGCCCGGCGCCGGGCCCTCATCCTTCTGCCGCTCCCCGGGCCTGATCCGATCGCTATTTTTGGGATTTGGGGGATTTGGGGGGTCGCAAGCTTGACGGCCCTTTCGGCAGCTTGTAAGCTATGTAGTGGGTGTCCGTGCTCGGGACGTGGCGCAGCCTGGTAGCGCACTTGCTTGGGGTGCAAGGGGTCGCCAGTTCAAATCTGGCCGTCCCGACCAGAGAAGCAGTGGTTAGTGGTTGGTGGTTAGTGGGCTGCTGACCAACAATCGGCGAAGTCGTCGGGGCGTAGCGTAGCCTGGTAGCGCGCTTGGTTCGGGACCAAGAGGTCCCCAGTTCAAATCTGGGCGCCCCGACCATCTAACCTTTTGGGTTTCATTGAATTAGCACTTTCTCACGATCAGCACCTTCCGCCGAAGTCGGAACATTTGGGAACAAAATCGTCGTCATTTGCTCCACCGCGCGCCGTTGTGCTTCCGCGAGCGGATGCGTGTAGATCATCGTGGTCTCCGCACTGGCATGCCCCAAGAGAAATTGAAGCACAGGCAGCGGGACGCCACTGTTCCCTCCGTAAGTCGAGAACGTGTGACGGAGACTGTGCGAGCCAAAACGAGCTATTCCGAGTCGATACAAAGAGGCCGTACCTCGCGACGCAGCAGGTTACGCTCATATTGAGCCGTTCGTGCTTCGCTCGGAAACAGCCAATCGGAACCATTTGGCCGAACCTGGATCCACCGTTGGAGAACCGACAGCAGAACTGATGCGATCGGCACCCAACGGTCGCCAGCCGGTGTCTTCGGCGTGTTCTGGATGTGGCCGCGGTAAACATTGCGTTGAACGTTGAAGAATCGGTTCTCCAAGTCAAGATCACTCACTTTGAGGGCCAGGATTTCACCGATCCGCAGGCCGGGAAGCAGTCCGAGCATAAAGACCGCTCGAAGCTCGTCATCCCAGCCTGCAAGAGGTCAGAGATTTTCTTGAGCGTGAGCACTCGAGCCTGGCGACGCTTCTCCAGTGGTGGCAAGTTCGAGGTTCCGCACCGGATTCTTTGCGATCAATTCTCGCGACACCGCGACGCCGGAACACCTTGCTGAGCAAATTGCGAAGATGCCGGAGCGTCTTGGGCGCGTAATTCTCCCGCTGCTTCAGATTCACGAAATCCTGAACGTCCGGGCGGGAGAGGTCGCAAAGGCGATGGCTTCCGAAGAAAGGCAGCAGGTGCTTGTCCGCCAGGTAACCGTACACCTGCCGAGTTGAGAATTTGCGCTTGTCCAGAACCTCCGACACGAAGTAACCATGCCAGAAGTCGGCAAAGGTCAGGCATGACTGAGGGTGCCGATGTCCGCTGTTGATGTCCCGCAAGAGTGTGTCGGCTTCCCTTTTCGCTTGTTTCTTGGTAGCTGATTGACCAAGCATTACCGAGCGGTGGAGCCGTTCGATTGACCCGTCCGGATTTCGAATGTCCTCTCGGTAACGCAACACCCAGTTCTTACCCCGCTTGAAAACAGAGCCGCTTTGGTAACGGCGTCGAGCCATACGATTCTCCTTTCTCTCGTTGGCTCGTCCGCTTTTCCCTACGTCACCTGCTAGTGTAGCGTGTGCGCCGTCCAAAGCCTATCCCCTCTGCCTTTCCACCCACCTCAAGATGTCTATCTCACTGTGCGATCCAGGGCGCGGCGCCTCGTGTGGCCGTAGACCCACGGTGGCGGTACATGGAGCATGTCGGCCACTTGCTCGACTGTCAAAAGCCTGGTGCTCTCGACTCTTTCGTTCTGAGGTGTGGCGGCTGAGTTGTGGGAGTCCCCCCGCACTGCCAGTGCGCGAGCAGGCCTGTGCCGCTGCAGGGACAATCCTTCATCCTTCGCATTGATTTCCATACAGTCCAACCTCGTTGATCGCCGTATTTCAGACCGTGAAAAACACCGTGCGAAGGAAAGGATTTCTAGTCAAATTTCAGCGACGACGCCAGCCGACTTTGGAAAGGAAGGGGAGGCGTGACTGACAGTTCCATATGAACCTGGATCGATGGAGGTCGCGCCTCTGGCACTGTTTCGCCCTGGGGCCGACGCCGCCAGATTCTGCAGTCTTACACCCTGCAGTCCCGCAGCCGTGCGAACGAATCCCTCGTCATGCTAGCAACTGGAGTTGCTAGACCAGTAAGGGCGGGCGGAGACTTCCGGCGACGCACCAAGGATCGCCCCACGGCCCTCTTAGTTAAGGTGTCCGAGAATCGGGCTTTCCCAGGCTCACCCATGTTTGTGCCCGGGCCTATTTGAAGGCGCCGAGCCTCAAAAGCGTCGCTGTTCACAAAGCTTGTGACCGAGATTGCGCACGTTTGACGTGGAGCGCGAATGATGATCCCAAAGATGACTTCTGGTCAGGGCGAACAAACCGCCGGTAACGAGAAGCATCAGGACGATCACAAGCGAAGACATAACAGTTCAGGTGGACCAGCCAACGTCGGTTCATTGAACACTACCCACGGCTGAATCGGGATTGGTTGATTGCTGGCGCCGTCCTGCACGACATCGGCAAGGTCGAGGAGCTTGGGACATCGCGCCGCTTGGGCTACACGACGCGCGGGCAGCTGGTGGGACACGTAGCGTTGGGGTTGGAGATTCTGGAGCGGCACGTGGCGCGGCTCGAAGGTTTCCCGATCGAGATCAAGAGCTTGCTGCAGTACTTTATCGTCAGCCACCACGGAGACATCGAAAAAGGCGCCCTCCGGAGACCGGCCTCACCGGAGGCCATTCTTCTCCATTATCTGGATGAGGTCGACGCCCGACTGGAGCAGGCTTGGCGGCTTATCGATCGGGGACCCACCGGTGAGGAGTGGACGGCCTACGTCCCTTCGCTGGAGCGACAGCTCTACCGCTGGTGCCCTGGAGCAGAAGAGGGCCGCCCACCAATGGCGGCGAGCGATTGGGAACTATCGCGTCAAGCACGGAAGCAACCGTCCCTGAGTTAGTAGCAGACAATGGGCACCGCTGAGGCCCCGCTGAACCCATTGCCGACTTTTCACGAGTCATTGCTCTCTTGTCTCTCGCTCTGCATGGCTGACATGGGCAGAGAAGCTGTCAGACCATATCCTCAGACAACGAGGATCTTGTGCGAGCGCTCAAGGTGGCCCCTGGTGGGACCGTTTGCACCATGCCTATCGCAGTAGTCTGAGCATATTCCTTCTGTCCTCGGCTTGGCCGCAAGACTGACGGAACACTATCCGCGCCTCGCTCTTGATCTCTTGGTGGCCCGCGCAATCCTCCACGACATCGGCAAGAGTGAGGAACTGAGGGCGAACCCGCCGCCTGGGCTACAGCACACGCGGGCAACTCGTCGGCCATGTAGCTCTGGGCCTGGAAACACTGGAGCACGAACTGGCTCGGCTTGAGGATTTTCCTCTAACACTTAAAACCGTGCTGCAACACCTTATCGTCAGCCACCGCGGCGAACTCGAGGTCAAAGACCAAGACAGGATGTTGGTGTGCTTTCGGCAGGGCTGCGTGAATGTTGATATCTGAGGGTGAAGCCGGGATTAAGGGCACGGAGGGATCGAGGGCCCCGGCACTACGTGTACCTCGCAAGGAGGAAGTCCATGTCGTCTCCGACGCCATAGCCGAACTTGTGGCTGATGTTGCGTAC
>Ga0335085_10005183_pt1 | contig 21152 bp, 20 predicted proteins | sample Lox_Sample_45_FD_206712 | JGI IMG/M metagenome (GOLD analysis project Ga0335085, IMG submission 206712) | Soil microbial communities from Loxahatchee National Wildlife Refuge, Florida, United States - Lox_Sample_4.5 | ecosystem: Environmental > Terrestrial > Soil > Wetlands | place: USA...
GCTCGCGCTGCCGGCGAGCGCCCCCGCGCAGGAAACCATCCGCATCGGCTGCCCCACCAAGACCTACTTCCCGACCATCCTCGCCACCGTGGCCAAGGAGAAGGGGCTGTTCGAGAAGGAAGGCCTGCGACCGGAGATCACGATCTACCGGGGCGGCGGAGAGACCTTCGAGGCGATCGCCGCGAACTCGGCCGATCTCGGTACGGTGGCGGTGCCGCTCGTCGCGACCTCGCGCAAGCGCGGCGTGCTCACCAAGATCGTGGGCGGCAACGGCGACGAGTGGTCGGGCTGGATCCTCGGCGTGAAGACCGCCTCCCCGATCAAGTCGGCCAAGGAGCTGGACGGCAAGAAGGTGGGCATCACCTCGGCCGGCTCCGGCACCGACACCCTGGCCCTGTGGTCGCAAAGCGAGAGCAAGGTGACCTTCCAGCGCGTCCCGGTGGGCGGGGGCGGCCTCGTGCCCAACCTGCTCAACGACAACCTGGCCGCGGCGGTGATCTACTCACCCCTCAGCTACCAGGTCGTCTCGGAGGGCAAGGTGCGCGTGCTGACGGACTTCGCCACCGCGATGCCCCCGAACCTCATCGGCGGCTGGACCGCCACCGAGAAGAACCTGAACGAGCGGCGTCCCTTCATCCAGAAGGGGCTGAACGCCCTCTACGGGGCGCTCGAGTACATGCGCAACAACCCGGACTACGCGATCAAGACCATCGCGACCAACAACGAGCTGCCGATGGAGATCGCCAAGATGGAGTACGAGAAGACCTTCCTGCGCCTCTCCCGCGACGGCAAGATGACCCTCGCCTCGGTGGAGAAGGCCATGGAGCTCGCCGCCGCGAGCGGCGTGAAGGACATGGCGCCCGCCGCCGAGGTCTTCCTGAACATGCCCATCACTCCGACCAAGCCGTAGGGCCGGGGGCATGCGGCGGCACGAGCGCCTGATCGTCGCCGCCGCCGTCCTGGGCCTCTTCGCGCTCTGGGAGACCCTGGTCCGCCTGGGACGGATCGATCCGAGCCTGGCGCCGGCACCGACCACCGTCCTGGAGGCGCTGATCCGCCTGGCCGGCCGGCCCGAGGTGCGGGCCAGCCTCGGGGTCACCGCCTGGGAGGTGTTCGCCGCCTTCCTGATCGCGCTGCCGACCGGCCTGCTGCTCGGCTTCCTGCTGGCCGAGCTGCCGGTGCTGGACGCGCTCTTCCGTCCGCTGATCAACTTCCTCTTCGGGGTGCCCAAGTCCATCTTCCTGCCCGTCTTCATCCTGGTCTTCGGGGTGAGCATCCCGCAGAAGATCGCGTTCGGGGTGTTCACCACCGTCTTCGTGCTGATCGTGGGCGGCATCGCGGCGGTGCAGTCGGTTCCGCCCGAGCTGATCACGGTGAGCCGCGTGTACGGGGCGAGCCGCGGGCAGATCATCCGCGAGATCTACCTGCCCGCGATGGCCCCCATCCTTCTCGAGTCGGCGCGGCTCGCCATGGTCTTCAACATCACCGCGGTGCTCCTCTGCGAGATCTACGGGGCGCGCGACGGCATCGGCTATCGCATCGCGGCCTGGGGCGAGAACCTCCAGATGCCGCAGCTCTACGCGGCGCTGGTGCTGGTGGCCACCGCCGCGGTGGCGGTCAACGAAGCGCTGCGCGCGGTGGAGTCGCGGCTCGGCGTCTGGCGGCAGCGCGCGTGAGCCGCCCCCTCGTCGCCATCCGCGCGGTCTCGCAGCGCTTCGGCGCGGACGGGGCCGCGGTGACCGCGCTGGACTCGATCACCCTCGAGATCCCGGACGGCCAGTTCGTGTCGGTGGTGGGCCCGAGCGGCTGCGGCAAGTCCACCTTGCTCTCGCTGGTCGCGGGCCTGCGCCTGCCCTCGAGCGGCACCGTGCTCTGCGACGGCGAGCCGATCACCGCGCCCATGCCGCGCAAGGTCGGCATGATCTTCCAGGAGGCCAACCTCCTGCCCTGGCTCTCCGCGGTGGACAACGTGGCCTTCCCCCTCAAGCTGCGGCGGGTGTCCAAGGCCGAGCGGCTGGCCGCGGCCCGCCGCATGCTCGAGCTGACCGGCCTCGCCGGCTTCGAGGACCGCCTGCCGCACCAGCTCTCCGGGGGCATGAAGCAGCGTGTGGCCATCGCGCGGGGCCTCGTGCAGAACCCGGCGGTGCTGCTGATGGACGAGCCCTTCGCCTCGCTGGACGAGCAGACGCGCATGGTGCTGGGCGACGAGCTGCTGCGCATCTGGTCGGAGACGCGCAAGACCGTGCTCTTCGTCACCCACAGCCTGAACGAGGCGGTGTACCTGGCCGACCGCGTCGTGGTGCTGAGCGCACGGCCGGGGCGCGTGGTCGACGACGTGGATGTCGATCTGCCGCGCCCGCGGAGCTTCGCGATGACGGCGGGGGAGAGGTTCGGGGCGCTCAAGGACCGCATCTGGCAGCACATCAAGAACGCGGAGCGCCGATGACCTGGCCCGAGCGGCACCTGCGCCTGAGCCAGGCGCTCCTCTACCTGGCGATCCTCGCGGCCTGGGAGATCCTGCCTCGCGCCGGCGTGGTCCCCCGCCTCTTCGTGCCCCCGCTCAGCGAGGCCCTCGGCGCGCTCGTGACCGATCGGCGCGAGTACCTGGGCAGCCTGCCCACCACCTTCGGGGAGATCCTGGCTGCCTACGTCATCGTCTGCGGCGGCGGCATCCTGCTCGGCCAGCTCGTGGGGTCCTCGGCTACCGCGCGGCGCATGCTGCTCCCCGTGCTGCGCAGCGCGTACGCGGTGCCGCTGGTCGTGCTCTACCCGGTGATGATGGTGTGGTTCGGACTCGGCTCGGAGTCCAAGATCGCCTTCGCCTCGATCTACGCCTTCATCCCCACCATGCTGACCGCGGTGGCGGGCGTCGCCGCCCTGAGCCCGGCGCTCGCCGAGACCGCGCGCGCCTTCGGGGCCACCCGCGCCCAGCAGATCCTGTACATCTCGCTGCCCGCGAGCCTGCCCTCCATGGTGGCCGCGCTCCGCCTGGGCGGGGCCCTGGTCATCGTCGGCGTCATCGTCGCGCAGATGCTGGGCGCGGCCGACGGGCTCGGCTTCCTCATCACCCGGCATCGCACGCTGCTGAACAGCCCGGGGGTCTACGCCGGCATCGTGCTGGTGCTGCTCATCACCGGGATGCACGAGGTCCTTCTTCGCCGCCTGGAGCGGAAGGTGGCGGCCTATCGTCAAGGAGCGTGAGGCCATGCCCCAGCCGGTGCTCGCGACCACCGTGGTCGGCAGCTATCCCCAGCCCGACTGGCTCGTGGATCGGGCGATGCTCGCCAAGGGCGTCCCCCGCGTGCGCATGCACGCGCTGTGGCGGGTGCCCGAGCCCTTCCTGGAGGCCGCCCAGGACGACGCCACCATCGTGGCCATCCGGGACATGGAGCGGGCCGGCATCGACATCATCAGCGACGGCGAGATCCGGCGCGAGAGCTACTCGAACCGCTTCGCGACCGCGCTGGACGGGGTGGACGCGGCGCAGCCCGCGGTGATCACCGACCGCTACGGCAACCAGACCCACGTGCCGCGGGTGGTCGGGCGCGTGCGCCGGACGCGGCCGGTCGAGCTGCGAGACATGCAGTTCCTCCGGCGGAACACCGACCGCCCGGCCAAGATCACGCTGCCCGGCCCGTTCACGATGGCCCAGCAGGCCAAGAACGAGTTCTACCGCGACGTGGAGGAGCTGGCCATGGACTTCGCGGCCGCGGTCAACGCGGAGGCGCACGAGCTGCAGGCCGCGGGCGCCGACGTCATCCAGCTCGACGAGCCATGGCTCCGCAACGATCCCGAGGGAGCCAAGCGCTATGCGGTGCCCGCGATCAACCGGGCGCTCGCCGGCCTCACGGTGCCGACCGCGCTGCACCTCTGCTTCGGCTACGCCGCGGTGGTACGCCACCAGAAGCCCACCGGCTACTCGTTCCTGCCCCAGCTCGCCGCGAGCGACGCGCAGCAGATCTCGATCGAGGCCGCCCAGCCGAAGCTCGACCTGGGCGTGCTCGCCGATCTCGCGGGCAAGACCATCATCCTGGGCGTGATCGACCTCGGCGATCCCGCGGTGGAGACGGCCGACCAGGTGTCGACGCGCATCCGGGCCGGCCTCGCGCGCGTGACCGCCGATCGCCTCGTCCTGGCCCCCGACTGCGGCATGAAGTACCTGCCACGTGACACCGCGTTCGGCAAGCTCCGGGCGCTGAGCGAGGGCGCCCGCCTCGTCCGGTCCAGCCTGACGTAGCCCCGGCGGCTCAGCTGTGCTGGCGGCGGAAGCGCCAGGCGCTCACCCCGACGAGGGCCGCCGCGAGCACGGCCAGCGCGAGCAGGTGCGGGTAGACGACGTCGAGGCCGGCGCCCTTTACCAGCACCGCGCGGGCCACGCTCGCGAAGTGGGCGATCGGGTTCACCAGGGCGACCGGCTGGATCCACTTGGGCATCGCCTCGATCGGAGTCAGGGCCCCCGAGAGCATCGCCAGCGGTGGATTGACGAAGAACCCGATCAGCTGGGTCTGGTTCGCGGAGCGCGCGAACGTGGAGAGGAAGGTGCCGATCCCGATCCCGGTCAGCACGCAGCAACCGCAGGCGACGAACACCAGGAGCAGGCTGCCGCGGAACGGGACGTGGAAGACGAGGCGCGCCACCACCAACACCAGCACGACCATGCCCATGAGCAGCACAAAGAGCGGGATGATCTTGGCCGCGATCACCTCGAGCGAGCTGGCCGGCGTCATCAGGAGCTGCTCGACGGTGCCGCGCTCCTTCTCCCGGATCATCGTCGCCCCCGAGACCAGCGATCCGTTCAGGATGATCAGGGTGCCGAACACCCCGGTCACGATGAACCACGTGTTCACGAGGCCCGGGTTGTAGAGGAAGGCGGGCCGGACCTCCACCGGGGGCCGCGCGGCGACCGGCCGCGCCGCGTCCTGGCCGTCCGTGCCCGCGTCGACGGGCGCGCGCGCCGCTCCCGGCCGCCCGGCGCCTTCCGCGCGCTGGTTCAGCCACGCCACCGCTCCCTCCACGTGGCCCTGGGCGATCTGCGCGGTGTTCGCGTTCGCGGCGTTGAGCAGCACCTGCACGGTCACCGGGCGGCCGCGCGCCCGCAGGCGCGCGTAGTCCCAGGGCACCACCAGGCCGACGTCCAGGCGGCCCGCCGCCAGGGACCGCCCGAGCTCCTCGCTGGTCTGGAAGGAGCCGGCCAGCCGGAAGGTCTGGTTCTCGGTGATCGCGGAGACGAGCTCCCGGCTCTCGAGCGTGCGGCTCTCGTCGACCACGCCGAGGCGCAGGTCCCGCACGTGCGAATCGAGCGCGAAGCCGAAGAGGAGGACCTGGAGCATCGGCGGCACGACCAGCGACATCGCGAGCCGCCGGTCGCGCCGGATCTGTCGCAGCTCCTTGAGGGCCAGCGCCCAGAAGCGACCCCCGAAGAGTCGACTCGCCCAGGCCCTCACGCCTTCACCTGCATGCGCCGCATCGCGAGCCAGGCCAGCGCGTAGTAGGCCGCGCCGATGACGCCGATCATGAGCACCGCCCACCATACCGCCGGCCAGCCGCCGCCCTGCAGGAAGGCGTCCCGCACCACGACGATGAAGTAGCGGGCCTGCACAAGATTCGAGATCCAGGCGAGCGAGCGGGGAATGTTCTCGATCGGAAAGATGAGCCCCGAGAGCAGGAACGCGAGCAGGAAGCCGCCGAGCGCGACCCCCTGCACCGCGGCGGCCTGGTTGGGGATCGCGCCCCCCACCAGCGTGCCGAAGCTCACCACGCAGAAGAGGAACAGCAGGCTCCCCGCGAGGAGCGGGGTGGGATCGCCGACGAGGCGCAGGCCGAAGAGGGTGAACATGAGGCCGATGAGCAGCATCCACTGGGCGATCCCGATGATCACGCCGGCCAGGATCTTGCCAATGAGGAACTCGTGGGCCGAGATGCTCGAGACGTAGACCTGCAGGATCGTCTGCTGCTCGCCCTCGCGCGACATGGCGAGCGCGGCAAGCACGGTCGGAAAGATCGAGAGGGCGAGCACGAGCATCCCGGGCCCGTAGAACTTGCGGGGCGTGCGGCCGGGATTGAACCACAGCCGGGTGGAGGTGAGCACCGCGGGCGCCGGCCCCTCCGCGGACTGCTGCCGGGCGAACGCGCGCGTGATCTGCCCGGCGGCGCCTTGCATCAACAGGGCGGTATTGGTGTCGGTGCCGTCGACGAGCAGCTGGGCCTCCGCGGCCCGGCCGCGCCGGATCTCGCGCTCGAAGTGCTCGGGCAGGATCAGCGCGCCCCGGGCCCGGCCGGTGGCCATCGCGGTCTCCGGCGACATCGTGACCGGCAGCCCGACGATCCGGAAGGTGAGCGAGCTGCGATAGGCGTCGATGTAGCGGCGGGACAGCGGGGTCTGGTCCAGGTCCTGGACCGCCAGGGGGATGTCGGTGACGGTCAGGGAGATCGACGTGCCGAGGAGGGCGGTGAGGACCACCGGCAGCACGACCGCAAGGGCGAGCGCGAGGCGGTCTCGCACCAGCTGGGTGAGGTCCTTCCGCGCCTGCGCGAGGATCCGTCTCATGGTGGCTCGGTCACGCCGCCGCCGCCCGGTGGTTGCGCTCCACGATCAGGATGAAGACGTCCTCGAGGGAGTAGTCCTGCTCGGTCACCCCGAGCACGCGGATCGACGCGCGCTCGAGCCGGGCGCCGAGCCGGCGCGCCGCCTCCGCCGCGTCGCCGTCGACGATGACGTGGATGCGGTCGCCGAACACCGAGACGCGCCAGCGGTCGACCTCCGCGCGGAGGAGACTCACGGCCCGCAACGGGTCGTCGACGGCGACTTCGAGAACCCGGCCGCCCTGGGCGGCCTTGATCCCGCTCGGCGTCCCCTCCGCGACCAGCTCGCCGCCCACCATGAAGCCGAGGCGGTTGCACTGCTCGGCCTCCTCGAGATAGTGCGTCGTCACGAGGACCGCGGTGCCGTGGTCGGCCAGACGGTTGATCATCGTCCAGAAGGCCCGGCGCGCGATCGGATCGACCCCCGACGTCGGCTCGTCGAGGAAGAGCACCCGAGGCTCGTGCATGATCGCCGCCCCGAAGGAGACCCGCTGCTTCCACCCGCCGGGCAGCGAGCCGGTGAGCTGCGCACCCCGACCCTCGAGGCCCGCGAACTCGAGCACCCAGCGCTTCCGCTCCGCCCGAAGCGTGGGCGCCACCTGGTAGACCCCGGCAAAGAAGTCCAGGTTCTCCTCGACCGTGAGGTCGTCGTACAGGGAGAACTTCTGCGACATGTACCCGACCTGCTGCCGCACGCCCTCCGAGCGGAGGGCGCTGCGCTCGCCCGCCAGCTGCACCTCGCCCACGCTGGGCTCGAGGAGCCCGCACAGCATCTTGATCGTGGTCGTCTTGCCCGCCCCGTTGGCCCCGAGCAGGCCGTAGACCTCGCCGGGACGGATCTCGAGGTCGACGCCCTTCACCGCCACGAAGGCCCCGAACGACTTCCCGAGGCCGCGCGCACCGATCGCGACGGCGTCGGGGTGGCGCTCCTCCCGCCGCAGGCCCGGGAACTCGGGAGTGCGCGCCTCCTCTTCGAGCGCCTGCAAGATCGACACGAAGGCGTTCTCCAGCGTGGGCGCCCCGGCGCGCAGCGAGTCGACGGGCTGCCCCGCGCGGCCGAGCGCCGCGCGGACCGCGCGCTCGCCCTCGGCGGCGTCGCGCACCATCACGTCGAGCCGATCGCCGAAGCGCTGCACGTCCGCGATGCCGTCGCGGCCGGACAGGGCGACCTCGGTGGCCCGGAGATCGGGGGCGCGGACCTCCAGGCGCGCGAGGCCAAGGCCCTGGCGGATCTCGGCCGGCGTGCCGGTCCGGACGAGCTGTCCCTGGTGCATCAGCGCGACCCGGTGGCAGCGCTCCGCCTCGTCGAGATACGGCGTGGCCACCAGGATGGTCATGCCCTGGCTCGACAGCTCCACGAGCGTGTCCCAGAACTCGCGGCGCGAGACGGGATCGACGCCGGTGGTCGGCTCGTCCAGGAGCAGGACGCGCGGCTCCGCCACGAGGGCGCACGCCAGCGCCATCTTCTGCTTCATGCCCCCGCTGAGCCGGCCCGCGAGACGGTCCGCGAAGCGATCCATCCCGAACATCTCGAGATAGCGGTGACCACGCCGCTCGATCTCTTCCCGCGGCACGAGCCGCAGCTCGCCCACGTAGCGCAGATTCTCCTGCACGCTCAGATCCGGATACAGGCTGAAGGCCTGGGTCAGGTAGCCGACGAACGACCGCGCCTCTCGGGCGGGCCGGCCCAGCAGCTCCGCGGTCCCGGCGCTGGCCTGCATCACGCCGCCCAGCACCTGGAAGGTGGACGTCTTGCCGGCCCCGTCCGGGCCGATGAGGCCGAAGATCTCGCCGAGCTGCACCTCGAGGTCGATGCCGCGGACCGCCTCGACCAGGCCGTAACGCTTGGTGAGCCCGCCGATCCGGATGGCGGGCGCCGGCGGCGGCGTGCTCATCGCCGCGGCGGGCGGGCGGGCCACTGGCCGTCGACGAGGATCTCGCCGTCGGCCGGCATGCCCGGCTTGGCGAAGCCCAGGGCCCCGCGGATCAGCAGCTTGACGCCGACGACCTGCTTCACCCGGTCCTCGCGGAAGTAGGTGTTCTCGGGGGTGAACGACGCCTCCGGGTCGATCCGGATGACCTCGGCGTCGATCGGCGTGCCCGGCGCGGAGTCGAGGTATACGCGCGCGGGCTGGCCGACGCGCACCCGCCCGATGTCGCCGCCCGGCACGAAGGCCCGCAGGTAGACCTGGCCGAGGTTGACGAGGGTCGCGATCGCCGTCCCTGCCGTGATCACCTCGCCCGGCTCGGCGGTCCGCGTGGCCACCGTGCCCGTGAAGGGCGCGATCACCCGGAGATCGGCGCGATTCGCGCGGGCCTCGTCCAGCATCGCCTGCGCGCGCTCGGCATCCGCCTGCGCCGCCGCGATGTCGGCTTCCGCCTGCAGGATCTGGCCCTGGACCGCGGCCACCTGCGAGGAGCGGATGGCCGGATTGGCCAGGTTGGCCTGGGCGGTGGTGAGCGCTCCGCGGGCGGCCTCCACCTGCCGCCGGTTCGCCGAGACCACCGCGGCCTGCGCCTCCTCCGTGTACTGCTTCTGCCGGCCTTCCTGCTCGGCGATCAAGCCACGCTCGACCAGCTTCGTGTAGGCGTCGCGCTCCCACTTCGCCTGGGCGTAGGACGCTTCGGCCTGGGCCAGCTGCGCTTCCGCGGCGGCCAGCCGCGCCTCCGCCTCGTGGACACGCCCCTGCGCATCGGTGCGCGACTGCTCGACGCCCATCTCGCCCTGGCGCAGCTGCTCGCGGAGCACGGTGATCTGGTGCTGGGACATCCGCACCCGCGCCTGGGCCTGCCGCACCGCGGCCTCGGACTGCTGCTCGCGGGCCCGGATCTGCGCGTCGTCGAGCACGGCGATCACCTGCCCGGCCTCGACGTGGTCCCCCTCGCGCACCGTGATCTCGCGGATCCGCCCCGAGATCTTGGCACCGACCGCCGCGTCGTCACCCTCGATCCGGCCGCTCACTCCGATGACTCCCGGGGACAGCGCGGAGCCGGCGAAGAAGAGCCTCCACGCTCCCACCGCGACCAGGGCCAGGACGACGAGCGCCGCGACCAGCACCACCGGGCGGCGACGCCGCGGAGCGGATGAGACCGCCGTGGTCATGACGGGCGACCCGCTCGCCCCGACACGGCGCCGCGCGTGGCGAGGCCCTCGATGACCAGGTCCTGGAGGTGCGTGACGTAGGTGGCGCCGTCGGGCGGCTCCCGGTGCAGCCGATCCCGGAGGAGGCGCTGCCGGAAGCGTGTGGTGCCGAAGAAGAAGACGAGGCTGCCGACCAGGCTCAGGTGCGTGAGGAGCGGATCCACCGACCGGAAGGAGCTCTCGCGGACCCCGCGCTCCACGATCCGCTGCACCGCGGCCATCACCCGCACCGGCTGCGCGAGCGCCGCCGTCTCCAGGCGCGCCCCGCCGGTGAGCACCTCGCGCAGCATCATCGTGCAGAAGTGCGGATGGCGCCGGGTGGCGCTGTCGCCCACGGCGGCGATCACCTCGCGCAGCACCTGCGGGGCCGGCGCCGTCGATTGCGCGATCCGCTCCACGTCGGCGACGATCTCCCCGAAGGTGGCGGCGAGGATCGCCACGTAGAGCTCTCGCTTGCCGCCGAAGTGATAGCTGATCATCGCCTTGTTCACCCCCGCCTTCTGGGCGATGGCCGACACCGAGACGCCGTCGAAGCCGTGCTCGGCGAACAGCTCGGTCCCCGCGGCGAGCAGGGCCTCCCGGGTGCCGGCCGGGATCCGGGGCCGGCCGGCCCGTCGCTTCGCGCGTGCTCTCGGTCCGCTCGATCGTGGGGTCATGATTATCAACCAACCGTTTGGTTAATTTCCCATCTCCCCGGCCCGGCGTCAAGCCGCCGCCGGCCGGGCGGGACGTTGCGCCGCTGGCGCCGGCCGGGCATGCTCAGGCCCATGACCCCCAGCGTGCTCCTGCTCGACGACCCGCTCCCCGGCGTCCGCCGTCTCACCCTGAACCGCCCGGAGAAGCGCAACGCGCTCAGCAACGAGCTGCGCGGGGCCATCCTCTCCGCGCTCGAGGAGGCCGACGCCGATCCCGCCGTGAAGGTCTCGATCATGCGCGGCGCCGGGCCCTGCTTCTCCTCCGGCTACGACCTCTCGGCGGACAACTCGGTGGGGCAGCCCTTCTACTCCCCGGGTGGGCCCGGGCAGTGGGCGCGCCACGTCGTGGAGAGCTGGTTCACGATCTGGGACCTGGCCAAGCCGGTCATCGCCCAGGTCCACGGCTATTGCCTGGCCGGCGGCAGCGAGCTGGCCGCCTGCTGCGACCTGGTCTACGTGGCGGAGGACGCGCGCATCGGCTACCCGCCCACCCGCCTGATGAGCCCGCCCGACAACCAGTTCCATCCGTGGCTCATGGGCCTGCGCACCGCGATGGAGATGTTCCTGACCGGCGACGCGATCAGCGGCACGGACGCGGCGGCCAAGGGCTTCGCCAACCGCGCGGTCCCGATGGCCGACCTCGAGAAGACGGTGCTGGCGGTGGCCGAGCGCGTTGCCCTCGTGCCCACCGAGCTGACGCAGATCAACAAGCGATCGGTCCACCGCGCGATGGAGATCATGGGGCTGCGCGCGGCGATCCGGGCCGGTACCGAGCTGCAGGCGCTCGCGTTCTCCACCGCAGCGAGCCAGGCCTATCGCGCGCAGTTCAAGCGCGACGGCCGCAGCGTGCGCGACCTCCTGAGCCAGCGCGACGCCGCGTTCGGCGACTACCGCGAGCGAGACCGCAAGGACTCGCCGTCAGCGGGCTAGGCTGACGCCGGCGCGGGCTGGCGCAGCACCTCGTCCCAGGGGCCGGGGAAGCGGCCCTTCTGCCCGGCCTCGGAGAACGGCCGCTCCTGGTTCCACTGGCTGCGCGGCAGCTCGTAGTAGACCTCGAGACCGTTGCCGTCCGGGTCGGAGAAGTACACGCCGATCGACACCGTGTGGTCCACGACCCGGATCGGGATGCCGCGCGCCTGCAGCGCCCGGTACATCACGGCGAGGTCGTCGAGGGTCGCCATCCGCCAGGCCACGTGGCTCAGGCCGACCTCGTTCTTTTGCGGCGCGGCCGCATCGTCCCCGACCTCGAAGAGCGCGATGTCGTGCGCATGGTCCGGATCGCACGCCATGAAGACCGCGCGCACCTTCTCGGTGCCCGGGACGTAGAAGATGTCCTGGGTGTGCAGACCCAGGATGTCGCGGTACCACTGATGCGCGCGCGCGGCGTTGCGGACCTTGATGTTGACGTGATCGAGGGAAGCGGGCTTGGGCATGTCACTGCCTCCAGTCGTGGTCTCGGCGCTCAGGCCGGTCCGACGAATCCGATGTAGGCACCACCAGCGTGCTCCGGCCCCACCAGTATCGCCTGCTCGCCGGTGTTGCGCACGCCGCGCGTGGGCTCGGGCAGGCCGTGGCCGGTCATCCACCGGACCGCCGCGTCCATGCCGCTCGTGCGGTAGAGGATCTGGAACGGCCCGGGCCCGCGGCGGGCCAGCGCCTCCGCGGCGGGCCCCGCCTCCGCGGGCTGGGCCACCGTGAGGCCGGTCGGGCCGAGATCGAACACCGCCATGTCCGCCTTGATGACCCGGCCCCGCTGCGTCTTCGGCACCGGCATGCCCAGCACGCGGGCATAGGCCTGCGCCGCCCCCGCCACGTCGGGCACCGCGATGTACACGCGATCGACGCGCAGCGCGCCGTTGGGATGGTCGCCCGCCCTGGGCACCTGCCGCCGCCGCTCCGCGAGCGGCGTCAGGTGCTGGATGAAGAAGATCGGCAGCGGGTGATCGGGCCCGAGGAACGCGGCGCGCCAGCGTAGCTCCTGGCCGGCCGGGGTGCGGCGGCCTCCGTCGAGGATCTCGCCCACATCCACCCCGCGCTTCCGCATCGCAGCCACGTCCGCGGCCAGGTCGTCGCTCTGCAGCGCGACCACGCGGAATCCCCCGCCCTCGTCGAGATACCGCGCGAGGCTCTCGTCGGGGCTGCCCGGGGCCAGCGCGCTCCGATCGCGGAGGCTCAGCACCTCGATGTACTCGTCGCCGGTGAACGCGATCGCGTTGTGGGTCGCCCGGCCGATGTGGGCCCCGCCGGGGTAGATGTTGAACCCGATACGCTGATAGGCATCGATCCCGCGCGACAGATCGGCGACACAGATCATCACGTGATCGACGCGGGTCAGCAACGCGCGCGGGTCTCTAGCAGTATTTGCAGGGCGGATAGTCGCGGTTGTACACGGGCAGCTTCAGGTACTCCTCCGGCCTGTAGGTCCAGAACTGCGACACGGCCGGGAAGGTGTGGATCACCGTGTTCTGCAGCTCGCCACCCTTGCGCTCCACCTTTCGCACGTAGATGTTCTGGATCGGGTTGCCCCACTGGTCCAGCTTCAACGGCCCGCGAGGAGCGTCCGGGATCTCCACGGTGCGGAAGGCAGCCATGAACTTCTCGCGCTCCTCCACGTTGCCGCCCACCGCCTTCGCGGCCTCGTTGATCCAGCGACCGCTCGTGTAGCAGGTCTCCGAGAAGTAGGACGGGGCCTTGCCGTACTTCTTGCGGTACTCCGCGACGAACTTGCGGTTGGCCGGGGTGTCGAGCGCGGCGCTGTACATGAGCGGCGTGACGTAGCCGAGTGCCTCGTCGCCGAAGTTGGGCAGGATGGACTCGTCGACGATGACCGCGCCCCCGATCACGGGCAAGCGCCCGCGCAGGCCCGCGTCCTGGTACTGCGTCGGGAAGCGGAGCGAGGATGGCGCGGCCAGGATGACGAAGGCCGCGTCCGCCTCTCGCTTGAACTGGGTGAGGTACGGCGCCAGATCATTGGTCCCCAGCGGGGCCCAGAGCTTCTGGATGATCTGCCCGCCCGCCTCCTCGAAGCTCCGCTGGAAACCGCCGACCACCTCGTAGCCGAACGCGTAGTCGCTCCCGAACACCACGACCTTCTTGTAGCCCAGGGTCTTCGCCACCCACTCCCCGAACGGATGCGACGGCTGGCTCCCCGTCCACCCGAGGCGCACCACCCACTTCGAAGGCTTGCGCTGGGTGAGGTCGTCCGCCGCGATCACCGGGAAGATGGTGGGCATCTTGAACTCGTCGGCCTTCGGGGCGAGGGCGTACCCGATGTGCGCGAACACCTCGCCCACCACCATGTCCACCCGATCGCTCTCGACGAACTTGCGGAACTTGGTGATCGCGGTGCCCGGGTTGCCGGCGGTGTCCTCGATGATCAGCTCGACCTTCCGGCCTGCGATCTGCTGCCCCACCTCTTCCAGGTACATCTCGAACCCGTTCACCGTGTCGCGCCCGACCTGGGCCGCGCCGCCGGTGAGTGGGGCCAGGAAGCCGATCTTGATCGGCTTCTTCGGCTGCGCGGTGGCGGGCGCGAGCAGCCATGCGCCGGTGGCGAGGACCACGAGGGCGATCAGCGTGCTCGAGAGGACGATCCGGGACGTGCGCATGGTCATCTCTCCGTCGAGATCGCCTCGGTCAGGTGGGGACGGCCCGGATCGCGGCTAGGATCTCCTCCACCGTCGGGAACTTGCCGAGCCCGGCGATTCCGTCCGGACCGGAGGCCTCGATGTTGGTCCAGCGGACGATCCCCTCCCGATCGATCAGGAACTGGCCCTTGAGCTGCGGCCACTGCCGCTGCAGCTCGGCCTGATCGGTCTCGGTCGGCGTGAACCCGTCGAGCCGCTCGAGGGCCACCGCCGCCTCGGCGACCGGCAAGGGCTCCGGCAGCTCCCCGGTCGGGTTGATCCGGGTCGCTGCGAGCACATCCATCAGCGCGGGCGTCGGTACCGGCTTCGGCACGCCGAACGCCCGGTGCGTGGACAGCTCCGGGTCGGCCGCCAGCTGCAGGCGGGTCGGCCGGTACTTGAAGTAGAGCCGCGCGTTCTCGGGTGCGCTGGCCACGATGCCGAGCGATTCCACCCCGGCGGCCCGGATGCGGCCGTCGATGGTGCCCATCTGGGCGATCGACCGCCGGCAGAACGGGCACCAGAGCCCGATGAACAGCGCGAGGAACAGGGGGCTCCGGCCGCGATAGTCGGCGAGCGAGACGACGCCTTCTCGGTTGACGGCCGGAAGCGTGAAGTCTGGGGCCGGCTCGCCCGGCTGGATCGGAGACGTCCGTTCCCGATGCGCGAGGTTCTCGGTCATGGACGGTAGCGTATGCTCGGGCCGCCCTCGAATTCAACTCTGGAGTGGGGCCCTAAGGGCGCGACCAGACCGCCTCGGACGCTGCCGGGGCGGCGGCCAGGCGCGCGAACTGCCGCTTCATCCCGCTCACCCGCGCCAGGTAGGCCGCCACGTCGTGGTCGCCGCACTGCTGGCCGGGCGCGAGCCGAAAGCCGTGCCGCGCGAAGTCGTCGCCGGGGCCCACCCCGCACAGATGGATGAGCGCGGCCAGGTCCTGCTTCTGGCGCGGCGTGGCGGTGACGATGCGCCGTCGCTCCAGCGTGCGCGCGACGTCGCGGTCGAGCAGCGCGGAGGTCATCTCGACGGCGTGGCTCGGCAGCACCCGCATGTACAGGCTCCGGAACCAGCACTCGTCCTCCCGCACCACGTGATCGTGGACGCAGAAGCGGCGCGCTTCGCGAAAGGTCGGATCGGTGATCTGGTACATGCCGACCGCGCTCGAGGCCGGGCGGTAGACGTTGAACGGGTTCCACGCCACCTGCCACCGCCAATAGGTGCGGGCCACCGGATCGCCCGAGCCCTCCACCTGGGCCAGGGCGGCCAGCAGCTCGGGCGTGATGGTGGCGGTGGCGTGTCGCCGGAACAGCGGCGCGTACTGCCGCCACGTCTCAAGCGGGCTCTTGGCGAGCGTGCCGCTCACCGGGAAAAACAGCTCGGTCGGCTTGCGGATCACGTGGTACGTCCAGTTCACCGCCGACCACACCAGCACGAGGGCGACCGCAAAGACCACGAGGCGGATCGCCAGCGGCGCGCCGAGCAGGACGCGCAGCGCCCGCTTCATCGAGCGAGCGCGGATCCAGCGGGGGGCGCGCGGGCGGCGGGTCCGCGGCCTTCCGGAGATGGCTCTGGTCACCGGCATCCGGACCATGGGGATACTTCGACTCTACGCGCTTGGGCCGGCCAAGCGGAAGCGCGGAGTTCAGGGCGCGATGCCGGGGGGGAGGGCCTCGACGTGGGCGCAGATCTCCCGCGGGCGCGTGAGCCACACGCGGTCGCGGTGCGCGAGGATGTGCTGGAGCGCCCGCCGCAGCCGCCGGATCCGGTACGGCCGGCCGAAGACGAACGGGTGCAGCGAGATCGGGCACACCAGCGGCTGGCGCCGCGACTGCGCGAGCATCTCGTCGAACTGGTCGACGATCATGTCCGCGAACTCCTCCGAGGTGTGGTGGTACCAGATGATCCCACGCGTGTCGTTGACCTCGATCGGGTACGGGATCGCGAGGAGGCGGCCCTTGCGCGTGCGCAGCCACACCGGCTGGTCGTCCATGGTCCAGTCCATCACGTAGCGGTAGCCGGCCTCCTGGAGCAGGTCCATCGTCACCGGACTGTTCGAGAGCCACGGGCTCATCCAGCCCACCGGCCGCGCGCCCTCGTGCCGCTCGATGGTGGCCGTCGCCTCCTCGATGAGCGCCCGCTCCTCGGCCTCGCCGAGATGTCCCTGCTCGCTCGAGTTCGTGATGCCGTGGCCCAGGATCTCGTCGCCGCGGGCGCGCAGCCGCGCGGGGATGTCCGGCGCCATCTCGTAGACCGCCGCGTTGAGCTGCGCCTCCGCGGGCATGCCGAGCTCGTCGAGCAGCTCGAAGAGGCGCCAGATGCCGACGCGGTTGCCGTAGTCGCGCCAGCTGTAGACGCTGTGGCTCTGCGCCTGGTCCGGCGGCGCGATGGCCGCGCCCTTGCCCACCCCGAAGCCGAAGGCCTCGATGTTGAGCGCCAGGTAGACGGCCAGCCGGCGCCCCCCGGGCCAGGAGTAGTCCGCGCGTGTCGTGATGTTCGAGTAGTCGTAGCGCCCGTGGGTCGGTAACATGGCCCCCATGCTAACCGGGTTCACGCTCGAGAAGAAGACCGCCATCGTGGTGGGCGCCGCGAACGGGATCGGCCGCGCCACCGCGCTGGCCTTCGCGCAGGCCGGCGCCGCGGTGGCCTGCGCGGACATCGAGGAGGCGGGGGCCCGGGCCACCGCGGCCGAGGTCGAGAAGGCCGGCGCGCGGGCCCTGCCGCTGCGCCTCGACGTCACCGACGGCGCGTCCTGCCGGGCCGCGGTGGCCGCGACGGTGGAGCGCCTCGGCGGCCTCGACGCGCTGCTCTACGGCGCCGCCGACGCCGATCACACCGCCACCGTGCTGGAGCTGGACGAGGCGGCCTGGGACCGCGTGATCCGGATCAATCTCACCGGGGCATTCCTGATGGCCAAGGCCGCGATCCCCGCGATGATCGCGCGGGGCGGCGGCAGCGTGATCCTCATCGCCTCGCAGCTCGGACGCGTCGGCTCGCCCGGGCGCCCGGCCTACTGCGCGACCAAGGGCGCCCTGATCCAGCTCGCCAAGGTGCTGGCCGTCGACCACGCCGCCCAGGGCATCCGCGCCAACACGCTCTCGCCGGGCGCCGTCGAGACCCGTCGCATGATCCAGCGCTGGAGGACCATGGAGGAGGCGCGCCGGATGCTGGGGCCCAAGCACGTGCTCGGCCGGCTCGGCCAGCCCGAGGAGATCGCCCGCGCCGCCGTCTACCTGGCGAGCGACGCGTCCGCGTTCATGACCGGCAGCGACCTACTGATCGACGGCGGCTACACCGCCGTCTAGCGAGGTGGAATCGAGACCATGAAGCGCCAGAACATCCAGCCGGCATCCCTGAGCAAGCGGGTCGTGGGCGGCCGCGTCCTCTACTCCCACGTGGTGGTCGTCGAGGGCAAGAAGACGATCTTCGTGTCGGGCCAGCTCGCCCGAGGCCAGAGCGGCGATGTCGTCGGGCCCGGGGACATGCGCGCGCAGCTCCGCCAGGTGGGCGAGAACATCAAGGCGGCGCTGGCCGCAGCCGGCGCCACCCTCGCCGACATCGTCAAGACCAATACCTACGTCACCGACATCGAGGAGTTCTTCAAGCACGTCGACGTTCGGATGGAGTACTTCGGCGCGCTGCCGACCAGCACCACGGTGGAGGTGCGCCGGCTCGCGCACCCCGACCTGGTCGTGGAGGTGGAGGCGATCGCGGTCGTCGACTGACCCGGGCGCGCCCGGTTGGACTCTGTTGTACGGGGGGCCCAGGTGTATGGCGAGGTGCCCACGATCACCGGGCCCCGTACCTCTCGCCCTACGAGGACCTGCGGCTCAAGTGACGCGGAGGCGCAGGCGAATCGGGTAGCGAAGGAACCCGCGGAAGCGGGCGCGACCGCCACGCTCGAAGGCGCCATCCCGCTCGATGCTGGCGAACCGCTGCACGAGACGGCCGATCGCGACCTGACCCTCCATCCGGGCCAGCCACATGCCCGCGCAGGCGTGGATGCCGGTGCCGAAGGCCAGGTGCCGGTTGGGATGCCGGCGGATGTCGAGCCGGTCCGGCTCGGGGAAGTGGGCCGGATCGCGGTTGGCGGCCCCGATGCCGATGTGCACGTAGGTGCCGGCGGGCATCGAGACTCCGCCCAGCACGGTGTCGCGCGCGGCCCGACGGTTGCCCAGCTGGTTCGAGCTCTCGAGACGGAGGAACTCCTCCACCGCGCTCGCGATGAGGCCGGGATCCGCCTGCAGCTCTCGGAGCGCGTCGGGGTTGCGGAGCAGGAGATCGACGCCGTTGCCGATCAGGTTCGTGGTGGTCTCGTGCCCGGCGTTGAGGATGAAGATGCAGTTGTGCAGGAGCTCGAGCTCGCTCAACCGCTCCTCGGGAGCATCGCCCGGCCCGAGCGCGCTGCCCGCGGTCAGCTTGGAGAGGATCTCGCCCTCGTCGCGGCCCGGTTCCCGCCCGCGCCGGTCGATCAGATCCCGCAGGTAGGCCTTGAATTCCTCGACGGCCCGGACGCCGCGCTCGTGCTGCTCGGCGGTCAGCACCGGCTCGAGCGCACCCAGGATCGCGAGCGACCAGCCGCGCAGCGGACCCCGCTCGGTGTCGGGCACCCCGAGCATGTCGCCCACCAGCTGGATCGGAACCGCGGCGGCGAAGTCCGCGATCAGGTCCATGCCGCCGCGGGCGGCGGCGCGGTCGAGGAGCCGGTCGACGAGGGCCTCGATGCGCGGCTGGAGCGCCATCAGCGACCGGGGGGTGAACGCGGGAGCAAGCAGCTTGCGGACCCGGCTGTGCAACGGCGGGTCGTTGAAAACCAGGCTGGTAGTATGGTGCTCGTAGAGCGGGCTGTCGCCCAGGCTGGGCCGGAAGTCGATCGTCTTGTCCGAGCTCCACGTCTCCGCGTCGCGGTACACCGCGTTGCAATCCTCGTAGCGGCTCAGGAAGTACGAGCCGTCCGGCATGAGGTGGACGGGATCGTGCTCGCGCAGGGCCCGGTAGACCGGAAACGGATCCTCCAGGAAGGCCGCGTCGAGGCGCTTGAGGTCAAAGGCGAGCGCGGTCGCGCGCGGATCCGTCATCGGGGGCCGCCCGCGATGAACTCCCACACCCGCTCGGGCGCCTCCCAGTGCGCGTTGTGGCCGACGCCCTCGAAGATCCGCGCGGCGGGATCGATGCGCCGCATCTGGTCGAGCGTCACCATCGGGTCCCGCTCGCCCGCGGCCAGACGCAGCGGCGCCGCGGCGAGACGCAGCAGACCGTCCACCGACGGGCCCACCGCGCCGTAGGCCCGCGGGTCCATGGCCACCTGGAAGCGGTCGTCCGCGCCGATCACGCCGGCGGCCGCGGTTGCGGAGGAAGGAGGAGCCAGGCCCGCGAGGCCCGAGATCCGCAGATAGCGCTCGGTCGCCTCCTTGCGCGTCGCGAAGACGGGCGCCGGACGCCGGGCCAGCTCCCGGGCCTTCTCCCTCTCGGCGTCGGTCCACTCGATCTTGACGCCGAACGCGGCGACCTCGTCGACGCGCGGGCCGAACCACCCGCTGGCCACCAGGGCCGCCACCGCCCCGCCGAACGAGTGCCCGACCAGCGTGACCGGGCCCGGCGCCTCCGCCTCCAGAAGCCAGGCCACGTCGGCGGCGTGGATGCCGACGCCGTAGGGCCCCTCCCGCACCGAGCGGCCGTGGCCCCGCAGGTCCGGCGCCAGCCACCGCCCGCTCCACGAGCCCTCGACGAAGGGCAGGAGCCGCTCCCAGACCGACGCGTTGGCTCCCATGCCGTGGAGCAGGACGAGGAGTCGCTCCCCGCGGCCGCCACGCTCCGCCCAGATCCCGCGCTCCGTGACCTGCCCGCGGCGGTCGTGCTCGTGCCCGGGACTCGGCGCCACGTGTCGCCTCAGGCCAGGCGCAGCTCGATGCCGGCCGCGATCGCGCGGGCGCTCGCGGCCCCGCGCTCGGCGAAATCGCGGCAGAGCCCGGTGTAGCGCGCGGGGTCGAGGAGGGCCTCCATCTGGGAGGGCGTGAGGCCCGCGCTCACATGCGGATCCAGCGCCAGCATCTCCCGGAACGGGCGCGACTGCGTCACCGAGGCCTGCGCGGCCTCGTACACCGCGTCGTGGGCGCGCTGGCGCCCGATCTGCCGGCCCAGCTCCAGCATGAGCGCCTCGGCCATGATCAGGCCGCCCGAGAGATCGAGATTCTCCCGCATGCGGTCGGGAAAGACCTGGAGGCCGTCGAAGAGCACCATCATCCGCTGCAGGAGGTCGCCGGTGAGCTCGCACGCCTGCACGATGGCCCGGCTCATCATGATGCTGGTGGTGCGATCGGCCTCGTGCTCGGTCTGCATGGCCTCGAGCGCCAGCGGGACGAGCGCGCGGATCTGGGCCGCCGCGGCAACAATGTCCTGCGAGAGCTTCGGGTTACGCTTCTGGGGCATCGTGCTGCTGCCGACCGTGCCCGGCGGTACCGGCTCCTCGAGCTCGCCGAACTCCTGCTTCATGAGCGTGTAGATCTCGCGGCCGATCTTGCTGGACGTCGCCGCGAGCATGCCGAGCAGCAGCACGTACTCGGCCTGGTGATCGCCGATGGTGCGCGCGGGTAGCGGCATCGGGGCCATGCCGAGGTGCGCCGCCATCCGCTCCTGGGTGGCGAGGCCGAGGTCACCCAGCGAGGCGAGCGTGCCCGCGCCACCGCCCAGCATCGCGACGAACACGCGGCCCTCGCAGCCCTGCAACCGCTCCACGTGGCGACCCAGCTCGTCGATCCACACCGCCACCTTGAACCCGAACGTGGCCGGCACCGCGTGCTGTCCGTGGGTGCGACCCGGGAGCAGCACGTCCTTGGTGCGCTCGGCCAGGTCGGCCAGCGTGGTCAGGATCGTCCCGAGCTGGCGCAGGAAGATCAGGTGGGCGCGCCGCACCTGGAGGAGCTGGCCGGTCTGGGTGACGTTCTGGGTGGTGGCCCCCCAGTGCACGTAGCCCCCCGCGTCGCCCTCGCAGGCGCGATCGAGCTCCCACACCAGCGGCACCAGCGGATGCCCGGTGCGGGCCAGCCCCTCGCGGACCGCCGCGAGGTCCAGATACGACAGGTGCGCCTTGCGGACGATCTCGCGGGCGGCCG
>Ga0335085_10005184_pt1 | contig 21150 bp, 17 predicted proteins | sample Lox_Sample_45_FD_206712 | JGI IMG/M metagenome (GOLD analysis project Ga0335085, IMG submission 206712) | Soil microbial communities from Loxahatchee National Wildlife Refuge, Florida, United States - Lox_Sample_4.5 | ecosystem: Environmental > Terrestrial > Soil > Wetlands | place: USA...
TCGTCACGATGAGGACGGGACCGACCCTAACTCCCAAAGAACCCCCTGACCGCCTCCGCCACGCGGCTGACCTGCGCCTGCGTCATTCCCGGAAACATCGGAAGCGAGAGGCACGTCGCGGCCGCGCGTTCGGTTTCCGGGAGGCTCCCCGGCCCGAGCCCCATCTCGCGATAGGCCTCCTGCAGGTGGAGCGGTTGGGGATAGTGCAACCCGACCCCGATTCCCTGCTTCGTGAGGTGATCGCGCAGGGCGTCACGCGCCGGCGTCTGCACCACGTAGAGGTGATAGACGTGGGTCCGGCCCGGCGCCTCGACGGGCAGCTCCAGATCCCCCACACCAGCCAAGGCCACCTGATACCACCTCGCCACCTCGCGCCGCGACGCGTTCCATTGCGGCAAGCGTTTGAGCTTGATCGAGAGGAAGGCCGCCTGGATGGCGTGCAGCCTCGCGTTGTACCCCTCGCGCGCGTGGATGTACTTGGATGATTGGCCGTGCTCGCGCAGCTGGCGGATCAGGTCTGTGACGCGGGGATCATTCCCGGTCACCGCTCCACCCTCACCCAGGGAGCCGAGGTTCTTGCCGGGATAGAAGCTGAAACAGCCGAGGTGGCCAAGCGATCCCACGGGTTTGCCGCGATAGATGGCGCCGTGCGCCTGGGCGGCGTCTTCCACAAGCCAGAGCCCGCGCTCGCGCGCCAGGGCCAGAAGCGGCTCGAGATCCGCAGGCTGTCCGTACAGGTGCACCGGAACGAGGCCGACCGTATTCGCGCTGACCGCGGCGCGCGCGGCGCCCGGATCCATCGTCTTGGTGCGGGGATCGATGTCCACGAAACGCACCCGGCCGCCCGCCTGGGTGATCGCTTCGGTCGTCGCGATGAAGGTGTGCGACACCGAGATCACCTCGGCGCCGGGTCGGACGCCCAGGGCCAGGTACGCGAGCCGCAGCGCGTCGGTGCCGTTCGCGACGCCCACCGCCTGTTGCGTGCCCGTGAACGCGGCGAACTCGCGCTCGAAGGTCTCGACGGCCGGCCCACCGACGAACGCGGCGTCGCGCAACGCCGCCCGGAAGGCGGCCACCAGCTCCCCCTCGAGCTCGCGGTGCGGGGTGCGCAGATCGAGGAAGGGGATCGACATCTAGGACGGCAGCACGCGAGCCGGATTCCCGGCCACCACCGCGCCGTCGGCGACGTCCTTCGTGACCACGGAGCCCGCGCCGATCGTCGCGCCCGCGCCGATCACGACCCCGGGCAGGATGACGGCGCCGGTCCCGATCGCGGCGCGGCGCTTCACGAGGGTGCGCTCGAGCTTCCAGTCCGCCTCGGTCTTCTTCGCCCCCTCCGCCGTCACCGCGGCCGGCCAGCGATCGTTCAGGAAGTTGACGTTGTGCCCCACGAACACTTCATCCTCGATCGTGACGCCTTCACAGATGAACGTATGACTCTGGATCTTGCAGCGGGCGCCGATCTTCGCGCCCTTCTGGATCTCCACGAACGTGCCGATCGAGGTTTCGTCCCCGATCTCGCACCCGTAGAGGTTCACGAAGGCGAAGATCCGCACGTCGCGCCCGAGCTTGACGTCGGGCGCGATGCGGCGCAGCAGGGCGTCCCGCTCTTCCGGGGAGATCGTCACCGGGGACTTGCTGCCGAGTGCGGCGCCGGAGCCATGGGAACTCCATCCCGTGCGATCGAGCGCTGCGCCGCCTCGAGGATCCGCACGACCCGCCACCCCGCCCATCCATCGGCGACGAGCGGTTCGACCCCCTGCACCGCTCGAACGACGTTCTCCGTCTCGACCGCCAGCGCTTCCTTCGCATCGAGCTGCGGGGCATGCATATCGCCCACGCGATAGGAGATGAGCAGCTTGTATTCGTCCTCCGGCGACGGGTGCGGCGCGACGGTGAAACCCTTGTCGTAGACCTTGAGCTTCTCGCTCGCTTCCACGTCGTCGTAGATGATCATCCGCTTGGCGCCGCCCAGGATCGTGCGGCGCACCTTGGCGGGCGCGAGCCAGTTCACGTGCACGTGGCCGAGCAGCGAGCCCGCGTAGCGCACGGTCACGTACGCGATGCTCTCCGCGGGACTGCCGCCGTGCGACGCCCCGATCGCCGAGACGCTCACCGGCTCCTGGCCGATCAGGTAGTCCATGATCGATACGTCATGGGGCGCCAGATCCCAGATCACGTTCACGTCGGTCTGGATCAGCCCCAGGTTGATCCGCACCGAGTCGAAGTAGTACAGCTCTCCCACTTCGCCGGCGTCGATCAGCTGCTTCATCTTCCGCACCGCGCCGGTGAAGACGAAGGTGTGATCCACCGCGAGCAGCACCCCCTGGCGCTCGGCCAGGACGCACAACTCCTCGGCCTGCTCGGCGCTGGTCGTCAACGGCTTCATCACGAGGACGTGCTTCCCCGCGGCGATCGCCGCCTTGGCGAGCTCGAAATGCGTGAACGAGGGCGTGGCGATGACGACGAGATCGAGATCGGGCGCCTTGATCAGCTCCTCGGCGCGGTCGGTGACGGTGGGGATGCGGTACTCGGCCGCGACCCGCGTCGCCCGCTCGTAGCGCATGTCGCAGACCGCCTGCACCTGAGACTGCTGGTGGCGGGCGAAATTGCGCACGAGGTTCGGGCCCCAATACCCGCACCCGATCACCCCGACCCGTAACGCGCGGGCGCTCAAGACTCCCCCCTTCCGGTCAGCACATCGACGTACGCCTGCTCATTCTGCTGCCACGACCCGGCGATCGGTAGCCCCTGCGCGCGTCGGGCCCGCTCCCGTGCACCTTCAGGATCCCTCAGCACGGCCCCGAACGCACTGGCCATTCCTTCGGGGGTGAACTCCCGGAGGTAAAGCACCGTCTCGTCGGGAAAGTAATGCCCGATCGTCGGGGTCCAGGTGACGATCACCGGGATCCCGAGGCGCACGTATTCGAGGAGCTTGGTCGGAATCGCGAGATCGGTGAAGCGGTCGCGCCGGAGCGGCACAACCCCGAGACCCACGGTTTCGAGCTTGGGGACCAGGTCCTCGAGCCGAAATCGGCGCCCCGGCAGATCCACGACGTCCGTCAGACCGAGGGCGTCGCGCAACGCGATAAGTGAACCGGTGGCGTCGCCGTCCCCCCAGATCGCTCCCCGCAGCTCGGGCCAGTCGTTCCGGGCCTCGGCCAGGCCCCGCAGCACGACGTCGAGCCCCATCCGGGCCGCTACAGTGCCGTGATAGGCGACGAACGGTCCCGCGGCCCGCGGGGGCCGCACCGGAAACAGCCCCGCGTCGGCGTAGTTGGGAACGACGTGGATCTTCCGAGCATCGACGCCGTGCCCCACAGTGGCTTTGCGATGCGGCTCGTTGACGCAGAACACCTGGTCCGCCGCTCCACCTGCGAGCGACTCGACCCACGCCAGGAGCCGTGATCCCCACAGCCCCAAACCCCGCGCGCCGAACTTGCTCTGGAACAGCTCGGGCTCCGGGTCGTGAATGTCCAGCACGATGCGCGTGCCGCGGCGACGGGCTTCCCCCCCGAGCGCGGCCCACACAAGAAAGTTGGGGATGTTGTTCACCTGTACGATATCCACGGAACGTCGCCGGCGAAGCCGCTTCAGCAGACGGCGAGACCAGACGAGAAACGTGAGGTAAGTCGCGGCATAACGGAACAGATTGCGGCCGCGGTAGCGCTGCCTCGACCGCCGCACGAGGCAGACGCCGTTCAGCCGCCCGACGCGAGGTTCCCCGGGAGCGCCAAGTCCGATCTGATAGACGAGCCACCCGCGGCGCGCGAGGGTTTCACAGTGACGACGGACTCTGGGGTCGGTGGGGGCGTGGGTGTAGGCGAGGGAGACGTAGCGCTGCGGCGCCTCTCCCTTCACGCCGCCTTCCCGGAATTGAACAGCACGACGGGAATCGTCTTGAGCAGGATCTTCAGATCGAGCCAGAGCGACCAGTTGCGCACGTACTCGACGTCCAGCTCGCACATCCGCCGGTAGGAGAGCCGGCTGCGGCCGGAAACCTGCCACAGCCCCGTCATCCCCGGGCGCACCTCCAGCCGATCGAATTGCCAGCGGTCGTAGATGTCGAGCTCGTAGGCGAGCGGCGGCCTCGGCCCCACGAGACTCATCTCGCCGCGCAGCACATTGAAGAGCTGCGGCAGCTCGTCGAGCGAGGTCCGCCGCAGGAAGCGGCCGACTCGCGTCACCCGCTCGTCGTTGGTCAGTTTGTAGACGCGCTCCCCCGCGGGGCCGGGCTGGGGCGCGTCGTCTGTTTCTCCCCGGATCAGCTGATGGATCAGCTCGCGGTGCGCCGCGTCCGAGGCGCCGTGACGCATGGTGCGGAACTTCCAGACGCGAAAGCGCCGGCCGCCGGAGCCGATCCGCTCCTGCCGGAAGAACACCGGTCCTGCCGAATCCAGCGTGATGCATATCGCGATGGCGAGCAGCACCGGCGAGAGCAGCACGATCACCACCAGGCTCCCCACCACATCCACGGCGCGCTTCACGATCAGGCGCCACCCCGTGAGACTCGGCACCGTGAGGTCGATGAATGGCTGCTCCTGACGCCAGACGAGCGCGGGCTGAACCCCGGCCACTTCCAGCACCGGTGGCTGTGCCAGCAGGTGGCACCCGGCCGCGAGCGCGGCGCCCACCACCTCGTGCAACGCCTTTGACTCCGGCTGGCCGCAGATCAGCACGGTGTCGATGCGAGATTCGTGCAGGACTCGCGGGAGATCATCCAGGTCCCCCAGTGCCTCGGTGGCCGGAGGAGTCGTCACGTCGAGAAACCCGAGGGGGCGATAGTCGCCGCCCGCGGCGAAGACCGGGCCGTTCATCACCGCGCGGCAGTCGGCTTCGGCACCGACGAGCAGGGTCCGCGCGCCGCCGCGCGAGGCTTCGGGCAAATGGGCGAAGAGGCGATCGACGACGTAGCGCTCGAGCACGAGCAGCACCCAGGCCGAGCCCGTCGTTACCGCGTATTGGGCGAGGACCACGCCCAGGCCGCGGGTCCAGATCGTAGACCAGAGGGGCAACGCCGTAGCCAGGGCGGCGGCGAGGAAGAGCCGTCGCGGATCGCGCCGCCGGTCCCCCGCCCCGTAGCTCCCCGTGACGAGCAGGCCGAGTAGCAGCGCGACCGCGTACTGCCACCCGTTGAGGATCCCGTGGGCGTTGAGGCTGCCGCGCGCCATGATCGTCTGGGCCCGCTCCGAGACCCAGCCGCCCAGGAGGGCGTGATCACGGATCGCCTGGACGGCGGTCCGCATGAGCACGAAGGCCAGCAGATCCGCGGAGATGAGGACGCCGAACCGCCGGGCCGCACGCCAGAAGTGCCGCCGCAGGTTGGCGGGCGCCCGCCCCTGCAGGCGCAGCCGGTCGGCCTGGTAGGTGCGCGGTTCGGTAGTGGTGGAGGGCACGGCTTGAAATATAAGGAACACGGAGCACAGAGCACGCAGCACAGCGACTTACCGTATCGTCGTGCTCCGTGCTCCGGGCTTGGTGCTCCGGATCAGGCTGAGCTCCGGAGGGGCCGGCGCCACTTCCGCCGACGTCCTCACCATCCGGATCCGGCCGGCCCGTTGCGCCGTGGCGAGCGTATCGAGGAACCAGTCGAGCTGCCCGGGATCCCGCAGCGACCAGGTGTGCACCATGAAGACGGTGAACCACCCCGGCCGCTGCGCCGCCTTCCACGCCTCGAGGATCTGGTCCGGCGTCGCCCGATTGGAGATCGTGAAGTGGCCCAGCCCCTGGGCCATCGAATCGGCGAGCGGCAGCGGCACCGACCACGGGCGCCCGTAGGCCTCCATCACGCGCGTGAAGGTGCGAAACACCGCGCCATGCCAGTTGGCGAGCTTGGCGGGGACATCGAAATACAACGAGTCGTGCCACGATCCCGGCTGTACGAAGACGTCGGTCGCGTAGCCGTGCGCCGCCATGTCGGCGAGCGAGCCCAGTACCTCCCCCAGGAACTCGAGCGGCGTCCCCGCGCCGTCGCGGTGCCACCGGTGCGGCATCCCCCGGTGGAACCGCGAGTGCGCCACCGGCTGGAACCCGTGGCCGCGCCATGCCTCGAGCTCCTCCCACGTGAGCCGGTCCGGCGCGACGAGACGGGTCGGGATCGCGAGCTCCGCGGGAAGGCCGCGTTGCCGCAGCCGGGTGAGGAAATCGCGATCGGAGGCGAATCCGTCGTCGAGGCGGAGCAGCACGACCGCCTGACCGGACTCCGGCTCGACCGGCGCCGCATGGGGCGACGCCGCGGGAAAAATGCTCGCGGGAATCCGCACGCCGACGACGTCGGCGGGACGCCCGGCCAGCTCCGGCGCCGTGAAGCTGCCGGACAGCGTATCATCGCTCAGGCGATAGCTCAGCGTGACCGCGGCCCCATCCTTCCGGATGAAGCGCCACATCCGGCCACCCTGCGCGTCGTCGCAGCTGGTCGACTGAATCGGGAGGAGGTCCGTTCGCAGTCCGGCCCAGGAACGGGTGGGGAGTGAGCGCACCGCGCAGCCACCGGGCTGGACCTGCAGGATGGCGATCCCGTTCCGGTAGCCCTCCGCGTCGATATGCAGCACCCAGATCCCGCCGGGATCCTCGGGACGGGACGCGACCGGGCGGCTCCCGGTGGAGACCAGGAACGCCCCGGCGATGACGCCACATCGGATGATCGGGTGTGATCGCATGGCTGGCCTACGGTAATACGACCGCCGCCATGCACTCGGGGTCACATACCAAGAACGCTGTGAGGAGACCTTCAGGCTTTGACGATGCGGTAGAGCTTCCCATCCAGCGTGATGATATACACCTCGCCCTTCGCGTCTTCGCCGAAGGAGCTGACGTTCCCGGCGGGGGTGATCTGGGAGGTCCAGTCGAAGGGGGTGCTGGGGCGCCCGAGAACCAAAACGAAGCTCTTCACGAAACTGGTACAGTTGTCGGAATAGAGGTACTGCCCCGCGAGCCCGGGGACGCTGCCGCGGTAGACGTACCCGCCCACGATGGCGCAGCTCCCACCGCTATGCCCGTACTCGATGAGCGGCAGCGTGAGCCCCGCCTCGTTGCACACCGTGGCGTTGTAGCAGTGTTTCCCTTCCATGATGTTCCAGCCGTAGTTCTGGCCCCCCGGCGTGCCCGCGAGCTGCACGTCAACCTCTTCGTAGAGATCCTGGCCCACGTCGCCGATGTAGAGGTCGCCCGTCGTCCGGTCGAAGGAGTAGCGCCACGGGTTGCGCAGCCCGTAGGCCCAGATCTCCTGGCGCTTGGTCGTGTCGCCCGCAAACGGGTTCCCCGGGGGGATCGCGTAGGGCGATCCGCCATCCACATCGATCCGCAACAGCTTGCCGAGCAGGACCCGACGGTTCTGACCATTGCCCGCGGGATCCCCTCCCCCACCCCCGTCGCCGATCCCGATGAAGAGCATGCCGCCGGGCCCGAAGACGATCAGCCCGCCGTTGTGATTGTCGTTCACGGGATGGGGCACGGCGAGAATCGTGTCGCCCGACGCCGGGTCGGCGACGTTGGAATCGGCGGAGACGCTGTAGCGGACGACGCGGATGTCGCCGCCCGAGTTCGTGTAATAGATGTAGCAGTACCCGTTGCTCGAATAGTTCGGATGGAACGCCAGGCTGAGCAGGCCCTGCTCGGTTCCGCCCGAGACCTGCGCGCTCACGTCGAGGAACGGCGTCGCGAGCATCGAGTCGTGCAGGAAGACCCGGATCGTGCCCGTTTTCTCCACCACGAAATACCGCGACGTGTCGCCGACCGGCGCCGTCAGGTATACGGGCTGCGACAGGCTCGAGTTCAAGAGCAGCAGCTTGGCCGTCATCGGCGGCGGAGTCGTGCCGGTGGAGGACGAGGAGGAGGAGCAGGCGAGGAGCAAGAGCAGTGCGGAGTGCGGGGTGCGGAGTGCGGAATGGACATGCAGGGCTCGCGGCATCAATCGTCTCCCGGCTCCCGTTTCCCGTCCCCCGAGTCTCCCACTATGACTTCCACCCCGTCCCGCCGCAGCTTTCCTAGCATCCGGGCTTCGACCCGCGCCGTGATCACCATCACACCATCCGTCTGCTCCTGGCCGAGGACCTCCGCGTGCTGGTGCAGGCCGGCGAGCACTTTCCCTTCCCCCACCGGCACACGGATCTGGACCAGGGGACGGAGCGCCTGGGCGGAGTGGCGCAGGGCGAGGCGGAGGTCTTCCACCCCCGAGCGCGGTGTGGGGAGTGTGGCGTGCGCAGCACAGCTGGTGAGAATGGCGTGCGGGTACCGCTCCCGCGCCAGCGCGATGAACGCCCGGGGATCGGGGAGGAGGTCGGCCTTGTTGAACACGTGGATCACGTGCCGGCGCTCGGCCCCTCCATCGTCACGCCGCACTCGGCCGTCGATGCTCCGTAACTCCTCCTCGACCACCGCGACCTGCTCCTCCCACTCCGCATGGCTCGCGTCGATCACGTGCAGCAGCACGTCGGCCTCGCGCGCTTCCTCGAGGGTGGCGCGGAAAGAGGCCACCAGGTGGTGCGGCAGCTTGCGGATGAACCCCACCGTGTCCGTGACCCGGAAGTGATACCCGCCGCCCACGTCCACGTCGCGCGTCAGGGTGTCGAGGGTCGCGAAGAGGCGGTCCTCGACGAAGACGTCGGCGCCCGAGAGGGCGCGGAGCAGGCTCGACTTCCCCGCGTTGGTATACCCGACGAGCGCCGCGGCCGGGATATCGGGCCGGCCCTGGCGCTGATTGGCGCGGTGGTCGGCGACCTCCGACAGGCGGCGGCGCACGACGGAGATCTTGCGGCGGATGGCGCGGCGGTCGGTTTCGAGCTGGGTTTCGCCCGGGCCCCTGAGGCCGATGCCGCCGCGGATACGCGACAGGTGGGTCCACATCCGGGTGAGCCGGGGCAAGAGGTACTCGAGCTGCGCCAGCTCGACCTGGAGCTTCGCCTCGTAGCTCTTGGCGCGGGTCGCGAAGATGTCGAGGATCAGCTCGGTGCGGTCCATCACGCGGATGCCGAGCGCCTTTTCGAGGTTCGAGCCCTGGACGGGCGACAGCGCCTCATCGAACACGGCGAGGGTCACGCCCTGGGCCGCGAGCTGGGTCTGCAGTTCCTCCACCTTGCCCTGGCCGAGGTAGAAGTTCGGGGTCGGGGCGTCGATGCGCTGCGAGGCGCGGCCCACCACCTGGGCCCCGGCGGTATCGGCGAGGCGGGCCAGTTCGTCCAGATGCAGGTCGACGTGGGCGGCGTCGTCCGACCCTTTGCGAGGCGCGCCGATCAAGAAGGCGCGCTCGATGGGCGGGTGGATGTCGATCAGCTGACGGATACGGACTCCGCGGTGCCGAGGGTCAGGTCTTGATGCTCGCAATCTAGCGGGTTCCCGGGGCACGCCGTAGCCTCTGTGGCGTGAGCCGTCCGCGCGTCTCCCGTTCGGGGATCCCCCTCGCCGCCTCGCCCGAAACCCACGATCTGGTGCTCGAGTGGATGGCGACGATTCCGCCCCCGCAACGGCGGGCGCCGGTGCTGGACTGTCCAGCGGGACGCGGCGCCCTCGCTCACGAGCTGGCGGCGCTCGGGTTCCAGGTCGTGGCGGCGGATCTGGGGGGTGAGCACGAGGGTCGGGGATACGCGCGGGTGCGTCTCGATTTGAACCGTCCCCTTCCCTTTGCCGACGCGACCTTCTCGGCCGTCACCTGCATCGAGGGGATCGAGCATCTGGAGCGCCCGGTGGACGCGCTGCGCGAGTTCCGCCGGGTGCTCGTGGGGGGCGGCGCGCTCGTGCTCACCACCCCCAACGTGCTGCATCTCGGGTCGCGGGTGCGGATGCTCCTGACCGGATTTCCCACGGCGGCGCCGCGCCCCTTCGATCCTGAGCAGGCGCCCACGAGCTACGAGCACATCATGCTGCTCGCGTTTCCGCTGCTCGTGTATTTCCTGAGGCGAGCCGGGTTCGCGATCGAGCGGATGGAGACGAATCGGGTGGTGAAAGGGAGTTTGCCGTGGGCCTGGCTCGCCCCGGTGGCGGCCGTCGTGACGCGATTGGCGTTGGGCGGCAGCGCCCGCGTCCCCGGCAGCCGGTGGAGCCTCACCGATCGCCGGCTCCTCTTCGGTCACACTCTGTGCGTGTTCTGCCGCGCGAAGTAGGATTCGATCGCTAGAGCGATGCGTTCGGCGGTGTTGCCGTCCCACAACGCGATCGGCTCCCGCTTCCCACCCCCCTTGCCGAGGTCCAGCGCTTCCCGCGCCGCCGCCAGCACGACCTCGCCCCTGGGCTCGACCAGCCGGTTCGTCCCGTGCGTGCAGGTGATCGGCCGTTCGGTGTTGGGACGGACCGTGAGACAGGGGATGCCCAGGAATGAGGTTTCTTCCTGCAGCCCGCCCGAATCGGTCACGACGAGGGCGGCGCGCGCGGTGAGCGAGAGCATCTCCAGATAAGGAATAGGATCGATCAGCTGCAAACGGCCGTTGGCGCGGGGCGAGGCGCCAAGGTCGCCGATCCGCGCGCGGGTCCGGGGATGCACGGGGAAGATGACCGGGGCGCGCTCGCTCAAGGCAGCCAGGGCCTGCAGCAGCCCCGAGAGCGCCGCCGGGTCGTCCACGTTGGAGGGCCGGTGCAGCGTCACGAGCACGTAGGGACCGGACGCGACCTCGTGGCGCGACGGGGCGTCCAGGGCGCGGGCGGCGGGGAGCGCGCGCACCAGCGAATCGATCATGATGTTGCCGACGAAGTGAATCCGTTCCGCGGGCACGCCTTCGGCCCGGAGGTTCTCGTCGGCATCGCGCGACGGGGTGAACAGCAGATCGGCGAGCCGGTCGGTCACGACGCGGTTGATCTCTTCGGGCATCGACCAGTCGCGGCTGCGCAGCCCCGCCTCCACGTGCCCCACCGCGATCCCCAGTTTCGCCGCGACGAGCGCCGCGGCGACGGTCGAGTTCACGTCGCCGTAGACGAGCAGCAGGTCGGGGCGGCGGGCGAGCAGCACCGGCTCGATGCGCTGCATGATCGCGGCGGTCTGCTGCGCGTGGGAGGCCGAGCCCACTCCGAGATTTTCGTCCGGGGCCGGGATACCGAGGTCGCGGAAAAACGACTCGGACATTTCGGGATCGTAGTGCTGACCGGTATGGACGATCGAGTGCTGAACGCCGGCGCGGCCCGCCAGGGCGCGGGCGAGCGGGGCCAGCTTCATGAAGTTGGGGCGCGCGCCGACGACGGAGAGGACGCGGCGGACGACGGACACTAGTGGTGGGCGATCGAGACGATGCTGTAGATCGTAAGGGGGATCGCGAGGATCAGGGTCACGGTCCGGACCGTGCCCTCGGTAAGGGCGTTCGTGTGCTTCGGCACCGTGATGCGATCTCCCCCGCGCAGCCCCAGCTGATCCACAGTGAGTCCCAGGCTGATCGCCTGCTGAAGGTCATTGGCGTCCCAGATGCGGCGCCCGTTGCGCTCGATGTACATCCCAGGGAGGTTCGACTCCAATCCCACGCCGCCCGCCATCGCCACGGCGTTGGAGAGGGGCATCTCCGTGGGCACGTTGTAGAAGCCCGGGCGATTCACCTGACCGAGGATCGACACCTGCAGGAACGAATGGGCGTGCACCACCGGCTGGCGAATGTACTTGGTCAGCGCCTGCGTCAGATGCGGCTCGATCTCCGAGCGCAGCACGCCTTGCAGCGAAATGGGGCCGATGTCGGCCAGGGTGATGATGCGACCTTTGGTGACCGCCAGCGTGTCATGCAGGTTCGGCTCGTTATCGACCGCCAGCCACACCCGGTCCCCGACGTTGAAATCGCCGCTGTCGATCCGGGCCTTGGTGATCTCCGCCTGCCGGCGGGCCAGGTTGCGCATCGCGTCGCTGTAGGCGGAGGAATCGGCGGTCCATTGCAGGTCGCGGTAGAGCCGGACCAGCTCGGCGCGCGTCGCCAGCGGTCGATCGGCGTCCCAGGAATCCAGCTGCTGGGCGAGGCCCGGACGGGACCCGAGCGTCACCGCCCCGACCAGCCCCAGAGCGGCCACGACCAGCACGCGGGTGGCGTTCATAGCACGAATAGTACTGTAGAGAGCATCGGGCGGGGAGCCGGCCCGTCGGGCGTCCTTGCGCTATTCAACGGTCACGCTCTTCGCCAGGTTGCGCGGCCGGTCCACGTCGCAGCCCCGCAGCACGGCGATGTGATAGGCCAGCAGCTGGAGGGGGATCACGTTCAGGATCGGCGCGACGAGCGGATGGGCCGCGGGCACCGCCAGCTCATATTCGGCGAGCCCGGACAGTCGCCCGTTGCCTGCGGTGGTGACCGCAATGATCCGGCCCCCGCGGGCGCGCACCTCCTGCATGTTCGACAGCACTTTCTGATAGACGGCATCATTCGGCGCCACGAACACGACCGGCATGTTCTCGTCGATCAGGGCGATCGGCCCGTGCTTCATCTCGGCCGCCGGGTAACCCTCGGCGTGGATGTAGCTGATTTCCTTGAGCTTCAGCGCGCCTTCCAGCGCGACCGGAAAGTTCACGCCGCGACCGAGGTAGAGGAAATTCCGGGCCTGCGCGTACTCCGCGGCGATGGCTTCGACCTGGCCCTCGAGCGCGAGCGTCCGCCGCACGAGATCCGGCAGCCGCTCGAGCGCGGCGGCCAGCTCACGGCCTTCCTCCACCGGCAAGCGGCCGCGCTGCCGTCCCAGGAACAACCCGAGGAGCAGCAGGGCCGCGATCTGCGAGGTGAACGCCTTGGTGGAGGCCACCCCGACCTCGGGACCGGCATGCAGGTAGATTCCGCCGTCCGCCGACCGCGCGATCGTGCTCCCGACCACGTTCACGAGCCCGATGACGCGGAAGCCGGCGATCCGGGCGGCCCGCATCGCCTCCAGCGTATCCGCCGTTTCGCCGGACTGCGAGATCGCGATCGTCAGCGTCCCCGGGATCGGGAGCTGGGGCCGGTAGCGGTACTCTGAGGCGTACTCCACCTCGACCGGGATCTCCGCCAGGGTCTCGAGGACGTGACGGCCGACCAGCCCCGCGTGCCACGACGTGCCGCACGCCACGATCTGGATGCGGCGGATGCCGGCGCATTCCTCCGCCGTCAGGTTCAACCCGTTGAGTCGCGCCGTGCCCTCATCGAGCATCAGACGGCCGCGCAGCGTGCCGCGGATCGTCTCGGGCTGCTCGGCGATTTCCTTCTGCATGAAGTGCTCGTGCCCGGCGAGCTCGATGGCGCCGAGCTCCCATTCCACGTCGTCGACGCGGCGCTCGAGCTCCTTGGCGTTCTGGTCCACCACGCGGTAGCCGTCCGGCGTCACCACCGCGACGTCGCCGTCGTTCAGATAGACGACCGAACGCGTGTGCTCGAGCACGGCCGCCGCGTCGGAGGCGACGAAATACTCTCCGGTCCCGATGCCGAGCAGCACCGGCGAACCCTTGCGCGCCACCACGAGCTTGTTCGGTTCGTCCGCGGACATCACCACCAGACCATAGGTGCCCTCGAGATGGCGTAACGCCGCGAGCACCCGGGATTCCAGCGGTCCACCCGCCTCCTGCTCGATCAGGTGGGCGATCGTCTCGGTATCGGTTTCCGTGGTGAAGTGATGGCCGTTGTGCTCCAGCGCGGCCCGCAGGGCATCGGCATTCTCGATGATCCCGTTGTGCACGACGGCGAGGCGGGCGGTGCAGTCGCTGTGGGGATGCGCATTGACTTCGTTGGGCGCGCCGTGGGTCGCCCAGCGGGTGTGCGCGATTCCGCTGCTGCCCCGCACCGGGCGACGGTCCACCGCTTCGCGCAACGCGCGCACGCGGCCCGCGAGTTTCCTCGTCTCGATGCCCTTGCCGTTCTGCACCGCGACCCCCGCGGAATCGTATCCGCGGTACTCGAGCCGGCTCAGGCCGTCGATCAGGATGCCGGCCGCCTGGCGCGCGCCGACATATCCGACGATGCCGCACATTGGGTCAGTCTTCCGCTTGAGGAGAAGGCTGCGATTCGAGCAGTGGCGGCGATTCTCCACCAAGCCCGAAACGGGAGAGCTGCGACAGCATGTGGAGCAGGCGACGCGTCCCATCCTCCGCCGGCAGCACCGCCCCGCAGTCGGAGCAGAGCTGCACGTTCAACCCCGGATGGGGAACCGGAGGGGAGGCCGCTCGACCGCTCCGCTTGCGGTTCGCCATCGCCGCCTCGCGCTCACACCGTTCGCATCGCATCGTGAGACTGGTCTCCGTCGCCGTTTCAGTCCTTGGGATCGGCTGGTCCTGAGGAACCCCCATTCAAGTTTGAGGCCGCCGGCTGGACAATTTCGTGGAAACGTGTAAGTTATAAGCGCGTAAGGGGTTAAGATGCATATCCGAGCCCGTGACGGCTGCGAGGTCGAGCGCCGCGTTGCGCCTTCGCGGCAGGTCCTAACGCCTTGTGGGGCAAGCGCATCGATGCACGTCCCACATTGCACCGCGCGGCGTGGGCTAAGCCGTTCTCGTGAAAACAGGTAGGTTTGGCCGCCTTGGCAGCACGAGTCCTGCACAGGAGCGCGGTGACTCAGGTCACCCTCGCCTGTGTCCCGTTGAACAACTTCGACTGGGGCCGGAATGGCGGAAACCACGACTCGCAAACATCCACCACTTGTCCTGATCGCCAACGACCAGGAGTGGGCCAGCCGCGCGATCGAGACGATCCTCGGCCCGGCGGGCTATGCCGTGCTGCGGGCGTACACCGCCCAGGATGCCCTGGCCCGCGGACGGAGCGCGCAGCCGGACGTGATCGTGCTGGATGTCCGGCTCCCCGGGATGGATGGCCTGGCGGTGTGCCGGACGCTCCGCAGCGACCCGCGCGTCTCCCCCAGCACGCCCATCGTCATGACCACGACGGCGCCCGGGACCCGCACGCAACGCCTGGAAGCGCTGCGCGCGGGGGCCAACGAGTATTTCGGTCAGCCGCTCGACGGTGAGGAGTTCCTGCTGCGGCTGGATTCGTACGTGCGGGCCAAGTTCGACGCCGACCGGGCCCGGGACGAAGGGATCATCGACGCGAGCACCGGCTTCTACAACATGCGAGGGCTGGCCCGTCGCGCGCGGGAGCTCGGGTCCGCCGCGTTCCGCCACCACGGTCCCCTGGGCTGCGTGGTGCTGGCGCCGGAGGTCGAGGACGAGACGCCGGCCTCAGAAGAGGCCCTCACCGCCGCCGTCGAGCAGCTGGCTGAGCTGCTGCGACGCGCCGGGCGGGTGTCGGACGCGATCGGGCGCCTCGGCCCCTCGGAATTCGCGGTCATCGCCCCGGCGACGGATGCCGCGGGGCTCGAGAAGCTCGTGAACCGCCTGGCGGAGCGGATCGGTCCGGGAAAGATCCGCGCCGGATACGACGCGGTGACGAATCTGCACGCGGCGGGGCTGGACCCCGTGGACTTGTTGATTCATGCGACCAGCGCGCTGCGGGCTTCCAAAGCCGATCCCGGCCGCGATCGGATCCGCCGCTTCCAACAGCAGGACCCGACGGCCCACTAGCCTTTCGTCGCCGTCGGCAGGGCCTGGCTGGGTCGCCCGACCACCGCCGCCTCCCCTTCGTCTCTCGCCTCGTACCCTGGCAGGTACGCGTAGTAGTGGTGGTAGTATCCGTAGGCGTCTCCCGGCCGCACGTCGTTCAACACGGCGCCCAGGATCCGCACGGGGAGGCGCTGCAGCATGTCGAGCTTCGCTTCGGCCAGGGCTCGATCGCTCAACCCGGTGCGCAGGACGACCAGGACATGCCCCGTGAGCGTGCCGAGCAGGAAGGGGTCGACCCCCGCGCCCAGCGGCGGGCTGTCGACCAGGATCGCATCGTAGCTCGTGCGCACCGCGCTCAGCAGCTGCTGCATGGCGGCGGAATTGAGCAACTCCGGCCCGCCGCTCGTCCGGGTCCCGCTCGACACCACGGAGAGGCCGGCGTAGCTGGTCCGGCGAATGACCTGCTCCATGGTCGCGTGCCCGGAGAGGTAGTCGGTGATCCCGGGTTTCCGGCCGACCTTGAACAGCTCGTGCTGCCGCCCGCGCCGGACGTCGCAGTCGAGCAGCAGCGTGCGATGCCCGTTGTCGGCGAACGAGAGGGCGAGGTTCGAGGTAATGAAGGACTTCCCATCACCGGGGCCGGGGCTCGTGAGCGTCACGATGAGCGGGCCGGCGCTTCCGAAGGCGTGCACCAGGCTCAGCCGCAGCCCGCGCACGGCCTCGAGCACCTGGGCGGACTGCTCCTTGCTCGTCCCGTTCGCGACGCCGACGTGCGGGATCGCGCCGAGGATCGTGAGCCCGAGATCCCGGGTGATCTGCTCCGGGTAGCGCACCCGCCGGTCGAGTCGATCGAGCAGCAGCGCCCCGCCGACGCCCAGCGCGATGCCGCCGACGAGCCCCATCAACAGCATGCGGATCGCCGTGTCCTTGAGGGGCGTGGAGGGTACCGTCGCCCGGTCGAGCACGCGCACATCCGGGATCGCGCTCGCCTCGCCGAGGCGCGCTTCTTCGAACCGCTGCTGCAGATTGGTATAGAGACCCGTGGCGATCGCGACCTGCCGCGTGAGGCGGGCCTCCTCGATCGCGCGCGGCGGGATGGCCTGCAACTCGCCCCCGGTGGTCGAGACCCGCGTCGCCAGGTCGGCCTCACGGGCGCGCAGCTGGACCAGGAGCTGCGCCCCCATCTGCGGAATCGTGCGGGTCGTGAGCGTGTCCACCGCTTCCGCCGCCCGCTGGACCTGCGGAGCGGAGTCGGTGTAGCGCAGCCGCAGCGACCGCAGCTCGGCCTGCTTGTCGGTCAGCTCCTTCAGGGCGGCCGTCAGCTCCGGCGACCGTTGCACCGCCCCGATGCTCGACAGGGCGTCGGTCGAGAGGCCTGCACCCCCGGAGTCGCGGACCTGCGCGAGGGCGCGCTCCAGCGCCTCACGATCGACGCGAACCTGCTCCTTCTCGATGTTCATGTTGAAAAAGTTGGTGAACACCGGATCGCGCGTTTCCAGCAGCCCCGGGGTCACCGGCGCGCGGTCCGTAGGCAGCGTGATCGTCTTCACCCGGAAGCTTTCGAGGGCGATTTCCGCATTGTGGAGGTTCTGGGCGGCGTAGTCGAGCTGACCTTGGAGGATGTGCGTCAGCTCGGTGAGCTTTTCCTTTTTCAGTTGCGCCGCCACGTCGACGAACCGGTCCGCCACCGCGTTGACCGTGGTCGCGACCATCACCGGATCGGTCCCCACGAGCGCGATCTGCAGGAAGTTGCCCTGCGGATCGATTTCCGTCTTCAGCTCCTGCCCCAGCGCCCGGGCCGCGTCGCGCGGATTCCGGACCGAGAAGTGGATGGTACGGCCCGCGGGGAGGCTGCCGCGCGGCGGCACCCAGACGAAGCCGGCGCCGGTCCCGATCGAGTCCCCGACGGCGCCGCGCTCGTTGATCCGCTTGTCGGCGGTCTGCAGCGAAAACGAATCGGCACCGGCGGACACGGTGAGGACGTAACTCCCGGGCAGGAATCGATCCGCCAGACTCAGGCCCTTCAGCGTGCTCGAGTCCGCCGCGACCCGCGGCACGATGAACAGGCGGCCGCGGCGCACGGCTTCGTCCAGGACCGCGTTGGACTGGACCAGCTCCATCCAGGCGGTCTGCTCGAGCAGCTGTCCCGATTGAATCGGACCGGTGCGATCGCGGTCCTGCGATTGAATCCAGATCGTCGCGCGCGTCTGGTACAGCGGTTTCACGACCCGCGTGGCGGCCACGCCGCCGACCACCCCCAGTATGATTCCGAGCAGCACCAGCCACTTGTAGCGGAGCACGGCAGCAAGCAGCCGCCGCACGTCGGGCGCCCCGGATTCCTCCTCCTCACCGAAGGAGTAGGCCGGCGGCCCGTAGCCCGGGGCAGGAAGATTCCCCTGGGAAATCCGGGCCGGGAGGTTGATCGCTGGTCCTTCTGGCGGCACGCTAGCGGACATGGCGGCTCTGCGAACTCCTCGAGTTGGTCCCAATGGAGGCGAACGGGCCGTTCGCGACCCCCTGCATTTGGCACTCGCTACCGCAAGGGCAATACCGCGCCCACCGGGCGCCAAACCCGCACGAGCAAGCAAATTGAGCACTCGCGCTTTACCAACATAGAACGGAGTGTTGCTTAAACGCAACACTTCTCCTATGCTTGTCTCCGCATAGCCCCCTCCCCGTCGGGGCCGGGGGCCGCGGTGGCGGGCCGCTATAAGTGCCTGGAGCGCCGGGAGTCCCGGCCGTACCCGCGGGTTGGCCCAATCTGTGCGTTGGAGTGGCGATGACCGTACATCGGGGATCCAGGGTGCGTACGCCAGTGCCAGCCGAGGGGACGTCGAATTCCCGCACCGCCGTGGCGCCGTCCACGACCGGGGTGTTGCAGATCCAGCCCGAAGTGCGGGCGACGCTGCGCTTGCTCGTGGTGGACGATGAGCGGACGCTGCGCGAGTCCTGCGCCAGCGTGCTCGAGCACGAGGGCTACAACGTCTCGGTCTGCGGCAAGGGGGACGAAGCGCTGGACCTGCTGCGGCGCCGCAAGTTCGACATCGTACTGCTCGACCTCTACATGTCCCAGGTGCCCGGGATGGAGCTGCTGCGGGCGGCCCTGGAAACACATCCCGAGACGCTGGCCATCGTGATGACCGGCAACCCGAGCGTGGCGTCGAGCGTCGAGGCGTTGCGCGCCGGAGCCTGGGACTACCTCCCCAAGCCGTTTTCGGCCACCCATCTGCAAGTCTTGATCGGGCGCGCCACGCACACCGTGGTCGTTTCGCGGGAGTCGCGCGCGCTGCAGGAAAAGATCGAGGAGGAGCACGGCAACAGCGAAAAGCTCACGGTGCTCGGGACGGCGCCGGCGTTCCGCCGCGCCATCGCGCTGGCCCGCAAGGTCGCCCAGACCGACGCCTCGGTGTTCATCACCGGGGAAAGCGGCACCGGCAAGGAGCTGATCGCCCAGTTCATCCATCAGCACAGCCGCCGCTCCTCGCGCCAGCTCGTGGCGGTGAACTGCGCCGCCCTGCCCGAAGCGCTGCTCGAATCGGAGATGTTCGGGCATGTGAAAGGGGCATTCACCGGCGCCGTGCGCGACAAGCCCGGGCTGCTCGAAACGGCGTCGGGCGGCACGATGTTTCTGGACGAGCTGGTGGAGATGTCCAAGCCGATCCAGGCGAAGCTGCTGCGCGTGATCCAGGACGGGATCGTGCGGCGCGTGGGGAGCGAAACGACCGACGCGGTCGTCAACGTGCGCTTCATCGCCGCCACCAACATGGACCCCGATGAGGCGGTCCGGACGGGGCAGCTGCGCGAGGACCTCTACTACCGGCTGCGCGTCGTCCCGATCCACGTTCCGCCGCTGCGGGAGCGCCTCGAGGACATCCCCCTACTCGCCAATCACTTCCTGTCGTACTATTGGAACCGGCACCGGGAGGCGGGAGCACCCCTGCCGCGTCTCAGTGAGGCGGCGGTGCGGGCGTTGCGGGCGCATGCCTGGCGCGGCAACGTGCGCGAGCTGCAGAACGTGGTGGAGCACACGGTGGTGCTGGCCGAGCCCGGCGCCGAGATCGGCGAGCAGGACATCCCCTTCATCGGAGAGTCCTCCCCGCAGGGTGCGACTCCAGCCCCCGAAGGGGGAGCCCCGCCGATTCGCGAGGAGAGTTACCACGCCGAGCGGGAGCGTGTCCTTGAGGAGTTCGAACGCCGGTATCTCACCTGGCTCGTGGAGCGCGCGGGGGGCAACATGTCCCGCGCGGCGCGCATTGCCGGGGTGGACCGGACGACCCTGTACCGGCTCATGGAGCGCCACGGGATCCAGCGCCGCACCCTCGCCGCAGCCTCGGACTGACGCCGGGTGGCCGGCGCCGTCCGCTCGCGCCGGCGCATGACCGTCCCGTCCTTTACGAACCCCCCTGCCGGAGGCGGCAAGCTCCGTCACCTCCCTGCCCCGGCTGGCCCCGCCGCCGCGGCGGGAGCGTCGGCCCCGGATCCGTTCGACCGGATCACCTGTCCCCATCTGCAGACGGCGGCACGACGGGTGGCCGCGGAGTGGAGCGACGAAGCCGCCCTGGCGCTCGACCGCACCGAAGTCGCCGAGACCCTCGTCACGCAGTGCCAGCTCATCCTCGCGACCATCGCGGGACTTGCCGACCCCGCGCCGGTCCGCGATGCCCGGGCCGGCTCGGTGCTGGGCCGACGGCTGCTCGAGCTGCTGCGGCAGGCGCTCCTCGCCGGGCCACCCAGCGCCGAGATCGCCGATCATGACCTGCTCGTCCGGCTGCGCGCGATCGAGACGGTGCGGCAGGCGATCGAGCCCAACTGGAGTCAGTACTTCGCCCAGCGCCTCTCCGGACCGGACGGGCTCGAGCTCCTGGTCGATGTGGCGCATGACCTGCGCTCGCCGCTGACCTCGGTGCTGTTCCTGGCCGAAACGCTGCAACGCGGCCAGAGCGGCGAAATCAACGAGATTCAGAACCGGCAGCTCGGCCTGATCTACAGCGCCGCCCTGGGCCTGTCGTCGCTGGCCAGCGACCTGATCGAGCTCGCCCGCGAAGGCGACCGGCTCGTGGACAAGCAGGCCTCGCCGTTTTCGGTGACGGAAGTGCTGCAGTCGGTCCGCGATATCGTCCGGCCGATCGCCGAGGAGAAGGGGCTGGCGGTGCGCATCCTGCCGCCCGCCACCGACCACCGCCGGGGACACCCCCAGGCCCTCTCCCGCGTGTTGCTCAACCTCACGACCAACGCGCTCAAGTTCACCGAAGAGGGATTCGTGGAGATCGTCGCCCAGGCCCGGAGCTGGTCGGCGGTGGAGTTTTCGGTGCGGGACACGGGGCACGGGATCAACCCGGACGCGATGGCGAACCTGTATCACCCCTTCCGGCGGGCCCGCGGCCGCCCCGGGGACTACTGCTTCTCCGGCACCGGCCTGGGACTCGCGATCTGCCGGCGGCTGGTCAACGCGATGGGGTCGGAGCTGCAAGTCGAGTCGCGCGGCGACTGGGGCACCCGGTTCTACTTCCAGCTCGAGTTGCCGCCCGCGAGCGCCATTTAGTCGAAATTCGGCCTTTCTTCTGTAGCAGGCCCCCAACATGTGTTGTTGGCCCTGCCCCCAATCAGGGCGCGCCGGCAACCGATGAAGTTACCAACTCGTTACGCCACAGCGACTTGAAACTGTCCAAAGATGCGTCACTTTCACGCACGCGGTTTGCTCAAGCAGGCGGCGGGCCCAGTGTGTCCTGGGCAGATTTGAACCA
>Ga0335085_10005185_pt1 | contig 21149 bp, 17 predicted proteins | sample Lox_Sample_45_FD_206712 | JGI IMG/M metagenome (GOLD analysis project Ga0335085, IMG submission 206712) | Soil microbial communities from Loxahatchee National Wildlife Refuge, Florida, United States - Lox_Sample_4.5 | ecosystem: Environmental > Terrestrial > Soil > Wetlands | place: USA...
TCCTTCCGATTGCGCTCGACCGCGACCGCGGCATGCTCATCGTGGCGCTGTCCGACACCAACAACCTCGTCGCCATGGACCAGTTGCGCGCGCGCCTGCGCGGGGAACTGGAACTGGAATCGCGCCTTGCCGGCGATACCGAGATCTCGCGCGCGATCGAGCAATACTACGGCCACGAGCTGTCCATCGACGGCATCCTGCATGAGATCGAGACCGGCGAGATCGACTACCAGAGCCTCGCCGGCGCGGGCGAACAGTACAGCCAGCCGGTGGTGCGCCTGATCGCGGCGCTGCTCGCGGACGCGGTCGGAAAGAACGCGTCCGATATCCATTTCGAGCCGGAGCAGAATTTCCTGCGCATACGCTACCGCATCGACGGCGTGCTGCGCCAGATCCGCTCGCTGCACAAGACCTACTGGCCGGCGATGGCGGTGCGCATCAAAGTGCTCGCGAAAATGAACATCGCGGAAACGCGCGCACCGCAGGACGGGCGCATCTCGCTTTCGCTCACCGGCCGGCAGGTGGATTTCCGCGTCGCGTCGCAGGCGACCAGCCACGGCGAGAACGTGGTGCTGCGCATTCTCGACCGGCAGAAGGGCATCGTGCCCCTCGACGGCCTCGGCCTGGAATCGAGCCAGCTCGACCTGCTCAAGCGCATGATCTCGCGCCCGGAAGGCATCATCCTCGTGACCGGGCCGACCGGCAGCGGCAAGACCACCACCCTGTACTCGGTCCTCAATCACATCAACTCCGACACGGTCAACATCATGACCATGGAGGACCCGGTCGAATACCCGATGACGCTGATCCGGCAGACCTCGGTCAACGAGGCGGCCAAGATGGATTTCGCCAACGGCATCCGCTCGCTCATGCGCCAGGACCCGGACGTGATCCTGGTGGGCGAGATCCGCGACGAGGAAACCGCCGAAATGGCGTTCCGCGCCGCCATGACCGGCCACCAGGTGTATTCCACCCTGCACACCAATTCGGCGGTGGGCGCGTTCCCGCGCCTGCTCGACACCGGCGTCACGCCCGAGGTGATGGCAGGTAACATGATCGGCATCATCGCCCAGCGGCTGATCCGGCGCCTGTGCAAGCATTGCCGCCAGCCCTACACGGCGACCTCGGCCGAATGCCGCCTGCTCGGAATCAAGGCCGACCGCCCCCCCGCGATCTACCGCGCCGTGGGCTGCGACCATTGCGACTACCAGGGCTACCGCGGGCGGCTGGCGATCATGGAGATACTGAAGCTCGACGTCGAGATCGACGAGCTGATCGCGCGCCGCGCCACCGCGCGCGAACTGCAGCTCGCCGCCGTGGCCAAGGGATTTCGCACCCTCGCCGACGACGGCGCGCGGCGCGTCCTCGAGGGCACGACCACGCTGGACGAACTCATGCGGGTGGTGGATCTCACCGACCGCATGTAGCGCGCCCGCGGCCTCCTCTGCAGACGCATGGCGCTGTACTCCTACAAGGCGATCGACGGCCGCGGCAAATCGCTGATGGGCCAGATCGAGGCCATCAACCTGATCGACCTGGAACTGCGCCTGCAGCGCATGGGGCTCGACCTCATCGTCGGCGGGCCGGCGAAGAGGCGCGCGAGCATGTTCAAGGGCGCGATCGGGCGGCCCGAGCTGATCAATTTCTGCTTTCACCTGGAGCAGCTCACCGCCGCCGGCGTGCCCATACTCGAATCTCTGACCGACCTGCGCGACAGCGTCGAGAACCCGCGCTTTCGCGAAGTGATTTCGGGGCTGATCGAAAGCATCCAGGGTGGGCAGGGCCTATCGGCCGCGATGGGCGACTATGCCGACGTGTTTCCGTCGGTATTCGCCAGCCTGATCCGCGCCGGCGAAGAAACCGGGCGCATGTCCCAGGTGCTGAAGAGCCTCGCCGAAAACCTGAAATGGGAGGACGAGCTCATCTCCCAGACGAAGAAGCTCATGATGTACCCGGCCTTCGTCGGCAGCATCGTGCTGGTGGTCACCATGTTCCTGATGATCTACCTGGTGCCGCAGATGATCGGCTTCATCAAGGGCACCGGCCAGGCGATTCCGATCCAGACGCGCATTCTGATCCAGGTCTCGGACTTCTTCATCAACTACTGGTGGCTGGTCCTGGCCACGCCGGTGATCGCCGTCGTCGGCATCAGGCTCGCGATCAAGCGCAGCCCGACATTTCGTTACCGCTTCGACGACCTCAAGCTGCGCCTGCCGCTGCTCGGGCCGATCCAGCGCAAGATCATCCTGTCGCGCTTCGCCAGCATTTTCGCCATGATGTATTCCGCCGGCATCACCATTCTCGACTGCATCAAGACTTCCGAGGAAATTGCCGGCAACCTCGTGATCAAGGAAGGCCTCGAGCGCGCCGGGCAGCAGATCGCCGAAGGCAAGAACGTTTCCACGGCATTCCAGGACGTCGGCCTGTTCCCGCCCCTGGTGATACGCATGCTGCGGGTAGGCGAATCCTCGGGCAAGCTCGACAGCGCGCTGCTCAACGTATCCTACTTCTACAATCGCGACGTGAAGGATGCCATCGGCAAGGTGGAGGTGATGATCGAGCCGGCGATGACCGTTATCCTCGGCGCGCTCCTCGGTTGGGTGATGCTCTCGGTGCTCGGTCCGATCTACGATTCGATCAGCAAGATCAAATTCTGAAATCATGCTGCGGCAAAAGCGCCTGCTCTACCTCACCGCCACCCGGCTCGCCGCGCACAGCCTGACGCGTGGCGTCCTGAGCGTCGACGCCACGTTTGAGCGCAACGACGCGGGGCTGGCCGCCTTCTCCACCTATCTCGCCCGCTCGCGCAACCTGTATTACCTCATCGTCGACGTGGTGGAGGAGGACTACCACCAGGACACCATCCCCTACCTCGGCCGCAAGGACCGGCGGCTGGTCCTCGCGCGCAAGCTCGCACAGCGCTACCGCGATACGAGCCTCGCCCTCAGCATGTCGCTCGGCCACGAGCAGGGCGAGCGGCGCAACGAGAAAGTGCTGTATGCGGCGTTTTCCAACACGCAGCAATTCCAGCCGTGGCTCTCCGCGCTGGAGCAGAACGAATGCCGCCTCGCCGGCGTCTACTCCACTGCGCTGCTCGCGCCGGCGCTGATCAAACGCGCGGGACTCAAGCTGGCGCGGTGTCTGCTCGTAAGCGTGCAGCAGACGGGCCTGCGGCAAAGTTATATCGAGGACGGCAAGATCCGTTTTTCCCGCGTCGGCCGGCTCAACCTCGAGGACGAGGCCGGCGTGGCCGCGGCCTGCGCCGGCGAATCGGCGCGCCTGCAGCAATACCTGGTGACGATGCGCCTGCTGCCGACGGCCACCACGCCGATCGACGTGGTGGTGGTGGCCCCTGCGCAATATCATGCCGGACTCGCCCAGGCCTGCCGCAGCAGCGAGGTGCTGCGCTTTCACCTGATAAACGCGGAAAACCAGTGCCGCGCCACCGGCCTGAAGGGCTTTCCGCCGGACGCGCCCTGCGAAGCCCTGTTCCTGCAAGCTCTTGCGGCCGCCCCCGCAGAACAGTTCGCGCAGGAGCGGCACCGCCATCATTATCATCTCTGGCAGCTCGGCCAGGGCCTGTATGCCGCCGGCGCCGCAGTATTGGCCGCAGGTCTGCTGTTCGCCGGCGAGCGCATGCTGGAGGTCTATAGCCTGCGCGGGCAAATTCAGTCCGACCAGACGCGGTTTCAAACCCTCAACGCCGAATATGCGCGCGTCACCGCGACGTTCCCGCCGACGCCGACTTCGACGGAAAACCTGAAGGCCACGATCAAGCAGTATCGCGCGCTGCAGGCGCAGACCGCGACGCCCGCCTTTCTGTTCGACGAAATCAGCAAGGCGCTCGGCGGTTTTCCCCAGGTTGAGATCGAGCGCATCCAGTGGCGCATCGGCAAGTCTCTGGCGGAAGCCGCCGGGCCCGGCGCACCACGCGCTGAAGCTCAGGCCGCCAGGGCTGCGCCGGCTGCCGCGGGCGCGCCCGCGGCAGCCGGCGACGCAGGTTATGCACTAGCGACTGTTTCCGCGCGAGTGGTGGGCGCGCGCCGCGCCGATTTGCGCGCGATCACCGACATGGCCGGCCAGTTCATCGCCGCGCTCAGGAGCAATCCGCAGCTGGAGGTTGCGGGCGTGCACATGCCGTTCGCCGTTACTTCGCAGGATACGCTCGCCGGCGACATCGGCTCGGAACGGGCGATCGCGGAAGACGCGGCATTCAGCTTCACGGTCGCCAGAAAGCTGGGCAGATGAAACTGGAACGGCGCGACTTCAGGCACCTGCGCCTGCCGATCGCCGGCTGCCTCGTGCTCATCGCGGCGGGCGCGGCCTGCTACGTCTTCGCCGATCGCTATCTGGACCAGACAAGACAGCGCGCCGCGGCGACAACCGCGCAGCGCGCCGACGTGCAGGCGAAACTTGCCAGCGCCACCGAGGAAGAGCGCGAGATCAAGGCGAATCTGCAGGAGTACCAGGCGCTGGCGGCGCGCGGCATCGTCGGTGATGAAAACCGCCTGGACTGGGTCGATACCGTGACTGCGATCAAGAATGAGCGGCGGCTATTCAACATCACTTACAGCATCGAACCGCAGAAGGAACTCGACTATCCCGGCTTCGGCGCCGGCGTGGGCGTCAAGTTCATGGCCAGCCACGTGAAAATGAACATCCAGCTGCTGCACGAAGAAGACCTGCTCGACTTCATCGGCGAGCTCGCGCAGCGCGGAAAATCCTACCTGTCCGTGAGAAGCTGCGACGTGCAGCGCGAGGACCGCAGCGGCGGCCTCACACTTTCCCCCCGGCTGCAGGCCAATTGCGCGTTCGACCTGATCACCATAAGTCACGAGAAAAAGCCGAGTTAGGCACCCGCCCGCCGCCAATCCCGCGCCTATAATGAACCATGCCCTTTCCGCCTAACCTTCTAGCAGAGCCCAAGGGTCGAGAAATCTGCCGCCTGCATTTCGGGGAATGCAATTTTCTCGCTTCACTCGCGCTGATGCTGGCGTGCGTCGCAGTCCCCGCTGCGGCCGCGGAAGAGCTCGGACGCCTGTTCTTCACGCCACAGCAGCGCCAGGACCTGGACCGGAGGCGCGCAACCAACCGCGCCGAGGAAGAGGCACCGCAAATCAAGGAAGGCCCCCTCACGCTCGACGGCCACGTCCAGCGCTCCAGCGGCAAGACCGCGACCTGGATCAACGGGGTGCCGCAATACGACAGCGACAGCGACGGCGGCCGCGATCCGGCCCAGGTCAAGGTGGTGCCGAACGCGGGTGAGTCCGGCGTTAGCCTCAAGGTCGGCGAGACCTACGAGCGCGCCAGCGGCGAAGTGCGCGACCCGCTGAGCGGCGGCGAAATCAGGATTGGCAAGACCCCTGCCAAGGCTGGCCACGCCGCCCGGCCAGGCCCCGCGCCCGGAACGACGGCGACGGCGCGCTGAGGCGATGGGCGCGCGCCCGCAACTGCCGCAGCGCCAGCGCGGACTCGCGATGCTCGTGTTCCTGGCGTTCTTCGCCGTCACCGCTGCCTACCTGCTGGTGAGGTCCTTGAACAGGACGAACGTCGCGCTGACCATCGCCAGAGCCGAGACCAACCGCGACGTACTGCAACAGGCGAGAGCGGCCTTGATCGCCTGGTCGGCTTCCGAGGCATTGCAGGGCACGTCGAATTTCCAGCCGGGCGCATTGCCCTGTCCGGACTCGGACAACAACGGCACCTCCGATTATTCCGGATCCAACTGCGTCGGCTATGTCGGTCGCCTGCCATACAACACCCTGGGCATCGCGCCACTTTATGACGCGAGTGGCGAACTGCTCTGGTACGCGGTTTCGTCCAATTTCAGGCGCTTGAGCACCAATGTCATCAACAGCAACACGCTGGGCTCGCTCACGCTTACCGGGCTCGCTCCGGCGAGTAACGTGATCGCCGTCGTCCTCGCGCCGGGCATGCGCCTGGGCAGTCAGGATCGCAGCGCGACCGGCGCCAACACCGCGTCCAACTATCTCGAAGACACGAACGGCGTCGCGAGCTCCACGAGTTTCGTCTCCAAGACCGAAAACCTGACCGATTCGGTGGCCGCAAATCTGTTCAACGACCAGCTCCTCGCGATCTCCTCGCAGGATCTATTCTCGGTCGTCGAGCCCGTCGTCGCCGCGCGCATCGAGCGCGACATCAAGCCGGATCTGCTGACCTATTTTTCAAGCTGGAACAGTGCCTATCCGTACGCGGCCAAGTTCGCCAATCCCGATCCGGGCACCAGTGCGACGCGGGCGCAGAGCCAATATATCGGCAACAGCAGCACCGCGAGTACGGGCGGCCTGCTTCCGATCACGGCCAGCGCCGCCTATACCTGGTCGGCGGGCTCGGTCACCAAGACCGGCGGAACCTCGGGATCGCTGTCGGGCGTATCCTGCGCGTCCACCGCCTCACCCTTCAGCGGATGGAAATGCAGCTTCACGATCAATGCCTACGCCGCGCCGTGGTGGGATTCGGTTACGTGCAGCGGATCGTCGTACTGCATGGTGAACCCGAGATTTTCCGTGAGCGCCAGCGCCGCGAATGCGGGGCTCAGCTTTTCGACGCCGCCGGCCGCGGGCGACGTAAGCGTCACCAACAGCACCGGGGGAACGACGCGCGCCATGACCTCGACCTCGATCACTGCAACCCTTGCATCGAGCGGTGCAGGAAACATTGTCTACCAGGGCACGCATTCCTATTCGAAATACAGCTCGTCTTCGTTTACGCGGACGATGGTGGTTACCATTCCGAATGTCACGGCGAGCCCGGTCACGAGCTCGGGCGACGCGACTGCAGGATGGTTCATCTCGAATGAATGGTATAGGCTTGTCTATTACATGGTCTCGCCCGGCTACCTTCCCGGCGCAGGCGCAAGCTGCACCGCGCTGCCAGGCACGCCGTCCTGTCTGACGGTCAACAACATGCCGGCCTACTATTCCTCACCCAGCACCGACAAGCGCGCGCTATTGATCCTTGCCGGCCGGTCGCTGAACGGAAGTGCGCGACCCTCTTCCTCGCTCGGCGACTATTTCGAAGGCCAAAACACGACTCCGAGCGATTATATCTTCGAGCACGGCGCGGGCAAGCTGACCAGCACTGCCGCCGCGATCAACGACAAGGTGATCATCATTGCGCCCTGAACGCAAATGCACGCGAGCCAAGACGGGCGGCTTCACGCTGGCCGAGATGGCGATCGTGCTCCTCATCGTCGGATTGCTCTTGACCAGCGTGCTGTCCGCCGTCTCGACCCAGATCGACCTTCGCAATAATGCGGCAACGCAGGCCAGGCTCGACGAAATCAAGGACGCGCTCATCGGCTTCGCGCAGGCGAACGGCCGGTTGCCCTGTCCGGCAGACGGCACGCTTGCGTCTGGCACAAGCGGTGCGGGCAGTGAAGGGTATAACACCGGCGCCTCCAGCTGCTATACCGCTACAAAATACTCGGTCTTGCCCTGGGCCACGCTCGGTGTTTCCGAGACCGACGTCTGGGGGCGGCGATTTACCTATAAGGTTTCATCGGTCTTTTCCGATGCAATTTCCCAAAGCACCTGGAACACAACCGGCCAATCGCCCTCCTGCACTGCACCGACTCCGACACCGACCCAATCGTCCTTTGCCCTATGCAGTTTGGGGAGTTATACGATCACGACCCGCACCGCGGCAAACAAGACCGGCACGAACGTCACCGGCGTGCCAGTGGTGATCATCTCGCACGGCAAGAACGGCTACGGCGCCTACACTCCGGGGGGTACGCTGTACACCTCGCCACCAGCCGTGGACGTGGATGAAACCGCGAACACGCCAGCCGCGGCATCGACGACCGTCTATTCGCGCGAGCAGTCGCCGCAGTCCACCTCCTGCAGCGACACCGCGACGGGAAGCCCGTTCTGCGAATTCGACGATCTCGTAGCCTACATTCCGGCGGGGCTGCTCATGACGCGCATGGTCAGCGCCGGCCGACTGCCCTGATCCAATCCCGACACGCAGGGTCGGCAGCGCTCAGGCGGCCGTAGCTGCGGACGTCCCGGCGGGCGGATTGACCGGTCCTGTGAGCACGAACGACACCTTGCCCTCGCTGTTATGCGCGAGCTCCAGGGAGAAACCGCAAGCCTCGGCGTGGCGCGCGACCTGGTACAGGCCGATGCCGAGGCCGCCGTCCGAGGGTACCGGGCCGCGCAGCAACTCGCGCGCGGTGCCAAGCGCGATGGCGTGTCCCCCATCACACACCTCCAGCCGCGCGGTGTCGCCGCAGCTGAAACTTACCTCGATCGCGAACTCGCCCTGCAGTCTGCGCTTGGCAAGCGCGTTTTGGATCAGGTTGTCGGCGGCGCTGTCGAACAGTTCGCGTGGCAGCGTGGCGTACTCGCAGATCTCGCCTGCGCTGAACCCGACTTTCTGGCCGCTGTAACTGCGCTGCAACCCCTGCCACCAGGACTGCGCCGCCACGGTGGTGCCGCTGTCGCTCGCCGGCCGGCGCAGCTTGTCCAGCGTCTGCTGCAGGCGCTGGGTGATCAGCGGCAACTGGCGCCGCATCAATGCCTGCAGCTCGTCCGAGCCGCCCGCTTCGCGCTCCGCCGCGGCGCACAGCACATTGAGCGACTGCAGCAGGTTCTTGACATCGTGGGTCATGCGCGCGCCGGTCTCGTACACCGCCTGCACGTACGACTGCTGCTGCAGCTTCTGCTCGCGCAGCTTGGCGGTATAGAACTCGCCCAGCATCTGCCCAAGCAGATGAAAATGCCAGGTCAGCGCCGGGCTCAGGTTGTACTTGGTGTAGATGCGCAGTTGCAGTTCCCGGTCCGCATATTCAGCCGTATTCTTGTTCGGATGGCCGAATTCGCCGCTGTAGGTGGAACTGCGCCAGGTGCCGCCGCTGACCCAGGGCAGTTTGCCCAGGCCGGCGCAGGCCTGCTGCAGGAATTTTTCCGGCTGCCGCTCCCATTGCGACAGCTCGGCAAGAAAGTACAGCCATTGTTCGAACGGCAGACCGACCGACAGCAGGTATCTGGAAAACAGCATGCTCAGACCGGCGAAGCCGGCGCGCGGGTTCCAGGTAAGCCCCAGCAGCAGCAGGATGCCCGCGATCAGCAGGAGGCTGTAAGTGAGCGCGACCGGATAGTTCACCTTCCCCAGCGTCATGAAGGCGAAGCTTCCCAGCACCAGGAGCGCGATGATCATGAACAGGAAGGCGCTGTAGAAGAAGTCCACCACCTGCGGCGTCTCGGCGGATTCGGTTTCCGCGGGCAGCGCCAGCATCACCAGGAACAGCAGCGGCAGCCCGTATTGGACGAACTGGACCAGTTCCTGCGTCTGCGAAAATCCGGGCAGCAGCTGGGGGAACACCCAGATCAGCAGCAGCGAAACCAGGTAGAGCAGCACCGTCAGGTAGAAATAGCGTTGCCAGCGCGCCTGAAACAGGAAGACCTTGCCGCCGACCACGCCGGCCAGGATGCCCAGCCACGACAGCATCAGCCACCAGTTCCAGAAGAACAGCGCGATGACGCACACCAGCGCGATGACGGCAAGCTGCAGCGGCGTCAGGCTCTGCTCGCTGCGCATGAAAGGCTGCCACAGGATAAACAGGCCGAAGTGGGCCAGCATCAGCGCGCGCGCCCAGAAATCTTCGACTCCGCGAATCGCGGTGAGGTGCAGCAATACGAGCATGGCCACGAACAGCAGCCGCCAGTAGCGCGTGATGAGCGCCGGGTAAGCGCGGGGCAGGATTGCGGTGGCCATAGTTGCTTGCACTCGTTGTGCACGCAGTTTAACCTGAGTTCGGCCGGTTCCGCACCAGCCCGGATCGGCACCTGGGTCGCGTCTGATCGCCATCGTATAGAATCGAGCCGTCATGCTGCGCCATATTCTCCCGATTGCCCGCTACACGCTGCTCGAGGCGCTGCGCAACCGCCTGCTGGGCCTGGCGTTGATCCTCGTGGCTGCGGGCCTTGCGTTCACCCAGTTTCTGCAGCAGGTGGCGATCACCGAATCGGGCCAGATCCAGGCTGCCCTGCTCGCCGCCTTGCTGCGGCTCGGCGCGGTGTTCATGCTCGCCAGCTTCGTCGTGACCAGCATGGTGCGTGAATTCAACGACAAAGTAATGGAATTGATACTGTCGCGGCCGCTGCGCCGCAGCAGCTATTATCTGGGCAAGCTCGTGGGCTACGCTGCGACTGCGCTCGCGCTGGCGCTGATTGCCAGCCTGCCGCTGCTATTGTTCGCGCCGGCGCAACGGGTCGCGCTGTGGGGCGTTTCGCTCGCCTGCGAGCTGCTGCTGGTCACGGCGTTCGCGTTGTTCTGCGTGCTCTCGCTGACGCAGGTGATGTCGGCGCTCGCGGCGGTCGCCGGGTTCTACTTGCTCTCGCGCTCGATCGGCGCGTTGCAGGTGATGGCCGCCAACCCCCTGTCGGAAGGTCTCAGCCTGAGCCAGAAACTCGTCAATTTCGTCATCGACGCGATTGCGTACCTATTGCCCGGCCTGGACCGCATGACGCAGACTGCCTGGCTTATCTACGGTGGGCTGAGCGCGCAGGAAATGCTGCATGTGCTCGCCCAGACTGCTGTGTACCTGCTGCTGTTGTGCGCCGCCGCTTTGTTCGACCTGCAGCGCAAGAATTTCTGATGCGCGACGAGCGCCCGCTGCGTTACGTTTCCGGCCTGGTGGTCGGTTCGCTTGCGGCGGGCCTGGCGCTGCAGCTCGGCCTGCATGCGGCCCTGCCCGGACCCCAGGCGCGCGCGCCCGACCTGGCGCCGCCGCCACCCGCCGGGCTGTTGCGCTTGGCCAGCCTGGGCGAGCCGATTGCGCTGGCCAAAATCCTGATGCTGTGGCTGCAAGCCTTCGATTACCAGTCCGGCAGCAGAATCCCGTACAAGGAACTGGATTACGCCGTCGTGCAAGCCTGGCTCGCGCGCATGCTTGAGCTGGATCCCGGCGGGCAATACCCACTGCTTGCGGCAAGCCGACTGTATGCCGAGGTTCCGGACGAGGCGCGTCAGCGATACATGCTCGATTTCGTCTATCACCAGTACCTGCTCGACCCGAATCGGCGCTGGCCCTGGCTGGCGCATGCCGCTTTTCTCGCCAAGCATCGGCTGAAGGACATGACCCTTGCGCTCAAATATGCGGACGCCTTGCAAAAGTACACGACGGCGACGGACGTGCCGGCGTGGGCGATCACCATGGGCATTTTCATCCGCGAAGACCTGAACGAGCTCGATACCGAGCGCATCATGATAGGCGGCATGATTGCCAGCGGCAGGATCACCGATCCCGCCGAGTTGCGCTTCCTGGACGGTCGGCTGAAGGAAATCGAGGAAAGGCTGAAACGTGGGGCAGCCAAAGGACCCGCCGGATCTTCGGCAAAATGAAGTCAGGAACCAAGCTTCGCCCCAACCCGGTCGGGTCGTGGACTGTGGCACGCGGCTAAGGTAAATTGTCAGAATATCGACATATGTGTCGGAATCCTAACGAAAGCGGATGTTTTTCGGCAGCTTGGACTGTGAAATTAGTCACTTTTTTTCCAGGCACGGATATTGCTGAAGTACGCGAACCACTAACCTTCCCATTGGGGGGAAATGAAATGAAAACCAGACAGACCGGCTTCACTTTGGTCGAGATCGCCATTGTGCTGGTGATCATCGGTCTCCTGCTGGGCGGCATCCTGAAGGGTCAGGAAATGATCACGCAGGCCAAGATCAAGAACGTGGTCAACGACTTCAACGGGATTACCGCGGCAATGAACTCCTACCAGGATCGCTACCGCGCGCTTCCGGGAGATGACTTGAACGCGGGCACGCGCTGGGCGGGAGCGGTTGCGGGCAACGGCGACGGCCAGTTCTCAAATAGCTGCGTCTACAACACCGTCCTTACCGCCACTCCCACGAGTTCCCAGGAATGCAACCTGTTCTGGTGGCATCTGCGGCTCGCGGGCTTTGTCGGCGGTCCGACTGCAGCAGGGGCTGCTGCTGGGCAGCAACCCGCAAACGCGGCGAACGGCATCATGGGCGTTCAAACCACCGGCTTGGGCTTCACCTCCAACATCGTATGCTCGAGCAACCTCCCAGACAAGATCGCGATCGCTGTCGATACTCAAATGGACGACGGCACTGCAGCCAGCGGCCAGGTACGCGCAATGCTGCAGGCCGGCCCGAATCCCGCGGTCCCTACCACGTCTCAATCTGACGTCTACGCTGAAACGGGTACCAACCAGTATTTGCTCTGCAAGAACCTGTAGACCTTCGCAGCTTGGGAAAAAAAGCCCGCTTAGGCGGGCTTTTTCATTTCAGACTGAGCCGAATCTGCACATAATCGCGCCATGCTCGATTTCTTGCACACGTACCACCGTCCTACCGAGGCGCGGTGCATGGGGCTTCCCGGAGTCGATATGACGTTGGCCGGCTGCTTGTGCGTGCTGCCGTTCCTGCTGCCGTACAATCAGATTTTCGAGGCGGAATGGCTGGCAGGCGCGTTCGGAGTCGCAGCCGCACTCGCCGCGTTGGTGACACGCGGCGTCAGGATCGTCGCGTTACCTGCACTGACTCGATGGCTCGCCGCGTTCGCGCTGTTTATAGGCGCGCAAGCCCTCGTCGTCTATCCTGTATATCTGCAGATTCCGGCAACGGCCGCGCTCTATGTGCTGTATGCGGCGCTGATGACCTGGCTGGGAGCCCAAGTGGCCGCACCGATGGGCATGGAGCGCGCGGCCACTGTACTCGCCACTTGGCTGCTTGCCGGCGCGTTGGCCAACGCCGCGGCAGGCGTTATCCAATTCTATGGCCGCCCCGCTCTGTTCGAAGATATCGTTGCCGAACTGCCTTACCGTGCAGGCGCCTGGGGCAACATAGGGCAACAGAATCTCTATGCAAACTATCTCGCGCTAGGCGCTGCCGCTTTGATATTCCTATGGTCGCGCGGCAGGGCGCGCACGGGCTACGCAAGCGCAGCCACCGCTTTGCTCGCCTGCGCCGCCGCCTTGTCTGGTTCGCGCACATCAGTTTTGTACGCGCTGTGGTTTGCGCTGCTTGGCATGCTTGCAGAGCGCGCCAATGCCGGCGTAGAGGGACGGTGTCTCAAGTTCGCCGCATTCACCATGGCGGCCACCATGCTGGCAGCGCAGGTCGCGATCCCCTGGCTTAACGGCAGGTTCGAGCTCGGTAACGTCGCGACAGGAGCGCTCGAGCGTTTGCTTCCGTCATCAATAGGCTATGCCGAGCCGCGCTGGCAAATCTGGCTGCTCGCATGGCGCATGTTTTCTGGCGCGCCGCTTGCCGGCACCGGAATCGGCGAATTTGCCGGTGCAGCGTTCCGGGCAGGCCTCTCGCCAAGCTTGACGCATTTCGGCAACGAGGTTTGGACCTCGCCGCACAATCTGCTGCTGCAACTTCTTGCCGAGACCGGCGCTGCAGGCGCGTTTCTAGCGCTAGCCGGCGTGGTCGGGTGGTGCTGGCAGATCGGCCGGCGCTATGTCACCACATCGCAACCGGCGCTGTGGTGGATCATCGCCGCGGCCGGCATCGAACTGATTCATTCGATGTTCGAATTCCCGCTTTGGAACGCGCACTTTCTCGGCCTCACGGCGCTCCTGATGGGTCTGGGTGCGCCTGCACTCGCCGGATCGCGAGCAGCGTTGCGCGTCTACTGGAGCGCGGCAGCAGCAATCGTCGTCGTGCTCGCGCTGGCCTTGGCAATGTCGCTGCGAGACTACGCGGTGTTGCTCGCGACGCGGATCACGGGAACCACCTTGACGCTTGCCAGCCGCGCCGATGCCGCGCGCGACGCGGCGGCGATGCAGGCGCTGAGGTCCGGCCCGTTCGCGCCCGCCGCAGAGTTTTGGATCGTCACGGGCGCGAAGTTGGATCGGAACGATCTGCACGACCGGCTCGAAATGAGCGCGCGCGTTGCGCGGCATTATCCGGCCCACGCGGTTATCGTCCGCCGCGCCGTATTCCTCGCCTTCAACGGCGATACGGCGGACGCACGCCGTGTTCTCGAGCAGGCGATGTACACGTTTCCGAAGCGATGCGGCGCGACCATCAGGATCCTGGCGCAGGCCCTTCCCGCCGACCCGGGCGCCATCGGGCCGCTCTTGTCCCTCGCCAAGCGCACCGGCCTGACAGGCTGCAACTGACCGATCTCCGGCGGGAACGTCGCGGGACGCTTCATGTCGCCTGGGAAAGTTGTCATGTTGCGGCGGCGCGCGCGGAAACTGCGCTCGATGCACCGACGGCTCGCAATCGACGCTTCGACGGTCGCCGAATCCGGCACGAGACCGCAGTCGAACCGGCCCACGGCGAATGAACCCGGAGCGACGTCTATTTCATTCCCTGCAGCAGGCGCATTTCCGCGGCCTCGAGCGCATCGGGTTCGCCCAGCACCACCACCACGTCCCCCGCCTCGAGACAGGTCTCAGGGCCTGGCTCGCCGAGACGGACGCCGCGCCGGCGCACGCGCGTCACTTCGGCGCCGAGAGCCGCGACGTCGAGCTCGGCCAGCGTCTTGCCCACTGCGTACGAGCCCTGCGCGAGCGTGACCGAATGCAGGCGCGGCTGGTTGTGCTCGGCCGCATCCGCCGCTGCGTCGCCCTCGCCGTGAAAGAACCCGCGCAGCAGGCTGTAGCGCGAATCGCGCACCACGCGCACGCTGCGCACCACCCGCGCCAGCGGCACGCCCATCAGCACCAGCGCGTGGCTGGCGAGCATGAGGCTGGATTCGAAAGTGTCGGGCACCACCTCGGCCGCGCCCGCCGCCCGCAGCCGCTCCATGTCCGCATCGTCGAGCGTGCGCACTATCACCGGCAGCGCCGGATTGATCGAATGCGCGTGGTGCAGTATCTTGAGCGCGGCGGGTACGTCCGGGAACGAAATCACCAGCGCGCTGGCGCGCGCAAGACCCGCGGCGATCAAGGCCTCGCGCCGCGCGCCATCGCCATACACGACGGTCTCGCCCGCGGCGGCGGCCTCGCGCACCCGCTCCGGGTCGAGGTCGAGCGCGATGTAGCCTATGCCTTCCTGCTCGAAAAAACGCGCCAGATTCTGGCCGGTGCGGCCGTAACCGCAGAGCACGACGTGTTTGGCGACCGCCATGCCGGTGACGGCGATCTGGTGCAGCTGAAGCGAGCGCAGCATCCATTCCGAGGCGACGAAGCGCAGCACCAGCCTGTCGCTGTAGTGAATCAGGAACGGCGCGATCAGCATGGACAGGAGCATCGCCGCCAGGACGGGCTGCAGCAGCGCAGCGTCCACGAGCCCTGCGCCGCCGGCCTGCGCCAGCAGCACGAAGCCGAATTCGCCCGCCTGCGCCAGCGCCAGCGCGGTGCGCAGGGCATTTCCGGGAGTGGCGCCGAACAGGCGCGAGAGCAGGGCGATCAGCGCGAACTTGAACAGCAGCGGCAGCGCAAACAGCAGCATCACCAGACCGAACCTGTCGACGACGACCGACACATCCAGCTGCATGCCCATGGTGACGAAGAACAGGCCCAGCAGCAAATCGCGAAACGGCTTGATGTCCTCCTCCACCTGATGCCGGTATTCGGTCTCGGAAATCAGCATGCCGGCCAGAAACGCGCCCAGAGCGAGCGACAAGCCGGCAAGTTCGGTCGCCCAGGCGAGGCCCAGGGTGATCAGCAGCACGTTCAGCACGAACAACTCGTGCGAGCGGCCCCGCGCGACGACGTGGAACCAGCCGCGCATCAGCTTCTGCCCGGCGAACAGGATCAGCAGCAGCGCCGCTGCAGCCTTCGCCAGCGCCAGCGCCAGCGCCGGCGCGAGGTGCTCGGCCGGCTGCGCCAGCGCCGGGATCAGGATCAGCAGCGGCACCACCGCCAGATCCTGGAACAGCAAGATGCCGATGATGTCGCGCCCGTGCGCGGACTCGAGCTGCATGCGCTCGGCCAGGAGCTTGATCACGATCGCAGTCGACGACATCGCCAGCGCGCCGCCGAGCGCGAACCCGAGTTGCCAGGGGAAGCCCAGCAGCCAGGCGATTGCGGTCGGCGCGATCACCGTAAGCAGCACCTGGCCCATGCCCAGGCCGAACACCACGCGGCGCATGTTGAACAGCTTGGGCAGGCTGAATTCCAGGCCGATGGAGAACATCAGGAACACCACCCCGAACTCGGCCAGATAGGCATAGCCCGATTCCCTGCTCTCCGGGATCCAGTGCAGCGAATGCGGGCCGATCGCCACGCCGACCAGCAGGTATCCGAGCATGGGCGGCAGATGCAGCCGGCGCGCCAGCACCACCACCAGCACGGCGCTTGCAAGCAATACCAGCACCAACTCCAGGGGATTGCTCATTAGACGGCGCGAGAAGGGGGAAAATGGGGTTCTGCTATACTTTGACCTATGATACCTGCAGCATCCCGCATGGACAAAGCCTTACCGTCCAAGACCGCGCTGGAGCTGGCAAAACAGGTGCTCGCCATCGAAGCCGAAGCAATTCAGGGCCTCGCTGCGCGGTTAGGCCAGAGCTTTCTCGACGCCGTGGCGCTGCTGCTAAACTGCAAGGGCCGCGTCGTGGTGAGCGGCATCGGCAAGTCCGGCCATATCGCGCGCAAGATCGCATCCACCATGGCGAGCACCGGCACGCCGGCCTATTTCGTGCACCCGGCCGAGGCCAGTCACGGCGATATCGGCATGATCGCGCGTGACGACGTGCTGATCGCGCTGTCCAATTCCGGCGAAAGCGCGGAGCTGCTCACCATCGTGCCGCTGCTCAAACGCCAGGGGGCGCGCCTCATCGCGATCACCGGCAATGCCGGCTCGGCGCTGGCGCGCGAGGCCGACGTGCATCTGGACGCGCGCGTCGACAAGGAGGCCTGCCCGCTCAACCTCGCCCCGACCGCCAGCACCACCGCCGCGCTCGCCCTGGGGGATGCGCTCGCGGTCGCGCTGCTCGACGCCAAGGGGTTCGGCGCCGAGGACTTCGCGCGCTCGCACCCGGGCGGCGCGCTCGGTCGGCGCCTGCTCACGCACGTGCGCGATGTGATGCGCACCGGCGAGGACGTGCCCGCGGTGCCCGAGACTGCCGGCTTTTCCGAGGCGATGCTGGAAATGTCGAAGAAGCGCATGGGCATGACCGCCGTAGTCGACGCCGCCGGGCGCGTGCGCGGAGTATTCACCGACGGCGACCTGCGCCGCACGCTGGCCCAGCTCGACGACATCAAGGCGGCGCGCATCGCCGACATCATGACGCACGAGCCGCGCACCATCGGCCCCGACAAGCTGGCGGTCGAAGCAGTGCAAATCATGGAAGAGAGAAAAGTCAACCAGCTGCTCGTGGTCAGCAGCGAAGGCAGGCTCGTCGGCGCGTTGAACATGCACGACCTGTTCCGTGCCAAGGTAATCTGACACCGGATGAATGATCCGAGCGAGCGCGAAAGGCTGGAAGGCGCGCTGGCGCGCGCCGCGTGCCTGAAGCTGATGATTTTCGATGTCGACGGCGTCATGACCGACGGCAGGCTCTATTACTCGGCGGGCGGGGAGGAAATGAAGGCGTTCAATGTCCGGGACGGCCTCGGCATCAAGATGCTGCGGCGATGCGGCGTGGAGGTGGCGTTGATCACCGCGAGGAAGTCGCGCGCACTGGAACTGCGCGCGGCCGACCTCGGGATCGCACATGTCTGCCAGGGCGTCGAGGACAAGCGCGGCGCCCACGGCGCCCTGCTGTCTAAGCTCGGCCTCGCATCCGAGCAGTCGGGCCATATGGGCGATGACCTGCCCGACCTGCCGTTGTTCGCCTGCTGCGGTTTTGCCGCGACCGTACCCGACGCGCCGGACGCAGTGAGAAGCCGCGCGCACTACGTGACGCGCGCGCGCGGCGGGCGCGGGGCCGTGCGCGAGGTGAGCGAACTCGTTTTGCACGCGCAGGGCTCGCTCGAACGCGCCATCAGCGTTTATCTGCCATGAGCCGCAACCGCGCTTCCAATCTGTTTCCGCTGCTGCTGATGCTGGCGCTGGCGGCAGCCACCTTTTGGCTGGAACGCGCGGTGCAGGCGCCGGAGTACGACAAGTCGGGCAAGCTGCGCCACGACCCGGATTTCATCGCCGAGGACTTCGGCATCACCAAGATGAGCGTTGCCGGGAAGCCCGAGTACAGCCTCTCCGCGGCGCGCATGCTCCATTATCCCGACGATGAAACCACGGATATCGTGGCCCCGCGACTGGTGCAGCGGCATGATGACGACGCCCCGGTGGTGATCAGCGCCGAACGCGGCAAGATCTCGAGAAACGGCGATGAAGCGAGCTTTTCTGGCGATGTGGTGGTGGTGCGCGAGGCTCGCGCCGGGCGCGACGAACTGCGCGTGGAAACGGAATATCTGCAGGTGATTCCCGATCATGACTTCGCCCGCACCGACAAGCCGGTGGTCATCACCGAGGGCCGCTCGCGGCTTGCCGGGGTCGGCATGGAATTCAACAACAAGACGCGGCAGTTCGCGCTGTTATCGCGGGTCCGGGGCAGGTTCGATGCGGGCAAGTAAGACATTGCTCGCCGGCTGCAAACCGTGCGGCCGCGTCCGCCGCGCGCCGCGGCGTCAGGGGCGGTGGCGGCGATGATCATGCGGCGCGCCGGCATCCTCCTCGTCTGCGTCTGTTGCGCGGCGCTGTTGGCCGCGCCGGCGCGGGCGGAGCGGGCCGACCGCACCAAGCCCATCAACCTGGAGTCGGACCACATGCGCGTGGACGACGCGAACAAGACGAGCGTATTCGAAGGCAAGGTGGTGATGACGCAGGGGACCCTCAGCATCCGCGCTGACAAGGTCACGGTGCGCCAGGACAAGGACGGTTTCCAGTACGGCACCGCCACCGGCAATCCGGCCACCTTCCGGCAAAAACGCGACGGCGCGGAAGGCTACATCCAGGGCGAGGCCGAGCGCATCGAGTACGACGGCAAGCTGGATCGGGTGCAATTCTTCGACCATGCGCGGCTGTTGCGCGAACCCGCCGACGAAGTGCGCGGCAACTACATTTCCTACGATGCGCGCACCGAGTACTTCACCGTGAGCGGCGGCGCCGACCCGAGCGCCAGCAGCGCCCCCGAAGGCAGGGTGCACGCGGTAATCCAGCCGCGCAATGGCTCCGACGCCTCCGACAAGGTTCCGGCACCCGACGCGCCAAAGCGCTAGCGGCCATGAGCCAGCTCAAAGCCAGCAACCTCAACAAGCGCTACAAATCGCGCACCGTGGTGCATGACGTGTCGCTCGAAGTGCAGAGCGGCGAAGTGGTCGGCCTGCTCGGGCCCAATGGCGCCGGCAAGACTACTTGCTTCTACATGATGGTCGGGTTGGTGCGCCTGGACGGCGGCAGCATCGGCCTGGACGGCACGGAGATCAGCAGGTTTCCGATCCACCGCCGCGCGCGCCTCGGCCTGTCCTACCTGCCGCAGGAAACCTCGGTTTTCAGAAAGCTGACCGTGGAGGAGAACGTGCAGGCGGTGCTCGAGCTGCAGGCCCTGTCCGAAGCCGAGATCGACGAGCGCCTGGAAGACTTGCTGCGCGAACTGCATATAACGCATCTGCGCAAGAACCCGGCGCTGTCGCTCTCCGGCGGCGAACGCCGCCGCGTCGAAATCGCGCGCGCGCTGGCGACCCGTCCGAGCTTCATTCTTCTGGACGAGCCGTTTGCCGGCGTCGACCCTATCGCGGTGCTCGACATCCAGAAAATCATCGGCTTTCTGAAGGAACGCGGCATCGGCGTGCTGATCACGGACCACAACGTGCGCGAGACGCTGGGCATCTGCGACCACGCCTACATCATCAACGAAGGATCGGTGCTGGCTCAGGGCAAGCCGAATGAAATCGTCTATAATGAAAGTGTGAGACGAGTGTATCTGGGAGAGCATTTCCGCATGTAGCCGGCAGGCTGCCCGCCCACTCCCCGCTCAAGATGAAGCAAACCCTGCAACTCAAGCTGTCGCAACAGCTGACTCTGACGCCGCAGTTGCAGCAATCCATACGGCTGCTGCAATTGTCCACCCTGGAGTTGAACCAGGAGTTGGAGAAATTCCTCATGGAAAACCCGCTGCTCGAGCGCGAGGAACTGGAGCCGGAGCCGGCGCCCGCGCCGGCCATCGGCGCGCAGCGCGAGGAATATCTGGCGGATGCGGGCGCGGCGTCCGCCAGCGACGCCACCGCGAGCGAGGCGGGCGAGCCGGGCGAGATCGACTGGTATACCGACGCCCCCTCCGCGGCCCCCCGGCGCGAGGACGGCGAGGAATCGGAATATCCGCAGCTCGCGGCGAACACGCCCACGCTGAGCGAGTACCTGTCCGGGCAGCTCGCGCTGACGCAGCTGTCCGCGCGCGACAAGAGCTTGGTCAACACCCTGATCGCGGCGCTGGACGAGGGCGGTTACCTGTCGCAGAGCCTGGAAGAAATCGTCGAAATGCTGCCGCCGGAACTGGAAGTCGGATTGGATGAGCTGCACATCGCCCTGCATCACCTGCAGAGCCTGGATCCCGTCGGGGTGGGCGCGCGCACGCCCGCCGAATGCCTGGAGCTGCAATTGAAAGCCCTGCCGGCAAACACCCCCGCGCGCGACCTCGCGCTCGCGATAGTGCACGCGCATCTGGATGCCCTGGCGGCGCACGACTTCGGCCGCCTGAAGCGGCAGCTTCATTGTGACGACGACTGCCTGCGCGAGGCGCAGCACCTGATTCAGAGCCTCAACCCCCATCCGGGCTCCGAGTACGCCGCGAGCGAGACGCGCTATATCATCCCGGACGTAACGGTCAGAAAGGTGAAAAACGCCTGGGTCGCCAGCCTCAACCCCGATGCCATGCCGAAGCTGCGCATCAACCGCATGTATGCGGCGATACTGCAAAGCAAGCAACATTCGGCCGGCGCGCAAATGTCCAGCCAGCTGCAGGAAGCGCGTTGGCTGATCAAGAACGTGCAACAGCGCTTCGAGACCATACTGCGCGTGGCGCAGGCGATCGTCGAGCGGCAGCGGCATTTCTTCGACCACGGCGAGGTCGCGATGCGGCCGCTGGTGCTGCGCGAGATCGCGGAAACCCTGGGCCTGCACGAGTCCACCGTGTCGCGCGTCACGACGCAGAAATTCATGGCCACGCCACGCGGGATCTTCGAGCTGAAATATTTTTTTGGCAGCCACGTCGCCACCGAAACAGGCGGTGCCTGTTCGGCCACGGC